>Ga0070735_10001965_pt1 | contig 19038 bp, 22 predicted proteins | sample Coa_R1_FD_66443 | JGI IMG/M metagenome (GOLD analysis project Ga0070735, IMG submission 66443) | Surface soil microbial communities from Centralia Pennsylvania, which are recovering from an underground coalmine fire - Coalmine... | ecosystem: Environmental > Terrestrial > Soil > Unclassified ... | reverse complement strand
GGTGTAGCACGCAGAGAAATTGAACTGACCGTCTGGGCTGATCGCACCTGTCGGGCAGGCGGCAACGCATAGCTTGCACCCCAAAGTCCAAGCCAATCGCCGGGTGAGACAGGCAGTGCGGTCAAAGCACTTGGGCAGGTTGTCGAGTTGGGCGGTGCACCGACCTGCCAGTTCTGCGGTTCATTGATGGTGAGAAACGGCTCCTGCTATCGCTGCATGGAGTGTGGCAGCACCAGCGGATGCTCATAAATCGAAGGAACGGCGTGTGTGACATGGCAAAAAGCGTCAACAAAGTAATCTTGGTGGAAAACGTAGGACAGGATCCTGAGGTCACGTTCACGGCCGGTGGCGTTCCTGTCGCCAAGCTCAGCCTCGCCACCAACGAGCGATTCAAAGACAGAAACGATGCATGGCAAGACAGGACAGAATGGCATACCGTTGTCGCTTGGCAGCGTCTGGCAGAGATTGGGGCGAATACGTGCGCAAAGGCTCTAAGCTCTACATCGAAGGCAAGCTGCACACATCGAGTTGGGAAGACAAGCAGAGTGGCGAGAGGAAATACCGGACAGAGATTGTCGCGCGGGACATTGTCCTGCTCGGCTCGCGGGACAACGGGCAGGAAGGCGGCGGAGAGATGCCTAGCGGGCAATCTAGTCCGGAGCCCGCTCCCGCATTACAAAAGGACGAGATTCCTTTCTAAGACCGAAAAGATCTGTGGAAACCTCTACTTTTGGTAGAGCCACAGACAGGGACGGGCACACGCGGCCCTCTACTCACCCCCATCCCCGCGGTTGGGTGCCCGTCCCGGCGCTTTTCTAAGTCACCCCCCTCTTCTTTATTTGGTCCAATCCGGTGTCCACACAGGGAAGAGGGTGGCAATGAGAGTGTTCCGTGCCAGTGATAAGATGAGCGCCAAAGAGCCAGTGTCGCCGACTAGGGCACAAGGCTGGGATCCCATTTTCCAGTATTCTGCCAAAAGGGGGTACCGGGTTCCCGTCGTTTCCAGTGCTAGGAACAGTTCGACGACTTTGAAATACTAGAACGAGAGGCAGAATGTTGACCCCAAAACTGGAGATTCTTCCGCCCGCGCAGCGGCGACTATGGGACGAACTGAGGCAGACGCCGGAAGAATTTGTTCTCTACGGAGGAACAGCACTGGCGTTACGCTTGGGGCACCGGCAATCCGAAGACTTTGACTTCTTCTCAAACGGGTCGTTTGCCCCCGACTCTCTGCGCAAGCGGATTCAATACACGCAAGGTGCCGAGGTAAGCCAGTCCGAGGCCAACACCCTGACTGTGATCGTACTACGGGACGGGCCCGTGAAGGTTTCCTTCTTCGGCGGGCTCAACCTGAACCGCGTCCAAGACCCCGATGTCGCACCAGATAACGAAATCCAAGTGGCATCCATGCTCGACGTCGCAGCTACTAAGCTTGCGACGATTCAACAGCGAGCACAGGCAAGAGACTATGAGGACCTTGCGGCGGTTATCGGTGCAGGAATCAATTTGGCCGAGGCCCTTGGAGCTGCCGCCGCCGCATACGGGAAGGAGTTCAATGGAGCTCTCAGCCTGAAAGCACTTACCTACTTCGGGGATGGGGACCTACCCAACCTCAGTCCTACGACGCAGACGAAGCTTCGGGCTCTGGCGGGCCAAGTCAACTTGAACCAAATTCCGCTGATGCAAGCAAGAATCGGCGTGTCCCAGCGGAGAGAGATTCCGAAATGAATCATCCCGAACTGCAAATAGTGGCCAAACGAGTGGTCTGGTTCAAGGCGCCCGACGACGCGCTGAAGGATGTGAAGCTGTTTCTTGCCCATGTGATGACCTACGGCACGCTCAGCGATATCACTACAACTCTGCGATATTTTTCTGAGGAAGATTTCGACGCTGTGCTGAACGACCCGCCAGCTGGAATCTTTGATCGCCGCTCCTGGATCTACTGGAACGTGCGTTATCGTCACGATCCTGTCCCACCCCTGCCCAAGCGAAAGCTTCCGTTGTAAGTTTGCGAAGCCCCAATCGGGCATCTGTAACTGGTGAACCGCCCACCTGTCGCTGGCTAGCACAGCTGTCAACCCTGCGCATTTTCCGATATCCGGCATAACAAGAAGTACCAAGGAGGAACTCGTGTTTGTCGAACTCATGCCACTGCTCAAAGAACGGACGCTGTTGATCACAGTCGCGAGAGTCGACGATAGAGTGAAGGTAAACGTGATTCCCGCAAAAGTGAAAGAAGGCGAGGACCATGCACTCACGACTCCCTTGAGCCTTACTGGGTCAGCCGACGAGTTGGATTCAGAATTAGGCAGGCATCTTGCCGGCTACGTCGACTCACACCTCGCGCTCGGCAGCACTTTGGCCGAAGCCAAGGCGGAAATGGACGCGGCTGCCAAGGCGGCACGCCAGAAGCTGAAGACAACGCAACAAACCTCGAAGACGGATCCGGCGGTCGCGAAGAAGGACGAATCGCCAGAGCCGGCAGCGGCCGCAACCGATACGACACCGAGTCTGTTCGCTGCGCAGCAAGACGCTGAACCAACGGCGCCAGCGGCCGGACAGGAAGGGGGAAAAGCCGCATCATGATCGAGGCAAAAGTGCTATCTCGCAGCTTTACGTACAACGGCGTGAAACTTCCGGACCCAGATCCGAGGATGACGCCGGAGGAAGTAAAAACCATCTACAGCCAGCAGTATCCCGAACTCACTACGGCCGCAATCACGGGACCGGAAGCCTCCGGAGAGCAATTGCAGTACAGCTTTGTGAGAGCTATTGGAACAAAGGGGTAGCGTCAACGGTGGAGGGTTTCAGATCGGCAAACACAAATTGATCGCGTACGACGCTCTCGCCGACCGAAATGGGAATGTCGACGCTCAGCATCGGCCCGGCATATACAAATGAATGAAACTCGCCGTTCTCACCGCATGGACCCATTCGGTTCAATGTCATCGATGTGCGGGGCAGAGTGAAGCTGCCCGCGAGATCTAATTCTTGAAGCATCCCGTTTCCTCCTGGTTCTGTTCATTATTTGTGGCTAGAATGAGAAAGCTAAAAAGACTCTCCCACCATTTCTTCGCTTTTCTTCCAAAGTGCTTCGGCTGCTTTTGGATCCACCGCGTACGCTCGCACTCCTTCGGTGACCGCGCTGGTAGGCACGTCGTCCGGAACGATCTCGGCCAGATGCCAGTTCTCGCAATATCGCCCTCCAACTTCTCCGGCGGGGGCAACCACAGCCGCCCACACTGAAGTTGCCGCGCCCTGCGCCATACTCTTGCGCTGCAAGGGCGGCGCGCACCCGCCACGCCCTTTTTGCTCTTGGTGGGTCTCCGAATTACTAGATAAGATAACTCGTGCTGGAAAGCAGTATTGATGGGAATAGTTACCAGGATTGTAGTTTTAAGAATGTCACATTTATCTTCCATGGAAATGCGCCATTTGAGTTTCGCGGTAACACTCAACTCGAACGAGGTGAATTTGTCTTTCATACCGACGATCCGGCGGTTCAAAACTTTGAGCAAATGAAAGAGCAATTTATAAGGCTTTCGAAGGGAGACGTGGAGGTTGTGGTTAAGGATCCGACTGGAAATCGAGTCGCGCCGTCAAAGCTACTCGTGGCTCCCACCATCGTCAAGGTTAGCGATTGGATCGAGGATGGAACCCCGGATCCGAAACTCGGTTATCCACTAAAGATTCGGATACAGTTTCGCAACGATTCTCTTACGAGTGTGGGCGTGCGAATGGATAAATATACGGCCAACTATGCCCCGGCAAAAGAGCCACAGCCATCAGCTGTGCTGCAGTTGAAGTTGCACGGCCAATGGCTTCCCACTCCAGACGCAGAGGAATACATTGCTGTAGCTCCAGCCCAACACTTTCGAGCATGGGTCGGTATAGATCACAAGAAAGTGACTGCCCAGCAGGTAGAGGAACGCAAGGGGCAACTTGGGACTGTAGCGCTCGCCGTTAACGGAGAAATTATTAACTTTGCCCTCTGATGACCCGATCTTTCGTGGTTTACTTGTATTCGACTGTCTGAAGAATGTTCTAGCAGCCGATCATCGAAACAAAGCATCTTCTAAGCGGTGACATGCCCGTGTACTGATTCGAGATGGCGCGCAGACCCACCAAGCTGCAGTTCCATGAGCATCGCGTCACGTGTCCCTACTGTCGCACTGCCATTACGATCACCTCTCTGATGGAGATCATCCTGACTGCCCGCAGAAATTGTCCGATCTGCAAACGAGAAATGCTGATCTCCAATGGCAGAGCTGTGAAGCTTTCAGTGAAGAGCACAAAGAAATCAACGAAGCAGATCCGGTCTCGTATTTCCAAGGCCAAGGACTGATCCTGTTGGTAGCTGATTAGGAACGGATCTCAATATGCCTAACCTTTCTCCGATTCCCGCCGCTCAGTACGTGAGGATGTCAACCGATCACCAGCAATACTCGATATTGAGTCAGACCACTGCAAACCAGCGATACGCCGATATTAACGGATTTTCTGTTGTTCGCAGTTATGACGATCCGGGGAGGAGCGGCCTTTCCCTTAAAGGCAGACCTGGGCTTGCCCGTCTGCTCCGAGATGTCGTCAGCGGTGAAGCGCCGTTCAAGGCAATTCTCGTCTATGACGTCAGTCGCTGGGGGAGGTTTCAGGATTCCGATGAAGCTGCATACTACGAGTTCATATGCAAGAGCGCCGGCATCCCTGTTCATTACTGCGCAGAAGCGTTTGCTAATGACGGAACCTTGCCAAACACCATTTTGAAAGCTCTGAAGCGTCTAATGGCAGCTGAATACAGCCGAGAACTGTCAGTGAGAATCAGCCGTGCGAAAAGATTGGTGACGGAGAAAGGTTTTCGAGCTGGCGGGTCTGCCGGTTATGGATATCGCCGTATGCTCCTTTCGCCGGACGGTAGCCCCAAGAGGCTACTGGAGAAAGGTGAATGCATTGATAACGCACGGGTGGTTTTAGTTCATGGCCCGGCCAAGGAAGTGGCAGTAGTGCGCGAGATATATCGTCTGTGCGTTGACGAGAAGAAAGGTGCGAAAGCAATAGCCCAAGAACTTAACCGTAGGCGCATTGTGCACCCAGGTAAGGTATCAACCTGGCACTACGAGCGTATTGTGGAAATCCTTACAAACCCGAAATATATGGGGCAAGCAGTTCTAGGCCGCAGAACCTGTCCACTTCGTACGCAAATCGTGATGCAGCCTCCGGACAAGTGGACGGTTAGGAATGGCGCTTTCGCTCCAATAGTTGGGCCTGAGACTTTCGCCGCTGCCCAGCAAGTGCGTCAGGACCGGACTTTTTATCGATCAGACGAAGAGTTGCTGATACTCCTGCGCCAATTCGTGGCAAGAAACAAAACGCTCTCAATGGACGTGATTGAGAGCTCTCGGGATTTGCCAGCCGTTGCTACATTTGTACATCGTTTCGGAAGCATAAAACGAGTTTATGAACTGATTGGCTACGACTATTCGCAGCAACTTCGCAGTCATCCCACAATGCGCAAGCTCATGTGGAAGTCGCGGTTACGCCGAGAGAAGGTTCGTCGTCGGCTGCTGCGGGATATCTGCAAGCTGTTTCGTTCCGACGTAAAAGTAATCAGGAAGTGTGCAATTGACCGGCCGGTACTAAGCTTCTCCGACGGATTGCGGATTTCAGTGTTGATATGCCCGTCCAATACAACCCCGTTGGGTTACCAGCGGTGGGTATTGCCTCAGCTTCGTGCTGGACAAAGCCAGGTAACGTTGCTGTGCTTATGCAATGAGACTAACGACGAGTTCCAGGAATTCTATCTTGTTTCGAGCGTCGGGCAATTGCCCTATTCCGTGGTCAGGCGAGATTGCAAAGGGTTAAAACTCGGAAGAAAAGTTACGAATCTTTCACGGTTGCAAATTGTTGCCAACCTCGTGAGAGCCGAGGGCCTGGATTCTTAACGCTGATGACGGATTGTCCTTACGTCGTTCGAAGACTGGTTCCGCTTATCCCGGTTTTCCCTACGGACATTGGCGACAGCTTCGTCGATCAACCTGCTCAGTTCACCGGGTAACACGTCGGAGAATGCTTTCCGAACTCGCCCGACCATTTGATCGAACGAACGCCAGTCTACGGCCTTAACGGATTTTGTGGATCTATTCGCCATAATGTAGAGTATAAATTCTTCCGGGCCGCACAAACCTGAGACTTACCCACGCGCCCAAACCCCAAGCCGGAGGTCCGAGTCGGTGGTTGGCGAAAATGTATGGTCCGCCGCCGGACTGCAAGAGGTTTGAAGTGTGTGCGAGGGGACAGTCCGCGTAAATGTATCCGGCCTCTAAGTGGAGAATTCTCTCCGGGCACTCGATGATGATGCGCACGTGCCGGTCCTTATAAATCCCTCGGTCACCAGGGACGCATTTTCGCCAGCAGGTTTTCCGGCACGCCATTGGGCTGTTCTTCTCGTCTTCTTTCTCTCCTCAGCAGACCTTGGTAGAACTCTGTCTAATGTTCGTCGTCGTGGCGGTGGAAAAGTGGAAAGCGTTTTGTGCTTTCCACGCGTAGCGTCTTTTCCACGGCCATCACGCAGCCGCCAGTTGCTGTAGCGGTTGATGTCGATAGTCTTTGCCGCTGGACAGCACGGCCCAGGCGATGCGCGCCAGTTTATTAGCGATCGCCACTACGACTTTGTTGTGTGGAGCACGCTGCGCCAGCCGCCGCACCCACTGCCCGAATCCTCCGGTGTCGTACTTGACGCGGAACAGGACCGCACGAGCACCATGGATCAGCATGCGGCGCAGATAAACATTGCCGCGCTTGCTGATGCCGTACAACTTCTGCTTGCCCCCGGTCGAGTACTGCCGGGGCACAACCCCAACCCAGGCCGCGAAGTCCCGCCCGCGACGAAAGGCAGAGCCATTGCCGATGGCGGCCACGGTGGCGGTCGAGACCAGCGGACCGAAGCCGGGGATCTGGCGGAGTTGTCGGCAGCGGACGTCATCATTACTTATGCGTTCAATCTCGTCGCTGATCGCCTGCACATCGGTCTCGATCTGTTTCCACTCTTGCCACATGCGATGCAGCAGCCAGCGCAGACGCGGGCTTAGGTTCTGCTCGGCATCTTCAATAACAGCGGGCAGGTTCTTGCGCAGGTGGATAGGTTGCGCCGCAAAGGTGATGCCGCGTTCCAACAGGAATCCGCGAATCTCGTTGATCAGCGCCGTGCGACGCTGAACCAGTCGATCTCGCACCCGATGCATGGCCTGCCAGTCGAGTTGCTCCTGCGTCTTGAGCTGGGCAAAGCGCATGTTCTGCTTGGTCACAGCCTCGGCGATCGCTTCGGCGTCGAGGAAGTCGTTCTTGTTCGACTTCCGATAAGGCTTCACAAACTGCGCCGGGATCAGTCGCACCTGGTGACCCTGTTCTCGCAGTGCGGTTCCTACAAAGTGGGCTCCTGCGCAAGCCTCGAGACCAATGAGCGCAGCCGGCAGGTTCGCGGTATAGGCCAGCAGTTGCGGGCGAGAGAACTTCTTACGCAGCAGAACCTTGTTGCGTTCTCCCAAGGCAACCAGGTGAAAGGTGGTCTTGCCCAGATCGATGCCGATGGATGTGATGTGCATAGATGATCCTCCTAATTGAAACCGCCGAGTTATGCTACTCGGCGGCGGACCATCTCATTAATCCCCTTTTCACTCATCGTCGGAACGTGCCGATCTGAATGCAATCGAAAGCAGTCGGAATTTGAGCGTTAAAAGCCAACCTGGGATGCCGCAGCCTAAAGAACTAGCCCGAACTGATAGTGCTGAAGGTTGACAAAGAGCCTGAAGACTCTTTGCGGGCACTGTCGATTGGGCTACACTTTCTGCGTTTCGCCAAGCTGCACCTCACCCCGCTTTGGACTGAGGCGGGGCTTTTTTTGCGTGACTGGGTATGAGGACTACAATATCAAAGTCTTATCTAGCATCCCTCCGCGGCGCCGTTTCCGGCGACGGTTCCTTGCGAAAATCAGACTATATGTTGCGTCGCGAGGGGTCGTAATGGCAAACGCTGTCGTCCGCGTCCTTGTAGTCGATGACTACGAACCTTTTAGGCAGTTCCTACGTTCGAACCTGCAGCAGCGACCAGAATTGCAGATCATTGGCGAAGCTTCCGATGGACTAGAGGCGGTGCAAAAAGCCGAAGAACTGCGGCCTGATTTGGTTTTGCTCGACATCGGATTGCCGAGACTAAATGGAATCGAAGTCGCCCACCGAATATCGCGACTTGTGCCAGCTGCAAAGATCCTCTTCCTAAGCCAAGAGAACGATCCTGATATCCTGGCGAAAGCCTTAAGCAACGGCGCGAAAGGATACGTTCGCAAGCAGAACGCAGTTACCGAGCTTCTGCCTGCGATTAAGGCTGTTTTGGGTGGAGATCGCTTTTCCGATACCTAGGCGCCAATCCCGTAATGCTGCATCGCTAAGCAGCAGTTCCGTCTTCGGAATTGCGATGATCCCTATCTCCAAGTTGTATTCGCTCAGCCTCAGGGACGGTAAACTGGGCCTGCCCGCAATCCAAACAGACTAGAGTTCTCGGAAAAACCCAGACCGTCGGAATATCCAGGCCTTTCATTCCAGGAAAGTGGATGTTGATTTCGGCGGAATATTCTCGAATGTTTCCTGAGTGACAGAGGGGACATAACATGGCAGGGACCTTTCCAAGAGCTGACCCCTCACAGCCCAAGCCCACAAAATATAACCCCATTCACGACAGAAGTCCAAACGTCTCTCTGTCAACTAGTATTTTTCTGGGCGAACAAAGGGCGATGAATCCTTGAACGTAGTTGCCGACTTCGTGTAAAGAGGGTTAAAGAGAGGTGGCTCATGTACATAGTTTTTGCTATCCTGAGCCTCACCATACTGCCTATAATCGCGGTCGCAATAAGGATCCACGACGTGATCGAGTACCATGCCTCAATGAAATTCAAGCACTATCAGAGGCTCTAGCCGATCATACGGTGAGGCTTCATTCGTTATAGCGGCACGTTTGTGCTTGGTGGCGGTAGGCTGGGTCAGAGAAACGGGTGCAGAACTAAAGATCGCCACGAGAGACCAAAGAATACCGACCGACTAGAAGGATTCCACCAAGCGTGTAATCTCTGTACGAGATAAAGCGTTAAACACTCAGAAGCATATCCGACAGAACAGCCAAGTAGAATTGAGCTGCATTGCTCCGTACTGGCGCAGCCTCAGAACGTGATACAAAGCAGGCCTCCGCTAAAACCCATTGAGCCTCATCATCCCTTAGATTGATAGGAAATCCAATTTCGTTCTCGATTAGAATCTGATTGTCCTGTAGAGTAGGCATTGGTTGATCCAGCTTACCTTAACGATATAGCATCAGTAACACGTAGTTGTCAATGGTATAAATAGAATAACCTCGATATAGCTATGAAACAGTTTCTGAAATGGACAGGAGATTAGTATCAAGCGTACGTAGGTTTTTAGTGAATTACATTGTCAGCAGGAAGGACATGAGGAAATGCTTGAAGAATGTATGAAAGCGACAGGAGCGGATGTATGAAGGAGATTGAAAGAATGTATAGGCGCTACAATAATACCCGTTGAACATATATTGAGACTACCTCTCTTCCCTGTTCCGAAGTTGAGATCAGACTCAATGACCTCAGTCTTATAATTGTCAATCAGGTTGACTTCGGCTCCGTCATATCTCTTGTCTTAGATATCGCATTCTCGTCCGGATAGCTTAGCAATTCCCACCTAGTTTAATATATTTTATAACCACTTTCTCCACTAGTAAGTAGCAGGGGAGTGAAGTTTGTCGCTAGCTTACTACTTTATAAAATGTACACAGGATAGGACATAGTCCATCCCATCTAGTACAAGGAGATTACAAAATGTCTAACAGTTCACGTATCGAAGCCGCTACCAGACAGCATGTCGGAGCAGTTCTAACCTCAACCCAGATTGCAGAGCTGGTAAAGATGTCTGATCCGACCAACGCGAAAGGAGTTTACCCTAGTGATTGCGCCTACAAGAGAGATGAAGCGGGAAAGTTGATACCACGTGGAAAACAGGCCTACGGAGACGGCGTCCTGGAGTACCTTGGAGAGAATCAATTCAAAGTACTTGCAGATAAAGACATCGTTCGGATGCCACGCTCGGCCAAGAAGGCAGCTGCTCCTGCTGTGGTGATACCGACACCAGCAGCACCAGATGTAAAGAAGGCGGGAAAGAAAGCAGCAGGCAAGTCGACTTCGACTTCTAGCAAACCGCCCGTTATCGCCAAGCAGAAGGCGAATCTCAAGGCAGCAACCATGTAGTGGTAGGAATACCCATCCCAGGCATAAAGCCTGGGATTTTTACTGTATCGCGTATCTACATCCCAGGACTATCCGTAAGACCTCTTCTAGAGCACGCGCCTGTGCACACCGGAAAAGTTTTCCAAATCCAACCCCTCTAGAGGACATGGAACACAACGTCGATTATGGGAGACAAATCGAAAGTTTTTCTGCCAATCGGTAGAGTTCGGCGTGCTCGATCTCGCAACCGAAATGAATGGGTGTCGCTTCTCGATTGGATTGAGAAACTCGCACGATAAGAGCATGCGGCTGGCGATGACCTGTGGTTATCGAGTATTCGTGTGCTCGAACATGGCATTTTCGGGAGACTTTACGCCGGTGCTGGCCAAACATTCGAAGTCGTTCTCACTGATCGACTGCATTTCGGTCGGTGTGGATCGCATGCAACGGAATTTTGAACCCATGCAGAAACAAGTCGAGGCTTGGCAGCGAAGTGAACTCACTGACGTCACGGCGAAGGTGGCCATCTACGAGGCGTTCGTCGAAGGCAAACTGGAAGCTCCGAAACACCTGGCTCGTACCGTGCATGACCTCTACTTCGAGCCAAAGTACGAGGAGTTCCAGTCGCGGACAATCTGGAGTCTCTCGAACGCCTTCACATCGGCATTCAAGGAACTGGATCCCATTCCGCAATTCAAGGTAAGAGCCAAGCTGGGCGAATTTCTTGAAGCGCAGTTCTCACGGTCGTTCTAACCACGAAGCGGGTGCGCCGGCCCCCGTTTCCACGTCTGATCGACAAAGCGGCTCCGCTTCGAGCAAGGGATTCTTTGGCTGAGCGAGTTTAACGTCGAAGTCGCCTCGGACTACCAATTCCGCCCGCCCGGCTCCGAGGAAGCTTGCGCTTCACGGTTTCTGCGAGCGAGGCTTGAGGTTCAACAGCGACGTTCCGTAGCCAACAGGAATGGCGAAATTCGAGCCGCCAAATTCCCGCACCATGGCAAAGTTAATTCCGATGACTTTTCCCTGATCATCGAAAAGAGGCCCGCCAGAGCCGCCCGAAGTGGTTTGAGCGTCATAGACGATCTTGTCCGGTAGTACGTCGCCGATGTGCCCCTGTGTAGTGACCGGCCTGATTAGGTGACGGCGGGCGAGTTCTTCCATTACCTGTTTTGGGTCACCTTTGGATGCGGTGGCGATGGACTGAAGAGTGTCCGTGCCGGTCCGAGCCAGAATTGCATCCAGGGCTGTAGGATATCCGAGCAGTACGACAGGGACACCGCTAACTGCCGAACCGCGGCCCTCGGCCAGAGCTATCGGCCTGATTCCGAGTTGTGAAATCTCCGCTCTTACGACTGCAACATCCGCAGCAGACGAAATCTTTTCGGTGTTGATGGCAATACCATGAGGAACGCCGGGGAAATACGCAGTCATCTCCGCGATGACCGGCTCAAGGCCTTGATCGAGCATTTCCTTCAAATCATCGTTCTGCCACCAGGGCTCGGCCACATGATGGTTGGTGAGGATTTGCCCAGTAGCGGATGCAAGAAATCCCGTACCAAAAACATCCAGATGTACTTCCGGTCCGCTGCCGGTCAGGCTCAAAAGCGGGTTCCCATGCTCGTCGGTCTTCGGCTCGCCATTGCTCGCCATCTCAGCATAGTGCAATCTCAATCCGGTTGTGTGGTCGCCAAAGGCAAGCACAACGTGGATAAGACAGACGCTAGGTTCGTAAGATTTGATGATCGTCTGTGCCACCTTCCCCTCGGATTCGAGCTTCTGAAGGCGCGCCTCAACAGTCGCTAACTGGTTCTGCAAGACAGAATTGTCTTCCGCCTTGCTGGCTGCAATCTGCGACCGCAGGTCCTCGCTCTTCTTCTGAAGTTTCAATTTTTGAGGATCGCTCGCCAGGGAAGGACCGTGTCCGCTCGCCTCAAGACCGCGGCGCGAGCTCTCCATCAGCTTTTGTTCGGTCAGCATGCCGGTTTGCAAACGAGTGATCGCAGCGTAGACCCGGGTATTCTGTTGTTGGTTGTGGCGGTATAAGAGGAAGAAGACCAGCGCAGCGACCGCAAGTACGGCAATGGCTGTGAACCCGCCCACCTGAAGCGTCCGCCTTTCCTCGTTGACCGCGGTCACCACCTGCTGGGTAGCGTTTCGATTCTCCTCGTCAAGGCGCACCCGCGCTCGAAGTCCGTCCGCAACGGATTTATCCCGTAGCTGAGAGCGCACGCGAGATAGGAATTCGTGTGGGTCGAAGGGCAGTGACAAAACATCATCTGCGCCGAGGTCGAGACCTCGAGTACGCTCAGCAGATCCTCCCAGCGACAGCATCACCACGCGAATATGGTGAGTCTGGTCAGAGCCCTTGATTTCGGACAGAAGGTCACAGCAATCGAGCTGGGGCGGATCCGCGCCCAAGACCACTGCGTCAGGATCGAAGGCGAGGACCGCCTTCATTCCCGGCTGGTAGTCGGTTGAGACTTCATATCCTGCATCGCGCAGCACAGAGACGATCTGCTCCCTGAGAGCATCGTCGGATTCCACCACCAACAATTTCCCAGCTTTGGGGTTCATGAGACGCGTTTCTTTTGATGGTGCAAGACTGTCGCAGGTTTCAGTTCGGCTAACTATTTAAATGCCTAAGCCATGAGATTCCTCTAGCCGTCTATGGAATTGAGCTTCCGGTTCCAATGCCTCGCGACGCAAATTTGCTCAAGATAAAAACAAATCTCAAAGACTGTGCGTGTTCTCGACGGACGCATCGACCAGGAAAGTGGGCTGATTCAACAAATGGTAGTTTGCGGACGGACCGGGAGTGATGCCTCAGCCTCGAAACCACATCCCTTTCCCAGGTGCTGCGTTGCTCGAGGGGTTTCCTCGTAATTACGGGCTTGCGTGCCAGAAAGCAAACAGTGATAGCACCAATTGGACGACAACAGAAAAATGGCTGAAGCGTGAGGTTGGCCTGGACGATGGCACGGGCTTCACTCGGCGGCAGTGCACGACAATGCGAAAACTGTGTCGTCCTTCTGGAGGATCCAATACCCACGTCCTTGGGCTACTCCCGTCGCACTCCGAATATAGGACAAGGTCCCTTATCGTCCTCTGTTCCATCATCTACCCCTTTGCCCGATGGCTGTTTCTTTTGTCCTCTTATCCGACAGACGCATCTCTGACTCGAATGCCGGACCGAGTCCTGAGGGCAAGTCTGACGATTCCAAGATTGCTGGCTCTGTCGTCATCGATTCAGAGCGTTCCGGTTTCACTTTCATTACGGCGAGGGTAATGTCGTCCCATTGCGGTGTGGCGCCCGTGAATGTCTGAAGGTGCTCTCGAATGCTTTGGCAAATCTCCGCTGCACTCAGGGACAGTGACTCGCCTACACTTTCCCGAAGTCGCTCCTCTCCAAATTGCGCCAGCTCCCGGTTGACCGCATCGGTAATCCCGTCTGTGTAAAGCACGAGAACGTCGCCCTCCTGCAGGGGAATCTGTCCACACTGATACTGACTTCGCTCAAACATCCCGAGCGGTGGACCGCCTTTGGCGAGGACCTCGGAGGCAGACTGCTGCTTTGAGAGTGTCCATTTCCGGAAGAACAGTGGAGGATTGTGGCCCGCGTTTACATAGCTCAGCAACATGCTGCGCATGTCGACTACAGCCAGAAAGAGCGTTGCGTAACGGTCATCCGCAGTCTGTTCGTAGAGACATTCGCTCAGTTCCGTTGCAAATCGACTGAGTTTGCCCTCTCGCATTGCCAGATTCGTACGTACCAAACTCTGCAAGGAAGCCATGAGCAACGCGCTCGGGAGTCCCTTGCCGGATACATCACCAATCGCAATCGCGGCTGAATGAGAACTGAGGGAAATGAAGTCGTAGTAGTCGCCACTCAACTGCCGGGCCGGGTGGTAAACGAAGCCAAGATCGAGTCCGGGATAATCCGGACGTTTCGACGGTAACAGACGTCTTTGTACCTCAGACGCCACCTCCATTTCTTTGAGGACGAGTCGCCGCTGAGCTTTATACTGATCCTCGAAGGCATCTTTCAGCGAGTTTACAATCGCCACAATCACCGCCAGCACCAGCAGTCTGCCCGTGAGATTGCCGTATGGAATCAGCGTGTAGTGATACGAATACCAGCCTGGGCGATCATTTAAGAACCACACAACTCCTCCGGCAAGGCAACTTGCGTACGCCCATCTGCTGCCTAAGTACCATGCTGAGTAGAGCGTGGGAATCAGATAAACGGGAAATAGCGATAGGTTGTGATCGACCACTAAGTCGAGCCAAGCTGTCAGCCCGAATAGCAGTACAAAAATGGCTACACGGGTAGCTCGCGATTGTTGTTGCAAGCCGCCGAGAGCATTCGAAAGGTCCAGCCGTATTACGCCGGCGAACTGCTCGACGGCCGGACCTACCGAACTCGAAATCCAATTCATTGTCGTCGCCTCATCACTCAAATCAGCTTGCGCACTATCTCCGACCACCACCGCCGTGAGAGCCACCGCCACCGTGGAAGCCACCGAAACTGGAGTGGCCACCGAAAGAGCGGTTCCCCGCCATACCAGCGTGATTAGTCGCGCCGAAGGCTCTCTGAGATGAACCATGTTGAGGGTGACCGAAAGCGGCGTGGGAGCCAGCGAACCCGCGGCTGCCTGCGGCTCGTGTGCCTCCTGCGTAGCCATGGCGACCCACAGCCGTTCGTCCCCGATACACATTGGTCCGGTTGATAAACGTTCTGCTGTGAGATATGTAGGTGTTGTGATTGAAGACGACGGTACGATGCCCCCAATCAAATCCCCAGTGATGCCAGCCCCAACCATAACCACCGAAAAACCCCACGCCAAAGCCGAAGCCGAATGAGATACCGGGGGTAGCGACGTAGAGCCCTGGATACGCGTACCATCCAGGCCACACGCCTAGCGGCGCTCCGTAGACGAGCCACGGATCGTATGTTGGAACGTAGACGACCTGAGTATCTGCAGGCTCAATGATGATTGTCTTGCCCTGTTTCTTTACCTTCTGCTGCGAATTGTCCTTCAGGTTCCCCGCTGTTTCCGCGCGCTGACGCATGACCTGAACAGCGTCCATCACATCTTGCTGCTGGTTCATGTAGGCCTCACCCAGTGATGAAGTCCAGGAAAGGTTTTTGTCCATGTTCGCCAGGACCGAAGGAAACTCAGTCAAGGCTTTGACACTCGAATCCCAGGGTTGCTTATTAACTGTGTCGGCCAATTGCTTCCCTTGAAGCTTCTTGTTGTCCTGCAACCAACGGTCGGCTTCCACAACCTGGTCCGGATAAGTAGCCGCTGCGAGTACCTCGGCAACCAGTTCGTCGGGATACAGCGCGATCGGCGCCACGAGTTGTTGCACCTGCTCGGACGTCTGCTTCGCATTCGCAGGTGTTGATTGGTTTGTTGGTTGACTCGTCTGATCAGCGAATCCAGCGGGCGCAGTGGCCAGAACTAACGGGCCTGATAACAAAATTGCTAGAAAATGTTTTGCAAACATTGTGATTCCTCCTTTTCAGTATGTCGCCTCTGAGGTCCCGTTTCGTGTTTGTGAAACGACACGGAGCCTCAGGGGCGAAACATGCACTACGAAGCTGTTCTCGGCGGAAACTTCTTGAACATCTTCTGGACGTCTTTATCGAGCTTCTTCGTGTTCTTTTCGGGGTTGCCGGAGAGATCGCTGCTCGACGTTCCTCTCCACATCAACTGTTTCGAGTTACCGTCGAACACGTTCACGATCAGGGTCCCGACTTTGTAGTTGTCAACAGTCGTTGTTGCGTCTCCCATGCCCATACCCCACCGGCGCCAGCCACCGAAGCCGTCGTAGAAGGTGTCGTACTGTTGATGAACAGAAGTTTTCTCAACTGCGACCAGCGCGACATCTCCGCCGGAAGGCACTTGAGTCCATCCCTTGGCTGCCAACTCTTTATCGATGGCGTCCTTCACCCGGTTGTCCCAAATGGAGTTCGCCGTCTTAACCTTTGACCAGGAATACGTCTTAACCTGGTTGAAGTTGGCGGAATGGTCGTAATCAACTTTCACGTTGTCGGCAAAGACCGCGGTGGTCAATGCGATGAGAAACAATGGAACAGCTAACATTTTGCGGATTTTCATTTCAATTCTCCTTTTACGTTGTTTGGATTTGGTTTGCCTGCGGCTGGCATTCGTTCACGCCCGTCAACATACTCAGTCGTGAATCAAAGCCAGCTCGCAGCCTTACTCACCAGCAGCTTGTGCGCTGGCCGTTGCTCCGTTGCCTAACAGGACTTCTTGCTTTGACTGAGCGATCTCCTGCTTCAGTTCTTTGGGGTACACGAACTCGTGTCCGGTCATTCGGCCTGGATAAAACCACTTCACGAGAATGGGGGTTCCCGACTCTGGTTCGGCCAGCTCGATTGCAGTATGTGCAGTCGAATTCATACGGTCCGCCGGAACCGTCTCCAGCGTTGCGTACAAAACGCTGTGATCGGGGTTGGAGATCTGGACCAGGCTCAGATCGTCAGAGTTGGCCTGCTGGAAAACGTAAGTTCCGGCTGGCAGTACGCGCCCTGGGATCTGAACCGGTGCGCTGAATGTGATGGTGGTGGCCTCATTGGCCTCGTCGGCATGCGCGGCGAGCTCAAAGAACACGCCAAATGCGATCAACATGCCGAATATGATGTAGAGCTTATTAATTCTCATTGCTTCATCTCCTTTGAATACAAAGTTTGTTACGTGTCATTTATGGTCAGAAGAGAAACTTGCCGACCGCTTTTACTGCTTTCGCACTATCCTTCGCAGTAACCGTCACGGCTTTCGCCGAGTCCTTACCAGCGACCTTCACACTGTGACCGACAACGTCACTTGCGAAGGAAGGGATTGCGAGACAGCCCGTCAGAAGAACCAGACTCAAAAGCTTTTTCATATTTCCTCCTTGTTGCTCCCGCGGCGTAGTTCCTTGAGGGATTGCCACGACACTGAGGAGCCTTGTTTTCACACTTGGGATCAAGGCATGGCGCGTGCCAAACGCCGGTAAGCTGTCCATTTCTCCGTAAGTGATTTATTCCGGCCGACCTTGGCTCGAGAGGAGATGAAAAGACACTTGCAATGTCGGTTGATGGCGGAACTGTCGCCTAGGCTTTTGTGTCCTCCGACACTTCGCAGGAACCTACAATTAGCTTTTTGATGCGGGGGAAGCGGTCGAGGCAAGACTAGGCAGGAGGCAGCAACCTGGCTCTTACGCAAAACCACGATGGCTTATGGACGATTGTTACGGCTCTCGGGGAGTATCAGCGAACACATTGAGCCGCATAGCAACGGCAACAACTTGTCCCATCACATCAACATCGTTCAAGGGCAGAACCAGCATATGTGACGGGGAGAGCGGGTGCGGTTGCAAAATGATATTGCCGTCTTCCACTGCGCACCAGCAACACGCAAATCCAGTTCGCATTTCTAAAAAGTAGATGGGCCTTTCCGATTCGTGATGCCAGGGACCGCGCACAATGTGTTTGCGTCTCTCATCTATCTGCACGATTGCACCTGGCCTAATCATTGGGTACATCGTGCGATCCTTCATCCCGATGTAACCGTATCGGTAACCTGGTCTGATTGCGCCGATCAGGTTTCCGAGAGGCACACTGCTCAGCTCCATAAGAAACGCCTGAATATCGGTCGTGATGTCGGAGTCAAACATAACCAGAGCCACGATGCGACGAGTGGCATCGAGACAATTGAGGGCACGGCAGATGCCAACGCTTGGCGCACCGATTCCTTTCTGTAACGAACCTATTCTGCGGAGTTTGCACCGACTGGGATTGAGAACTCCCCCAATGTGTCGGAGAGGTCGGAGGTGTCGTTGGCTTCTTGGACGCCACCCGACACCGCATTCGGGTCTATGCCCAGCGCTTTCATCCGAGTTATAAAGGTGGTCCGCTTCAGCCCGAGGCGGGATGCAGCGCCATCTGGCCCGCCCACACGGCCGTCTGTTTCTTTGAGAACCTGGATGATCTGTTCTCGATCAACATCTCTAAGAATGCTTTTCACGGGACGGCGCCGGGTTGGTTTAGCCGGCGTCTCTTCGTTGAACAGTCGTACCGCCGCCGTCCGGCCCTTCAGCTCTGCAAGCGGAACGACAAGCGCGCGCCCACGGGAAAGGATGACGGCCCGCTCAATGACATTCTGCAGTTCGCGAATATTGCCTGGCCAGGGATATCTGCACAGCGCGTCCATGGTGGCGGGGGATATGGTCTCGATATTCTTGTTCATGCGGCGGGAAAAGTGCTCTGCGAAGTGGCGCACCAGGAGTGGAATGTCTTCCCGTCGCTCGCTTAGCGAAGGCAAATCAACAGGAAATACATTGAGACGGAAGAAGAGGTCAGATCGAAATTTTCCTTCCTGAACCATAGCATTCAAATCTCGATTGGTTGCGGCGATCAGTCGTACATTGGTCAATATGGTTCGCGTGCTGCCCAGACGCTCAAACTCGCGTTCTTGTAACACTCGCAGCAGCTTGGGCTGGAGCTCAGGCGGAAGGTCGCCGATTTCGTCAAGAAAGAGCGTGCCGTTGTTCGCGAGTTCAAGCCGGCCTATTCTTTGGGTGAAGGCACCGGTAAACGCGCCCTTCTCGTGTCCAAATAGCTCACTCTCCAGCAATCCGGCTGGAATGGCCGCGCAATTGAGCCTCACAAATGTTCTGGAGCGGCGCGAACTGAGATTGTGGATCGCGCGTGCAATCAATTCCTTCCCGGTGCCAGTCTCGCCATAGATCAA
>Ga0070735_10001964_pt1 | contig 19042 bp, 15 predicted proteins | sample Coa_R1_FD_66443 | JGI IMG/M metagenome (GOLD analysis project Ga0070735, IMG submission 66443) | Surface soil microbial communities from Centralia Pennsylvania, which are recovering from an underground coalmine fire - Coalmine... | ecosystem: Environmental > Terrestrial > Soil > Unclassified ... | reverse complement strand
CGGAGAGCTGTCCACAAAACCTTAAACACAGAGGGCACAGAGGAACACAGGAAAAGCCCCGGTAGCGGGTAGCGGTCACTGGCGGGAATGACGTTTTCCCGGGAGAGCTGTCCACAAAACCTTGAAACACAGAGCGCACACAGGAACACAGGAAAGCCCCGGTAGCGGGTAGCGGTCACTGGAGGGAATGACGTTTTCTCGGAGAGCTGTCCACAAAACCTTAAACACAGAGGGCACAGAGGAACACAGAGAAGATTCGAGTTCCGAGTACCGAGAAAAATCCAGATGCGTTCTTCGATCGGATCTGCTCGAAACGCATTACCTCCGGACCTGCTCTCTCAGTCGCGAAATATTTCGTTTTTTCACAAAAAACTATTGCATCTGTGGAAAATTCCCGTAATCTCATACCTGCGAACTAACTTCAGCCCAATGCCCGGAATTCTAAAACCACCGGGAGCCTCGAGTTTTTTGGCAAGTCAAGGGAGACGAGGTGGCTGAGAGTGATTTGCCCGGAGGAGGAAGCCATCGAAATTGGCAATAGCTAGCACCGCTCGTCAACCCATCCAATCCCCTACCTTTGTTCCCAGCCGGAAAAATTCTGTACGTCTAACGCTCTGGCCCTTAGTCGCTGCTACCTTCTTTATGGTATCGGGCGGGACCTACGGCACAGAGGACATTGTGCATGGCGCCGGCTACGGAAAAGCGACCCTGATACTTTTGCTTACACCAATTCTGTGGAGTCTGCCGACGGCGTTCATGATCGGCGAGCTTTCGAGCGCGCTGCCCTACGAAGGCGGCTATTACGCCTGGGTGCGCCGCGCGATGGGGAATTTCTGGGGATTTCAGGAGGCGTGGCTGTCGCTGGTTGCGTCGATTTTCGACATGGCGATCTACCCAACGCTGTTTGTGCTCTATCTCAACCGCCTATTCCCATGGTTTGCCGAGGGACATCGCGGGGTGATGGTGGCGCTGGGCGTGGTGATCGTTTGCGCTCTCCTTAATATTGCGGGCGTGCACGTGGTTTCGACCACGTCGCTTTGGCTGTTCTTTGCCCTTTCTGCGCCGTTTATCGCCATTGTTTGCATTGCGCCGTTCAAATTCGGCGTGCTGGCGCACGTCGCGACGAAACCCACAAACGCGAACGTCGATATTCTGACCGGCCTGCTGATCTGCATGTGGAATTACATGGGCTGGGATAACGCCTCGACGATTGCTACGGAAGTCGAGCGGCCGCAGCGGACTTATCCGCGCGCCATGCTCGTCGCCGTAATGATCGTGGCTTTGAGCTACATCCTCCCGGTTGCCGCGATGTGGATGACCGGCCTGGCGCCATCGGCGTGGGACACCGGTTTCTGGGCGGATATCGCTGGAATGCTAGGCGGACCGCTTCTTCGGTTCGGCCTGGCGATCGGCGGGATCATCAGCGGCTTTGGGATGTTCAATGCCCTGGTGATGAGCTACTCGCGCCTGCCCCTCGCGATGGCGCAGGATGGAATGCTGCCGAAGATTTTTGGCAAGCTGCATCCGCGAACGCGTGCGCCGTGGGTTGCGATCATCGCGCTGGCGATCTGCTGGGCGATGTGTCTCGGTCTCGGCTTTGAGAGGTTGGTTACGCTCGATATTCTTCTCTACGGTGCCAGCCTCGCGCTGGAGTTCGCTGCGCTGGTTGTGCTGCGAGTTCGAGAGCCGGAATTGCCTCGAGCATTCCGCGTTCCGGGGGGCATGTTCGGAGCCGTCGCGGTCGGCATCGCCCCGATGCTGCTGCTCGGCTTCTCGGTGGTTCGCAGTGAGACGGAGCAGGTGGCGGGGATGAGTTCGTTCGCCTTCGGGATGCTACTGATCGCTGCCGGGGTGGTGGCTTACTTCGTCAATCACGCGGTTAAGCCTGAGGGGTGGGCACCGACGCCCAAAGAACATCTAGCCACAGACTAGAAAAACCTTTTTTGCCACGGATTTGCACGGACGAACACGGATTGTTTCCGTGATTCGTCTGATCCGTGGCTTGTGTTTTAATAAGACACTGCGGAACGTTGTTCCGCCGGACAGACGGGGACGTCTATCCCTACGTGATCTGAAACGATGACGAAAAGGAAATCCAAGGGCGCCTACATGATCTCGTCGGTGGCGGAGATGTATGGGATCCATCCGCAGACGTTGCGATTGTATGAGCGTGAGGGGTTGCTGAAGCCGTCTCGCACCGAAGGCAATACGCGGCTGTATACGGATGAAGATCTGCAGCGGCTGGAGTTCATTCTGAATCTGGCGCGTGATCTGGGAGTGAATATCAGCGGGATTGCGATCATCCTGCAAATGCGTGAGCGCATGGAAGAGATGCAGAGCCAGATCCAGGATTTCGTGAAATACATTCAGGAAGAAGTGCTGGCGCGCGCGACTGCTGCCGCCGATCCTTCGCGCGGGGCGATTGTGCCGGTTCGCAAGCCGATGGTGGTGCAGCAGGCGAACCGAAAGCGGTAGAAATTTTCCCTTTCAATCACAAATGGCCGGGGAGAATTCCCTGCGACGCTGGATTTAAATTCAAGTCCGTAGGGGTCCTTCGACTGCGTAACTGGATTCGCGAGCGAATCGAGTTACTTCGCTCAGGATGGCAACATCAATGAGGACTGCGTCAGCAATCTTGCATCAGAGATGTCCGCGGTGCCGGGAGGGGAGGATTTTTCGCAAGTCGGTGTTTGCAGGGTGGCCGAAGATGTATGAGCGCTGCCCGGCTTGCGATCTGAAGTTTGAGCGCGAGCCCGGGTATTTCCTCGGCGCGATGTACATCAGTTACGCGATAGCCCTGGTGGTGATTACGGGGTTCGCGGCACTGGTTTGGATGGTCACGCGCTGGACCATTGGCAGAGTGACTCTATTGGCGATTTTATTTTTCCTGCCCCTGGCGCCCGCGATTACGTTGTTCTCACGCGTGCTCTGGATTTATTTGGATCAGGCCATTGATCCGGAGAAGTAGACCGACAGATCCCGAGAGATGCATGCGAGATCCCTCGGCCCGCTGGTGAAAGCGCGGGCCCTCGGGATGACGTCAGAGAATATTAGCTACGCTGCGGCGCCCTTGTCGCGGTCGTCGTGGCATTTGCCACGCCCCATCCCCATACCGACTCTCATCTTCGGGTCGTGACCGTACTGGTAAACTGGCGAACCCATTGCCGGATTCATACAGACGGAAACGCCGACGTTGAAGCTGTATTGGTTGTCAGCGCCGTGAACGTAACCCACGACAAACGTCCACGCGCCGTCCGTGGACGGAGTCGCCCAGTTCTGAGGGTTGAATGAGTTGATGTCGACGCTGTCAAGCACGGTGCGCGGCAGATTGTTGATCAGCAGCGGCGATTGCAAATACGTCGGGGGCGCAACCAGTTCTGAACCGGACCCTTGTCCGAAAACAGCAGCCAGGCGCAGTGTGTCATTCATGTTGACGCCGTCCGCGTTGAAGACTCGAACCGCAACGATGTCGCCGTCATACACCTGTAATGCACTACTGGTTCCGGATACATAGGCCCACTGCGCGGACGCCAAGGGAGCCGTATATTGATAAAAAGTGTCAGTAAGATTGGGGGCGCCACCGGCGGTGTATTGCAACCAGACACAGGAACGCAAAAGAGAGTTGGAGTTCTGGTTGTCCGGCTGGAAATTCCCCTGAGTCGGATAGCCCGCCTGGGTAGAGAAACCAAAATTGACGACGAAGATTGACATATTGTCTCCTTACTGTCAGCGCGCAAAATAGGCCTTTGAGTCTTCATCCGGAGGGTGGGGGAAGTCAAGGGAAATTTGACGATCACAGGCCGGAAGGCCGCGAGAGTCGATGACAGTGGGACGCCCGCGAGAGCAGCCGGGACAGCAGCGCTACCTGGTGGGTGCGGCGGACACGACTTCGAGCTGGTATCGCGGATCGGAGCGGAGGGAAACGAGTTCCGGCTCGTTCTTGATGTCGTTCAACCCCTGACCGGACTGAACCGCCGCACGCAGCGATTGCAGTGCCTTATCCCGTTCCCCGCAAAGCTCATAGGTCAGTGCTGTGGTGTACAGAACCCCAGGTTCTTTGGAGTGCGCTTCTTCGACTGGTTTAAGTGTTTCCAAGGCGGCATTTTTGTTGGCAATTTTTGCCAGGTACATGGCCAGGTCCGATTGAAGTTCGATCTGATCCGGATGCTTCGCGATCTCCTGTCGGACTAAGCGAATGGCGGTCTGATAAGCCGCGGGGGCCTTATCCTTCTTGCTGGTTGACCAGCGATAGGCGTCGCCCAGATTGCCCCAAATGTCGTAACTGTTGGCATTCAGAGCAACCGTCTTTTCGAATGCTGGAACGGACTCATCGTATTTCCCCTGATAGAACAGAATGGTGGCGAGATTGTTGTACACATCTTCGTTGGGTTGGATCTCGATCGCGTGTTGCAGGGCGGCGACTGCATCATCATCGCGGCCCATGTCGTGGTACACAGCGCCGAGGTTGCGGAGAACCGAAATACTGTTTGGGTCCAGACTGCGGGCCTTTTCCAAATAAGCAGCCGCATCTTTGAAATTTCCGGCCTGATAGGCGACAACGCCCTCGTCGGAATAGGCGATCGGATCGTTGGGGTTCAATTGATTGGCTTGCTTAAACTCAGCCATGGCTTGATCGCTCTTTCCCGCCTTCTGATAGAACTGACCAAGCCAACGGCGCGACGTAGAGCTTTTCGGATCGAGTTCAGCGGCCCGCTTGAATTGCTTTTCGGCATCGGCGTTGTTGCCGGATTCCATTTCGACAGCACCGAGGGAGATGTGCCCAGCGGACAAGAAATCGTCGAGCGCAACAGCATGGGTAGCATTTTCCGAAGCCAACTTCATCCATTGCGGATCAGGATTGGCGCGGTTCTTCTGATAGTAAGCTTCGCTCAAAGCGGCATAGCTTGCCGCGGACTGCGGATTCAACTGAATGGCGCGTTCCAACTGCTGAATGGCAGCGGCGACGTTGCCTGGCCGGTCCCCGTGATCCAATTCCTGACGGGCACGCTGAAAGAGCGAGTAGGCGGTGTCGCCCGGCAGTATGGCTGCGGTAGTCGCGACGGCCGAAGGGGATTTCGGCTTATTCCAGTAACGCCATCCACCGAAGGTTGCGGCGATGAGAACCAGTGCCAGGCCGACCGCCATCCACTTTTGTGCAAGCGAAAAGCGGCTCAGGAACGAATCCGAGGGAAGGCGCACCATCTCGATGGTGGCAGCGCTGGGATGCCAGGTGAGCGGTCCCTCTGCCCCGCCACCGGCAATCTTGCGCAGTTCGGCGAGGACCTCTGACATGGTTTGAATGCGCTTGTCGGGTTTTTTCTCCAGAGTTCGAGATAGCAGAAACACCAACTGCCGGGGAACTTTGGGCCGCAGCTCAGTAATGTCTCGCGGCTGTGTAAAGTGCAGATTGTGCAGCACGGCCATAGAGTTCGGCCCGGCGAAGGGGATCTGCCCGCACAGCATTTCGTACAGCACCACGCCGAACGAAAAAATGTCGGAGCGCGCGTCGACGCGTTCACCACGAGCCTGCTCGGGTGACATATAAGCGACAGTGCCGGTGACAGTGCCGGGCTGGGTGAGGGAGACTTGCGCGGTTTCGTGCGTGTCCGACGTCATGCCGGACAGATCGAACTTTGCCAGGCCGAAATCCAGCACTTTCACCAGGGCGTCTTCGGTGATCATGATGTTTCCAGGCTTGAGGTCGCGGTGAATGATGCCGGCGGCATGGGCCTTGGTGAGGGCGTCGGCGATCTGCATGCCGTAGCGGATCGCTTCTTCGATCAGCAGCTCACGCTTGTGAACCAGCGAGGCGAGGGTGGTGCCGCGGACGAGCTCCATCACGATGAAGTCGGTCGAGTCTTCGTTGCCGATCTCGTAAATGGTGATGATGTTGGGATGGTTCAGGGACGAGGCGGCCATGGCTTCGCGTTGAAAGCGGGCGCGGGCAGTTTCGCGGAGCGGGCGATCGGTAGGGAGAACTTTGATGGCGACGTCGCGGCCGAGACGAGTATCACGCGCGCGGTAAACCACGCCCATGCCTCCGGCGCCGAGGTTTTCGAGAATGTCGTAATGCGATAGTGTCCGGCCGATCACGACCTGGTCGCTCCGACAAGTCTATGCAAGATTGTACACACATGAGAGTGGAGGGAATGTATTTCAAGAAACCTTCAACGGCGAGGGCGGAATTGGTTGGTTTCAAAAAGCGCTTAACCGCAAAGAACGCAGAGAACAGCCGCAAAGGACGCAGAGAAGATCGGTGCCGGCTATTGCAGTCCGGATTGCGTCAGCTTGACGGCACAATAGTTTCCGGCGCCGCAAGGGGTAGTGTTCAAGGCTGGAGGAGGTGAGAGAGTTCCGAAGTAAATGCTGGCGGCCTGGGGCTCGGTGCTGACGTTGTCGATGGAGAATGCGCTGGCTCCGCCCCAGTAATTGGTTGCGGTGGCGTTCGGAGTCGTGGCACTGGACGCGATACGTGTATTCACGTTCCACTCGGTAACTTGATTGCCCCCGGTCGTAGCACCGACGGTTCCGACACTAACGAAGAGGCGATCGGTCGTTCCATCGTAGAAATCAAGCAAGGGCCCGCAAACGCTATTGGGATTCGCAGCGGGATTGATGTGGCGATTGTCAGATACAGCCGGCGTTGCGTTCATGGTCCCGTTCGGAGCAGCAAACGAAAGCGCATACAAACTGGGCTTGGCCGCATTGTTGTTGTCGGTGCCGCAGGCGTAGAGCGTTCCGCCTCCGGCTTTCGGACCGGTCGTGTAGTAGGCGTTGTCGAAGTCGCCGTCGAGAATAAAGTTGTAACCAGTTCCGGTGATCTTGAGGCCGATGCCAGCCTGGACCTGCGTAGTCAGTGCTTCGTTGATTTGAGTGGCGATGGCTTTTGCGTTGGTAGTGTCGTCACGCGAGAAAACGTAAACAAAGCCATTGGTGGGATCAACGATCGGAGACAGTACGATGCTTGGGTTGGGGCCAGCCGCTGCCGCGACCGAAATCGATTTCACCAGGGTAAAGCCGGTGGCGCCGGGAGTGTATCCGTAGACGGAATAGCCATCGGAGACGAAGACCTCGTTGTGGATGGAATCGTAAATAGGCGAGGTTAAGTAGTGGGTACCAGCCGTAGCGTTTACCGTCACACAATAAGCCAGAGTTGGCGTGCTGCGGAAGACACCATTGATGCGATAGAGAACGCCGTTGTCTGCACCGACGTAGGCAACGTCATTGATGTAGTCGATGTAGGCCGAGGAGTCGCTGTCGGACGTGGTGGCGTTTGGCGTGCATCCTGTGACGGCGGTGTTGGTATACGCCAACTGAGTCAAAGAAGAGCCTCCGGTTCCGGGCGTCGCGGGGGCGGTAGCGCTAGTTCCCTGCCCGGTGACCGGGGTCAAGACGTCGAAGGTTGGTGGTGTCGAATTCTCAATGAAGGCGACTTTGGTGCCATCGAGCGACAAAACGGGAGAAAGCGCGATCGGGGATGCGCCTGCCTGATAAGACCACATGAATGTGGGCTGAGTGAAATCAGATGTGGGCGGAGTCTGAGGTCCGAAGGGACAAGACGAGGATAGCGTGCCTGTATAGAGATTGTTGAAGGCGAGAATATTGGCCTGATTCGCGCCGGGAGTGGCGTTGATCGTAAATACGACGAAGTCATTCGTGCAATTTGGAGTGCCGTTGATATTGAACGAGAACTTTGCGGGGGTTTCCCCGACGGGCATAAATCCACCACCGAGGGACATCGCCCAATCTGTTTGCAAGTGTTTTGGCGTGTGGGTGCCGATCGCATTCTGGTTACTAAATGAATTGGCGGTGTGCAGCATCCAGTTGATCCAGTAACGAGGATCGCGCTGGGCGGCCGCGGCGACGTCCGCCGAAGCTCCGTTGGTAAAGATAAGATGGCGCGTACTCCAGTCCTGGGGCAGGCCGATGGGACGATTCGCGGTCTGCTGCGCAAACATCGGGCAGACCATGCTGATGAGGATTAAGGCAACGATGGAGAGGCGCATAAACAAAGGAAGTCCCCCGATCATTCCGAGATCACACTTCTCCTAGCTTGACGATAGCAAAGGGGCCCGCATAATCCTGTTTGCTAAGGAGGTTCAAGGGGACTCGCCGCAAGGGGCGGATATCCATAGCTGGCAGGGACGAACAGGTCGCTACGCTGCCGCTGATGTGATGACCATATAAGGGGGAACGCAGTGATGCAGCCGGGTCTAAGGCCTCGCCGTTCGGGAGATCGCTAATGCGAGACATAAAAGTGGGCACGGAAGTGATCCGTGCCCATTCGATCCGAAGGTGGTTCTTAGCAGATGAGGATCGCGTTATTGATAACTGCTGTCACAGGGTAAATAAGGAGTCGCCTGGCCTCCATCGAACTGGTCAATATTTGACGTTTGCACCAATACCCACTGGCCATTCTTACTTTGGTAGTGTTGCCATTCGTACAAACCGATCTGGTAGCCGAGACTGAAGACCTCCTTGTCGGAGCAGGAAAAGCTTGAGTTACAACCGTATTGGTAGTTGAAGTAGCGGGTCTGGACTGGTCCCAGATTGCCGTTCGTGTTTACCAGGATAGGTGCGGTGACCGTGTTGAGCGCGTAGTTGAGATTTTGAGTTTTGTAGGACTGGCAACTGCCATAGAAGCTGTAAGCCGTTCCGGCCGGTGAAACTTGAATCGGAGGCGCCGTAGCATTGGTGGAAAATGAAGCGCTCGCAAGCGGCACGCAGCGATGAGCGATGGGGAGATCGGCGTCGAAACGTTTGAACGATGTGGGATCGTTCCAGTTGAGCTCGGTGGTTCGATCGTAAATGTAATTCTGGTCGAAAGACTTGATGTCCCAGGGATAGCCTTGTGCACTTTTTGTCCAGACGAAATATCCGGACGCTGCAAAGCCAGCGCCCAGGTCAGGAACGATGGTGGTGTAAATCGGGTTGGCGTTGCCGGGTCCCATGTAGGCGGTAGTTCGGTTGGGGTAAGCCATGACGAAGTAATTCAGCATGTCTTCCATGCCGGCTGGGCAAGTAAAGGTTTGCGCCCGAGCACCCCCAACGCACAATGCTGCGACGAACAGATAGACACAAATGCGCCTCAAATCACTCTCCCCTAACGCGAAGTTCCGGTCGGCAGGCGTTACTTGCGAAGGAAGATATACAGGAAAGTCTGCAGATGCAATAAGAGAAAAACCTTAATTCGAGTCTGATTTTCAGAACGCGCTAGGGCTCCCAAACGGAGTTTCCATAGCCATCTTTGCGGGCGGCTTCCTGCAGGCCTTCAAGCTCTTTTTTCTGTTGATCGAGTTGCTGGCGCATGCGCTCGACCTGCTCCTGTTTCTGTTCCTGGCGCTCGTTGTACTGAGCGCAGCGAAAGCAGGTGGTGGAGGCAAATCGAATGGAAGAGTTCAGGCGTTCCATTTGAGCTTGGAGACGGGCGACACCTTGCTTCCTGGCGGCGATTTCCGCTTTCCACTCCTCTGCCGATTTTGATGGCTGGGAGGGCGTTGCGTCATCATCGGGTTGATCTTCGTCGGATGCGTCTTCCGCTTTTGGATCTCCCTTCCCTCTCAGATCCTCATTGGTAATGACCTTGGAGCCAGCATCGGACGACTTACCACTATCCTTATCTTTGTTTTTTTCGCGCTGCTGACGGGCGATGTCGCCCAAGGACGGTCCACAGGAAGATTGCGCGTAAGAAAAGCATGATGCGAAGAAAATCAGGCTGGCGAACAGAAAGAGCCTGTGAACGGCTGATCGCATGCGGAGTTCTCCGATTCGCAGCAGGGACTGCGAATAGAAGAATGGTAGCGTCGCATTTCCCATATCAAGAAGTTACGATCGTCGTTGAACTCAACGGCATGCGAAAGTGCTGATTTTTCAGGGGGTACGCGGGCAGGAATGCCCGCGTTAGAGGGGAAGCCTGGAAGGTCACTTTGCTTGCCCAGACGCTGAAGCGCCCACCCGGAAGATAAGCGCCTTCCATGCACAGCCGAGGCGCTACTACATCTAAAAAAGTGCGCCGTCATAAAAGACCTATTGCATGGTTTGCACCGGGATGGCGAAGGGTGCGAGCGCATCGCGGATGACCTTCTCTTCTCCAACAGCGACGATGGCCGCTTTTGCGGCCGGGAAATATTTCCGCGCCGCAGCGTCGACATCGGCTGTGTTTGTGGCGGCAATCTTTTGACCGTAGACTCCGATCTCTTCTGGGGGCAAACCGTCGACCCAAATGCCTGCCAGTTCTCCAGCTACCGCGGCTCGCACCTGTAATTGAATGGCTTCGATGCCAACGAGGAAACGTTTGGCCTTACTCAGTTCCTCATCGGTGGGACTGGTGGTTGCGAGGCGGTTCAGTTCATAGGTCATCTCGTTGAAGCTCGGCCCAGTGACTTCGTTACGCACATCGGCGCGAGTGATCGCCATGCCGGATTCGCGATATTGACGCAGGAAGGAAGCAGGGGAATAGGTATAGCCTTTGTCTTCGCGAATGTTTGCGACTAGCCGCGAGCTGAAAGTGCCGCCATATACGGCGTTGGCGACCTCCGCGGCCTCGTAATCGGGATCGCCGCGTCGAGGCCCGAAGGCGCCGAATTCAAGCGTAGTTTGCACCGAGCCCGGACGCGTCACAATGAAGACTGAGTGCTGTGCAGTGGTCGATGGAGTGGCTGGCGCTGCCAGAGGCGCCTCGTTCGGAGCCTTCCACGAGCCAAACCTAGCTTTGATCAATCCGAGCATCTGGTTGTTTTCAAAATCTCCAACCGCGACCAGAATGGCTTGATCGGGACGGAAACGCTGCGCATATATTTTGCGCAGGTCGTCCGGGGTCGAGGCCGTGATCGATTCCTGCGTCGGCGCAGTCACATGATAAGGATGGTCGCCGAATAAAACCTTGGCCATCGCCCGATTTGCGAGAAACGACGGTTCCGATTCTCTTTGCCTCAACTCATCCGCCGCGTTGCGTTTCGCGAGAGTGACTTCAGCGTCGGGGAAGGACGCATTCTGCAGGACGTCAGACAAGACGGCGACGGCGTTATCCTTTTTTGTGGACAGGATTGTCGTGGAAACCTCGATGTAATCGTTTCGTGACTGTGCGGTCAGATCGCCGCCTGCGCCCTGGAGCTCCTGAGCCACTTGCTTTGCACTTCGAGTCTTCGTTCCCTGACCCATCGTCTTCGCCAGGAGCTGCGAGATTCCCGGACGGTCGGCGGGATCGGCAGCAAAACCGCCGCGAACGGCCACGCAGAGCGCAAGCTTTGGGAAGCCGGGCTCAGAGACAAGCCACACGGTGAGGCCGTTGTCGAGCTTGGACGCGCTGACGGTAGGAGCGGCAAGCGGTTTCTCGGCGCCGTAAGGAGGAAGGTCTTTAGGCAGAGGCGCCTCTTTCTGCGCCATGGCGAAAGAGACGAGCACAGCAACTGCACATAGAAGATGCAAGATTTTCATTGTCCTGCTCCTTGCGGCTTCCCTGCCGCTTCCGGCACTCGATCAATGATGGTGCGATTGGTGCTGACCAGATATTTCGTAGCGAAAGCTTTCACCTGTGCGGGCGTGACTTTCCCCAACTCTTCAGGAACCTGATAGACCGAGTCGAAGTTACCGTCGAACAATACGGCATGCGACAAAGCCGAGGCACGACTGATGGGGATTTCGAGATTGTCGTAGAGATCCGAGCGCATCTTGGCCACAATGCGATCAAGATCGGCCTGACTCGGGCCTTTGTCAGCAAGTTGCTTGATCGTCGCATCGTAAGCCGCGAGCACCTGATCCGCTTTCAGATTCGGAGGATAGACAATGAAAGACGTCATCAATGTCGGACCGTTGTACTCGACCGGAGTCCCGAGAGGCCAGTTCACCCCGCCATCGACCGATAGCGCGACCTGTTTATCCTTTACTAAGGCTTGATACAGGAGCGATGCCTGCCCGTTATGCAACAGCTCTCCAGTAACGGCACCGGCTAACGCATCCGAAGAATGTCGCGGGGGCATGCGATATCCGATGGCGAGCGCCGGCACTTTCGCAAGCTTGTCGGTTTCGGCCGATCGCCGCTCGGCCTTTTGTGAGGGCTCTTCCACCTGGGGCCGGGGCGGCGTAGGCCGCGACGGAATCGCGGCGAAATATTTTTCTACTCTGGCGTAGATGTCGTCGGGCTTGACGTCACCAACGATGGCAAGAACGGCGTTGTTGGGCGCGTAGTACTGTTCGTAGAACTTCTGCACGTCGTCGATCTTGGCGGCGTCGAGATCCTTGAAGTCGCCGTAGAAATTGTGCGCGTTGGGATAGGTATCGAAGGCCTTTCCCGGAAGATCGATGGCGAAAAAGAGTCCATAGGGCCGATTCATGACATTGACCCGAACTTCCTCCTCAACGACCTTGCGCTGGTTCTCAAGATTCTTGGGCGAGAAATCGAGGGTTTTCATGCGGTCGGCCTCGACCCAGAGCACGGGGTCGATGGCCGAGATCGGCGCGGTCTCGATGTATTCGGTGTAATCGTAGCGAGTGTCGCCGTTCAGGTTTCCGCCACCACCCTCAATCACGCGAATAAGCGTTCCTTTTGGAGCTACCGGCGTGCCCTCAAACATCATGTGCTCGAACAGGTGAGCAAAGCCGGTGCGGCCTTCGGGTTCAAGCCGAAAACCGATGCCATAGCTGATGCAGACGCCGAACGTCGGCGCGGAATGGTCCTCGGAAACAACGACGGTAAGACCATTGGAAAGCTTCTTCATGCCAGTCGGCGCTTTCCATTGCTGGGCGAAGAGCGGCGCAGCTAACAGCAGCGCAGAAAGAAAGATGTTGCGAATGGATTTCATCTCAAGGTCTCCATTGCGGGAGAAATCAAAGCGTTCGATAGAAAAAGAGAACCTAGGAGTATACACGCGATGCATGATGCGTAGAGGACGCGCGAACGCATCAGGGATGAATCCCTACTCCTGCGAAGGGGATGCCATGGCAGCGACAACGAGGGCGTCAGGGGACGTTTTCAGTTTCTCCTCGACTTGTTGTTGCGTCAGGGGCTGGCTGAAATAGTAGCCCTGAATCTCATCGCACTCATGAGAGCGGAGGAATGAAAACTGGCTTTCATTCTCCACTCCTTCGGCGATGACTTTGACGTTCAAACTTTTCCCCAAACTGATGATCGCGGAGGTGATGGCGGCGTCGTCCGGATTCAGGGCCACTGCTTTGATAAACGACCGGTCGATTTTCAGACGGCTGACGGGGAATTGCCGCAAATAGCTAAGACTGGAATATCCGGTACCGAAATCGTCGATGGCGAGATTCACTCCCATGGTTTTGAGCTCATGGAGAACCGGGAGAGTAAGCTCAGCGTTGGACAGCAGAACACTCTCGGTGAGCTCAATTTCAAGGTATTGTGGAGCTAAGCCGGTTTCGCGCAACACACTTCTAGTGGTTGCCAGGAAGTCTTCCTGGCGGAACTGAACGGCCGAGACGTTTACGGCGACCGGAACAGCTGGGAGACCCAGGGTCTGCCAGTGCCGTGCGGCGGAGCAGGCGGTCCGCAACACCCATTTGCCAATGGGCAGGATGAGCCCGCTGTTTTCGGCCACGCGGATGAATCTGTCGGGCGGCACCAGTCCCATTTCCGGATGGCGCCAGCGCAAGAGAGCTTCGAAACCGATGATCTTTTGACTGGCCAGGTCTAACTGAGGTTGGTACACGAGAAAGAACTGCTGTTTTTCCAGCGCCGTGCGCAGATTGCTCTCGATCGTGAGCCGCTCCATGACCTGAGCATTCATGTTCTGAGTAAACATGCGGAAGGCGCAACGCCCACTCTCTTTTGCGCAATACATGGCGGCGTCGGCATTCTTGATCAGGGTTTCGCTGTCCAGTCCGTGGTCGGGATAGATGCTGATTCCCATGCTGCAGCTGACGTTGAACCGGTGGTCCTGAATCACGAACTCGCGGGCCATGGCGTCCATGATCCGCTCGGCGGCAACTGCAATGTCGGGAATATCCTTGACTCCCGACATCGCGATAACAAATTCATCGCCGCCGATGCGGGAAACGGTATCTTGTTCGCGGGCGGACTTCTTGAAGCGCTCCGCGACCTGCTGTAACAGCAGATCTCCACAGGAATGCCCGAGGGAATCGTTGATGATCTTGAAACGATCGAGGTCGACGAAAAGCAACGCGACCTTCTCGTTGCGGCGGCGGGCGTTCGCCAATGCGTTGATCAGGCGATCGCGGAGCAGCGTGCGGTTGGGAAGTCCGGTCAGCGCATCGTAGAAGGCAAGATACTGGACCTGCTCTTCAGCAAGCTTGCGCTCGGTAATGTCTTCCATGGTGCCTTCGATGAGGCTGAGTTTCCCATCGCGATCGCGCACGGCGCGAAGATTCGCAACGACCCATCGCTTCGACCGATCTCGTCGATAGAGCTCGACCTGAATATCGCGCAGTATGCCTTTGGATTCAAGCTCGAGGGCGATCTTACTCATCTGCTCGGGGCAAACGAACAGCTCAGCCACAACATTTGGCACCTCTGCCATAAGCTGTTCCGGCGAGTCGTAACCGTGGATCTGGGCCAAGGCGCGATTGATGCTCATGGGGCGGCCATCGAGGGTAGCCTGAAAGATGCCGATCACGGCATCCTCAAAGATGGCGCGATATTTCTCTTCGGCCTGGCGAATCTGTGCATTGGCGACGACCAGTTCGGCCGTGCGCGACGAGACTTCCCGCTCGAGTTGCTCACGATGATCCCGAAGTTGCTGGTCGCGCGCTTCGATCTGGTCGAGCATGCCATTGAAGGCAGTAACCAGAAGCCCGAATTCATTACTGCTCTTCAGATGGGATCGTATGGAGTAATCATGGTTGTTGGAAATAGCTGTGGCGGTACCGACCAAATCGACGAGTGGCTGCGAAATCGGCCGCTGCAGCCACGGCGCAATACCAGCAGCGAGGAGCAGGGCCAGCAGGAGCATCGCGATAAAAACGATGCTGTAAGCACGCACGGTCGCGTCCAGTTGTGACAGGTCAGATTCAATGTAGATAGCACCGACCGTTTCTTTATCGAGAACAATGTTGCGAAACTGCACGAGGCGTGTTGCCTTGAAAAGAATCAGTGGTGGCTGCGCCGGCGGTGGCAGGAAAGACACGTTGTGGTCACGAACGTACTTAGCAAAGGGTTTTCCCGTATCGTCGTAGATGCAGGCGGCGGCCACGCTGGGTTCGGCGCGCAGTGCCGACAAAATTTCCTCAGCAGACCTGGAGTCGTGAAAGATGAGCGCGGCGGTACTGTTACTCGACACAGCATCGGCCAGGATGGCCTGGTTTCGCACCATGGTTCGCCTGATGCCCAAATAGTCATAAAGGGCCATGGGAAGAGCGACCATGAGGGCAGTCAAACAGGCCATGGCCAAGAAAAGGGCCATCAACTTGTGCCGAATTGACCAATGTCGAAAGCTTTTCATCATTGCCATTTACTCGATGACCCGGCTCGCCAGCCCCAAAAGGCGCGAACTCACATACAACCGCGACCCGTTCGCCGCCTTGTGATTGATCTCAAAATGTACATGCTCGCTTTCCAGGATGAATGAGATCGTGCCGCCTTCTTCGAGGAACGTGGTTGTCTCCCCGACGGTCAACACGTTCGCTCCACGAACAGCCTCGATCACCTGGGCAGCATGGCGGTCGTGCGCCGAGCTGACAAACACGATGTGGCAAGCGCGCGCCTCATCCGCTTCGGTGATGCCGGCGACCTCCAGGCTGTGCCCCGCGATCGCCTTACCTTTCGCGATCGTTCCCAGTTCTGATTGAAACGACGCATCCCTGAAGACGCAGAACCGGATGGGAGCTGCGGGAGTCGCGAATTTCTGCGAAGGCCATTCGACAAATTTCGCAAAGTTGTAAAGATATGCAGCCTTGACCTGATCCTCGCTCACCCGCTGGGCCGGTGCCGCTGACCATCCAGCGGCCAGTTGGATCAAGACGGCACCCACGATGAGGGTGGGGCGGCGCAACGAATGGGAGAAAAACGTCAAGGGTTTATTGCTCTCCTGGGTGCCACATCAGCTTTACGCGAAAACTCCTGCCGTCCTGCTGGATCGGCAACTGCAGGTTTTCCCCCGATGCCGGATCGAAATAGACCTTATTAAGGAGGTTGTACGCTGTTGCCGAGAGGTCCCAGTGCCGGCCAAAGTTGCGCCCCAGTAATGAGGCGTTGCATATCCAGAAAGGCGAAACAGAGCCGTTGTCGAGAGACTGGATTCGGCTGCGGTATTGCGCGTCTGCGCTGGCAAATAATTTCTTGTGAAGCAGCGGCTGGCTGAGGTTCAATTTCATGAGATTTCGTGGAGAATTACTCAGCAGTTCGTTCGTACTGCGGTCCCTGGTCTGCTGAAAGCTGTAACTGGCGCCCGCTTCCAACTGATGCAGCAAATGTGTTCTAACCTCCAGTTCCACGCCTTTTGACTTTGTGTTCTGGAGATTGCGAAAGATTTGGTCATTCCCGTCAATCTCGGCAGTGATCAAATCGTTCACCCGATCGTAGAAGCCCGACATAGTGAACCAGAAATTGCTTTTGATCTGCTGTTCCCAAACGAGCTCCGCATCGCGAATCTTTTCTGGCTTGAGTGCCGGGTTCGGCAGGTTTGGTGGAACCGAGTAGTACAGCTCATAAACATTCGGCACGCGAAAAGCTTGACCGTAGACCAACTTGAAGACGCTGCTTTTCCAGGGGTGATAGATCAGTGCGGCACGCGGATCCGTGCTGGCGCGGGTGTGACTGTAGTAGTCATAGCGCAGGCCCGCATTGAGCGTCAGAGATTTGGAGATGGTGAGTTCGTCTTGTACATAAGCGCCGCCGACAAACGAGCTGCGGACGTCGTCGAGGAAAGACACGTAAGGGTTGAGCGAATAGTTCGCTTGACGCTGCCGGATGTTGTTGCGGTACTCCCCTCCGGCGGTAATGCGGTTTCGGCGAAGGAGGGTACGAGACACCTGCAGCTCTGTACCCCACCATTTACCATCTCCATAGTCATAATTCGGCGAGATCTGTCCCGGTTTCGGACCCGAGTAGATATAGGTTCCCTCATACATGTAACGGTCGTAGAATCCGCGGGCCATCACATCCCAGGACTTCGCAAATGTGCGCCCGTACCGCAAATCGATGTAGTGGTGGGCGTCGGTCGTGCGGGTGCCCGGGTTATCGAAGAGAGTCCCATAGGCTCCGGTGGGAATGCCCTTTTCCCGCGTACCGTAGAGCCCCTGCAGGGTAAAGTTGTGAAATGTAATCGTGGCCAGAGCGCTGCCCACCTGATCATCATCGGCATGACTTGCGATGCCGTAGTTTGTGGCCGGGGCATCGAACAGTGGAAAGAAAAGATCATTGTGGCCGCGGCTTCCATAGAAGGTGCCGGAGAGTAAGAAATCGAGGTCACGAGATTTTCTCCCGTAACTCATCCTGCCCGCGTAGGTGTTAAAGGAACCGGCATCGCCGGCGAATTCGAGCCCGTGCAAATCTTTGCCTTTGCGGGTAACGATATTGATCACAGCGAAAAATGCATTGCTCCCGTAGAGGGAAGAAACCGGCCCGCGAATAATCTCAATGCGTTGGATCAGATCGATATCGAGGGGGAATTCTGTGCCGATCATAGCTTCGTCGTAGATGTTGTCATTCAGGCGATGCCCGTCGATCAGCAGCAGGATTCTGGTGTTGTAGTCGCCGGGCCGGGCGAAGCCCCGAACGCCTACGCTGGAGTAGTTTCGATCATAGGTAACAAAGAAGCCGCGGACGGTTTGCAGGACGTCTGCAAGGGTGCGGTAGCCGAAGCGCTGGATCTCATCGGCAGTAACCACGGACACAGCGGAAGGAGCTTCGGCCGTACTTTGGAGATGGCGGGAGGCAGTGTAGACCTTCATGTCCGCCAACTGCTCGAGCGAAGCCTCCGATAAGTCTGCCGTGTTTTGCTGGGCAACAGCTAGCGCGATAAAACCTGCCAGCAGCATGCAAACGACTAGAAGTGTTTTTTTCATAAGACCAAAACAGCAGGCCGGATTCCCCCTGAAGCGCGCCTGGGGAACCTGGGCGCGGATCTTGCGCGCGAATGGTACGCGGGCAGACTCCCGTCTAATTCAGTTTGGGCGATTTACGAGGGTGGGCCTGTGACGAAGCGCACAAGGCTTAGACCAAAGTAACGGCATGGTCAGAAGGGGGACGATGTGGCCGCGACACAGTCGCGCGATGGAGGCGCCGAAGCTCAACCGACACGAGTGCGAGCAGGCTACTGCTTTGCGTAGGTCATCCCGGCAGAATGGTAGGGCGGGTCAGAAACGATCCTTATATATGCGATCAGCGCCTGGATTTCTGACTTACTCAGGGTGTAACCGTAGGGGGGCATGAGCGGCGACTTGTTCAGCGCCGGCCCACCGTGGCCGATGAGAGCGGCGAGGTCAGCGTCGCTAATCTTATTCAGCGTGTCACCTTCGGCAAAGGGATGAGGTTTGATCTCCAGATTGTCGAAGTTTGAAACCCGCTCAGGAGTGGACTCCGCATTGTGACAGCGTGCGCAATACTGATCATTGAGTTCACGTCCCAGCACCTCTTGATAACCCAAAGCGATCTCTTCGATCTTAAGAGTGACCGTCTTTTGCGATTTCGCGATCGTGCTGGCAGTTAGTTGGTAACGGCCGGCCATTCCGCCGAGGCTAACGCTTGTCGTGAATTGGCCGCTGGAGTCGGTCAAACCCGAAACGGGATCGAATTCGACGCCCGCAGAACCTGACATCGTAACCATCGCATTGGTGACCGCGTTCCCCTGATCATCGTTGACCTGGACGACAATCGGCTGATCGAGCCTGGCGCCCACTCCTGCAGCCTGCTTCCCGCCGCTGACTTCAACGATGACAGATCCGTAAGACGGAGCAGGGGGTGCAGCTGCAGAAACAGTCTTGCGAGCACAGCCGCACAAGATCGTGCATAGAGTGAGTAGCCCAAAGGCGACCACTTGCGCCTTCATCGTTTCGCCTCCTTGGCCGATGCCTTTTGCGATGCGAGGAAAGCTGTCATCGCGCGAGCGTCTTCTTCCGGCATATTGCG
>Ga0070735_10001963_pt1 | contig 19055 bp, 19 predicted proteins | sample Coa_R1_FD_66443 | JGI IMG/M metagenome (GOLD analysis project Ga0070735, IMG submission 66443) | Surface soil microbial communities from Centralia Pennsylvania, which are recovering from an underground coalmine fire - Coalmine... | ecosystem: Environmental > Terrestrial > Soil > Unclassified ... | reverse complement strand
CGGAAGGACGAGCAGGAACCACGAAAACCGGATCGGTCGGCGCCCGAAGTGGCCCATGTCCGCGTAGAGGGCCTCGCCACCCGTGATGGCCAGGACGACGACTCCGAGAATCGCGAGCCCCCGCAACCCGTGATGGGCGAAGTAGAGCGCGCCCCAGGACGGCGAGAGGGCGGCGCAGATCTCCGGGTCTTTCACAAGCTCCTTTACGCCCAGGGTCCCGATCGAGACGAACCACAGCACCATGACAGGGCCGAACATCTTGCCGACACTGCCCGTGCCGCGCCGCTGCAAGGAAAAGAGTCCGAAGAGGACCAGGCACGTGAGCGGCACGACGTACGGCTCGAATCCGGGCGCGGTGAGCTTGAGCCCTTCCAGAGCGCTGAGGACCGAGATGGCCGGGGTGATCATCCCGTCGCCGAAGAGCAGAGCGGCGCCGGCGATGACGAGGAGGGGGACGAGGCCGATGGCCGCCTTCGGGTTGCGTGGGGGGAGCAGGGCGAGGAGCGCGAGGATCCCGCCTTCGCCGCGGTTGTCGGCCTGCATCACGAAGAGGACGTACTTGACCGAGATCGCGAGGACGAGCGCCCACAAGATGAGCGAGACGACTCCAAGGACGTCGGCGCGGGTCAGCGGGGTCCCCAGGGCGTCGGGCGCGACCTGAAGCGTGTAAAGGGGGCTCGTGCCGATGTCGCCGAAGACGACGCCTACGGCCGCCAGAGCCGTCGGAACGAGCGCGCTCCGGCGGGCAGCAAGCGCATGCGCGGGAGGTGTGGCAACCACCCCGAATTCCTATCTTGGGTCTCGCGATCGCGGCAGCCGGACGGCCGTATCGGCGGGCGGGTTCGACGCGCGGTCGTTCACGAAGACGGGCTCTGGCTTCCCGGCCGCGGCCGGCGGTTGAGACCGCCGCAGGCGGGTTCGCGAAGGGCTCGGGGGCTCGGCGTCACTCCCCCGGGTCCCCGCGGCACACTCCGTGCTCATCCAGGGATCATGAAGCGTAGTCGGGGGGCGGAAGGGGTGGGCCTCACCGTCGGGCTGGACCCGAGGGTGGGGCTCGCTTCTACGGGGCACGGCCTCGGGCAAACTGATGCTGGAGGCATCATGCGCCGAGCGCGTCGAAAGCCCGACGCGGCTGGACGTCCTCGCGCTTCGCATGGGCCGAAACCATATGCAGTCGGCGGTCCGACCCACGCAGGCCCGCTCGCCGGCGCACCCATGGCGATGCTGTTGCTCGATGCGGACGGACTGGTGATCATTGCCGAGGGCGCGTGTCTTGGCGGCGCCGTGACCCACTTCGGACCGCTCGTGGGCCGCTCGGCGCTCGATCTCGCCGGCAAGGTTCAGTTCGCACCGGACGTTGGCCCGGCATGCTCGGGCGAGATTGCTCTGCGGCGCGCCCTCGCGGGTGAGAACCTCGACGGCCTTGCCCGCGTAGAGAGCCGCGTCTTCGAGACGCGAGTTACACCGAGGATGGACGCGAGCGCGGCGGTCGACGGCGCCTGCGTGCTGGCACTCGACGTGACCGGGCGACAGGAGGCGCAGTCGCGTGCCTTTCGCAACGAGCGACTCGACGCTCTCAGAACGCTCGCCGCCGGCGTCGCCGACGAGATCAACAATCCGCTGACGTACATTCTCATCAACATCGAGTACGTCATGCGACGGCTGCGCAGCCTGTGCGCAATGGACCGCGGCGAGTCGCCGACTGGGGCGGAGCTGTGCGCAGCGTACGGGAGCCTCGTCGACGCCCTCGCGCAAGCGTCCGAAGGAGCAGAACGGGTGCGCGGCATCACGCGCAAGGTCCTCGTCTTCGCTGAGGGCGATGCCGAGGCCCACGGGCCGGTGGACGTGCGCGCCGTGCTCGAGTCGTCGCTGCAGATGGCGTGGCACGAGATCCGGCACCGCGCACGGCTCGTCAAAGAGCTCGCGAGCGTGCCGCCCGTCGAGGCCAGCGAGACCTCGCTGGCCCACGTCTTCTTGCAGTTGTTCTTGAACGCGGCGCGCGCCATCCCGGAGGGCAACGCGGAGCGCGAGGAGGTGCGTGTGCGCACCTCGTGCTCGACCAACGGCGACGTCGTCGTCGAGATCGTCGACACGGGCTGCGGCATCGCGCCGGAGGTCCTCGGGCGCGTCTTCGATCCGTTCTTCACCACTCGGTCGCCGGGCGACGGAATGGGGTTGGGGCTGTCGATGTGCCACGGCATCGTGAAACATCTCGGCGGCAAACTGAGCGCGGAGAGCGTTCTCGGGCAGGGCAGCCTCTTCCGTGTCGTCCTTCCAAGCGATCGCCGTCCGTCCAATGGAGCACCCGGCGCGGCTCCGCCGGACCGATCTCGCGTGCTCCTCGTCGATGCCGACCCGCGCATCGGCGAGGCGATCGCACGTTCCTTGGGTGAGGAGAGCGAGCTCACCATCGCCACAGACGTTCACAGCGCCGTCGAGCTCGTCATGACGACTCGCTTCGACCTCGTACTGTGTGACCTGATGCTGCCGGAGTCGAGTGGCGTGGACTTCTACGTCGAGCTGCTGCGCGTTGCGCCGGCCGCGGTGGAGCGGATTGCCTTCATGACCGGCGGGGCGTCGAGCGCTCGGACGCGGGCGTTTCTATCGAGCACGAGCAATCCGTGCCTGGAAAAGCCTCTCGAAATGAGTGTGCTCCGTCGCCTCGTCAGCCGTGCAAGGCGCCGGAGGTCGTGACCGCGCCGCTCGGCGCCGTCTGGCCAGAACTCGGGCGGGCCCGACCTCGTGTTCGCACTTCGACGGCACTTCCATCCGAATTCGTCCAAACCGGGGTACGACACGTGCATCGTGGATCATTCATGAAGATGCCTATTTGGTGGACAGACGACGTTGCACGGGATTGGCAGCAGGCCAAAGAGGCCTTGCGTCGCGACTGGGAGCAGACCAGACACGATCTGGGACTGGGGGGGCACGAGCTCAATCAGGACATGGATCATACGCTGGCGCAGATCGCCGGCGGCGACGCGCCGCCGCCTATCGACGTCGCGATCCGGCCCAAGGTCATTGGCACATGGGAGGACGCCGAGGTTGCGATCGGGTTCGGGTACGCCGCGCGCACGTATTACGGGCACCTGTATTCGTCATGGACCTCGGAGCTCGCGCGACGACTCTCCAGGGAGTGGCAGAACCAGGCGATGCCGTGGAAGACGGCGGAGATCCTCGTGCACCACGGCTACGACGTCCGTCACTGACGCCCGATCGCAGAGGGCCCCGCCCGGGGGGGCCCTGTGCCGGCTCCCTCGGCTGCATGCGGCTACGGCCTTTGCATTTGGGTCGCGCCGCCGCCGCGCGGCGTGCGGGATGCGACAATCGCGTCCTCGGGCAAGAACACGGCTCCGGCCGAGTCATTCGTGCCGGCCGAGCCTTGCGACGACGACGTGTCCGTCGAGACGCCGTCGCACGAGGATTGCGCGTTGTCGGACGCCGACGTCTCGTCCGCAGCGTGACTTGGCATCACGCGCGATTGCACGTGCCATCCAGCGACGGCCGCCAGGGCAAAACCACCAGCCCATGCGGCGACGGCGGTCGCAAACATCTCTCGACGCGATAACCACTGTTCGATTCCAATTGGCTTTGCAGGTACCATGACCGGCCTCCATTGTGTCTCGTGGTCATAGGTGCAACTTCGTGACCGTCGTACCGCGGCGAGTGGTTATCGCAGCACATCCGGCGAAATTCGAGTTGCGGCGCCGTGCGCGTCGCAAATCAGACTTATACTCACAACACCATGTCGCGACATCTCATGACACCCATTCAACAGGGCCCGCAGAACGACCGCGCCCGCTCTCGGCCTCGTGTGGTTCGCCCAGATCGGACACACTCCGGCCCTTTTGCGTCGAGCGCGGTCAGGTTCGGTAGAGTCGAACATCGCGACGGAGCGGGTCACCTCGCCCCGTCGTACGAGGCAGAGCTGCGCGCCACCGTAGAGAGCCGCGGGCGCAACAGCGAGCCGCTGGCCTTCTTGCGCGGCATGTCGAGCGCCGACACAGACGCGGAAGAGACCGGAGAGGAGTTCGTGCTGACCGTGACGAGCGGCGAAAATGGCGGACGCGCCGCGGACGATCAAGACGACGGCGAGAGGGGCGCGGGACCTTTCGCCGGAATCAACGCGCGTGCGCAGTTCGAGAACGACACGGAAGAGTCGGATTCGCCGAACCCCAGGCGCAAGACGTTCCCCATACGATGACGGCTGGAATGCACCGCCAGAACGGGAGAAACCCCGGACACAGTCTCTTGGTCCGCGGCGGCTCAACGGTGACCCATGCCGGGGCCGCGCGCGTGGAGGGCCACCCGATCCGGGCGGCGCGGGGGATATAGGAGAAGCCAGACCGGCGACCTAGGCCAAGACCGCGCGCTTGAACGACGAGAGCGCCGCCGGTTTGCATCGCGGGTTGCGCGACGTTTCTCTCACGCTGTCCGATGGCCGGTGACGAGCCGAAAGACGACCGCCACCAGCGCCACCACGAGTAGCAGGTGAATGAAGCCACTCGTGACATGGAAGGCTGCGAATCCGAGCATCCACAGGACGAAGAACACCACAGCAACTACCCATAGGAGATTCATTGTCTTGTCCTCGTTCGGGGTGATGGTGATGAGGTCTCGACGCTTTGGTCGCTTCCCCATTCCGCCAAAGGTCGTCGACAAGCACGTTGCACTTACCGTACCTGCGCGACCGCTCGAGCTTTCGCGGCACGGGCCCTGCGTTGGTCGGTCCAGCGATGGGACATTGGAGTCTGTGGCTGGGGTGCGGAGCGATGACGGCGTGCTCGGCGATGTCCCCCGCATCCGCTGCACGGCTCGCCGCGGAGGAGAACCCGGAAGCCGCAGCAGAGACTCCGAATCGCGGCATCGACGCTCGCGAGACGTCGATGTCCGCCTCGGCCGACGCTTCCGAACAGGCATCGCCATGGGGCGCGAACTTCACCCCCACGTGGCTAACGGACGAGGTCCTCGCGCGCGGACAGGGCATCGTCGTCGAGAGGGTCACGTATCTTTCGGAGGGGCTCCGCATCGTCGGCCAAGTGTGCCGCCCCGACGACGGCGCGTCGCATTCGCTCCTCATGATCGATCACGGCGGCTTCGACGGGAACGATGACGCATTCGCCGGCGACCTGGCCGGTACGTCGCTCTGTCTCGGCGCGGCGCGCGCCGGATACGTCGTCGGCGAGTCGTCGTACCGCGGCGAGGACGGAAGCGACGGACAGGTCGAGGTGTGTCTGGGCGAGGTGGACGACGTCGTCGCGATGCTCGCGATCTTGCGTGCGCAGAGCTACGTCGATCCGGGGCGCGCGGCTGCCTTCGGCGGGAGCCATGGCGGTTGCATTACCACGATGCTGGCTCTGCGCGATCCGACGCTCAAAGCAGCAGTCGACTTTGTCGGACCGAGCGACCTCGCCGCGCTCGATGCGTGGTGGCACGCACAAGACCAGAGCGAGCCTCTGGTCTGCGCCCCCCTCCCCGGGTCGACCTGCGTGGCAGCGTACGCGGCGCTGATCCAGGTGGTCGAGGCGCTGGTCGGGGGGCCGCCGTCCGCGGCGACCGCGAGCGCTTACGCCGCCAGGTCGACCGCGCCGAAGCTTGCTGCGCTGACCGTACCGATGGCGTTCTTTCAAGGCACGGACGATGCTGTCGTGAACCTCGAGCAGGCGTGCGTGAAGCGCGCGGCGCTCGTCGCCGCCAACCGCGCGCCGCGGGCGTGGTACCTCGACGGACAACTTGCGCCGAAGTCCCCATCGGACATATGCGGCGGCAACTACCGCACCGACGCCCTCCCGGACACGTCGACCCCTGCCGCGTGGGCCGGTACAGGTACGTACTTTTTCGTTTACGAGGGACAGGCCCACGCTTTCACTGGCCCGGCCAAGAGCCAGGCGGACTCCATCGCCCTACAGTTTCTGTTCGCGCACTTGGGAGCTCCTGGAGAGACACGATGAGCGGTGGAAAGCCGCCGTAGGGCCAATCGGTGACCTGCGAATCGCCTGGCAAAACGCGGACGCGAGTCGCTCTGCCTTCTCCCCTGCCCTCGTAGTTTCGGCTGCGCTGGCGGTCATTCTGAAGGGCACGGTTCCTGCTCAAGCGCTCGCCATGAATTCGTGGACAAGCGAAATGCGCTCGGCGGCAGAGCGGTCCGCGAGCGACGCGCTCACGGGCGTCCTCAACCGCAGGTACCTGACCGATCGGCTCGCCGCGGAGGTCGCCTCGGGACGGCGCGAGGGGACGAAGACCGCAGCGCTGTCGGCCGACGTCGACGATCCGAAGCGCCTGTCCATCCTCGTCGTCGACGATGACGAGGGGATGCGTGCCGCGATCGACGCCATCCTCTCGCCCCGATACCGCGTCGCCCTCGCCGTCGACGGCGTCGACGGCCTCGCGAAGGGCCGGGGGCGCCCGACGCTGGACCTCATCATCACGGACGTCGCCATGCCGAACCTTGACGGCATTTCGATGGTCCGCCGCTTCCGCGAATGCGAAACGCTCCGGAACGTGCCGGTCATCTTTCTCACGGGGCGGATGTCGTTGGCGGGCCTCGGCGAGGGACTGTCCGAGGGCACCTTCGTCTACCTCCCGAAGCCGACGGACCTCGATGTCCTCCAGAGCAATGTGGAAAGCGCGTTGCGGTAGCGTTGACCATATGGACTACGAAGAAATCCACCCGTGACCGCCCTAGGGACAGTTGAACCGGTTCACGTGCCGAGCGCGCAGGACGTCGCGCGCTCTCAACTCGCCGAGTTCGTTCGCGAGTGCGAGCGGGCCACGGGAAGGTCGTTTCCCGACCCGCGATCACTTCACGCCTTTTCCGTCCGAGAAATGCGACAATTCTGGTCACTCTTCCTGAACTGGTCTGGAGTCATCGTGGAGGGCAATGCGGAGCCGGTATGCGTGGGAGACGACGTTGAGGACGCTGTATTCTTCCCGAATCTGCGCGTCAGCTACGTCGACAATCTCCTCCGTGGAGAGCCTGATCGAATCGTCCTCACGGCGCGCGACGAGGCCGGGCTGCGCGTCCAGCTGACTCGGGCCGACCTTCGTCGAAAGGTCCGGTCGGTGGCGGCGGCGCTCCGTTCGCGCGGCGTCGGTCCGGGCGACCGGGTGGTGGCCATCGCTCGCAACGTTCCCGCGACTGTGATCGCCTGTCTCGGTACGCTGGCGGTGGGCGCTACCTGGTCGTCGGCGGCGCCCGACTTCGGCGCCGAGGGCCTGTGTGATCGCTTCGAGCAGCTGGCGCCGAAGGCGGTGTTCGCGCATACCTCGTTTCAATCGCAGGGGCGGCTGACGCCCATCGCCGACAAGCTCACGACGCTCCTTTCGCTGCTGCCCTCGGTGACGGTGAAAGTGTCCCTCGACGCAGCAAGCGAGCTCTTTCCGCTTACCCTCGAAGATCTGCTCGCGACGCCCGACGGCGACGAGCCGCTCCGTGCTTTCCCCTGGAACCACCCGCTGTTCATCCTCTTCTCGTCGGGGACGACGGGGAAGCCGAAGTGCATCATGCATGGCGCCGGGGGCACGTTCCTCGAACACCACAAAGAGCATCGGCTGCACACGGACCTCGGCCCGTCCGACAAGATCTACTTCCACACCTCCTGCGGATGGATGATGTGGAACTGGCTGGTCTCGGCGCTGGCCTGCGGGAGCGAGATCGTCCTCTACGACGGTTCGCCCACCTTTCCCGAGCCCGACAGCTTGTGGCGCCTGGCTTCGGAGGAGAAGGTCACCGTCTTCGGCACCAGCCCGACGTTCCTCCACTACTCCCGCAGCGCCGACCTCCTGCCGGCGGCGCACCTCACCTTCGACGCCCTCCGGGCGGTCCTCTCGACGGGGTCGATCTTGGACGACCCGCTCTTTTATTACGTGCGCGACGCGCTCAAGCCGGTGCCGCTCCAGTCCGTCTCTGGCGGCACGGACATCCTCGGGTGCTTTCTCCTCGGCCACCCGCAACTTCCAGTTCACGCCGGCGAGCTTCAGGCCACAAGCCTTGGGCTCGACGTGCGTGCGGTCACGCCCGACGGGGCGCCATGTGCCCCCGGCGAGATCGGCGAGCTGGTGTGCGCCAATCCCTTTCCTTCGCGCCCCCTCGGTCTCTATGGCGACGAGAAGGGCGAACGATTCCACGCCGCCTACTTCGCGGGCCACGCGGGCGTCTGGACACACGGCGACTTGCTCGAGCTCACCGAGAATGGCGGAGCGCGGATCCATGGGCGCTCGGACGACGTGCTCAACGTTCGCGGCGTACGAATCGGCCCGTCCGAAATCGCTCGAGCGCTGTCAGGCGTCGAGGAGATCGCGGACCTCATGGCGATCGAGCAAGACGCCGCGGACGAGCCGGGGGGCACGCGTTTGGTGCTGCTGGTCGTCCTGCGCGAAGGCATTGCGCTCGACGCCGCGCTCTCCCGCCGGATCAAGCTTGAGCTGTCTGCGCGCGCGTCCCCAGCCCACGTCCCGGCCGTCATTGCCGACGTCGCCGATCTCCCGACGACGCATAGCGGTAAGAAGTCGGAGCGCGCCGCTCGGGACGCAGTCAACGGGCGCCAAACGCCCAACCTCAACGCGCTCCGCAACCCCCAGACGTTGCATGCCATCGCCGCGCACGGCGCGCTCCAAATGGACCGCGAAGTCGCTCCGATGAGCCGACCGAAGGGAACCGTGTCCGCCGCGCCGGTCTCACGCGAGCAGGTCGAGCACGAGCTGTTGGCGGTCTGGAAGAAGGTGCTGCGGCTCCAGCACGTCGAGCTCGACGATCGCTACTTCGACCTCGGCGGCGACTCGCTCACCGCCGTCCGTCTCCTCTACTCGGTGGAGGCGAAGCTCGGGGTCCGTCTGCAGATGTCCTCACTGCTCACGGTGGGCGGCTCAATCCGGGGCATGGCGCGCCTCATCACCGGCGAGGTCAAAATCCCGCAACGGTCGACCATGGTGCCGATCCAGATCGGCACGCCGGAGCGGCGCCCCGTCTTCTGGGTGCCAGGCGGCGGCGGCCTCAGCGTGCTCGCCTTCCGGCAGGTGTCGGAGGCGATCGGCTCGCAGCAAACGATCTACGGCTTCGAGGCTTCGCTCGAGTCGGAGAACGAACCGTCCGACGTGGGCGCGATCGCCGATCGGTACATCTCCTCCATGCGTGCGGTGCAGGCGCACGGGCCCTATCAGCTGCTCGGCTTCTCCTCCGGCGGGTGGGTCGCCTACGAGATGGGCATCCGTCTCGTGCGCGCCGGGGAGCCGGTCGGCCTCCTGGTCCTGCTCGACCCGTCCTTGCCGCTGCGCCTGTCGCGTCGCGACCGCGTGAGGACCATTGCGCAGCGCGCCGCCTACTACGCGAAAGTCCTCCGACGCACGCCTCCCATGGATATGGTCGCCTCGCTCCGCGAGAGCGTGGTGGAGCCTTGGCGCGAGCGCTTCCGCGACCGGGTGCGCCCGCGAACCATCGGCGGGGAGGAGACGGCGTTCGACCGCATCGATCGCCAGAACCGCGAGAGCGTCCGCCGTTATCAGTCGGGAGAGCTCCCGCGCTATCCGGGGACGATCACCGTCATCCTCGCCGAGAAGAACTGGCGCTCCGGCCTCAGCCCCGACCTCGATGCCCGGCTCGCGGTCTCCCGCTACGTCGACGGCGGCATCGCGATTCGGCGGGTCTCGGCCAGTCATCTGTCGATGTTGGAGCGCCCCCACGCGGCTGAGCTGGCGGCCATTCTCCGCGACTGCCTGGACGAAGCGCGGTCGGCGCGAGCGGCCGTGGCGTCAGCGACGGTGGTGGCGGCGTAGCGCCGAGGCGCTCGGTGCGCCGATTGCCGAGCCGTTCGTCACGTCGCACTGTCCCAGACGGCCTGAGGGGGTGCCGCGGCACGGGAGTTGCGACACCTGGATTCGCAGGTGGATCATGACTCACACAAAGCGTGCGCCCCGGTCGAGTTACGCCACGACGATCCCGAGCGGGATCGTGGCCGCGGTCGTCACGATGGGCGCGTGCGCGGCGACCCAGCCCCCGTCCTCTCCGCCCCCTTTGAGCGCAGCTCAGGCGGCACCGCCGCGCGCCGACGTCGCGACCATGATGCAGCCGAGCGACCGAGAGGCCGCCGGCCCGGCGGTGACGGCCACCCCTAGCTCGACCGCGGGGTCGCCGGTGTCCGATGCCGACCTCGCCACGCTCGACGAGGCGCATCTCGCGGGTCTCGTCGAGGAGGTCAGCGAAGGTACGGCGCGATTTTCGGGCGTGGGGGAAAGACGCGTGACCAGCGCCCAGGTCAAGCGGTTCGCCCGCGACCTGGCTGACAGGCACGTTGCCGACCAGAGCAGGTTCCGAGCGCGCCTCGCACAGCTCGGCATCGAGTCCGCGGGCGGTCCGGTCAGCGAGCTGGTGCACGCCAACGTTGCACGCGACCTCGCGACGCTGCCCAGCGCGGGAGGCTCGGACTTCGACCGCGCCTACGTCGACGGCCAGCTGCGTGATCTGACCCGGGCGACCGACGTTCTGGGCCGGATCATCGGGCACGTCCAGCGCCCGGGCTTCACGGCGGCAGTCGAGGACTTGCGCTCGAGGCTCGGCGCCGACATTCGCGGGACCGAGTCCCTTCGCAATTCCCTGCACGAGGGGACGACGAACCGGAAGCCGGACGCATACGACCCCGACAAGCTTCAACGCTGATTGCCGGACTTGCCGCTCGTCATCACCCCGAGTGGGGCCCCTCGCCGCGCGGGAGAAAGAGGATTCGACTCATGTCTAGGCTCGGTTATCGCAAATTCACCCTCGCTCGCAACGCGCTCCTCGCGTCTTCCGTCATCGCCGCAGCCGCTGGCTGCGCCGGAGGGCTCTACGCCAGGTCGTCCGAAGGACAGGCCGTGGAAGACGACAGCGAGGTCGTGTACGTGGAGGCCCCGCCGGTCGTCGACATCGAGACTTACCCTGTCGTCGCCTACGGGGGCGCAAACGTCTACTACGTCGACGGACGATGGTATCAGCGGGGGCCGCGCGGCTGGGGTTATTACCGGCAGGAGCCGCCGGAGCTTGGTCGCCAGCGCCAGGAGCACTTGCAGCGTGACCGCGATCCGCGGTGGGCCGCCCATCCGGCACCGGCGCATCGAGGCCAGGACGAACGCGTCGCGCCGCCGAATGCGCCGCTGCGGGGGGGGGGCGTGACCGAGGCTCAGCCGCGCGACCAAGCGCCGGCGCCGCGTCCCATGAGGAAGGCCCCGGTCAAGTCCGCTCCGGTGCGTCCAACCGATCGTCAGACCGAGCACCGCTAGTCGACCGACGCGCGTGCGATCGGCAACCCCCGAGTGCACCGTCCCCACTCACGCACCCGTGGCGAACAGGTCTTCACGAGCGAGGCCGCGCAGAACGGAGAGCCCTCCTCCAATACATCAGCGCGGCCGCCGCTCCGGCGATGGCGGTGCAGTCCACCCACAGGTCTGGGCGGGAGAGATGAAAGAGGGCGACGCTCACGGACGCGAACTGCAAGGCGGTCGCCACCTTTCCTACGACATTGGCGGAAGGTGCCTCGGTCCGCTCCCGACGCGCACGCTCGCTCAGCGCGAGCCAGAGCACGAGCGGGATCTCGCCGATTTCCCGCGTGCTCAGCATGAGAACAGAGACCACGGTGATCTGTCCCGTGACGATCATGGTAATCGCCACGGTCAGCACGAAGAGCTTGTCCGTGAGCGGATCGAGCGCGGCGCCCGTCGCTGTCACCTCGCCGAAGCGTCGAGCGTACCAGCCGTCGACGACGTCGGTGAGACCCGCACCAGCGAGGAGTGCAAGCGCGAGCGCCGGCCGACCGACCACGAAGGGAAAGGCGGCGGCGAGTGGTATTCGCGATAGACTCAAGAGGCCCGGGACGCCGATGAGATCTCGTGCACGGTAGCGGCCCATCTTACCTCCGAGTCTGACGCAAGAATGCGCCGCATGGAGCGTGAATCAACCGCGGTCGAGTTCCCGACAGCATGTCGAACACGGAGACGTCCGACAGCCATTCACCTCAACGAGGCAGCTTGCCAAAGCACACTCAGGACGACGACGGTCGCTTCGCGACCTCCGGGACGCTGTCAATCACGACAACACCTGTGCGCAGGCCGCCAAGCGCATCGTGCAGGTCACGATGACACAAGTCGCCCCCTGCGCCCGGCGGACCCGCCCGCTCGTCGTAGGAAGATGGCAGCCTTCTCCTCCAGCACGCGGAACGTGAACGATTCCGTCAGGTAGAGCTCCACCTCGTCGCGATCGTGAACCGCATAGCCGATCGCCAGGTCCTGCCCGACCGTGAGCTCGAAGTCCCCACCGCGCGTCGAAAGGAGCACAGCGCCGCCGCGAAGCGCGGGCGCCCACACGAGCGACCCGTCGACGAGGTTCTCCTCGATTCGGCGGCGAAGCGGGTAGCCGTCCTCGCTGTCGGCGGCCAGCTCGGTGAAAGCCTGGATGCCCAGGGCCAGCGCGTAGGGGCCGTTGACGCCGGCCGCGCGCAGGACTTCCTTCGCAGCGGCGACCGCCCGAGGCCATTCGAGGTTCGTCTTCACGTCGATGGGCGAGTGCGGGGTGGCCTCGACGATGCCGATGATTCGCCCGTCCTTGAAGCCATGGAAGATGGCGTCGTCCTCGGCGCGGGCGACGCGCTCGGCCACGGCGATGACCGGATCGAGGTCCAGATCGCGCGCGCCCCGGGCGGCATAGTCGAGCTCGAGGATCTTCATCACGAAGGGAGAGCGGAGCTCGACGAGCGGCTGTACGCCGCGGACGGCGTGCGAGACCCCGGGGACCGGCCCTTTCTCGATGACCTTCAGGCGGCCCGTGTTGATCCCTCCCAGCGTCCAGCCGTGCGGTCCCGAGAAGTCGACCACCTTGCGGCCCGCCAGGTGGAGCTTGAGGACACGACGCGCCTCGTCGTCGACCTGTTCCCAGGCCTCCGGTGTGATCGGCGCGTGCTCTCGCTTCAGGAGATCGTTCATTTGCTCCCCCGCAGGCTACCGATGCCAAGGCCGGCGCCGCGCGACGCCGACTCCGAGCTCAGCTCGCCGCGGCCGGCGCTCTCTACGGCGATGATGGAGCCGGTGCTTCCCAGGTACTTCTTGATGTTCGCGTCGAACACCGAGCTGTGCCGGCGGATCCATTCGAGGTTCATCATCGCGTGCTCGATCTCTTCGTTCTCGTTGTGCGTGACGACGGCGCGAAGCTCGTCGTCGCTGCAGGCCTGAGCGCGCTGATGGTACCAGTCCACCGCTTGGAGCTCTTCGCAGAGCGATACGATCGCGCGGTGGAGATTGCGGGTCTCCTCCGACAGAAGCTCCAGCGGCTCGTGATAAGATTCGCTGCTCATCGCGTCACCATAACACCGAATCTGGTTCGGTATTGAGCGATGGATCGGCGCAGCCTTTGGCGACCTGGTCCGGGGCTTGAGGCCGTGCGACGCGCGCAATCGCAGACGCTTCTTACGAAAACCGCTCCGAGCACGGCGTCCCGAGCCTTCTTGCTTGCGACCTCAGGTGTCTCGCAGACGCAAGACGAGCACGTCGCCTGGAGCAGGGTGCGCAAGGGTCGCAAAATCAACAGAACTAGGCAGCAAGGGAAAAGATGCGTTCGAGGCGAAGAAGCTTGAAGATTCGTAACGGCTGGTTCGCTACGCCTACGAATCGCACGCTGCCTCCGCTCGCACGCGCGCTCTTGTAGAGTGACACGAGCGCTCCGACGCCAGAGCTGTCGAGGTGTCTGAGTCCAGAGAGGTCCACCGTAATCTTGTGGTTGTGACCTTGAGCGAGGACATCGAGCGTCGGACGCAGATCGGGACACGAAAGCGCGTCCAGCTCGCCATCGATCCGCAGGACCTTGGTCTTGTCGTTATCGGTCAATAAGTAGCTCATCGAATCCCTTCCCTCTCCCGACTACGTGATCACCATTGTGTCTGTCCCGGCCTAGTTGCAACTTTGCGGCCGTCGAGCCGGCGAAAGGTCATCGAAGCAATCCGCCGGAAGGGCGAGTTTCGGTACCGGGCACGTGGCATACTAGACTTATATTCACAACACCATGTCGAGACATCTCATCACACCCATCGAACGGGGCCCGGCGGGCGACCGCGCCCGCTCTCTGTCTCGTTTGATTCTCCCAGAACGAACACGCTCCGGCCATTTTGCTTCCGGCGTGGTGAGGTTCCGTCGAGTCGAACATCGCGACGGAGGGGGTCGCCTTGCTCCGACCTACGAGGCAGAGCTGCGCGCGAGCGTGCAGGGCCGAGCGCGCAACAGCGAGCCGCTGGCCTTCGTGAGCGGCACGTCGGGCGTTGACCCGGACGCGGAAGAGTCCGGAGAGGAGTTCGTGCTGACCGTGACGAGCGGCGGAAATGGTGACGCCGAAGGCAAGGGCGACAAGGGCGGCGGACGTTACCTCGGACTCGATGCGCGGGCACAGTTTGCGCACGACACGGAAGAGCCAGACTAGCCCAACGCCAGAGGCATGAGCCGACGCGTCATGGAAGGAGAAGTGCTTGCAAGAGCGGTCATGGATGACACACGCAAATACGAACACGACGCGTGGATGGCGAGAATCGCGGAAGCCGTTCGCAGTCTTCGCGCGGCGACGGTAGTCCGGGTCGAGCAGGCGCAACGGCGAACTGAGGCCGAAACCGGGCGCCCTGCCCGGTCGCACCGTGACGCGGTGCCTGAGGAGGCCGAGCCATGGAACAGACAGAGCGGCAGAAGCTGAAGGAAAAAATGGGTGAGGGGGCCCGACTCGACGAGGCGTTCACGCAGTCCTTTCTGCAGGAGCAGATCGTCCTGTACTTCGCCTCGGGCGAGACCTACCGGGCTCGGGCTGTAACGGAAATCGAGCAAGCGGACCGTCGCGGAGAAGACATTCTCGCGAACGAGCATGTCCCCGGTGGTCGCTGGCTCGGGAAGTGGCCGCTAGCCGCGCGCAGTGCCGCGTTGGCACTTTGGCGCACGCCACACTCGTCGTAGCTCGCTGGCTGGAAGAGCCGACGAGCCTAGAACGACCCGGCCGCAAGGAGGCCGCCGCCTCCGTGTGGGTACTGTACGGGGGCGACCCGGAACGACGCCTGCTCGGGTGCCGCCGGGGTCGCTGCGTCGCGCGTTCCTTGGAAGACCAGGCCGCCGATGATGGCGAGCACCCCCATCCCTTGGAGGACGCCGTCGATGGCGAGGCCGATTTCGTTTCCCCGCTCTGTGTCGCACGCCAAGCTCCCTGCCCCGCAGCCAGCCCTACGCCCCAGGTCGATCCAAGGACCGAGAACGGGCACGAACAGTTGATCGTCCCCGGCGCGACCACTGCTCGCGGCCGCGATTACCGAGACCCCATACGCAACGCCGAACGCGACGACGCCGCCTCCCATCAGGACGAAGTTGGGACCCTGCGTTTCGGGCCGAGTCCGGGCCGTGTCGAGAGCGGGCGATGGCTCGACGACGGCAAGTGCCGGCTGCGTCGTGGCCGGCGATTTGTCCTCGCCACGTGATGACGACGCGAACGTCACCGTGACGGCCGCGCCCATCAGAGTGAGCAAGACGTACGGACGAAACATGAGGACCCTGGAGATCACCGCTCTTGGACCACCCGGGAATCGACGACTCTTGACGTGCTGGCTCCCGTCGGTGCCGGACTCGGCTGGCGCACGAGGAAGGTCGCCGCCTGTCTTTTCTGAGTCCATGGCTTCGCTTACTCGCAATACGCATGCCGGTTGTGCAAACCGGGGGAGCCGCAGAGCGTACAGCGTCCGAGCGTCCCTCCCCGTTCTCATGGCTGGCCCGCGCGATGCAAGCTGTCCGCGCGGCAGTCACGTTGCGCTTCTTCTCGTTCTCCCTCCTCCTTCCTCGCGCGAACTCTTCCCGCAAACTACGAACTGAGCAAAAGAAGGGGACGAAGCATGACCACTCTTCTCCACTCGGCGAGAGACAGGTGAGCAAGCTCGAGCTCGATCGGCAGAGGCGCGAGGACGACGACCGCGTGGACGAGGCCGGCGTGGAGTCGTTCCCCGCGAGCGATCCGCCGTCGTGGACCGGCGGGATCGAGCGACCGGCTTCGCGTGCGCGCGATGCCCTCTCGGCCGTCGTCCGTGACAGCGTTCCCTGGACGCCGGCCGCGGCCATGGCTCCGGGATGGCCGGGGATCCCGGGAAGGTGGACCTCCAGCGCCAAGACGGGGGTCGGCACGGCGCTCAACCGGGTGAGCAGGGTCTGGTTCACGCTCAGCCACGGCATTCTCAACGAGGTCTACTACCCGCACCTCGATCAGGCATGCACCCGCGACCTGGGCCTCATCGTTACCGACGGCAAGTCGTTTTTCTCGGAAGAGAAGCGTCACACCCGTTCCGAACTCCGTCTGACACGGAGCGGCATTCCGGCCTTCGACCTGGCCAATACGTGCATCGAAGGCCGCTACCGCATCGAGAAGCGCATTCGTTGCGATCCGCGGCGCGAGGTCGTCCTGCAGTCCATTGCGTTCCGAGCGCTGGTAGGCCGCTCGGCGGACTACCGGCTCTTCGCGCTCCTGGCGCCGCACTTGGGCAACTGCGGAACGGGGAACACGGCGTGGCTGGGCGACTACAAGGGCGTTCCGATGCTCCTCGCGGAGCGCGGCGCCGTTGCCCTGGCGCTGGCGTGCTCGGTTCCTTGGCGGGCGATGTCTGCAGGATTCGTCGGTCACTCCGACGGGTGGTCGGATCTCCAACAGCACAAGCAGATGACGCGGACCTTCGGGCGAGCCGAAGACGGAAATGTGGCGCTGACGGGCGAGATCGATCTGGAGGCGGCCAACGGCCAGTTCGTCCTCGCATTGGGGCTTGGCCGCAGCACCTCGGAGGCCGCTCATCAGGCGCTCGCCAGCCTCGACGACGGCTTCGATCGCGCGCGGATCGAATACGAAGATGAGTGGTGTGAGTGGCAGGATTCGCTCCTGCTGCCGCAGCCGAGCGATCCTGCGTCGCAGCGGCCTGACCTGCTTCGCGTGAGCGCGAGCGTGCTGCGTGTGCACGAATCCAAGCACTTCACGGGCGGCATGGTGGCGAGCCTGTCCATCCCGTGGGGGACGTCGAAGGGGGACCACGATCTCGGCGGCTACCACCTCGTCTGGCCGCGCGACGTGGTGGAAGCGGCGGGTGGACTGCTGGCCATCGGCGCCGGTGACGACGCCCGTCGAGTGCTCGGCTACCTGGAGGCCATCCAGGATGCGGACGGCCACTGGTCCCAGAACACATGGCTCGACGGGTCCCCGTTCTGGCATGGGACTCAGATGGATGAGACGGCGTTGCCCATCCTGCTCGTCGACCTCGTGGCGCGCAGCGGTCCGGCAAGCGCAGGCGAGCGGACCCGATACTGGCCGATGATTCGGCGCGCGGCGAGCTTCCTCGCGCGCAATGGGCCCGTGAGCCCCCAGGATCGATGGGAAGAGGACGGCGGGTACTCACCGTTCACGGTGGCCGCTGAGATCGCGGCGCTGCTGGTTGCCGCGGACTTCGCCGACGCCAACGGGGACGGGACGGCCGCCTCGTACCTGCGCGAGACGGCGGATGCCTGGAACCAAAGCATCGAGCGGTGGATGTACGTCGCCGGGACCGATCTGGCGCGGCAGAATGGGGTAGACGGCTACTACGTGCGCCTGGCGCCGCTGGACCAAGCCGAGTACGATTCACCTGTCCACGGCTTCGTACCCATCAAGAATCGTCCCTTCGGACAGCAGAGTCAGCCCGGGGCCCACATCGTCAGCCCGGACGCGCTCGCTCTCGTTCGTTTCGGCCTTCGATCGCCGGACGACAGGCGGATGCTCGACACGCTCCGCGTCATCGATGCTCTCCTGAAAGTCGAGACACCGTCCGGTCCCGCGTGGCGCCGCTACAACGGCGATGGGTACGGCGAGCACGACGACGGCGCGCCGTTCGACGGCACCGGCGTGGGTCGAGCGTGGCCCCTACTCGTCGGTGAGCGCGCCCACTATGAGCTCGCGGCGGGACACAGCGACGAGGCGAGCCGCCTCTGCCGCGCCTTCGAAGCTTTCGCCAATGAGGGCGGGATGCTCCCCGAGCAGGTCTGGGATGCACCGGACATCCCGCAACGCGAGCTGTTCCTCGGGCGCCCTTCTGGCTCGGCGATGCCGCTGGTGTGGGCGCACGCCGAATACATCAAGCTCCGGCGGTCGATCCGCGACAACCGCGTGTTCGACAGGCCGGAGCAGACGGTCCAGCGCTACCTCATCGACAAGGTCGGGTCATCTCACGTCATCTGGCGGTTCAACCACAAGTGCCGGAGGATGACGGCAGGGGGGACCCTTCGAGTCGAGCTTCTGACGCCGGCCACGGTTCACTGGGGCGTTGATGAGTGGCAGAACATAAGTGACGTTGAGACGCACGACACCGATCTGGGGGTGCACGTCGCCGATCTTCCCACCGAGAGGTTTCTCGTCGGAACTCGAGTCAGGTTTACGTTTCATTGGCGAGACAGCGCTCGCTGGGAGGAGCAGGATTTTGCCGTGGATGTGGTCTGAGGAGAGACCACGAGCATGAGCTTTTGGCAATTGCCCAAATATCTTCTCGCGAATTGCCTCGTGCCCCGCCGACGTCCATGACGTCCCTTGGCGCATGGGCAACCATGGGTGCCTTGCGTTTTGCGCTTGAGAGAATTGCAGAGGGGTACGACGAGGCGCCGGCATGGCATGGCGATTGCGTTGAGTGCGCCCGGCGCTTCTTTGTCCGCCTCTGCGCGCGGTGGGTATTGGGATGATCCGGCGAAGAACCATCACCAGAGTTTCCTTGTGCGCCCTCCTCGGCCTTGGGCTGGCGTGCGCGCGAGGCGCAGCGCATCGCATGTCGGGTCAACGCGCGCGAGTTCCCTCCGGACACGCCGAGGTCGTGAGTCTTGGCGCGGCGAAGCTGATTCCGGCGACTGCGCCTGGCAATCATCCCCGACTCCTGCTCGATGCGGACGCGCTGGCGCGACTGACGAATTCCGCGCGGCGCAAGACGGACGCTTGGAATGCGGTCTTGAGCCGCGCAGACGAAGCCATTGCGGCTCCCATCAAGTCCGGCTATCAGGGTTTCGAGTGGGCAGACGCCGTCGCGAAC
>Ga0070735_10001962_pt1 | contig 19056 bp, 15 predicted proteins | sample Coa_R1_FD_66443 | JGI IMG/M metagenome (GOLD analysis project Ga0070735, IMG submission 66443) | Surface soil microbial communities from Centralia Pennsylvania, which are recovering from an underground coalmine fire - Coalmine... | ecosystem: Environmental > Terrestrial > Soil > Unclassified ... | reverse complement strand
CAATGTAACGCGCGGCGTACGCCCCGATGCTGGCTTGATCTTCGGGCGTCAGGGCGCGACGCAATTTTCCGGGATGGCCCATGAAGAGGCTGCCCGGCGGCACGACTGCGCCTTCCGGAACCAGAGTGCCTGCGGCGACAATCGATCCGGTGCCAATTTTGGCGCCGTTGAGCAGGATTGAACCCATGCCGATCAGAACGTTCGATTCAATGGTGCAGCCGTGGAGGATTACGCCGTGACCAATCGTCACCGCATCACCCAATACAAGCGGATGCGTGTCCTTCATCACGTGCAGGACCGAGCCATCCTGAATATTGGTGCGAGCGCCGATGCGAATCCAGTTGACGTCGCCGCGAATGACGACGCCCGGCCACACGCTCGAAAGTTCTCCTATCGTTACGTCGCCGATGATCACTGCGTCGGGATCGATATAGGCTGACGCCGGAATCTGCGGCGTCCGGCCGCGGTAACTGCGAATCATGCGCGCACCTCGCGAGAAATCAAACAAGTGAAATTAACATACGCCCCAGCGGCTTACAAGGAAGGTCGGCGAGAGCTAGTGGGGCAGACTTGTCGACCACGGCACAGGATGGCGCTAAGAAGACCGTTCGGAGAGTACCCAACATAGCTCTCAATTAGAGAACGGTACCCTCGCGACACCGCTCAAGCCATGCCAAATCGAATGCCGGCTTATTGGTGTCTATATAACGCTGAACAGTGCTGTGCACCTCAGGGTGATGAAGGTGCCCGAGACCGTGCAACGCGCAGCGTTGAGTTTCAATGTTAGGCAGGTCGAGAATGCGTACCAAAGTCTCGAACATTGCATCCAGTAGCATACGTGACTCCGCATCTAACTTCGATGCATCGCCCCTATTAGTGCCAGGAACGAAAGACTTAGGTGGTGTCCAAAATCCGTGCAAAACCAGGTCCCACCACATGAAGAATCCGGCCAAGTCAGGGTCTACTTCCAAGCGGGCAACAAAGTCAGAATAGACGCAGTACATAGAGCGAATGCATTGCAGGCGGTTTGGCAATGGAACCAAGGCACCGAACAGAAATTCATACAATCGGAAATAGGAGCCAAGAAAGGTCCATATCGCTTGGTCGATTTGCGCCAAAGAATACTTGGAAGAAATGTCACCAAACTCCGAGAACAGCTTAGTCATATGACCCACTAAGATTTCCGGAGATGACGGTACAGCGTCGTCGTACCGTCGCCCGTCCAAGTCGGTCAAGAAGTAATCGAAATGTTCCTTATCCGAAACAACTCTTCGGGCGAAAAAAAAATCCACAAATTCACCAAAAGTCTTGGATGACAAATCAAGGTTTTTAAACTCATCAGGCATCTCTCCACTCCATTACCACAAGCATAAGGCCACTTCGACCAAGAACCGGAGAACAATTACGGCACCTTACGTACGCTGTAACGAGCTTTGGTAAGGCTAGACTGTCGGACTCTTCAGGACGCTGGGACAGTTGTAGGTTCTTTGCGGGCCGGTGTGCCCCGAGCAGGTTTGCGGCCGCGATCGGAAAACCATGCGAAGACGCGCCAGCCGAGCAGGGCTGCCATGATCGCGGCATAGATCAGGGGTAAGTGGACATCCGATTTCACAAGCCAGTAAAAATGAATGACGCCCGCCACAGCACTCACGTAAATCAAGCGGTGTAGCATTTGCCAGCGGCGGAAACCCAGCCGGCGAACCATTGCGGCCGTGGAGGTGATGGCCAGCGGAATCATCAGCACAAATCCCGTGAATCCCACTGTGATGTAGGGACGTTTTACAACATCAGCCCACACGCCGCGAAAATCCAGCACTTGATCGAGCCCAATATAAATGCTGAAGTGCAGGCAAGCATAAAAGAACGCAAACAATCCCAGTATGCGCCGGAAGCGGACCACTTGTTTCAGTCCAAATATTTTAGAAAGTGGGGTCACAGTGAGCGTGATGGCAAGAAAACGCAGTATCCAGTCGCCGGTGGCGTGTTCGAGGTATTGTGTGGGATTCGCGCCCCAGCCGCTGGGCCCCTGCCAAACAAGAACGGCGATGGGAACGAGGCAGAGCGCAAACACAACTACCTTCGTCCACTTGTTCATCAGGATGCGATTCATCGGCGGTCCTAGTAATTTTTCTTCAGGTCCATTCCGTTGTACAAACTGGCGACCTGATCTCCGTAACCGTTGAACATTTGTGTCGGAGTGTTCTTGAAAAATCCGGGCAGGCGAACTTCCTTGGCCTGGCTCCAGCGGGGATGGTCTACCTTCGGATTCACGTTGGAGTAGAAGCCATACTCATTGGCGTTGGTAATGTTCCAAGTTGTCGGCGGCTGATCCTTGACGAACCGAATTTTGACCAGCGATTTGATGCTCTTGAAACCGTATTTCCACGGAATCACCATTCGGACCGGCGCGCCGTCCTGATTGGGAAGCGTTTCGCCATATATGCCGACGGTCAATAGCGCCAAGGGGTGCATGGCCTCGTCAAGCCTTAAGCCCTCTACATAGGGCAACTGAATTCCCGCGCGACCCCACAACGGCATTTGCTTCTTGTCAAAATAGGATTCGAAAGCGACATACTTTGCGTTCGAAGTAGGCTCAACCAGTTTCGCAATGGTGCTGAACGAATAGCCGACCCACGGTACGACGATCGACCACGCTTCCACACAGCGGTGCCGGTAGATACGCTCCTCGAGCGGCGCAAGCTTCAGGATTTCCTCCATTGTGAACTTGCGCGGCTTGGCGACTTCGCCCTCGACCGAAACTGACCACGGCGAGGTCACAAATTTGCCCGCATTTTTCGACGGATCGCCCTTATCGGTGCCAAATTCGTAGAAATTGTTGTAGGTCGTGACCACCTGTTCCGGCGTTATCTTCTCGGTGGTGCTGAATGATGACTTGACGAGTCCCGGCAGGCTCGCGGCCGCGTAGGCGCGCCCCGAAGGGAACACAAGATTCGCCAAGCTCTTCCCTGCCAGCGCCAAGCCGCCCGCCAATCCTAATCCGTACAGGAACTTGCGGCGATTGACGTAAACGTCGCGGGGGGTAATGTCCGAATATTTCAAGTCTGTACCGCGCTTCAAAAGCATGGCTTGCCTCCTGGGGGATACAAAGGCCGATCAAAATTCCTTCCCTGTCTATCTAATATACGCCAATTCGGGTTTACTGGATGAGGGCAATGTGATGAGAGTCACAAAAGCCGGGAGGCACACTCTAAGAATGGGTTGAATCACTCATATAAGCCTTCTTGAGATCGCGGAGATAGAGCCAGAAGCTACAAGTCTGCCAAGCGCAGAACGCAAACACTGGCAGCAAGCACATTGAGAGATAGATCAAATATTTTCCAAATTTATCGGCGTATGCGTGAAGGAAATGATCTTGCAAAAACGGAACTATCGATGCAATGTTTAGAATCAGCGCGATCCCGAGGACAATCGCTCTTTGCCGCCATAGATTTACCAGACTCTGTGCCACCGCAAGAGAGGACGCTTCCTCAGACTTCCACTGGCTGTTTCTCTTTTTCATGGCAGCTCTCTCCAGATGGACTACCCGGAAAGGTCCTTGAGCAGAGATTCGCGTAGGCGTTCCTGCACTTGAGGCTTGAGCTTGCCGCCCGAAGAGGTGAGATAAAAGACGTCAATAGCGGTTTCGCCTTCCGTTTCGATCAACGCGATGTCGATGTTGCAATTCTGATGCGAGAAGGCGGAGCTCATTCGGTACAGCAAACCAGGCCGGTCGGGCGTGATGATTTCCACGAGCGTGCTGTGAGCCGCGCAACTATCGTCAATTTGAACTTGAGTCGGAGTCGCAGCACTGGCCGGCGATACATCCTTTTCCGGGCGCAGGCGTTCCTGCAATAAGCGCGTGAGGTCCTGCTTTCCTGAGAGAACGTCGTGAACGGTTCCCTTGAAGCGCTCCCACTCGGGCAGATTCATTTCCAGAGTCCGGAAGCGGTCCGTGAAGCAGAACTTGTCGACAACGGTGCCGCCTTGATTCGAGAAAGCCGCGGCCTTCCCGATATTCATTCCGCAGGCAGCCAGCGCTCCCGCCACGGTGGCGAACAGAAACGGGCGATCGATTGTGACGAGCGTCAGTTCGTACCAATGCCGAGTTCGTTTCAGCGCTAGCTGAATTGGGTCCTGGCCAAGACGCGTCGACATTTCCAGGTGCGTCAAAATTTCGTCGACCGGATGAGTGCGCAAATATCTGCGCGGCAAACCTTCAAGAAATGTTTGCAGCTTTTTCCCCGCGGCGGGGACCAGCGACCTGAGGTGATTCAAGACCTCATCATTAGCGTCCGCGTGGACGCGCTCGTCCGCGCTTCGCTCGAGATAGTTCGCGGTGCCGTTATAAAGCTGCCAGAGGTCTTCCGCTTTCCAGGCAGAGAGAGTTTCCGGGCTCACCGCCTTGATGTCCGCATGAGTGAAGAGGCAAAGCATTTTCAGGCGATCCGGCGTACCAACAGTTTCGGCGAACTGCGCGATGGTGCGGGGATCGTAGATGTCTCTGCGCAGTGCCGCTCCCATATCGAGGTGATGTTCGATCAAAAACAATACTGCTTCCTGATCGGCAGCGGACAACTCCAAGCGTTCCAGGCACGCTTTGGCAATTGCCAGGCTGGCAGGAATTGGATTATCCGAAGAAACGGCCTTGCCTGTATCGTGGAGCAGTACGGCGAGATAGAGCAGTTCGGGCTGATCGAGTTCGCGAAGGATCGCAGAGTAGCGCTCGTCCCATTTGGCTTTTGACTGGCGCAGATTATGCAAATTCTCAATGATCTGCAGAGTGTGCTCATCGACTGTAAAACGATGCAACGAATCGCGCACGGCCAGCGCATCAATGCCTGCCAGCTCCGGCAAAAACATTTTGAGCAGGTGCAGCGAGTGCATGGCTCTGAAGGCGTCCGCCGCATGCGACTCAGGCAGAATATCCTGAAAAAAACGCCAAAAATCGCTTCCTTTCGGCAGGCGGTTCGCCAGCGCCGGGAGAGATTGCTCCACCTGGTGTTCAACCGCAGGGCTCAGCTTGAATCCACGTTGCGCAATCAAGCGGATCATACGGAAAAGAAGTTGCGGGTCATCGATTTGCGATGAGCTGTCCGCCGCCTGCTGCAGAAAAATTAATCCGTCCACGACGGAAAAATCGGAATCGGAAAATCCCGTTCGCCATGTTTCGAGCTGCCGGTAAAAGAGGGACTGTGCGGAAGGCATTTCCTCGAGCAGCTGTCCGGAAATCCTGTAAATCGCGCGAGCGTGCCCGAAGTAGACGCGCATCCACTCGGCGGAATTCGCGAGATTCAAATCCTGCGCGCCGACTTTCTGAGCCACAGCCTCTTCCTGCGCAGCCCAGGTGAGAAGATTGCTGTCCTGCGCGTTGCGGAAATGGAGGAAGCAGCGCACGGACGCAAGAAACTGGAATGCCGCGTCGAGCGTATTTTGAGTTTCCGCAGGAAGAATCGTATCCGGCAGGCGCCAGCCACGCTTGCCTACATCCGAGCGGGCTCCGACGGGAGGGTGTACTCCAACCGACATGAGCGCAAGCCAGCAGGCCAACGTATAGTCACGGTATCCGCCCGGACCATCTTTTACGTTCGGCTCGAGATGAAATACAGTATTGGCAAACTTGCGATGCCGGGCACGCGTGATCTCGGCCAAATGCCCGACCAGGACCTGCGATTCACGCGTCATGATTTCGGGGAGCAGCTTGTCCCGCAGATTTGCGAAGAGTTCCTGATCGCCTGCAAGAAAGCGGCAATCCAAAAGGGAAAGTACGGCCTCCGGATGAAAAGGATCGAACTCGTTGTAGTCGGAGAGAGTCCGCGTCGTTGCATTCAATTTCAGTTGCAGATCCAGCATGCCCTGGGATAGCCGCTGGACTGCTTCGCTGAATCTTTTTTGGGTTTCCTCGGAGCTGAATAGACAAAGAAGATCGACATCGGAATACGGAAAAAGCGAGGTCCTGCCGAAATCGCCGAGGGCGACCAGCGAAATTCCAGCCATTGGAGTGTTTTCAGAGGCGAGGAATTGTTCCGCAAGCCGAAGTACGATCGATTCGACAAGCGCCGATCGCGAGCGCAAGAAGCTTAATCCATCTTTGGTCGCGGAAAAATCGCGTTGCAGTCGAGAGGATTCGGCGTCGTACAGTTCCCTCAGCTCACTGCTCAGTGGAGATTGTATGGGCATGCCCGTTTTTCTAATCTCTCCCGGAATCGCGCCGGCCAGATCTGTACTCATTCAAGAACATCGACTTCACAGCATGGCACGATCCGCGTTCGAGAACCAATGGCTACGAAGCTTCCCAGTTATACCCTTCCTCCCCGTGTTGCGAAAGGTCCAAGCCTTGATTTTCATGCTCCGGCGAAACACGGAGGCCAATCAATTTGTCCACAACGACCAAGATTGCCACGGTGCCGACGATTCCGAGTCCCCAGGCAATCGCCACACCAATCAGCTGATTGAGGAGTTGATGCGCATTCCCCTCGATCAGACCGGAGGCAAGCGCGTTTCCATTGGAATCCTTGAATATGGGATTCACGGCGCTGACAGCGAAAACTCCCGTCAGAATCGCGCCAATCGTGCCGCCTGCTCCATGTACTCCGAAAGCGTCCAGCGAATCATCATAGCCGAATCGAGCTTTGACTTTCGCGACCATCAGATAACACAGGATGCCGGCGATAAAACCGATGACCATTGCGGGCATGGGCTTCACGAATCCCGACGCTGGCGTAATCGCGACCAGGCCTGCCACAGCGCCGGAAATTGCGCCCAACGCGCTGGGTCGTCCGCTCGCTTTCCACTCTGCCAGACTCCAACCCGCAGCAGCGGTAGCGGCGGCAAAGTGCGTGGCGACGAAAGCGCTGGTAGCCAAGGACCCGGATGAGAGAGCGCTGCCCGCGTTGAAACCAAACCAGCCTACCCAGAGCAAACATGCGCCCACAAAGCTCAGTACCACGCTATGCGGCGGTACGGATTCATGCGGATAGCCCAAACGCTTCCCTAAATAAAGCGCGCAAACCAGCGCCGAAACGCCTGAGGTAATGTGCACCACCGTCCCACCCGCGAAATCCAGAGTGGGGATGGGGCCGCCCAGAGAAGCGTTCAGTAATCCTCCCTTTCCCCAAACCATGTGTGCCATCGGGCTGTAAACGACAATCGTCCAAAGAAACATGAATAACAGCATGGCTTTGAACTTCATGCGCTCGGCGAACGCACCCGTGATCAGAGCCGGCGTGATGACGGCAAACATAAGTTGATAAATCATGAACGTCTGATGCGGTATGGTGGCCGCATAATCGGCGTTTGGATCCGCGCCCACGCCACGTAAAAACAAATGATCGAAACCACCGATAAAACTATTGCCGTTTCCGAACGCCAGGCTGTAACCAAACAAGCCCCACATGATTGTCACCAGGCACATCATGGCGAAGCTTTGCATCAAGGTTGACAGCACGTTCTTCTTGCGCACCAGACCGCCGTAAAATAGCGCCAATCCCGGTCCCGTCATCAATAGCACGAGCGCGGAACTCATCAGCATCCACGAATTGTCAGCTGAACCCTTTGCCTCCACAACGCGGCGCTCCAGTTCAGCTATGCGTTGCGCGTCCACCTGAATATGGGGCGCAACCAGGATGGCCGCTGACCGCACTACGCCCAGCCTGCTAGCAGCAGCCGGCTGCAACGGGAGACACAAAATCGAGAGAATAAATAAAAGAGACAGTCTTTTTGTCATGGCTACCAACCTGGGCCCGTACGATAGCAAATCTAGTGTTCCAGCACCAGACATCAACGAAAGATGAAGATCTCGCTTGCCGCATTATAGGGAAGCGTGCGAATGTCGTGCAGAGTTACTTCTTCAGCCCCTCGATGAATTGTCTAGGGAGCTTGACCAGCTTGTTTGCGTGATGCGCCGCCTACCGCGTGAGTCGTCTTGTCGATTTGTAACGTCGGCCTTTAGGCCGACATTGTCGATTCGCGCAGATGCACGCTCTGAAGGCGGGCGCTACATCCCGAAAACCAATTCTCTCCAAGCAGCGGCCATTACGCTCAGTGCAGTAGAAATCCCGTTGCCGCCATAGCCAGCCCGGCAAGCCCCGACACAATTCCCAGATACCAGTAAAAACGTTTTCGCGACAGCAACGCCAACGATGAAATCACCAGCGCGATTTCGAGAAATACCTCGCCAAGATCAAAACGATTGGCCTTGCGCTGCGCTAGAGCGGATTCCTTTTCAAGATCCTTGGCCTGTTCCTCAATTTCTGCTTGCTCTTTCGTGTAGCGCTCAGCCTCTTTCTGATATTTTTCGCGAACCTTGTCGGCCTGCGCCTTGTCCTTGAATTCCACCATCGAGAGCAGATCCACGGCCATCTCATAATTGTGACGGCGAATATTTTTCGCCTGATAATACGCCCATTGATCGGTGGCTCGGTTCTGAAAGAGCAATTCTTCAGTATGCGAGCGGTGCCCGAGCAGCGAAATTACGGCTACGCAGACCGCGAGAATGGCCATGGTCACCGAAATTGGCGCAAGCGACGGATTCTCGCGGCCGTGCTCGGCATTTTCCTGCAACTCGCTGAGTTCATCTGGCATGAAGGATCACTCCTGAATGAAATGCTCTTTCTGAATTCACAAGTATTCTTTTAGTGGAGCAAACTTTTTACAGAGACGGCTTGGTGTTCTCCAGGCTTTCGCGAACGGCCGTTATGGTGCGATCGATATCCGCATCGGAATGCTCCGCAGATACAAACAACGCCTCAAATTGAGATGGCGCGAGAAAAACGCCGCGTTCGAGCATGGCGCGGAAGAAGGAAGCAAAGCGTTTGGTATCGCATTTTTTCGTTCCGGCATAGTCGCGCACGGGTTCGCCAGAAAAGAAAAGCGTGAGCAGCGATCCCACCCGCACCGCGGTAGCGGACGCCCCCGATTCCCGCAACACCGCTGAGATTCCGTCGCCAAGCCGCTTCGCGCGTGTATCCAGTGCTTCGTAAAATCCGGGCTCTGCGAGCAAATCAAGCGTCGCGATTCCTGCGCTCATCGCCAGCGGATTTCCGGAGAGCGTTCCGGCCTGGTACACAGGACCGAGCGGCGCAACGCGGTCCATCAGATCGCGCCGTCCCCCGTACGCCGCGACCGGGAGTCCCCCGCCAATGATTTTTCCTAGTGTTGTGAGATCCGGAACGATGCCGAATACAGTTTGCGCGCCGCCATAGCACATCCGGAATCCGGTAATCACTTCATCGAAAATCAGCAGCGCACCATGCCGAGCTGTCAGATCGCGAAGACTCTGCATAAAACCCGGGGCAGGCGGAACGACGCCCATGTTCGCCGCGACGGGTTCGACAATTACTGCGGCGATTCCGTCCCGGTGCCGGTCGAAAAGCTTCTCTACCGCCGCAGCATCGTTGTAAGGAGCGTTGAGCGTCAGCGCGGCAAGCGCTTGCGGCACGCCGGGACACGCGGCGATCCCGAGCGTCGCGAGGCCAGACCCAGCTTCGGAGAGAAAACTGTCCGAGTGACCGTGATAACAGCCTTCAAATTTAATGATGAGGTCCCGGCCCGTTGCGGCGCGCGCCAGGCGTACCGCGCTCATCGTCGCTTCGGTCCCGGAACTGACGAATCTTACCTTCTCGCAAGATGGAAGAGCCGCTCTGATCTTCGACGCAAGCTCAACTTCAAGTTCGGTGGGCATGCCATAGCTAGTGCCCCGGCGCGCTTGCGCTGCGATGGCTTCCACCACTTTGGGATGCGCGTGCCCCAGAATCAGCGCGCCCCAGGAACATACGTAATCGATGTATTCATTTCCATCGGCGTCCCACAATCTCGCGCCCGCCGCGCGATCCACAACAATGGGCTCGCCACCCACGGCGCGGAACGCGCGCACGGGACTATTTACGCCACCGACGAGAACGTCCGTCGCGCGACGAAAAATTTCTTCAGAGTGGGGACGTTCCCTTTTGACTTGTTTCACTGTGCTCATACGGTGGCCCTGATCGATTTATTGTAGCCCGCTTCTTTAGAGGCGGGGATTTTCCTCGCGACTAAGACGGATACTCTACCATTAGTAACGAACCTGGCCTCTGAAGAGGCGAACTACAATTTTTCCAATGTCGGAAATGAGTTTCATTCGTTTCGTTTGTCGAAATATTTGAAATCAACAGGCTTTCAGCCAGCGCGCGAGGTCCTTCGCGTGATAGGTAAGCACGATGCTCGCGCCGGCGCGATGAATACCGGTCATAATCTCTAGCACAATCCGCTTTTCATCGATCCATCCATTTGCCGCTGCCGCTTTCACCATCGCAAATTCCCCGCTGACGTTGTACGCGCCGATGGGAATGTCAAACGTCTCTCGCACGCGATGAATGATGTCCAGATACGCGAGCGCCGGTTTCACCATGATCATGTCAGCGCCCTCGGCGAGGTCCAGCTCAACTTCACGAATCGCTTCTCGCGCGTTGGAAGGGTCCATCTGGTAGCCGCGGCGGTCGCCAAATTGCGGTGCAGACTCCGCTGCCTCGCGAAATGGTCCGTAGAATCCCGAGCAGTATTTCGCCGCGTAACTCATGATGGCGATGTCCTCAAAGCCGGCTGCGTCGAGAGCCGTGCGAATCGCGCCCACGCGCCCGTCCATCATATCGGACGGCGCAATAATATCTGCTCCGGCGCGTGCGTGGGACAACGCTTCCTTGGCGAGCAATTCGAGGGTGGGATCGTTTTTTACTTCGCCATTTTCAACGATGCCGCAATGTCCGTGGTCGGTGTACTCGCACAAACAAACGTCAGTCATTACCAGCAGGTTCAACTTGGCCTTGCGAACCGCTTCAATGGCGCGTTGGACAACTCCGTCATCGGCGTAAGCTTCGGTGCCGCGCGCATCCTTCTTTTCCGGGATGCCAAACAAAATAATTCCGGGGATGCCGAGTTGCTCAACTTCGCGGCATTCCTCGAGAAATTTATCCACTGACTGTTGCGCGACGCCGGGCATCGAGCCGATCGGATTTCGCACGGCCTGCCCGGGACATACGAACATCGGATAGATCAAGCCATGCGTTGACAGACGCGTTTCGCGCGCCAAGGACCGAATTGCCTCACTGCGCCGCAATCGACGCGGGCGAATGACTGGAAAACTCATGACGACCTCGCTTGGGAGACGCTGGGCGACGAAAAATGCTTTGCGATTGCAGCAGCGACCGATTCGGCTGTAGCTTCAGACGCTTCGATCGCAACGGGCAATCCCGCTTTCCGCAATGCAGCCGCGGTCACTGGGCCGACGGCCGCGAACGCCGCTCGCGTCCCTAGCCGTGACACAACTTCCGCGCCGAGTTCGGTGCGCAGATTCTCCACGGCCGACGGACTGAAGAACGATACAACATCCACGCGCGCATCGCGAACCGCTTCGAGAACTCCCGGCTCGGATGGGCCGATCCCACCCGTGTGATACACAACCACCTCGGTCACTTCGGCGCCTGTGTGCTTGAGCGCGTCGGGCAAATCACTTCCTGCGCGGTCGCTGCGAGGCAACAAAATACGTTTCCCCGCAAGCGAAGCACCCAATTCCCGAGCCAAAGCGACGCCTTGGAATTCCTGAGCAACGTAATCTACGGTAAATCCCGCTTTGGCCGCAACACTGGCCGTGGCAGGTCCCACAGCCGCGCAGCGCGGCATTTTGCCCATACGCACATCGCGTCCGACCTTGCGGCAACGATCCGCGAAAAACCGCACGGCATTTGCGCTGGTGAAGAACAACCAGTCAAACGTCTCAAGAGGGTCGATTACGCGGTCAAGTTGGGTCGTATCCAACGGGGCAAAAAAACTAACGGCGGGAAGCAGCAGAACCTTGGCGCCAAAGTTTTCCAGCCGTTCCTTCAACTCGGTAGATTGCTCCGCCACGCGCGTAATCACGACGCATTTACCGTCAAGGGGTTTGTCCGCGCTCATGCACGTGTTCCGCGGCTCTCGCGCGCAAGCAGCACAGCGGCCCCCTGCTCGAGCAATTTTGCGGCGACTGCCTCACCGAGTTTCGCGGCCTCACTTATCGCGCCCCAACTCTTCTCTCTCAAGCGCTGCGTTCCATCCGGAGAGAGCACCACAACCTCGAGTACCAGTTTCGCTTGTTCCACGCGTCCCCACGCGCCGATGGAAACCTGGCAGCCACCTTCGAGGCCCGCAAGAGCTGCACGCTCTGCTTCCACTCCGCTGCGCGTATCCGTATCATTCAATCGAGAAAGTATTTTTAGTGTTTCGGCGTCATCGGAACGCGATTCGATTCCGATCGCTCCCTGCCCCGCGGCCGGCAATGAAACATCGGTCGACAGCACTTCGGTAATATTCCCGCTCATGCCCAGACGGTCCAGTCCAGCCTTGGCAAGTACGATGGCATCGTAATCGCCGCGTTTCAATTTTTCGATTCGTGTATCCACGTTTCCGCGAATATCGAACATTTGCAGATCGCTCCGCGCGTAAAGCAACTGTGACTTGCGGCGCAAACTGCTCGTGCCAACTCGAGCGCCAGCGGGAAGATTCGGGAGCGATGCACCGCTGTTTGAGAGCAGCGCGTCGCGCACGTCGTGCCGTTTGCAGATCGCAGCAATCGTCAAGTGATCTGGAATTTCCGTGGGGACATCCTTCATGCTGTGCACGGCAAGATCGACGCGGTGTTCCAGGAGAGCGTCTTCCAGTTCCTTGATGAAAACGCCCTTCGTTCCGATCTCGCCAAAGCTTTTCTGCTGGAATTTGTCGCCGGAGGTCTTCACGATCACGAGTTCCGATTCAATTCCGGTCACGGTGCGAAGAGTTTCACCGATACTTCTGGCCTGCCAGAGCGCCAGCGCGCTCCCTCGGGTCCCGATTCGCAAAGGCTTCAAGGCTTCTCCCGATCAAGGTGAAAAAAATCGCGCAGCGCTTCGAGGTTTTGCAGCTTGCGACGCAGGTCCGGTATGCCGCGCAGGCGTTCCGCGGGATTGAGCACCACGCGGTCGACAAATTCTTCGAGTAAGACGGCAACTTGCGCTCGATCCTTTTCTGAAAGACTCGACAAGGATGCCAGGCGCTCGCGCAGGAACGTCTCGCGTTCCGCAGCGAGCTTGGTGCGAAGGTCTCCAAGCACCGTGCCCGCAGCAACTCCGGCCTGCCAGTGCATGAATTTCTCGATTTGTTCGTTGATGATGGCCTCGGCTCGAGGAATTTCCGCTTCGCGCGCTTTTTTGTTTTGCTCAACGATTTCGGTCAGGTCGTCGATGTTATACAAGTACGTGTTATAGAGATCGGCCACGCCGGGCGCGATGTTGCGCGGGACGCCCAGGTCGATCATCAATAAGGCGCGATTGCCGCGACGAGCCATGGCACGCTCGATAGCCGCGCGCGTCAAAATCGGCTCCGTGCTCGAGATGGAAGTTACGATCAGGTCAGGCCATTCCAGCGCCGCCGTCAAATTTTCCCAGGGAACAACATCGCCGCCAAATCGCGCCGCCAAATCGACAGCGTGCTCCGGCGTACGATTCAGCACGCGTAGCTGTTTGATCCCGCGATCGCACAGGTGCCGTACAACCTGCTCGCTCGTCGCGCCTGCCCCTACGATTAATGCGCGATGACTATCCATGCGTCCGAAGATGCGCTCCGCCAGTTTTACTCCGGCGAACGCCACCGAAACCGGACGCGTGCCGATTTCCGTTTCGTTGCGAACACGCTTGCCCACCTCGAGCGCGCCCTGAAACATGCGGTTGAGTACGGGGCCCGTGGCGCCGTGGTCGAGCGCGATCCGGTAGGCTTCGCGCACTTGTCCCAGGATTTCCGCCTCGCCGAGCAACATGGAGTCGAGACCAGCCGCGACACGAAACAAATGGTTCACCGCATTGCGATCGCGATGACGATAAAGCGAACTGTTCAGCTCGGCTGCCGGCAATTGGTGAAACGACGCCAGGAACAGCTCGACAGCGCCGCTGCTATCCGCAGCCAGCTCGCGCGGAACGCCATAGAGTTCACTGCGATTGCAAGTGGAGAGCACCAGTGTCTCTTCCAGAATGCCGCGCGAACGGAGCTGGTCGGCGGCCTCACAGGCCTGCTGGACGCTGAATGCCACGCGCTCGCGCAGCTCGACCGTAGCCGTGCGGTGATTCAATCCGATGAGAACGATTTCCATTCAGCTGACGCCCACGTGATTTCGGTCCTTTGCGTTCACATCAAATCAAAAGTAACGGTGAAAATGCGAAAGATACCGGTTCACGATACTGTAACTGAAAATCACAAACATAAAATTAAAGATGCACAGCGCTGACGCGCGAGCCCCGCGCCATGCAGGTGTCCGCGACAGCACTGTGTAACCTACATAGAACGCCAGAATCAGAATCGTGATTACAACTTTTGGATCGCCATTCCAGTACCGCCCTTGCAGCCGGTGCTCCCAGATAAATCCGGCCGTCATACCGGCAGCGAGCGATCCGCAACCAATCAGCACGCTGCTGCGCGTCATGCGTTCGAGAACATCGAGCGCGGGGAATCGCCATCCGACGCTGCCCAGCTTGTGATCGCGGAGACGCCGGTTCTGCCAAAGATATATCACGCTCAAGACAAACGAAATCGCAAAAGCGGAATAGGCCAGAATGTTGAGCGTGACGTGAAATGCAAACAGCGGCCCTTGCGCCGGAGGCGCCTTGATCGGCTCTGCCCGCCGCGCGTGCGCCAGCAAAAACACAACGACCACGATGGGTAACACGAATGGGCCCACAGCCTGGCGGCGGTGGACCGCTTCCAGCACCACGTAGGTCGCGGCCAGCAGCCACGCGAACAGTGACAACGACCCGTAAAGATCGTCATACGGCACGGCATGAATCAGCCGCGACCTTTCCAGCAGCGCCAGGTAGTGCAACCCCAGCGCAACAAGCAGGCAGGTGGTCGCGCCGATACCGGCCACACGCGAGGGCTCGCGCAAATTCCAGATGTAGAGCGCAAGGCTCGTTGCATAAAAGAAAAGCGTTGCGAGAACGTAGGGGCTCATCATGGGAACAAATTCACACTAGGCAAGTTTTCTGCCGAGAAAACCCGCTGCCTGACACATGTCACCTGCAACCCTGATTCCCTTGTAGTATAGCCAATTCGCGAATCCGAATGTACGCCACAACGAAATTCATGCGGCAATGCAGGCAACGCGCACTTTTGTTATGATGGCTGGGTCGACTAACCCGACCCCTAATGACCCCATCGGCTCAACCCGTGAACCGTAAAGCTCTGTTCCTGAGCGCATGCCGCTGCGAGCCAGTCGAGCGAGTGCCGGTTTGGATCATGCGCCAAGCTGGCCGTTACCTGCCCGAATACCGCGCTGTGCGATTAAAGCACAATTTCCTGGAGGTTTGCAGGACTCCAGAATTGGCAGTCGAAGTTTCACTGCAGCCGTACCGTATCCTGAGCGTGGACGCGGTCATCGTCTTCTCAGACATCTTGATACCCGCTGGCGCGATGGGGCTGCCATTTGAACTCACCGATAAAGGGCCTGTGATCGAGTCGCCGCTGCGAACCGCCGCTCAAATTCGTGAGCTTGCTGTCTTCGATCCGGAAAAGGAAACCGGCTTCCTGATGGAAGCGATTCGTATGCTCAGCCGAGAGCTAGGCCCGGATGTTCCCGTGTTGGGCTTCGCGGCAGCGCCCTGGACACTGGCATGCTACATGATCGAAGGCCACGGCAAGGACGGATTTCCCGCAGCCAAAACGCTGCTCTATACCGACCCTAACCTGTTTCGCTCGCTTCTGGAGCGCATCGCGCACGCGACGGCACAATACTTGAAGGCACAAATTGCTGCCGGCGCTTCAGCCGTGCAATTGTTTGACACCTGGGTGGGCGAATTGACACTGGAGCAATATCGCGAATTCGCGCTGCCTGCGACGCAACTGCTTGTCGAAGAAATTGGCGCTGGCGACACACCTGTCATTCTCTACACCAAGGCATCGAGCCATTTGCTGACCGCAGCGGCGGAATCCGGCGCGAACGTACTGAGCGTAGATTGGCGCGTGGATTTGGCAACCGTGCGCGAGCAGGTTGGCACAAGCGTAGCGCTGCAAGGCAATATCGATCCGTGCGTTCTGCTCGGTCCCGAGGACGGCGTGCGTTTGGCGGCTCGCGATGCAGTCGAGAAAACGGGCGGCCTCGGGCACATCCTGAATCTTGGTCACGGAATTCTGCAGCAAACGCCGGTGGAAAATGCGCGCGCATTCGTGAACGCGGGGCAAAATGCTCCCGTTGCCGTCAATGCCAGCGTGCGATCGGAAAGGGAGCGATTTTAGTAGCACAGACTTCAGTCTGTGTGGTTTTCGTTTTGATCTTCGCACAAGCAGAAAGGCACACAGACTGAAGTCTGTGCTACTAGTCTTAGGCATTAGGGATTTAACGATGAGCGATTCAAGCCTCCATCTGCAGCTTAATCGGGAACGCTTTGAAATCTCCGAAGCATTCCTTGAAAAATACAATCGCCCGGGGCCTCGTTACACCAGCTATCCCACGGCGCCTGTGTGGCAGGATAATTTCGGGCCCGACGACCTGGAACAGTTTTGCGCCAGCGCAAACAAGTCGCGCACACCTGTTTCGCTCTACATGCATCTTCCCTTCTGCGAAAGTCTGTGCCTCTTCTGCGCATGCAACGTGGTGATCACCAAGGATCACAGCGTGGCGCCGCCGTATATTGAAACACTCGAGCGGGAAATCGAGCATGTCAGCAAATTCGTTTCCCGCGATCGCCCCGTCGTGCAATTTCACTGGGGTGGCGGCACACCGACGTATCTGACTCCCGAGCAGATGGAGCAGCTTTTCCGTTACACAGCGGAGCGCTTCACTTTCGCGCCTGACGCCGAGATCGGCATCGAGATCGATCCGCGCGTCACAACGCAGGCGCACCTCGAAACACTGCGCCGACTGGGCTTCAATCGCCTGAGCATGGGCATTCAGGATTTTCATCCCGAAGTACAGCAAGTCATTCACCGCGTGCAGCCGCTGGAGATGACGCGCGACCTCATTTTGGGAGCACGGCAACTTGGGTTCGACAGCATTAATGTTGACCTGATTTACGGCCTGCCGCTGCAGACTGCGGAGCGATTTGCGCACACAGTTGAACAGGTGGTCGCGCTTTCGCCTGACCGCGTGGCCATGTTCAGCTACGCGCACGTTCCCTGGCTACGCAAACAACAAGGCGCTCTAGCCACGCGTCTCCCCGAAGGCATGGAGAAATTCAGAATTTTTCGCGCGGGTCTAGAACATTTTCTGGACGCCGGATATCTCTACATCGGCATGGATCATTTCGCGCGGCCAAACGACGAACTTGCCATCGCCCAGCGCGACCGTACGCTGCACCGCAATTTTCAGGGATACACGACCAAGGCCGGCGCGGACCTTTACGGCATGGGTGTAAGCGCGATCAGCGGCATCGGCAGTTGCTACGCGCAGAATGACCGCAGTGTCGCGCCCTATCGCGAGCGCATCGAGCGCCGCGGAATCGCCACCATGCGCGGCTATCGATTGAGCGATGATGATTTGCTTCGCCGCACGGTCATCAGCCGCATTCTGTGCCACGGCGTATTGCATACCAGCGAAATTGAGCGCGAGTTCGGCATCGTGTTTGACGAGAAGTTCGCTCCGGAAATCGCGCGATTGGACCCGTTTATTTCCGACGGCCTGGTCGACTTCGAAAGCGGCGTGATCCGCACATCTTTGCTGGGACGAATCTTCATCCGCAATATCGCCATGGTTTTCGATCCCTATCTTGAAAAACAACAACTGGAAAGCCGCCCACTCTTTTCAAAAACGCTCTGAAAAACGGATCGAGGTATCGTGTCCACCCCGGCGCTAACTCCGCTTCCAGCCATCGTGATTGGCGGAGGAATTTCCGGCCTGGCCTGCGCCTACCGGCTGCAACAAGCTGGAATTTCCGTGCGTGTATTGGAAGCGAGCGACCGTGCCGGCGGCGTAATCGCCACAGAGGAGCAGGACGGCTTTCGCTTCGAGCTTGGCCCGCAAAGTTTTCTCTCGACGGATCCGCTCCTGAAACTTATCGATTCCCTGGGCTTGAAAAATGAATTACTGCACGCTGACCCGCGCGCCCCTCGATACATTCTTTTTCGTGGGAAGTTGGTTCCTGCGCCTCTCGCTCCGCCATCCCTGCTGACAACGCCGTTACTCGGCGCACGAACGAAATTGCGTCTGCTGACGGAAATGTTTCGCCGCACGAGTCCGCCTCCGAATGACGAATCCATCGCCGCTTTCGTGCGGCGAAAATTCGGCGATGAACTCTTGGACCGCCTCGTCGCTCCTTTCGTATCGGGCGTCTATGCCGGCGATCCGGAAAAACTGAGCCTACGCGCGTCATTCCCAAAACTTCATGAATTTGAGACGCAATATGGAAGCGTATTGCGCGGAGCAATGAAATCGCGGCCGGCGAAAGGCACTCCTCGTCCTGGCCTTTGCTCCTTTCGCGAAGGAATGGAAACTTTGCCGCGTGCGCTGGCCGCGCGTCTGGGCGACGCACTTCTAACAGAAACAGCTGTAACCGCAGCACGCCACGGCAAAGCGAACGGAAATTCGTCGTTTGAAGTGGATGTCACCCGAGGCAGTCACCGCGAAACTCTGCTGGCGAGCGCTTTGATTATGGCTGCCCCGGTGAATGCAGCTTCGGAAATTTTGAAGGAAGTCTCGGACAAACTCGCGGCGCCATTCGCGCGCATTGAGTACGCACCCATCGCAGTCGTGGCCGCAGGATATCGCCGCGATCAATTACGTCAGGCAGCAAACGGATTTGGATTCCTGGCCCCCCGGAGCGAAAGACGGCGCGTCCTGGGAACGGTGTGGAATTCCTCCCTCTTCCCCAGCCGCGCCCCCGAAGACATGGCCTGCTTCACCAGCTTTGCAGGCGGCGCCACCGATCCCGAGTTGTTCAGCAAAAGCGATGACGAAATCGCCGAAATTATCTGCGGCGAAGTCGGCCAGATCCTCGGCATCACCGGCCCGCCGACAACATACCTGGTCAATCGCTACATGCGCGCTATTCCTCAGTACAATCTCGGCCACACCGAAACTGTTTCGGCGCTGAGCGC
>Ga0070735_10001959_pt1 | contig 19062 bp, 19 predicted proteins | sample Coa_R1_FD_66443 | JGI IMG/M metagenome (GOLD analysis project Ga0070735, IMG submission 66443) | Surface soil microbial communities from Centralia Pennsylvania, which are recovering from an underground coalmine fire - Coalmine... | ecosystem: Environmental > Terrestrial > Soil > Unclassified ... | reverse complement strand
GCCGGCGATCCGGCTCATCTTCGTCGTATACGCCAGGTTCTTGTAAAGGTCCGCTTCATCAACGAAGAGCTGATCGACGCCGAGTTCTTCAAAGGTTATGGTTTTATCCTTCGTCTCGCGGTCGGCGCGCTTCTTCAGCCTGACCGTCAGACGCTTCTTGGCCTTTTCCAGCTCCTTAACGATCCGGCGGTTGTCGTCCTTGGAATCCTTAGCCAAATTGATCTCGGAATCGAGTTCTGCGATTTGCTTCTCGACGAACCCGTTGAAGTATTCGTCGGATACCGGAAGGAATTCGAAAGAGCGATGGGAGACGATCACCGCATCGAAATTGCCGGTGGCGATGCGCGCCATCGCCTCCTGGCGTTTACCGCTCTCGAAGTGTTCCTTCCCGGCCACGAAGATTCGAGCCTGCGGGTAGAGCTTCAGGAACTCCGCTCCCCACTGATCTACCAGATGGTTCGGCACGACAAACATCGGCTTTTTTGCCAAATCCAAACGGCGCAGTTCCATCGCCGCGGCTGTCATTGTCCAGGTCTTTCCTGCGCCGACCACGTGCGCCAGGAGCGGGCAGCCTCCCTGGAGGATGCGCCACACGGCGTTCTTCTGGTGCGGCCCGAGATCGCCATCACGGAGAGAGGTTCGAACCATCCCCGGCAACGACAGATGCGACCCATCGAAATTCCGAAGCCGAAGGTTATTGAATCGAAAATTGTATTCTTTGGCGAGCCGCTCTGCGCGTTCACGGTCCTCCCAAACCCAATCCCGAAACCGATCTTTCAATTGCTGCTGCTTCTCCCTCGCAGCGATCGTCTCCGGCTGATTTACGGTGCGGCTTCCGTCGTCGTGCTCGTCATAAGCAGTCGGAGTGCGCCCATTGAGCGATTGCTCGATCAACTCGGAGGCACGGAAACGCGCCGTGCCGTGTGTCGTCGTGTTGTTAACGACGTACTTGGCGCTGTAGTCGAGTTCAACCGTCCACGTCGCGATGGCGGGGGCGTGCTCGATTCGTACGCTCACGTGGGGCACATCCAACAACTCGGCGACGAAATTGCGGATGTCGGACGGCGATATCCATGACGAGCCCAAACGCGCTTCGATCTCGCTGGGCTCCAGATCCTTTGGCTGGACTTCCTGGAGGGCGTCCACATTGCGGCGGTAAGCGGAATCTGTTCGGGCCGCGTTCTGGGCGGCCAGAAGTTTTGAGCGCACATTGCCGCTGAGATAGCAGTCCGCCGTCTCCCACTCCCGGCTTTCAGGATTTTGGTACGCCAGGTTTCCGAGCTCCTTCTGCAAGTCGGGAGCGCTTCGACCGGTGAGCGATTCCATCCGCGGCCAGTCAATTCTGCCGGTCTCGTTAAGCGATACCAGGAGCGCTTCGGATGCGCTTTCGACGCGCTCGACGGGCCGATAGCGTTCCAGTGTTCGGCGCTCGAAAACTGCGGTCTTCGTGGCGCGCCTCGTCTCGGGGTCGAATTCTTCGAGCGAGAGCAGGAGAGGCTGGTCGGGATCGCCAACGAACGCTCTGACGTTTTCCTTCGCGCTGAGTGGCCCGAACCGCGAAACGAAGGAATCGTATGTTCGGTTCAGATGCCCGCGCGCCTCTGCAATCGTCTCTTCCGGCGCGTCCACGAGCTGAGTTCGGAATACGTCGCGCACGGCATCGCGGACCTGGAGCATGCCGCGAATTCGCGCGGCAACAGATGCCGGGACTGCCAACTGTTCCAGGACTCCGCGGCGGCACACCACGATCTGTCCGCCACGATCCGCTAGGCCGCCTTCTTTCACAGTGCCGGCGGCGGGGACCTGATCGGAGTCCGGCCGCATCAGCGGTGCCTGATTCTCCCGGCTCTTGTACACATGGGCGGGAAGCCACGAAACTGCCCTGCCGAGATCATCGATATGCAAGGTTCCGATCAAGACGGGAGCGTCGCCATACTGGCCCGATTCCAACCCCATGCGGCCAAGCATCATGTCAAGATGGCGGGCGAAGTATTCGTTAACCTGGATGGGGCCATCAGGCGTATCAATCGCTTTCAATTCGGTCCAGTTTTCACCGCGAGCGTCATCGGAGCAACGCTTCTGGAGAAAGAGAATGTCCGTGGTCACTTCCGTTCCCGCATTTCCCTTGAACGTAGTGTTCGGGAGCCGGATGGCGCCGAGGAGCGTCGACTGTTCCGCAAGATGCTGTCGAACCGTAGAATCCTGTTTATCCATCGTGTACCGGCTGGTGATCAACGCCAGCAGACCTCCGGGCCGAACCACATCAAGGCATTTCGCGAGAAAGTAGTCATGAATGGCGTGGGTAAGGTACGGCCTGCCGCGGTACGCCGGGTCGTACACCGGATAATTGCCGAAAGGAATGTTTCCGACCGCCGCATCGAAATAGTCCTTCGGAAACGGTGGGTCCTCGAAACCCTTCTGATGAACGGTTGATTCGGGGTAGAGGTGGGCGGCAATGCGCGCCGTGATCGAATCCAGTTCGACTCCCGTGCGCCTCGCGCCCGGATACAGACGTTCCGGCATGAGGCCGAAAAAGTGCCCGACGCCGACCGACGGCTCGAGGATATGCGCGCCGGGCTGGACGCCGAATTGTTCCATCGCCCGCCAGATCGCCTCGATCACTTCAGGGGAGGTGTAGTGCGCATTCGGAGTTGAGGCCCGAGCGGAGGCGTACTCCTCAGGGTTGAGCAAATTCTTCAGTTCGCTCGCGACGTTCTGCCATTCTTGCGGCGGCAGCGAGCCGAATGCATTTGGCATCGCACCCCACCCGACATACTTCACTAGCACGGCCTTTTCCTCTGGCGTAGCGGGGCGGTTCTCAGATTCGATGATTTTCAATGCGCGAATTGCGGCGAGGTTCGCTTGGGCCTTCTGTTTGAGGCTGCCCTCGCCGATTTGGTGGGCAGGACTTATGCGGAAATCACGGGCAGGGGTTGTTGCGGATCGAGCATCGCTGGATCGAACGACAACTGAGGCTGGTTCTCCTCGTCCGGGAGAAATGCCCATTCCCTCGTCGCGATTTCCCAAGCCCGGTGGTATTCCATCTTTTTCACTACCGTCAACTCGTACAGGAGATTGCTGGTCAATTCCTGTGCTGCGAAGATCGCTCGCTGAAGGTGATTCCCGCTCTCCAGGCTCTCCACCATCTTGGGGCGGTGGCGTTTCCAATGTTCCAAGATCTGATGGCCGAGAGGCGTGAGCGTTTCCGTTTCCGACATGGACAGGCTCCTTTCCTAAATTATCAGCCAGTTCCGGCTCGGAAAGATCGGAGAACAGGCTGAGCTGATTCTCGTTCGGGAATGGACTTGCCGCTCGCGATTTCGTGGCCATCATTCACACTCACGAATTGACAGCTAACAGGTATGGAAGGCGAAACAACTTCGCCCATCCCCGCACCGCGTTGGCTTGGTATCGCGGGATGCTCGTGCCGGTAACCCAGAAAGTGTTGCTGATACCGATGAGTACAGTTGGGTGTTGCAGCATCGACGCCAGAACGGGGAACATCAGCATCTGTTCGTAGCAAATGAGTATGGCGGCGCGTTGATGATCGACGTTTAGAACGCCTGGAGCATTGATGCGCAGCGGAACGCTGTCGCGGCTGAATGGCTTCCACATGCCAATCGGAACGGGTACGCGTTGATAAAAGGTCCCCGAGTCCGCGCCTACAAGTAGGAGCGCATTATCGGTCGGCTCGGGGCCGGGCAAGCCGAGTACCGGCAGGGGCACTGGCTGCGCGTTCATACTCTTGAGCGCACTTAGAGCGGCTCCAAAGTCGTATCGTTGAAGATCGCTCAGTTCTGCCGGCCCCGGACGAGGCAGGCCAGCACCGAAGACGAGGATTTGACCGTGATTGCGGCAGCGGTCAAGCGACTCCTTCCAGAACGCCTCCGTCGCTTTGGACCATCGAGGTACAACCGCCTCGGGAAAGATCAATACTCGCGCAGGAGTTTTCGCTGCGGTTTCTTCGATGAACTGCGCAGCAGTGAAATCACGGAGCGGCTCGGAAACATCGCCGAAATATGTATCCACCGCGACCCATCCGCGCGGCGGCACACGATCACCCGAACCAAGCAGCCGAGGCACGATGGCAAGTCCCGTACAGAAGGCAATCGTGCAGCACGAGACAACCAGACGTTGACGTATGCCTAGCGCCTCGGCTGCAAGAAGAATTGCTGGGAGCAAGGCAACGGTTGCCAATCCCAGCCAACCTGTGCCCGGAAACAAGTAGCCCGCTCCCGACAGCGGCGAAGCAAGCCCGATGATTCCCAGTGGAGGGAGTACCGTTGCGGCCAATGCGAGCGGCGCTCGCCAAAGGTATTGAACACGGTCGGCCGTCGCCGCCAACGCCCAGGAAATCGAGAGCGCGATTGATCCCACAATCCAGATCGCGAATGGCGCTAGAGACGCCCCTGATCGCCCGAGGTAGCGCTCCAGGCCGGCAATCATCGGCCAAAGAGCGGCTAGATAATACGCGAGCGCCGCCCGGAATCCACTTCTCTTAGTGGCCGGCGTGAGGGAGGCGTACGGCATCGCCGCAGCCACGATCATGCCTATTGGGTAGCCTGTTGAGATCGCCAAGCCCAGCACGGCACATGATCCGACCGCGAGCCGTTCCCGTAAGCAACTGGTCATAGCGTCAATAGTGGTTTCAGCCGGTGCCGAATCGCAGATGTCGACACCGGGCCGAAGTAGCGGCTATCAAAACTCCGGGGATGATATGAGGACGCCACCCAAATGGCCCCGCTCGCCACGGCGTAGTGCCCGAAATGCCATGGTTGAAGTTCGCGGCCCTTCGAATCCTTCAAGAGCGGAACCGTATTCCGTAGAAGCCGGCCATTCACGGAGATTCCCCGATCCGATAGATCCACGACGTCGCCACCGCCCGCCACGATAGGTTTCAACAGCGGAGCAGCACCGTCGGCGCAAACTCCCTGATCGCGATAGCCCCGCGCGATTGACAGACTCGCGAATGGCTCTCCTGGGCAGAACTCCACCAGGTTCGCGTGCTCGTCGCTTGTGATGATATACAGGCCAACCGGGAGTGATGGCGAAGAATTGAATCTGATCCCAAGGAAACCAAAGGTGAGAAAGATCCCGATCACCAAGACTGCCACAGTGATCCCGAGCTTGCGCACGCGTGACCGGGGTGTCGCTCGGATTCTAGCGAACAGGCCAGTCATCGTCATGGCTCCCGCTCTCCAACTCGGGAATGGACTCACCGTTCGATGTTGCTGCGCCAACGGCTGCGGCGGCACTCGCAACCACACCGCGGCCCGGTGCGATCAAGTGGCAGTGCCGCACGATGATTTCGTTCACGACTCGCTTGGCGCCGTCCTTGGGCGTAAATTCGCGCTGCTCGATGGTGCCCTCGACGAAAACGTTCTCTCCCTTCTCGAAGGTGAGCGCCACTTTTGACAGGTCGCCGTAAAACGACAGGCTGTGCCAGTTGGTACGCTCCTGCCATTGCCGGTTACTGTCCTGAAAACGATAGCTCTGCCCCAATCGCACGTTCGCGACGGGCAATCCAGACGGAAGAAACCGAACTTCCGGTTTTTTCGCGACGTGCCCTGCTACTTCGACGCGGTTCATTTGCATAGAAACTAAGCTCCTTTCGTGAGACGGTATTCTTCGATGAAGCCACGATCCGCGGCTGATTCAGACTCCGGTTCGTGGACAACGACTTCTGGTTTGCTAATTCGGTTGCGGGTGCGATCGACTGGGCGCTGTGCCACAGGCTGGCCATCTTCGAGCGCAAAGTATTTCGTGGGCGGCATGATCGCGGCGCGTGCGGTCAGCACGGGATCAAGGAAATAGAGCATCTGTGTGCCGAGGATGGGAAATGTGCCGCTCACGAAAATGAGCATCTGCCCCGGCGCGACGATTCTTTCGGAATCGCCGTCGCGTTGTTTCTGCGGCGGTTTGAGGCGGAGTACTTCATCCGGCGTCATTAACGGACGCTCGATATGATCGACGCTGGCGTTGATGTGACCCATGACCGGGGAGAACCGCGAACCCGAGAAGTTGTAGCTGGCCTTTTGAACGGTTTGGGTCCCAGTCATTTTGCTCAACAATTCCGCGGTTTCAACCTGGTTTGGCGCGAACGCGATCCGCACGTGGCAGTTTGAGACGATGCTCTCGTTGTGGCCGTAGGCATCGACGATCTGCCGGATGTCCTGCGTGATCAGGTACGCCTTCAGGCCATAGCCGGCCATATATGAAAGCGCGTCGCCGAAGATTTCCATCCGGTTCAGCGACGGGAATTCGTCGATCAGCAGAAGCAGTTGGTGCTTATTCCGCTTTTGTTCGGCCCCTTCGAAAACCATCCGTTCGGTCAGGCGATTGACGACCATCGTGAACATGAGCCGTATCAATGGACGCAACCGTATCTTGTCCGAGGGCGGCACGACGAGGTACAGCGAGATGGGCCGGTTATAGTTCACCAAGTCTGCAATCGTGAAGTCGCTGGCGGATGTGTTCTTTGCGACCAGTGGATCGCTGTAGAGCGTAAGCGCCGTCTTCGCGGTGCTGAGCACTCCGCCGAAATCGCGCTCCTCCTTGTCGAGCATTTCCTGAACTTTCTCCCTGACCACCGGGTGTGTCGCGGTTTTGTCGCCGGTAGGCATTCGCCAGTTGTGCTTGTATTCCGGATCGTGCGCGAAATTTAGAAGGTCTTCCAGAGTGTCGCGGAAGCTTGAACCCGGCGTCGTAAAGACGTGCGCCAAGTCGGCAAGCGAAGCGACGCGCCCCTGCAAAGCAGCCTCATAGCAGACGTGAAGAATCATGCCGGTCGTTATTGAGGCGGCAGCGTCCTGCCAATAGCGCTCCTGCGGGCTATCTTCACCCGTCCGCACGATCATGTTCGCGATGTTCTGCGCATCGGATACGTCACGCGGTGTGAAGAGCCGCACTTCCGACAACGGATTGAATCGAGAACTCGCGTTCTCCTCCACGGGCGAAAACTTGAAGCAGAGGTGCCCCTGCTGCGCACGAAATCCGGCCGTCTTTGCCCAGTTCTCACCTTTGATGTCATAGATCACGGCTGATTCGGACCACGCCAACAAGGTCGGAATCACGAGGCCTACGCCTTTGCCGGATCGCGTCGGGGCGAACGCCAGGATGTGTTCGGGACCCTCGTGCCGCAGATAATGCAGCCGATTGGAATTCTCCGGACACCATGCGCCAACGTAGACGCCTCGACGCGTATCCATCAGACCGGTTGCTCGAATGTCGTGCTCCGTCGCCCAGCGCGCGGAGCCGTGAAGATCGTCGGCGTTTTCCATCAGCTTTCGTGAGCGCCTGCTCGCGACGGCAAAGAAAAGTCCGACGCAGAGGAAGCTTCCGGCGAATACGATCATTTCGCCTTCAAACAGCGGTCGCCTGACGCGGGGGTCTTGGGAGGTTGAGTTGTGCCATCCCCAGATGATCCACGCGAACGGCTGGTAGACTCCGCCCTGGTTGGTACGGAGTAGCGGGCGTCCAAGTGCGGGCTGATACTCGAATCGCGCGGCGACGTATTGCGTCGCGGCGAAATTCACCACCAGAAGCATGAGCAAGCCAAAGCAGGTGGCGCGCCAGTTGTAGCCACCGAGGTACCCCGGCTTCTTCGGTGTTCGATAGAGTTCCGGCTGTCGGCTCATTGGGAAACCTTCTCATTCAGCCGCGTGGTGCGCGGCCCGTTGGATTACCTCCCGAGATCCTGTCCCTTGCCACGCGTGCGCGTCTCGCGGACGTGGCCTCTTTCATTCGAATAATTGATAGCAACGTTCTCGCCCAATCCAGGCTGGCGATCCAGCATCTGCTTTTGGTGGAGAATGGCGGTGTTTGCAGACTGCCGTTGCAAGATGTATTGCTCGGTTTCCCCGATAATCGGCCCGCGGTACATGCCGCTTTCGGTCAGCGCTTCGATTGTCCGCGCTGACGAGCCGAGAGCGTTCGAGGCTATGGTGCGCGCCGCATTCAGTTCGTCCTCACCAGGCGTCGATTTCGGAGCGCTCTTGCCGTTCTGGACGGCGGAGGTGCTGTGCGCCTCGACCGTGCTGCGCCGCTCAGTGCCGTTTTGCTTCTGTTCGACCTTCAGCGTGCCGCTGCCAGGCTCCCAACGAGCAATGTCGTTGCTCGATTCGCGAACTGCACCATCTGCGGCCGGCGAATCCGCCCTTCGTTCTGCATCAAGACTGTTACTCGCTTCGACTTCGTCCTCGCGGTCGCGCTCCAGTCGTTGGGTTTCCTCCTCCAAAGTTGCCGCGCCGGTGCCCGGCGAATCGGGCATTGGACCCGCCGCAAGAGATTCGTCCGCAATGGAACGATCGCGTTCCAGGGCCAACACGTAGTCCGTCGCCGCGGATGCGTCATGGGCTGCGCGGAAGATCTCGTTCTTGTCCTGGCGGAGTGCCTTGATCCAGGAGCCAACATAGGCGGCGTGCTGTTCGGGGTCGTGCGGAATGCCGCGTTCGGCGGCGAGGAAAACGCTCGCCAGTTCGGCGCGAAGCTCCTCTCTCGCGTAGTTGGTGTCACCGAATCGGTACGACGCGTTCAGCGTCGGCCGATCGAGACGCGATGGATGTCCCGTCCAGTGTCCGTTATGCCGATATCGGCATAACGGACATAATGCCGCATCCCGGATTATGCCGGTTTGTTCCGCCGTTCCCCTGTGGAATGGGTGTGGGACAGCGTCAGGTATCGGCATAATACTGGAACGCTCGGCTTTCAAACGCCGCGCCTGTGCTCCGGTCGACTGTTCAAACTCAAGGCGAGGTGCATTTCACTTGAGTTCAACAAAGACGAATGGGACCGCAGTCGAATCGATAACGATCTCCGGCCCCTTGAGCGCGTACGTGGCGCAGTTTCAACAGCAAATGGCGCGTCTGAGCTACTGTCCCGACAGCATCAGACAGTACACGAAGTGCCTTGCCAGGCTCTCCGACGCAATGATCGCGGGCAGTATCGATGTCGCGGATCTCAATTCCGAAATAGCCGTTGGGCTGATCGCAAATCCGGCTGAGTCGGAAAATCAGAGCAAGTACCGGCGCTTTATCGTCGGTCGCTTCATCGAGTTTCTGGGCGGCCTCAGAGTGATTAACATTTGCTCGGAGGGAGCGCCGGACGACACGGTCCGCGGACGCCTGAAGCTGGACTATGAAGAGTATCTGCGTCGTCAGCGCGGCCTGAGCGACAGAACGATCTTCCATTGCTGGCGAGTGGCGGATCGCTTCCTGAGTTTCCGCTTCGGAAAGGAACCCGAAGATCTGTCCGAGGTCACGACGGACAACATCGCAGCCTTCCTGCAGCACGTGGCCGCGGCTCGCAAGGGTCCACTGCGCGATAAAACGTTTTCTTCTCATCTGAGAAACTTCTTCCGGTATCTTTTCCAGACCGGAAAAACGACGGCTAATCTTGCGCTGGGAGTTCTGAGCGTCGCGCAGCGATTCGCGACGAGACTGCCTCGCCATTTAACCCCGGAACAGGTAAACACACTGATCGCGGCGGTTCGGACCGACACAGCAACCGGTCGTCGCGATCACGCCATGGTTCTGCTGATCGCCCGCCTGGGACTTCGAGCCCCGGAGGTGGTCGCCATCCAGATCGACGATATCGACTGGCGAGCCGGCGAGATCGTCGTGCGAGGCAAGGGCAAGCGGCACGATCGCGTTCCTCTGCCTCCCGAAGTGGGCGAAGCTATCGCCCTATATATCCGGCAGGATCGGGTATCGACAACGCGCGCACTGTTTGTCACCAAACGCGCACCCCATCTGCCGTTCAAAGACAGCGGCATACTGAACACCACGCTGAGGAGCGCTTTCCGCAAAACCGGCCTGAAGCCACCCCCGCCTTATGTGGGGTCGCACGTTCTTCGGCACAGCCTCGCGACAAGCCTCCTGCAGCGTGGCGCCTCACTGGAAGAGATCGGCGACACACTCCGTCATCGGTCGCGCGACAGCACCATGATTTACGCAAAGCTCGACGTTGATGGCCTGCGCTCGATTGCTCAGCCATGGCCCGTTTCGGGTGGTGTGAGATGAGCGCTCTGACGGCGGAACTCGATCGCTACTTAGCGATCCGGCGAAGTCTCGGCTACGATCTGCGCACGTCGGAGCGGATTCTGCGGAAGTTCACCGCGTTCGCGGAACGTGAGAATGCGGAATACGTCAGTACAGCGCTCTTCCTGCGATGGCAGAACGCTTTTGGCCATGCCAGTCGGCAAACCTGGGCAGCACGCCTGGGAATGGTTCGGCTGTTCGCCCAGTGGTTGCAGTGCATGAACCCGAAGCACGAGGCGCCCCCGCAGGGTCTGATTCCCAGCCGTATTAAACGGACCCGGCCGCATATCTATACCGAAGACGAGATCCGGCGCATCGTCGAGACTGCCGCGACGCTCACTTCCCTGCACGGCATTCGGCCACTGACCATGTCTACTCTGTTCGGCCTCATTGCCGTCACCGGCCTCAGGATCAGCGAGGCGCTCTCGCTGGATGTCGCCGATGTCGATCTCGATATGGGAGTTCTGACGTTGCGGCGCGGGAAACTCGGCAAGACACGTTTGCTTCCGGTTTCCGACTCCACAACAGCTCGTCTTCGTGCTTACGCATCAGAACGGGACCGGCTTTCTGGCGCCAGCCCCAAAGCGTTCTTTATCTCGGATCATGGCGGGCGCGTGACCGATTGCATCGCGCGATATAGCTTCGCATCGGTTTGTCAATCGTTGGGACTGCGGTCCCCACAGAAGTTCAACCGTCACGGGCGTGGTCCTCGCATTCACGATCTGCGCCATACGTTCGCAGTGAGAACTCTCCTGAACTGGTATCGCACGGGCAAGGATCCGGCGCAGGAAATGATCAGGCTCACAACGTATATGGGACACGTCAAACCAGCGCATACTTACTGGTACATCGAAGCCGTTCCGGAGTTGCTCGATCTCGCCTCACGGCGAGTCGAAAGGGAGATGGAACGATGACGTCAACTCTTCCCGCCCTGGTTCAGCAGTTCTTCACCGACCGGCTCGTAGCCCAGATGCAGGCGAGCCCCAACACAGTCGCCGGTTATCGCGACACATTCCGTCTGCTGCTGCGTTTCGCCGGCGAGCAGACCGGAAAGGCGCCGACGAAGCTACAGATCGCCGATCTCGATTCCATTCTGGTGGGCGACTTTCTGTCTCACGTCGAGAACCAGCGCAATAACAGCGCGCGCAGCCGTAACGCGCGTCTGGCGGCCATCCGGTCCTTCTTTCGGTACGTGGCGATGAGCGAGCCTGCGTACCTGCTGCACTGCCAGAAGATTCTGGCAATGCCCGGTAAACGATATGTCCGGCGAACGGTGGAGTTCCTCGATAGGGCGGAGATGGACGCACTCCTTGCCGCGCCTGATCGATCGACGTGGGCCGGGCGTCGCGATCACGCCATCCTTATGATGGCTCTGCAAACAGGATTGAGGGTGTCCGAGATCGTTCATTTGCGCCGCCGGGATATAGTGACCGGGCCGGGATCTCATGTTCGATGTGAAGGTAAGGGCCGCAAAGAGCGATGTACGCCGTTACGACAGGAAATCGTTAAGACGCTGACCGTGTGGCTGGAGGAGCGCAAAGGAGCGGATGACGATCCGCTCTTTCCCAGCACGCGGGGCAGTAGGCTTAGTCGGGACGCTGTTGAACAACTCGTCCACAAGCACGCCATGGCAGCCGCCAAGTCGTGCTCCAGCCTGACTGGAAAACGTATCAGCCCGCATGTCCTCAGGCACAGCACGGCAATGGAGCTTCTGCACCACGGCGTCGATCAGGCGGTGATCGCTCTATGGCTGGGGCACGAATCAGTGGAGACTACACAAATTTATGTGCATGCCGACCTACGGCTGAAAGAAAAGGCCCTCGCGCGCCTCAAAGCGCCCGAGTCTCACCCCGGACGATATCGCCCCGACGACGAACTCCTCGCGTTTCTGGAGGCACTATGATCCGAAGTCGCAAAGATTATGCCGCCTCAATCAGGAAGAAAAACGACGATTCATTGGCGTTTCCCTTCCGACGCGGCATAATCCGGGATGCGGCATTATGAGCGAGCTCGTGAAGTGCAGTGCCGTAGTAGCCGGCGGCATCCTTGAACGCCTCTTTCGGAGGGAGGTGGATGCTGTCACTCGCTCGGTTATAAAACGCCTTATCGCCCTGATCGTGGTTGATCTTGGCCCCGGAATTCTCAAGAATCTTCTCGCCGGTATTCACAACCTGAAATGGAGTGGGGCGATTCGGCTGATACTCATGGACGCCCTCGATTTGTTTGGCGTTGAAAACGGTGTAGACGCGATGGATCAGACGCGTGTCGCGCCCGTTGCGCTGATTGCCGTTTCCAGCATCATCGCCGGGCGATGTCTTCTCGGCGGACTTCACTTCCCAGAATTCGATCTGAGTACCCTTTTCGCCCCGCCGTACCTGCCAGCCCTGATCCGCCGCTTGCTTGTATGTCATCCAGCGCGGATCGTTGTATCCCCGTTGCATGGCGGTGGCCATCAGGTGCAGTGCATTGCCGCCACGATAATACCGGTCGGTCGTCGGGTTTTTGGGCATGCCCATGCATGCCTCGCCGGGATTCCACGGCTTCTGCCAGGGCGCGACGCCCTTTTCTAGCATGCTGATGATTCGGTCTGTGACCTCTTGCCGGAAATCGCGCGGTTTTGTCGCCTGCGGTTCGGCTGCCCGAGGATCGATACTGGTGGTTGCCATACAGCTAGTCCTCCTCACCAGCATTCGGGGCGAAGCCGGATTCCGGCTGTTCGGCTTCGAACCCGGAACCGGCAAGCGGCTCACCACCGATACTTTCGAGCTGGGACTCAACTTCGTCGTCCAAACGCTGTGAATTCTGCATCTTGCCTCCTTCGGGACCGCTGCGGGTTTCAAAGCCGGCGAGCGTGCCCTCTAAGTACTAAGGGACTGCCGAAAGCAGTTCGGGACGAAACTGCAGAGGAAATTTTTCGGGGGCCGGTTTTCGGCGTATTACTTTGAGGGTCAACCCGCTTCCTGGCGGCAGTCACGTACCGGCAATACGCGATGGTTCGTGTTTAGCGTCTATCATTGCTTCGGAATGGAGGTGCGCCATGGATGTAGAAGAACTAAAATTTGAGCCGCCGTGCTTACAATGCGCTCAAGAATGCTGCAATCGACTCCGTTGAAGATCTTTGTCTTCTTACGCGGGATCAGGTTCTACGGTTGACGAACGTAGGCAAAAAGTCATTGGATGAAATCTCTATCGCACTCGAACAGCGTTCCCTCTGTCTGCATGCAAGCCCGGCCAACGCTCATCTCCTCGTTTCGGCTGTCAGGGTCAGGCCGCGATTCAACTTCGCATTGAGCGTTGTGAGGCAAGATCGCGAGAGCCTCGCCCGCTATACCGTGCGCGACCTGGCCGAGATCGTTAAGCAGCTTGAACGGGTGAAATCACGTCTCAATGAAGGGCCGGCACGAATTCAATTAGTCACGGCGCTCTCGCATGTTCGTCTGCTGTCGAAGGTCCACGAAACCGTTTTGGCAGGCCGGGGCTCAGATTCCGAAAATGCTGTGCACCATAGAATCACCGGAGATCTTACGCAATTCGATCAAGTAGACTCATCGGCTTCACGCGTAACGCATGCGCCAGCTTGACGATGTTCAGCAATGCGATGTTCCGCTCGCCGCGCTCAACCCCGCCGACATAATTCCGATGCAACTCGGAAATCTCAGCCAGCCGTTCCTGAGAATATCCGCGCTGCACGCGCAGTTCGCGCACTCGTTGGCCGAAGATTGCTCGCGGATCGGAGCTGCCCACCCTATGGTCATGTTGGACTGTTGACCACTATGAGTCTACACACGATGAGTGTGATAACGCCTTAGTTTACAAGCCTATAAACGCACAGGCGGCGGCGGGGCAATGGCATATGTAATCGCGCAGATGGCTATCTGCCGCGAGAGCGGTCTCTGATCTTTTCCGGTTCATGCAGCGGATATTCCAGTTCTGTTGCAGCCCGGAGCAGTGCGGCTTGATAGCGCCCGAGCCATCCACCCCAACCGTCCTCCGTTGGGATGATTCCCCGTTTGATCAGACTCCGTGCGGTCGCGTCAAGCTGCTCGCGCTTATGGAGCAGAGATTCGGCGTCCCCGAGATCCTCAATTTGCAGGTCCGATTCTTGGCCGACGGTCATGAGACGAAATCGCGCGAATGAATTTACACGCAGTTTGCCGCGTGCGCGCGCCTGCTCGATTTCTGTCGTGTAATGGATGAAATGCACTCGGGCGTCTGTTCCTTCCAGCATCAGATACCTCCGACCCGACTGCTCGTCCTCGCCGTTCACGAGGATTCTGCCTTCGACAACGGTCGCCCTACGGAGATCGAGGACCTCAATCGGCAGCCTTTCATCGGATACCACCACACCGTGAGCAGCCAGTACTCTTTGGCGGTCATTGGTCCGTTGCATTGCGCGCAACACGGCCTCGAAATCCGTGCGGACGCTCCACGTGTCAGGCCCAATCCGTTCCGCCAGCCCCATGTCTTCGAGAACGGCGAGCCGGGCTGCGAGGCTGTGCTGGCGCCTGCCGAGGGCCGCGCTATTGATGGCTCTTACTATCAGGTGGTCGGTCGCGTCCGGCAATGGCTCGGCGGTTCGGGCGATGATTCGATCCAATGACGTGAATCGATGTTGGTGAATCTCACGACGTTCGGCTTCGGCAGCGTCCAGTTCCGTTCGATGGCCGAGCTGCCGCGTGCACAGATCTTCAGCAATCTGCCGGATTCCATTTTTGATGTAACCGGGCTTCAGGTGAATTGGCTGCCTGTCGGGTCCCACGCCTCTGAGGGCAATGTGGACGTGTGGATGCTCTGTATTGAAGTGACTGACGGCTACCCATTCGAGAGGCATGCCAACATCCCGCTCGATCTGCTTCATGAGATCACGGGCGAGCCGCGAGAGATCAACGCGCTCGCCGAATTCGGGTGAGATGATGATCTTCCATAGTCGCTCATCCCGCGCAGTTTGCCACGATTCGAGACGCGCGGCCAGATCAATTCCCTCCGCCGCATGATCGAATCCGACGTGCCCCTCACCGCCTGCTGCGCTCTCGCGCTCGATGTAGCGGCCATGTGCACGCCATTGCCCCCGAACGGTGTTGCGTGTGTAGGTGACACGAATCGCGCACCGCTGATTTCTTGGGATCGAATTCGGTCTGGCAGTCAGAGGCTTCGCCGCTCTCCGGCTTGCCCGCGCATAATGCATAACCGTCTTGAAGGCGATCGCCCAGGCGGTTGCGTCGTTCCGCGCCGTCGGTCGCGGCGGCTTTCGAGGCCGGAGCCGGAATTCCTTCTCGTCATCCCTGAACATCGCCGACGAGATCCTTCATCGCCAGACCAGATTCGCCGACCATTGCGCGGCCGGCACTCTTGAGCAGCCGGTCATGTCGCTCTTTGGCACGGGCCACGGCCTGCGGTTTGGCATCGGCGGGCGGTTCCGGCACGCAGGTCAACAGTGCCTTCGCCAACGTGTCAAGATAAGCAAATAGCGCTTGCTGTGCCCTGCCCAGTCGGAAAACTTCTTTCCTCACTTGCTCCACGCTCGCGGCCAGGCGTTCCTCGGCTCCGGTCAATCCGTCGTGCCGAGCGGCGAGTTCCTGTTCGACCGCATAACGAATAAACGCGGCTGGCGATTCAAATCCGCGCGTAGCTGATGCGGTCTTCAATTCCCGCATCGCCTTTTCCGAGAACCTCACTGAGCGCTGTGCCATCCGTGACCCTCTAAGTACTAAGGGCCGCCCAGCGCCGTATCGGGACGATCGGGACCGGAGAAAAATCGCCGAAAAGCACACGAGTCCCAACCGGGACTCAGCGGGTGCAAAACGCAACTCGCGCGAAGTGCTTCAAAAAAGAGAGCACCAGCACAAAAAACACGCGGAGCGAGTCCCACCTCCTTTATGTTCCACTACCAGCTTTGTGTGGGCTTCCAGCCTGTTGGCTGACGGAACCCCACAGTCTGATATGCCGAACTCTGCCAAAAACTGCCTAACCGGTTGAATACTGCCCAACCACGCCCAAGATTGTTGAAGTCTGCCAAACTTTGTCGTACACTGTCGAAGTCGATGGCCCAGCGAAGCCAGCCTCAATCTTCGGCGTCTAACGCCCGAACCCGCCTCGCCGCCTTGGGCGAGAAAAAGCCGGGCACCAAGGCCGCCCAGCTCAGACTGCTCTGGCCGGAAATCAAAACCGCTCTCGACAAAGGCCACACTCTCAGAGCCGTCTGCGAGTGTCTCGAAGGAGATGGCCTCAAGATGAGCATCTACACGCTTGGCTCTTACGTTGCACGAATGCGGCGAAGCTCGCCGGAGACTGCACAGCTGTTGGCGGCGGTACCCATCCTTAGCACGTTGGGCGCTGGTGAGGGAGAACGGAGCAATGGAAACGCCGAGCAGGAAAGGTCTGCTGATCCTCTGGCAAACGTGCGGAAGAGCCAGGCGAAACGACCCGCGTTCGACTACAGGCCCGAGTTGGCCGATCCAGACAAGCTGATTTGAGAGAGCGCAGCGCGGTACACCTTCCGATGTCCCGCTGCGGATGCATCCAGCGAGCCCGGTAGCCTTTACGGTATGCTTCCAGCGATGGACTTCGTCAAGATGGTGGAGGAGCTACGCACCGAACGCGCCCAAATCGAGGAAGCGATCATGGCGCTTGAGCGGTTGGCGCGTGGGCACGGGAAACGCCGTGGCCGCCCGCCCGCCTGGATGACGGCGACAAAGAAACGGGGTCGTCCGCCAGGCAGCAAAAACAAGCCCAAAACCGAGGTAGCGGCTTAGTGAAGCCCCGTCACGATCCGCGGCGGTTTGGGTTTTTCTCGCAGCGCGGCTGGTGCTCCCGCATTTCGCGGGCGTTGTATTTCCGCCTGCAGAAACGGCATGCCCGCAGAACGGGTGGACGCCCGCCCGCACGCCCGGCAACGCGACTGTGCGCTGCTCTAATCCATTCATCGGACAACGACCGGCTACAGTGAGGACACCGCTCGGACGTCGCTCTGTTGGGCTCAGCCTGACGACCTGGTTTTCCGGGAGTTCGGGCCACGTTAGGCCCTGAGCAAGCAGTAGAACAGTAGTCCCATCCCGAGCACAAAGAACAGCAAGAACCTCGCGAAGAACCGCGGTCCCATCATTGCGGCAATCAGAAACCAAAACCTCATGGCTCAGCACCTCCAGACAACTTTCTGGTGAGACTATATCATAAACCTAAGGTTTGTGGAACACGACTAATGGAAGCAGTGTGCGCCGATCCAAAGGCCGGACCCAAAGAGGCCAGCACCCGCGATCAAGCCGGCGGCTCCCCATCGAATGACAGCCGGTCTCCGGTGTGCCCGATGAACATCCAATACGATCGCACTGGCTCGCAGGCGGGCATCCTCGACATCGCGCTGCAGTTCGCGACGAAGTTCCACCGAGGCCTCCCTCACCTGTTGAGCGAGCAGTTTTCCTGCACGTGTTTCTGTTTTCTGCACCGCCTCGGTGAATTCCGCGATCCCAGAGTGCACTTCTTCCGTGAGTCGGCGCGCGATCTCCTCCAGCACGAGTTCGTTCAACGTCACCAGTGCGAACGCGGGGTCCCACGATTCAACCCGGATGCCGTTACGCGCCGCAACCTCGCCAATTAGTCGTTTCACATCCAACATGGGACGCGCTCAGACCAATTGAAGCCCGTCGATCTGCTCATACCAGTCCCGTTCGATCATTCTCAGGCGCTGCTTCGTCATGATCGAGAACGGTCCGTCCTTAATGGCCTCAGCAAGCGTCAGCTTGCGCGAGATCACGTCTTCGAGGTCACGGCCGAAGGTATCCTGATTCAATTTCTTCAGGTGCACGGAACCGAAAATCTTGCATGCGCTCTCCTGGAACGCACTCATTTCTTCGAAGCGTTTGCCGCCCTGCTCGATTCGTCCGAAGTATTCGTTGAGCCAGACGACGATGTTCCGTTCCGCGGTGCTATCCGCGAGGCTCTTAAAGCCGAAGAGCGTATCGACGAGCGCTTGCCCGCCGGTGATTACGGTGTGAACGTATAACCGCTTGCCCGCGTTCATCAGAACATCGAGAACGTTATTTTCGAGGAAGTAGTTCCAGAGTGGAATGAATGTGGCCGCGCCGTTGTCCACGACGAACGTCGCGTCCTCCGTGAGCAACCGCTCCATCAAAGTGTCAAAACCACGATGATCGATCATCCCGTTCCTGAGTAGTTCGAGGCGGCTGACACCCAGCGCCTTGTACTGGAACATCGTGCTATTGACGGGGTCCGTATCGATGCAACGGATCTCTCGCCCACGCTCGCGAAAATACTGTGCCAGAATGCTTGCGACGAGCGACTTTCCAACTCCCCCTTTCCCTTGCAGCGACAGGTGAATGGAATTGGTGCCGTGACGGGCATCGGTTCCACTGCTGTCAGATATTGACAATTGCGCGGCGTTGTCCACCGCCGGTACGGTTTTGGCCATGCGGGTCTGATGTACTCCTCTCTAGCGGCTCCGATCGGTCGCCGCCAGTGCTTTCTTGATCGTTCGTTCCACGTAGTCTTGTTGCCTGCGATCACACCCCTTATGGCTGAGGTCGCGAGATCGAATCGCGGCCTCAACCTCGGCCTCGCTTCGGCCATTCGCGAGCGCGTAAATGGCGTATGCCAGGTCAATCCGTGTTCCGTCACCGCCATATCTCGGGTCACCGCGAAACGCATCTATCGATTTCATGTCTCTTGTTGGCGCAGACCAAACGGATGCGCGGCTCGCCCTTCGTTCTGCGTCTTCGCGGCGTCGAGCTTCAATTCTTTCGCGGATGTCCTTAAGAAATCGCGGCGCTTCTGAATAGACCTCGCCGCTGGCCTCGACCAGCTTCACGAAAGGATGCAGGCCAGTGACCAGATCGCGATATTTGGCCTTTCGATTTGTAAATCCAGAAAGCCTGCCGTAGTGCCGCCAGTCCGCGGCTCCAGTGTCGCCGCCAAATCGTTCAGCGAGCGAACGCGCTGCCGAGGTGCCCATCAGCTTGTCAAGTCTTTCCGTGTGTTTCAGCCAGGCTTGGAAATTGCCGGGCGAGGTCTC
>Ga0070735_10001958_pt1 | contig 19067 bp, 18 predicted proteins | sample Coa_R1_FD_66443 | JGI IMG/M metagenome (GOLD analysis project Ga0070735, IMG submission 66443) | Surface soil microbial communities from Centralia Pennsylvania, which are recovering from an underground coalmine fire - Coalmine... | ecosystem: Environmental > Terrestrial > Soil > Unclassified ... | reverse complement strand
TCGGCCGGATTCACTCGCCTCGGCAACCGCAAAAACTACTATTACGAACCTGCCGAAGACGGTATTGTCATGAGGTTCTTTTCATGATATCGTCATGGTGCGCGGTCGGTATACCGGCTGTGAGTGATCGAATGACAGTCGTTTTCGCACGACCCACCGAGCTAAATCGTTTCATCCCAACCGGCTCGGCGTGGCCCTCACGCACCCTAAGCGGCGCGTTTCCAATCATTGAGAAAAGAGAGGTGTCACTGATGGAGCAACCTAACGAAGAGCTGAAAGCGCATCTGATGGCGACCGATCAGCATTTTCGCGACTTGGTTGAAGAGCATGCCCAGTTCCATAAAGAGCTGGAAGCTATCGAAGCCAAGGAGCACTTGACTTTGGACGACGAAGCCGAGGAGATTCGCCTGAAGAAGCAGAAGCTGCGTTTGAAGGATGAGATGAACGCCATTCTGGCCCGGTATCGGACCCAGCAGGTGGCCTAACCGTTCTCAAAAACAAGCTGTCAGGTGCGCTAGAGCCTGATTTGGGCCGGATCGCGAGGAAAGCGTTCCGGCCTTAATATTTTAGAGTCACTAATATAGGCGGTATAATTCTCGCCAGAGCAGGGAGGCGCCCTATGCGAATCTTGCAGGCGCGTTTTTTGGGGCTAGCGACGATGTTTGTCGCTGTGCTGTTCCTGGGAGTCTCCCCTGGAATCGCCCAGAAGGGAGGTGCCACGGGCACAGGCACCGCTGCTCCCAGCTCCGGGAAAGGTGCTCCCAATCCGACTCCCAATCCCAATTCTTTGCCCAGCACGCAGAGTCAGACGACCACCGCCCCTCAAATTCCCCGCACGATTTGGATTAGCGGAAGGGTCATGATGTTCGACGGAGGGGCGCCCACTGACTCTGTGACGATTGAGCGCGTGTGCTCAACCAATTCCGTCCAGGCCCAGGGATACACCGATTCCCAGGGCCGCTTCAGTCTCAATCTCGGGCAGACTAATAACGGTGTCTTCAATGACGCGAGCAGCAGCCCTTTCGATAGGATTAATCTGCAGAACAGCGCCAATTCGATGTCCAGCAACGGCGGCGGCGCCACCGGAGGCGCGGGGAACGCGAACCCGGATCCTTACTGGGATTGCGAGCTTCGCGCCCGCCTCCCTGGATATCGTTCCGAGACCGTTTCGCTTGCCGGGCGACGGACGCTGGATAACCCCGACGTGGGCGTGATCGTGCTCTATCCTGTGGCTGGGAATCAGGGCCTAACGGCAAGTGCCACTTCCAGCCAGGCGCCCAAAGATGCACGGAAGGCCTTCGCAAAAGGGCTCAGCGCCGCGAAGAAGAACAAACTGGATCAGGCCGAGCAGGAATTCCGCAAAGCCGTGGAGGTCTATCCGAAGTATGCCGAGGCCTGGCTGGAACTGGGAGAGGTGCTCGAGCGAGAAAAGCGCTATCCGGAGGCGCGCGAGGCCTATGCTCAGTCATCGGCGGCCGATCCGAAGTATGTGTATCCCTACCAGCAGCTCTACCAGATAGCATTACGCGACCAAAACTGGAAGGACCTTGCGGATAAGACCGATCAGCTGCTGCATCTGGATCCATATGAGTTTCCGAACGCCTATTACTTCAATGCCCTGGCGCATCTTCAGTTGAAGGAGTATGACGCCGCTGACAAGAGTGCGCAGCAGGCGGTAGAGGCGGATTTGAAGCAGGCGAATCCGAAGACGCACTACTTGCTGGGAGCGATTCTGGTTAAGAAGAAGGACTGGACCGGAGCCGCGCAGAGCTTCCGGGCCTACTTGAAGGCCGCGCCCGATGCGACCGACAAAGAGTACGTGGAAAAAGCTTTGAGTCAGATCGATCAACAGATCAGGCTGGTGCAAACGGCTTCTCAGAATTCCACCCCGCAACCATAGCCGGATAAAACAGCAGACGGACAATTTGTTTTAGCCGGCGCGCTATAATTAGGATTCCCCCGAGAAGACGAGGAACCCTTTCATGGACGAAAAAGAACGCGCGCGAGCTCTGGGCGCGACCCTGGGCCAGATCGAAAAGCAGTTCGGCAAAGGCTCCGTAATTCGCCTGGGCGCACAAGCCGTGCAGGCCGTCCCCACGATTTCCACGGGATCGATCTCGGTGGACGCGGCCCTGGGTATCGGCGGATTTCCGCGCGGGCGAATCTCCGAAATCTTCGGCCCGGAATCTTCAGGGAAAACGACCCTTGCGCTGCAAGTGGTCGCGGAGGCTCAGAAAGCCGGCGGCATGGCGGCCTACATCGATGTCGAGCACGCGCTCGATCCGGTCTACGCCCGCAAGCTTGGGGTGGACGTGGACAACCTGCTCGTGTCACAGCCCGATTACGGCGAGCAGGCGCTGGAAATTACCAACGCGCTGATCACTTCAGGTTCCATCGACGTGCTGGTGGTGGATTCGGTGGCGGCCCTGGTGCCCAAGGCCGAGCTGGATGGCGAGATGGGGGACAGTTTCATGGGCGTGCATGCGCGCCTAATGTCGCAGGCCATGCGCAAGCTCACGGGCATCGTTTCGAAATCCAATACCTGCCTGATCTTTATCAACCAGATCCGCGAGAAGATCGGGGTGATGTTCGGGAATCCGGAGACCACCACCGGTGGGCGCGCGCTCAAGTTCTACTCCAGCGTGCGGGCCGACATCCGCCGGATCGCGGCGATCAAGGACGGCGAAACGGTCACCGGCAACCGGACCAAGATCAAGATCGTCAAGAACAAGATGGCTCCGCCGTTCCGTGAAGCCGAGTTCGACATTATTTACGGCGAAGGCGTCTCCAAGGAAGGCGACCTGGTCGACCTGGGCGTGCAGCATAACCTGATCGAGAAGAGCGGAGCCTGGTACAGCTACAAGGGCGAGCGCATTGGACAAGGCCGCGAAAACGCCAAGCAATTCCTGCGCGAAAATTCCGATGTGTACAAAAAGGTCGATACCGAGTTGCGCAAGCAACTGGGTCTGGTGCGCGCCGATCTACCGGCAGTAGTCGCGCCTCCTCCGGCTGCTGCTGCTGCTCCACCGCAGGCTGCGGCCGCAACGCGAGCGCGAAGCTAAGTCACCGCTCCATCACTGTCGCACCTTTGTAGGAATCGGCCTGCAACCAGGCCTCCACTCCCTGCGTCCAATGGGGTGAGGAGTCAAATCATGAGAGTTGGAAAACTAGGTTGTTTTCTGGCAGTAGCGGCTTTGTCGGCCGCTCCGTTCGTATACGCTTCCGGCCCCGCGGTTCCAAAAACGATGGACCAAAAAGTCCTTCACGAGTTGAACATGCTGCCTTACTACGGCGTGTTCGATGATATTCGGTACCGTGTGGATGGCGATAACGTTACGCTAACGGGCCAGGTATGGCAGCCGGTGTTAAAGCTGCAGGCAGAGAGCGCGATCAAGCATGTCGAAGGCGTCGGGAAAGTAGACAATCAAATCGAAGTTCTTCCCACATCGAATTTCGATGACCAGATTCGCTTTCAAACCCTGCGCGCGATCTATGCATATCCGGCACTGAATCGTTACGTGCTGAATTCGCACCCGACCATCCATATCATCGTGAGGAACGGCAACGTGACCCTGACGGGTGTGGTGGCAAACACGATGGACCGCGAAATGGCTTACGTGCGGGCGAATGGGGTTCACGGAGCGTTTTCGGTGACCAACGAACTGCAAGTTCAGCCGTAAGGCCATGACGATCTTGGATCACCCGGACGCAGTCACCCCCGCTCGCGGGGAGTTTCCGGGATGGATCCACGGCGGCCCAATCGCCTCCTGATCGGGCCGCCGTTTGTACATTTGGGCCGCGGTCTTCTTAGGCCAGTGCCTGCTCGAAATCCGCCAGCAAATCCCGCCAGTCTTCGATTCCAACAGACACCCTGACCAGCCCATCGGTCACATCCGCGTCGGCCAATCCCGAATGTGTAGTGGTCTTGGGATGGCACACCAGTGTCTCTACACCACCCAACGAGACGGCATTGTAAGCCAAGTGAAGCCTCCGCAGAAAATTAAACGCCGCCGGCTTGCCGCCGTTCAGCTCGAGCGAAAACATCGCGCCGGGGAAATCGCACTGTGCATCGCGGATGCGGATCTGATCGGCATCCTTGAACAATGACGGGTAGTACATCTTGCGCACCTTCGGGTGGGGAGCCAACCTTTCGGCGATGCGCTGCGCGTTCTTGCTCGCCCGGTTCATGCGCAACCGGACCGTGGGCAGCCGCGACGCCAGCATCCAGCATTCGTCCGGCTGCAGGATGTTGCCGAACATATTACGTTTTAATCGCATCTTGCGAATTAGTTCCGGATCGCTTGCGAGAGCGACACCCCCGATCAGATCGCTAAAGCCAGAAAGATACTTGGTCGCGGAGTATAGAACCAGATGCGCACCTTGATCCAGCGGATGTTGAAAGGTGGGGCCGAGCAGCGTGTTATCGACCATGAGCATGGGCGGCTCGCCTGAACGTGCCGAACCCGCCGTCTTGCTGGCACGTGCTGCGCTAAGAATATCGGTCATGGTTAACGTGGGATTGGCGGGCGTCTCGATCAGGATCACGCGCAGGTTCGGAGTCGTGCGAATGGCGTTCTCGATGGCCTCAGTCTCGCCGGCTTGGATCGCGATACCTTTGACACCCCAGGATTCGAGGAATCCCTCAATGAGAGACTGCGTGCCACCGTAAATCGGCACGGTGTAGAGGATCGTGTCGCCAGGCCGCAGGAACGTAAACAGCGCGGTGGTGATCGCGGCCATGCCGGAGTTGAAGACGATCGCCGCTCGCGCACCATTTTCCAGCGGCACTATCTGGCTCTCGAAGATCTCCGCGTTGGGGTGATTGAAACGGGAATAGATCAAGTCGGGCTGTTCCCCAGGTTGGGGCTTCGCGCGTCCTGCCACCAGGTCGAAGGCGCGTTCGGCTGCTTCCGGGCTCGAGAACACATACGTAGAACTGCGAAACACAGCGGGCCGCGCGGAGCCGACCGATAAGCGTGGATCGAATCCGCGCGTGAGCACCTCTGTCGAAGATCGCAAGCCGGGTTTTTCGTCTGCCATCACTTTGAAGTTTACTCCCCGGTCGCCACATGGGCACTCCTTAGTACGTTCGTACGTCAGGCGATACCGATGGTTAAATAAGGACAATTGCTAATTGGGCGTTCTTGCCTGCCCTTTTACAATGCAGTTATGAGCGTGCAGGTTAGTAGCAGACCGGGCAAGGGGCAGTACTCCGAAACAGAGGCAGCCGAGCAGCTAGGAATCTCGGTCGGGCAACTTCGCACCATGATTCGCAGCCACGTGGTGGATAAAGACGAGGACCTGAACAATGTCCCGGTCCACACTTTCCAGCCATCGGACCTGCTGATCCTGCGGCTTCTCACCGGCATGCAGACCGAGTCTGAGTCGCGATAGCGGTTCCTTCTCGAATTGTTAGAATCATAGCTTCCTCGAAAATCTTCAGGAGGCTTTCCTTGGCACAACTCGGTTTTCTCGGGCTCGGCATCATGGGTTATCGCATGGCCGGCCATCTTCTCAAAGCTGGTCACGAGGTTGCTTTGTGGTCGCACACCGGCGGCAAGGCGCAGCAGCTCGCGAAATCCGGCAAAGGCACCGCCGTCGCCACGCCGCGTGAAGTCGCCGAGCGTGCCGACGTCATTTTCTACTGCGTCGGCGATACCGCCATGGCGCAGCAAATCACGCTCGGGTCCGGCGGCCTGATCGAAGCCGTACGCAAGGACGCGATCATTTGCGATTGCAGTTCAATAGCTCCCGATGCCAGCATCGAGCTGAACAAAGCCTTCGCGGCCAAGGGCGCGCACTTTCTCGATTCGCCTGTGACCGGATCGACAGGTGGCGCCGACAAGGCCACGCTAACGTTCATGATCGGCGGCGACAAGGCCGTGTTCGAACGTGCCAAGCCGTACATGGAGATCATGGGCAAGCTGTTTTACTACTGTGGCGCGGCTGGTCAGGGCCTGAAGGCCAAGGTCACGCAGAACCTGGTGGGCGCGAGCATCATGCAATCCTTCGCTGAGGGCCTCGTCCTGGCGACCAAAGCCGGTATCGCCCCCGAGCTGATGATCGACATTTTGGAAAACAGCGCGGCCAAGAGCGGCATCGCCTCGTACAAGGCCCCCTTCATCCTGAAACGCGATTTCGTCACCAACTTCTCCGCCAAGTGGATGCATAAGGATGTCGGTTTCGCCTTGGAACTGGCGAAATCACTGGACTTACCCCTTCCTACGACTGCTGTCACCCATCAGATGCTACAGGCTGCCATCGCCAGGGGCTGGGGAGACGACGATTTCTGCTCCGTAATCCGTGTTTTGGAAGACTGGGCTAAAATCGCAGTGGAAAAATCGTAAGTATGCTATCAAAGTCATTGATACAGATCCAGTAGAATCTTTGTTAACAAAGGATTACAAAGATCTACCCCGGCACATACAAAAAACTGTTGCGTTCTCCGGGGAAGTATACTATTATTGGAATCAAGCCGGGGAGGGAAACTCCCACCAAAGCGAGACTAACCTCATTTAAGACCCCTGAAGCAACCTTCCCGGCGCCCCTAAAAAAGAAACTCCCCAAAGAAAACACCCCGAAGTAAAACCAGACAGCAGGCAGGCAAGTGGATGGTATCATCGGAGCGAGTGACACTCCTGACGCTTCTGGGATCCACCGGATCCATCGGCACCAGCACCCTGGACGTGGTTCGCATGTGGCCGGAGCGATTCGGTATTTATGCGCTGGTGGCGGGGCGAAACGTCGAGCTGCTGGCGCGCCAGATTGCCGAATTCAAGCCCAAAGTGGCCGTCGTCGCCGATGAAACCGTGCTCGCCGAGCTGCGAGCGATCCTCAAAACCAATAACATCCCGAGCCCCGAACTCGCTGCGGGCCCGCGTGCGCGAATTGACGCGGCGACCGCGCCGGAAGCGGGTTTCGTGATGTCGGCCATCGTTGGCGTGGACGGCCTGGAGGCCACCTACGAAGCGGTTCGCCGGAAGAAACGGGTCGGGCTGGCCAATAAAGAAGTTCTGGTTGCGGGCGGGGAGCTGGTTATGCGCGCATGCCGCGAGTCGGATGCCGAACTCATTCCAGTCGACAGCGAACACAACGGCGCACACCAGTGCTTGCGCGCCGGCCTGCGCAAGGAAGTTACGAAGTTGATTCTGACGGCCTCGGGCGGACCCTTTCGCGGGACTGCGCGGGAGCAGTTGGCCGCTGTAACGCCGGAACAGGCGCTGAATCATCCTACATGGAAGATGGGCCAGCGGATCACGATCGACTCAGCCACCTTGATGAACAAGGGGTTTGAAGTAATCGAAGCCTGCTGGCTGTTCGATTTTCCGCCGAAGGATGTGCAGGTCGTTGTGCATCCTGAATCCAAGGTTCATGCGCTGGTCGAATACTTGGATGGCAGCGTCATCGCCCAGGTGTGCGCCACCGATATGCGGATGCCGATCCAATATGCGTTGACATATCCCGAGCGCGCAGCAGCGCCGGTACCTCGCCTGGACTGGAGCCAGGCCGCGCAGTGGAGTTTCGAACCGCCGGATTTTCAAAAGTTCCCGCTGCTCGGGATGGCTTACGAGGCGATTTCTGCGGGCGGATCGGCTCCCGCGACCCTGAACGCGGCCGATGAGATCGCAGTAGAGGCATTCCTGGCTGGAAATATTCCGTTCCCGGGAATTGCGGTAACGGTGGCCGAGTGTTTGGAACAAGTTCCCACACAGAAGCTCAGTTCGGTGACGGAATTATTGGACCTGGACCGTCAGTCGCGCCGGGTGGCAAGGCAAGTGATCGGGGCGCGTTGGGGTGAAAAAGTTCCCACCGGAGTGGCGGCTGGTACGTAGACTATAGTAAGGGTAACGGGTGATGGTTTCAGTTTTACAAGATTTCTGGTGGTTCCTGGTTCTGATCGGAGTGATGATCCTGCTCCACGAGCTGGGTCACTATCTGGTCGGCCGCTTCTTCGACGTCAAGATCGACGCATTCAGCATCGGCTTCGGGCCCCGGCTATTCGGATTCCACCGCGGCGAGACGGACTTTAAGGTCTGTCTGATCCTGTTTGGCGGATACGTGAAGTTCGCAGGGGAGCAGCCGGGCGACGAGCAGGCCAGCGATCCCCGCGCCCTGCCCTCTAAACCCCGCTGGCAGCGTCTGTGCATCACGTTTGCCGGTCCGGCGACGAATGTCGTTCTGGCCGTAGTGTTGCTAACGGGGCTGTTCATGGTTGAGTATCCGAAGATTCCCATGCCGCCGGATCCGACGGTGGGCTACGTGGCGCAGGATGGCCCGGCAGCCAAAGCCGGTATCCGCGAGGGCGACAAGGTGGTTCAGATCGATGGCATTGTGGATCCCACCTGGGAAACCATTCAGTTGCAGGAGATCGCCAGCGCCAAGCGGCCCATGGATGTCTGGGTGGTGCGGGACGGCCAGAGGCTCAATTTCAGTGTGACGCCCGTGTATGACGACAAACAGCACGTCGGCATCGCCGGTTGGATGCAATCAAGCCCGGTTCAGGTGAGTGGTTACTGCTGCAGTATCGACGTCGCCAAGCAGGCCGGACTGAAGAAGGGCGATACCTTCGTCAGCATTAACGGCAAGCCTGTCCGCACTTCCACGCGGCTCCTGGATTTGATCGCGGAGACGAAAGGGTCGCCCGCGGATCTTGTGTATTCGCGCAACGGGAAGGAATATCACACCAGCGTTACTCCGGTTTGGAGCGACGTCCAGGGAAGCAAAGCTTGGCGCATCGGGGCCGGCCTCGAATCGCCCGTGGAGATCGTCAAGCTGCCTTTCCGCGAGGCCCTGGCCGAATCCTGGCATCAGAACGTACAGAGCACCAAGCTGATCTACCAATTCCTGCAGGGAATCGTGGAGCGGCGAATGTCGGCCAAGGGACTCTCGGGCCCTATCGGAATTGCCCAGCTTTCCGGGCAAGCCGCTCGCGAAGGCCCAGCGGTTTACATCGGGCTGATGGCCGCCGTGAGTCTGAATCTGGCTATTTTCAACCTCCTGCCGATACCGATCCTGGACGGAGGCGCGATGCTCATGCTACTGGTGGAGATGCTGCTGCGGCGCGACCTGAGCCTGCGGATCAAAGAAGCCATCGTGCGGGTGGGATTCGTGTTCCTGATGATGGTGGTGGTGTTCGTGCTGTATAACGACATCGCCAAAATGCTTCCGCAGGGGTAACCCCCAAAGGGGATGTTCCGCCCTACGTTGCGGAGTCTGTGACACAATAGCAAGGACTCCGGTTTTTCTCGCATGCCCCAACCCAACTTTCCTGATTCGCCTGAGGCGTCTCCGGCCGACAACTCCTTCGGCGATATCCTGACTCAATTCGAACAAACCCACCACGCCGGTGGCGAGCGCCTGGAAGGCACGGTGGTGTCCGTGACGCCCGACGGCGTCTTCGTCGACATCGGCCGCAAGATGGATGGCATTCTGCCTCCCGCGCCCGAATTGAAGCCCGGAACCAAGGTCATCGTCTCCATCCGCGGACGCGACGAATCAGGCACTTATCTTCTCTCCACAATTAAGGTGGAGACGCCCAAAGATTGGACCGGCCTCGAAGCAGCCTTCGCGGAAAAGCGCACCATCGGCGGCACGGTGCTCGAGGTGGTGAAGGGCGGCTTGCGTGTGGACGTGGGCGTGCGCGCGTTCATGCCGGCTTCCCGCAGCGGCGCGCGCGAAGCGGCGGATCTGGAGAAGCTGGTGGGCCAGCAGATCGAGTGCCGCATCACCAAGATCAACGCGGCTGAAGAAGACGTCGTGGTGGACCGGCGCGTGATTCTGGAAGAACTGGAGCGCCAGGCGAAAGAAGAAGCCTTCGGGAAGTTGGAAGAAGGCGCGATCGTTCGCGGCACCGTGCGCTCGCTCACCGATTTCGGCGCGTTCGTCGATCTGGGCGGCGTGGACGGCCTGCTGCACGTCTCCGACATGAGCTACTCGCGCAACGTGAAACCGGGCGAGGTGGTTAAAGCCGGGGAGGAGATCGAGGTCAAGATCCTCAAGATCGGCCGCGAGACCAAGAGGATTTCGCTGGGGCTCAAGCAGCTATCGGCCGATCCGTGGACGCTGGCGGTTTCAAAATACACCCAGGGCGAGCGCATCCATGGAAAAGTTTCTCGCGTGCTGGATTTCGGTGCATTCGTCGAACTGGAACCGGGAGTCGAGGGACTGATCCACGTTTCCGAGATGTCCTGGAGCAAGAAGAACGTCCGCGCGGTGGACATCCTCAAGCCGGGGGAAGTGGTCGACGTGGTGGTCTTGAACATCAACCCCACGGACAAGAGAATCGCGCTGGGCTTGAAGCAAGCGTTGGGCGACCCTTGGGAAGAGGCCCTGAAGAAGTATCCGGTAGGCACGGCCGTCGAAGCGCCAGTGACGAGTCTGGCCAAGTTCGGAGCGTTCGTCGAACTGGGCGAGGGTATCGAAGGCATGATCCACATCGCCGATATTACCGGCGAGAAGCGCTTGAACCATCCCAACGAAATCCTGAAGCAGGGGCAGACAGTCAAGGCCGTGGTGCTTGAAGCAGACAAAGAACGCCGCCGCTTCCGCCTGGGAATGAAGCAGTTGGAACCGACTAGTATCGACGAGTATCTGGCCGAGCACAAGCCCGGCGAGGTTGTCAGCGGTCGTGTGGTGAATGTTTCGGGCGATCGCATGAAGGTGGAACTGGGCGAAGGCGTGACGGCATTCGCGCCGGTGCCCGAGCAGCGCAAGGAAGCTGCCGCCGGGGCGCAGAAAGCCGATCTTTCGTCGCTCACGCAGATGCTGGCTCAGAAATGGAAATCCGGGGGCGGAGCAGCGGAATCTGCCGAATCCATTCGCGCCGGCCAGATCCGAAGCTTCAAGATTGTCCAGATCGACGCGGAGAAGAAGCGCATCGACTTGGAGCTAAAGTCGTAGCGGCAGGAACAGGAGAAATAGGGGCAAGTCCTGCTTTTGCATATCCCGGCCCTGGTCTGGACAGGCGGGCCTGTCCCCTTTTTTGAATCAGCGATTTAGCCGTCTTGCCGTTACCTTTCGGACGGGCCGCCGTCCAATATACTGTGTAGTGCTGACGTGACGCACGGAGTCGCCTCTTTGGCCCAGAATACGGGCTTTCAGACAGACGAGAAGGCGCTTATACGGGCTGCTCAACAAGGCGATCAGGACGCCTTTGGGCAACTCGTGCGCGCCTACGACCAAAGTGTGCTCCGGCTTGCGATGAACCTGCTGCGGTCGCCTGAAGACGCTCAGGATGTGTACCAGGAAGCGTTCTTGCGGGTCTATCGCAACCTGAACAATTTCCGGTTCGATTGCAGTTTTCATACCTGGCTGTATCGGATCGTAACGAATCTGTGCCTGGATCACATGCGGAAGCGGAAGGTGCGCAAGGAAGAGTCATCGCTCGTTGAAGGGTCGGACGGGCCGGTGGACCGGATGGATATGGTGCAGGAATCGCGGGCGGAAAGCGATCCGCAGCGGAGTATGTTTGCCGGCGAATTGCGGGAGCGGATAGACAAGGCACTGGCTGAACTGAGCGCCCGGGAGCGAATGGTGTTTGAGCTGCGGCATTATCAAGGGCTGAAGCTGCGGAATATCGGCGAGATTCTCGGGACCACCGAGGAGGCCGCCAAGAATTGCTTGTTTCGGGCGACGCAGAAGATGCGAGTCGCACTCGGAGATTTCGTATGAGCATTTGTGAAAAAGTCCGGATGCAGCTGGGTATGCTGCTCTACGGCGAGCTGTCGTTTGACGAAGAAGAGACCGTTGACGCGCACCTGGAAAGTTGCCCGGAGTGCCGCACCGCTCTGGAGCGGGAGCGCGAGCTGCACGCGGCGTTCGACCAAGTGGAGGCTGAGCCGCCCGCGTCAGTGCTATGGGAATCCCGGCAGAATCTTCAGCGGCAAATCGCGGCGGAACACGTCCCGATACATCGCGTGAGCTGGTGGGACCGGCTCGTGGACGGCCCATGGCTGCGGCCGGCTGGAGCGCTGGCGCTGGTTACCCTTGGATTCCTGGGCGCGAGAGTGGCGCCGGGCTTAGTTCCGAATTTGGGTCTGGGAATTACAGGAATGTCGATGGTGGATCCGGGTGCGCAGCGTGTACGATCGGTGGAGCCGGGGCCCAATGGCGGCGTTCAGATCGTCCTCGATGAAACGCGCCAACGTACTGTATCGGGCGGGCTGGATGACCAGAATATCCGCGTATTGCTGCTCTCGGCCGCGAAGGATCCGTCCGATCCCGGCTTGCGATACGAGACGGTGGGGATCCTGAACGATCGGGCCCAGGCTGCCGAGGTGCGGGATACCCTGATCTACGCGCTGGAGCACGATGAGAATGCCGGCGTGCGTCTCAAGGCCATGGACGGGTTGAAACCCTTCGTGCGGCAGCCCGAGGTTCGCAAGGCGCTCTCCGGAGTGCTGCTGACCGATGGCAACCCTGGAATGCGCACGCAAGCGATCGATCTGCTGACCCAGGGTGTCGGCGAATCCACCGGTAATACGACCGGCAACGGTCTGGATCGCGATATTATCGGGACCCTGCAAGAGCTGATGAATCGCGAAAACAACGCCTATGTTCGGCAGCGCGGGGAGCGCGTGCTGCAACTGGTGAACGCATCGCAGGAAACGTACTAGATGAACTTACGAATCGCCAATCTCGTGATGGTGACCGCGGTCATTGCCGCCGCGCAGGAAGCGCCCGTGGTACGCGAAGGCGCGTACTGGGTGGGGAGCATCGGCGATTCCTTCGGGATTGCGCCACAAGCGCGCTTGCAGGTGAATACACGTGGCAATGTGACCGTGCGGAGGGAAGCCGGCGATCAGGTCACCTATCGCGTCCGGCAGCGGGTGAGGGCCGCGAATGAGGACCAGGCGCGCGCGCTATTGGGCGGCGGGATAAGGCAAGTGAGCTCGGTACGAGGGCGCGTGGTGCTGGAGCTGCAACCGATTTCGGCCGGGATCGTCAAGACCGATATCGAGATCGGCGTGCCGTCGCAAGTATCCGCGATCATCCTTCAAACCGACCTGGGCGGAATCGATGTGGCGGAGTTCGATGGCGCCGTACAGCTCCGAACCGGAGGCGGCGTTATCCAACTGGGCAAGATCGGCGGAATGGTCCAGTGTTTTTCGGGCGGCGGCGACGTGGTCATCGAACGGGCTGGTGGCGCGATTAATTGCACCACCGCGGGCGGGAACATGGTGGTTCGCGACGCTGGCGAGTCCGTGGCGCTCTCCAATCAAATGGGCGGTAATATCCGCGTCGACAAGGCCGCGGGCGAGGTTCGGGCGCATTCGGCGCAGGGCATGATCGAGGTCGGCCAAGCGGGCGGCGCGGTGTTCGCGGATACGCAAGGCGGATTTATCCAGGTGGGCTCGGCTCGCGGCGTTCAGGCGGAATCGATGGCCGGTACGGTGCGAGTGAAGAATGACAGTGGTCCGATGAACGTGGCCGCTATGGCCGGCAACATCCTGGCCGAGCTGCTGAACGGGGCGCGCATGCAGGACTCCTCGCTGGTGGCGGGCACGGGTGACATTACTGTTCTGATCCCGTCTAATCTGGCGGTGTCAGTGATGGCGAGAAACAGCACGGGCGGAACGCCGCGGATCGTATCCGATTTTCCTGAGATCCGGGTTACGCCATCTAAGTTCTTCGAGGCGCCGATGGTCGGCCAGGGCTCGCTGAACGGCGGCGGGCCGGTTCTGAACCTGAACGTTTCGAGCGGCGTGATCTATCTTCGCCGCAAATGATCTGTAACGGAAATATGTGGAATAAAGTTGTTTTGGCCATAAGCATGACAACGGGCCTGGCGATGAGCCAAGGACTCGGCGGCTTTCTGGGCGTGGGAATTCAGGAGACCGCGGCAGGATTGGAAGTTACCCGGATCGCCCCCGACAGTCCGGCGGAAAAAGCTGGTATCAAGGCCGGCGACGTGGTAACGCAATATAACGGCCAGCGCGTGGAAGGGATGGACGAATTCTCACGGGTGGTGAGCGAGACGCCCGTTGGGCGCGAAGTGAAGATCGGGATCATGCGGAACGGCGCGCCGCAGACCATCACAGCCAAGATCGTCGCCCGCCCCGTGGTGAACGGCCAACTGATTCCGGCCCCGGTTCAAAATCCGTTCGAATTGCGTTTCCCGGATATGCCGCAGAGCCGTATGACCTGGCGCAGTTCGATGCTCGGAATCGAGGCCGAAGCGCTGGACGGCCAACTGGCCGATTACTTCGGCGTAAAGGAAGGCGTTCTGGTTCGTTCGGTAACGCCGGGCTACGCGGCGGATAAGGCCGGTATTAAGGCCGGGGACGTGATCGTGCGGATCGATGACGCCAAAGTGGCTACGCCTGCGGATATTTCCGCCCGGCTGCGCACTATGCGAGGCCGTCCGGTGTCCGTGGTAGTGGTCCGCGACCGCAAGGAAATCAATGTGATGCTATCCGTCATCAGCAGGCCTGAACGCAGTGTCGGCGCAGTCTGGTGGCCCGCGATCCCGTGGCCTACGCCGCCTGCGATCGAGTAGCCTCCGCGAGCGGATTCCAGCGGTGTCCGACGGCCGGCCAGAGTTCGGCCATACAAACCCGGAGTCGCACGATGGCTTGAGTCTTGAGCTGAGAAATGCGCGACTCGTGCAGGCCGACGATCTTGGCGATTTCTCGGAGAGTCAGTTCCTCATGGAAATACAAGCCTAAAATCGTTTGTTCGATGGGCGGGATTCCGGAGATGGCTGCGGCCAAGGTACGTTGCAGTTCCCTCCGTTCGAGCAGTGCGGACGGCGACTCTTGGAGATCGCCTGAAACACAGTGGAGCAGATTTTTATCTTCGGAACCATCCGATCCGGCGGACTCCAGCCTCGCGAGGTTCACTCCGCTGATATTGAGTTGCCACTGGCGATACCCGTCGACCGTAAGGTTGAGCTCGGCGGCAATCTCTTCTTCCGTGGGCGCGCGCAGCATGCGTTGCTCCGCCAGGGCGAGCGCGGCTTCCATCTGCTTGGCGTGCTTGCGCTGCAGGCGCGGCGCCCAATCCAGCCGGCGCAGGCTGTCCAAAATAGCTCCTCTGATCTTGTGCTCGGCGTAGGTTTTCAGCTGAATGTTGCGCGACCGGTCGAAACGGTCGATGGCGGAAATGAGTCCCAGGGTGCCAGTGGAAACCAGATCGTCGAAGTTCACGTATTCGGGCAAACGGGTGTGAATCCTGCGGGCAATCAGGCGCACTTGAGGCAGATGCTTCAGGATCAGGGCATCGCGCTCTTGGGCGCGGGCGGCTGAATCGTTTTGTTCGGTGAACTTGATGGTCTTTGCGAAGGTCGTCATGTTGTTGCTCCCGCTACTCACAAAGGCAATTCGACGCCCACGCTTTCAGCGCAGGCGGAAGCGGTGTAGAGAATTCTGAGCCAAGGAATTGGGTGTTTTCGCGCGATCGATTTTCAGAGGATCCGATCTTCGTTCTGAGGCAGTTTGAAATCGAACCAAGGTTCCGAAAGACCACTGCCCCAGCAGCCTGCGTGGCTTGGCGCACCCGCTGCCGAAGTATCGATGGCTCGGGCAAGCGCCACTTTCCTGCCAGTGGCATTTTCTTGCCGAATTTTCCGCGCTCGCCGAGGACGTGCGGGACTCGGTAGCAACGCTGCGCCCGGCTAAGCGATTCATCGGAGACTGAGCCGCGGTTCTATCACTTAATATATGGATATATGCGCGTATTTTTGATGTTGTTTTTGGCAGCCGCGGCGGTACAGGCCCAGACGGCCCCAGGTTTCGATCTGGGGACGCTAAATCGCAATGTGGATCCATGCGCGAATTTCTACCAGTACGCCTGCAGCGGCTGGATGACTGCCAATCCTTTGCCTGGCGATGCATCGCGATGGGGCCGGTTCGATGTCTTGCAGGACCGGAACCGGATGCTGCTCAAAGACGTTCTGGAAGCGGCCGCGATGGACCGTCCCAACCGCAGCGCCACGGATCAGAAGATCGGTGATTTTTATGCTGCCTGCATGGACGAGAAGAACATCAATGCGCGCGGTCTGGAAGCGATCCAGCGGGATCTGAACCGCATCGCGGTGATCCAGGACCGGAAGGAACTCACAGACCTGGTGGTCTACATGTTCCGCATCGGCTCCTGGCCCTTCTTCCACTTCAGCTCCGAGCAGGACGCGAAAGACTCGACCCGGGTGATCGCGGTCATGGATCAGGCCGGCTTGGGGCTGCCGGACCGGGATTACTACCTCAAGACAGACCAGAAGTCCGTGGACCTGCGAAACAAGTATCTGGCGTTTGTTCAGACGGAGTTCGGACTCCTCGGTTTGCCTGCGGCCGATGCGCAGAAGAAAGCAGCCGCGGTGCTGGCGATCGAAACCGACCTAGCCAAGGGTTCGCTGGACCGCGTTTCCCGCCGCGATCCGGAGAAGGTGTATCACAAGCTGACGGTGCCGGAGCTATCGGCGCTGGCTCCAGCCTTGGACTGGGCGAAGTTCTTCCAGAACCTGGGTACTCCGCCGATCGCAAGCCTCAACGTGGCGGTGCCCGATTTCGCCAAGGCCATGAGCGCGGTAATCGAGCAGCGGCCGCTGGAGGATCTGAAGTCCTACCTTACCTGGAACTTGGTGCGCGACAATTCCATCTTTCTTCCGGCCGCATTCGACCAGGCCAGCTTCGAGTTTTACGAGAAGACTTTGAAGGGAGCCAAGGAGATGCGCGCGCGCTGGAAGCGCTGCGTGGATTTGACCGATCAGCAGTTGCCGGACGCGCTGGGCAAAACGTTCGTCGAGAAAACGCTGGGAGAAACGGGCAAGAAACGGACCCAGCAGATGGTGGCCGAAATCGAGAAAGCGCTGGAGAAAGATATCCGGGGACTGGATTGGATGACGCCCAAGACCAAGGATCAGGCGATCGTCAAGCTGCACAGCGTGACCAACAAGATTGGGAACAAAAGCAAGTGGCTGGATTATTCCGGCGTTCAGATCGTGCGCAATGACCCGTATGCGAATACGGCCCGCACCAGCACGTTCGAACTGGCCCGCCAGCTGGCCAAAATCGGGAAGCCCGTGGATAAGACGGACTGGGATATGAGCCAGCCCACCGTGAACGCCTACTACGATCCGCAGCACAACGACATTAATTTCCCTGCCGGCATTCTCCAGCCACCGTTTTACGACAACAAATTGGACGATGCCGTGAACTACGGCGCCATCGGCGCCGTGATCGGCCACGAACTAACTCACGGCTTCGACGACGAAGGCCGGCAATTCGACGCCAAGGGCAATCTGCGCGACTGGTGGACCGAGGACGACGCCAGGGCTTTCGACCAGCGGGCCGACTGTGTGGTGAATCAATACAGCGGGTATAGTCCGGTGCCGGGTGTCAATCTGAACGGCAAGCTCACCCTGGGCGAAAACACAGCCGACAATGGCGGCCTGCGCGTGGCCTACATGGCGCTGATGGACACGCTGGGCGGCAAGGAGCCGGCTAAAATCGATGGATTCAGCGCCGAACAACGGTTTTTTCTCGGCTGGGCCCAGGTGTGGTGCAACAACGTAACCGAGGAAACGTCGCGCTTGCGGGCGCAAACTGATCCGCATGCTCCGGGCGAATTTCGGGTGAACGGCACGGTATCGAACATGCCGGAATTCCAGAAGGCTTTCGCCTGCCGCGTCAACCAGCCTATGGTTCGGGGTCCGGCCTGCAGAGTCTGGTAGCGCTAAAACCGCTCGCCCTTTCCGTGCACAATAGTACGTATGGACGAACACGTGGGCGAACGGCCGCAGTCCCGGTTGAGCTTGGCGACGGTGGTCCTGTTCGCGGGTTTCGCCGGTCTTTTCATCGCACAGGTTTTTACCATCCGAAGCCTTCGGTCCACTGAATCCAGACTGGCCGCGGTGCAGGCCGATCAATCCAAGGTTCGCGAGAGGATCGACGGCGAGGTCGCCAAGCTGCATGAGGCGACCGCTCAGGCCGCCGCCACGTCCGATGCCGAACGCCAGAAGGCCATCGACGAAGTGCGTGATGAGGTGGAGAAGGCCCGGCGCCAAGCCCGCGGCGTCGCCGGCAAGGTCAAGGAAGAAACGTTGAAGAGCGTGGAAGATCTTGCCACCCGTGTCGACGTGAGCGAATCCAGGCTCAAGCAGCACCAGGCCACGGACGCGCGAGTGGCCACGGAGCTTACCACCCTGAAGCAGGCCACCAAGTCGGCCGAATCGACCATCACTGACGTTTCGACCGAAGTTAGACAGGTGCGAACCGAAGTCGCCAACACACAGGGCCAACTGGAGCGCACCATCGCGGATTTGAAACGTACCACTGGCGATATGGGCGTCCTGAGCGGTCTGATCGCGACCAACTCCCGCGAGATCGACGCGCTCAAGCAGCTGGGCGATCGCAACTATACCGAATTCACGCTCTACAAGGGCAAGGAGCCGGTCAAGCTGGCCGATGTTTCCATCCTGCTGAAAAAGGCCGACGTCAAAGCCAACCGCTACACCCTGGAACTTCAGGTGAACGACCGCAAGATCGAGAAGAAAGACAGGTCCGCGAACGAGCCTTTGCAGTTTTATGTGGGGGGTAGTCGCCAGCCGCACGAGCTGGTGGTGAACCAGGTGGGGAAGGACCTGATCGTCGGGTACCTGGCCACACCGAAGGAGCCCGCCTCGCGTCCCTGACGGAGAGCCTGTTACACTAACATTTCTATGGCCATAAGTAAAGAATTGCTGGAAATCCTGGTTTGCCCGTTGTGCAAGGCGCAGGTGAACCTGAAACCGGACCAGAGTGGCCTGAAGTGCGTCGAGTGCAAGCGGGTGTATCCCATTCGCGACGACATCCCGGTGATGCTGGTCGACGAGGCACGAATCGAAGAATAGACTGCGTGTCCAATTTGCTGGAGCGGCTGCCGTCAGGCTCGCGGATCGCCGTGATCCGTCTGCGCTCCCTGGGCGACTGCGTACTGACCACGCCGGCGCTGGCACTGCTCAAAACCCATCGTCCCGATCTGAAGATCGGAGTGGTGGTCGAGGATCGCTGGAGCGCTGTTTTTGACGAGTATGAAGTTCTCCCGCCGCGGCGTTCGGCGCTTCGGTCCTGGCATCCAAGGGCGGTTTTGAA
>Ga0070735_10001957_pt1 | contig 19067 bp, 17 predicted proteins | sample Coa_R1_FD_66443 | JGI IMG/M metagenome (GOLD analysis project Ga0070735, IMG submission 66443) | Surface soil microbial communities from Centralia Pennsylvania, which are recovering from an underground coalmine fire - Coalmine... | ecosystem: Environmental > Terrestrial > Soil > Unclassified ... | reverse complement strand
CTCTCGCCGAGATGATACGCCGGGTCTCGCTGTCTCCGGATCTGCTTAAGACAATGTCTGAGCGCAGTTTGGAGCGTTCCAAGGAGTTCTCCTGGAAGGACCACGTCGATCAAGTGATTGCAGTTGCGGAGACCTTGTCCGACAACGGTGTGCTGGAAAAGTTGCGTCGTCCAAGGTCTCCTGCTTAAATGAACGTTTTTAACCAACGTCGGAGTCACAACATCCGGCGAGTGGGACGACCGCTCTTGCGCCATGATTCAAACTGACAAGAACACCAAGGCCTCATACTGGTTCATTGCTGCCGCCATCGTGAGCTGTCTCTTCCAACTTTTCTGGTTTGCCTCGAAGTGCTTCAACCAAATCGACATCGACGGGATCGGCTATCTAGGAGTCGCCCATCACCTTCGCCGCGGCGAATTTAATGCGGCCATTGATGGATTCCGCAGTCCGCTGATTTCCTGGCTGATAGCCCTTGCCTCTTTCGCAAGCCCAGACTATCTGCACATCGGCAAGCTGATCAATATTGCAACCTTCCTGTTGTCCCTGGCATTGCTCTTTGTTCTTACCCAGAAATTGTGGCATTCCCGGCAGGCTGCGTCTCTAGCGGTTTTGATGTTCGCGCTGGGCCGCGGCCTTACGGTCGCCGCAGTGCAGATGATCACCCCTGACTTCCTGTTTGCCGCGCTGGCGCTCATCTACTTCATCGTCCTCTTGCGGTGTCTGCGCAGAGATCGCTTGCAGGACTGGTTCTTGCTGGGATTGATTCACGGCCTCGCCTACCTGGCCAAGGCGTTTGCACTGCCCTGGCTCGCCGTCTGCACCTTGGTTGCCCTGGGCTTGTCCGCCCAGTCTTGGAAGACCAACGTTTCTCGCCTCGCGCTCGCAGTGTTGATTCCCGCGTTGGTTGCCGCCGGCTGGGCCACAGTGCTGCACTCCAAGTACGGAGTGTACACGACCGGGACTCAGTTCAAAGTGAATCTCCTTCAGTGGACGCTGCGCGCCTACAACCAACACCAAGACACGACCTACACTCTTCTCAGAGACACCTCGAAGGCCTTCGACGAGTTCGGCACGGGTGATCCAATGCCTCCGGGCTCGTGGCCGTGGACCTATCCCCTCAGCCTGAGGCAAGTTCTTCCGGGGATGGTCCGCGCCGAAGCGTCCAACGTCCCGAGCGTACTCAAGGAGATGACGATTGTCACAACTCTGGGCGGCCTCATCGCTTTTATGGCAATGCTTACGATTCTCGCATGCAGAAGAAATCAGTATTCCGTGGAGTGGCGATTTGCGAGTGTCATCGCAGTCGGCGCTGTAAGCCTTGTAGTCGCGTACTCCATGCTGGTGTTCGATGAACGCTATCTGTTTCCGTTGATACCTCTTCTGCTTGCCATCGCCGCAGGCTTCCTCGTCCTCGATAGTGAGTTTGATCATCGCGGATGGCAAAAGATCAGCATCGCTCTAGTAATTCTCGGTACCATTACATCGATCGTCTATCCATCCTCCCCATTTCGCGTGCTGTCGCGAGATTTTCAGGATATTTGCTACGACGCCGGCCGTCGGTTGCAAGCGCACACGGGGTCCACCGTGGTAAGCATCGGTTCCGGACCATTCCCTGAGCACGGAGTCGGATGGGAAGCCGGCTACAAATCCAGTTTTTTCGGCGGCCGGAAAATCATCGCAGCGATGGATACCTTGCCCCAGTCAACTCAATTGGGCACCTTCATAACAGACCTTCGCAAAGCATCTCCCGATGCCATCCTGGTGTGGGGTCGCCCAGACAACGCGAGTTATTTGGTATTGAAACACATCCTCATGCTCGAGTATCCACACAGTTCAAGCGAAGAAGTCTTCGACCCAGTTCTTGGAGAGGTCGGAACCGTCCTATTCACTCAAACTCAGCGCACTGCCAGGAAAGAGTATGTGCCCGCCGGCACACTCGATGCACTAGGGTTGCAAAAGTACAGCGTCACCGTATTCGCTTCTTTAGCGTAGGCGTTAAGAGAAAAGATTACCCAGTCCGGCCGGTGTACGTAACTCCAATGACTTCGTCCCTCGTACTCAGCCGGAACGCTGTCCCAGTCAGATCAAAGGCAGCTTTGTCCTGGAACCGATGTTGCGGGAAGCTAGTTCGTGGTGTAACCCTGCATTTGGGAAACCCGTGTACCAGCCCCCAAGGTAAATGTGTTTCCGTTCTTAATCAAAAACCGGGACCGCTGGCGTTTTCTCTTTCGCGGTGAGGTGTTCTTTCCAGCTTCCTTCCGGCAGGGCTTTTAATGTATTTGCTGATCGAACCCAGCGCTCCAAAGGCTTAGGGCATACTCGTGCGATTGGAATACGCTCCGTTGTCGCTGCCGATCTGGACATCCTCAACATCCATGGCCGGCCGGACGCAGCTCAAGGTCGCAACCGTCTTGTCACGGTTCGAGTCCATTAAGGGAGACGCGCCTATTGTCTCGGTTATGTCGTGCCTGTACCGGCAATTTAGACGTAAAGCCTAGGAATGCACGGTGCTGCGATAGGCGCGGTGCTCACCATAAATCCGCGCGGGCAGCGAGCCAGCCTGATCGTACTCGCGCCCGCTCCGGCGGCGATGTCGGAGATTGCCGCCAATTATAGTCCGAAGCATATTTAATCGACTCCATGCTGGCTGGCACACTGCCTGACTCAGCTGTTCACTCGCCTGGCCGTCCGCGGTTTAAGGGCTCTTCACCTAGCCAAGCACGAGATAAACTAACAACAAGATTTAAAACCTAGAGCGAAGACTTCAACCTCGTGTCGGTTTGTGAAAACACCAGCTCTCCTACGCGTCCCTGCCTTTACGCAAGTTCTTGGGCATTGGGGAAAACGATAGCAGAAACCATGCTGAGCAATGTAGCATTGACGTCCGAGCGTTGAACTAGGATGCACTGCGAGACGCTCGTTATTATTCTCAGTAGAGGCAGCCCAGGAGGCCTGCTCGACCGGTCCACCGCATGATCAAGAAGTTATTAACTCGCTTTGTAGGCGCGCTGCCGGAGTCGGCCCAATTCCAGATTCGTGAACGGTACTGGCGTGTCAAGAGCCGATTCCTTTATCAATCGCTATATAGCTTACTGAGTCTTGAGAATAAATTGGTTTCCGGACTGACGGTAAAGGTCGCGAGCAAAGGCGAGTGGTGGGTCTACAACGACATTTTTGTAAACGCCGAATACGATGTTCCGATCAATGCGGCCCTAGAGGCTTCTTCTCCGGGCAAGCCCTTCGTGGTGCTGGATCTCGGGGCAAACGTCGGCTACTTCGCTTTTCGAGTTCTCGACCTGATTCGCCGCCAGCATCTCGACCATGTCATTGCCGACATTACAATGATTGAAGGAAGCGCTGAAACGTTTGGAAAGCTGGAGAGCCGGATTCGATCTCAGCAACTTTTTCCAGCGAGTATTCGCATGGTTCACGGCCTTGTGGGGAAGTGCACCGGCAGTGCGCGTATCCGTGAATCTGCCGTAAACGTTAAAAGTGGAATCATGGATGTTCCGGCGAATGTTGGAAGCAACGTCGAATTCGTCGACCTGAACACGCTGATGAAAGGCAAGTCCGAAATCGATCTTTTGAAATGTGACATTGAGGGTGCCGAATTGATGTTCCTCGAGAACTATGGCGAGCTCCTACATAAAGTCCGGTACGCAGTTTTCGAGTTGCACCATGATCAATGCGACACCAAGAAGTGTGTGAGTATGTTGGAAACCCTGGGGTTCCGGCAGACAATCTTGCGTGCCAACGATTCTTTTTGCGTCAGCTTCCATAGAAGAGGATAGCCGTTGGACGCTTCTATTGGGAGTGGTGCAGGATCGTACTCTTTCATGAAGATCAGACCGCGGGGCACGTATGCACCTGTAAAATGTTGACATCGACAGAACATCTGGCGAAAAACACAGTCGGCATACCATTGCGAACTCGCCGTCGGCTGGGAGCAGCGTTACAACAAACCGACTACCAGGGCCCGACTGCGTACCTTTGAGGGATGCCTTGCTGGCTACGACCTACAAGGTGACCCGTTCGGGCGGACAAAGATCATCTCGACCGATGATGTAACTGCCGTCTTCAACTCAATTCGGAAGCCTCCGCCCCCGATATTCGCAAAGCGGCTCCGGATATCATTACAAAGCTCAAGCGAAAGTATTGTTGATGTTGTGCCTGGGGAGATCGGCTTAGCACTGACCGTTCAACGCACCGCCAAGAACGAGTATGTACCTGTCGGAGTACTGACAGGCGAAGCGCTGGCATTACAAAAGTGCAAAGTCACGGCGTCGTGCTCACTGGCGTAAGCGTTCAAAGAAAGATTTCCCAACGCGCCCGGCGGACGCACGCTTGACACTTCGTCGGCGCCGGCGAGCCCAGCCGCGGCGGCCGTTACATCAATGCAACTTTGCGGCGCAACCGGTGTTCCCGCCAACTTGATCGTTGTATAAATCTTCATCTGCGAAACCGCCGAACCTCTCCCTAACGTAAGAGTATTTCCATCCTTGATCACAAGCGGCACAGCCAGAGTCTTTTCTTTCGCCGTAAGGCGTTCTTTCCAATTTGTTCCATCAGGCAAGGTGTCAATGTAATTGCTGATTGAAACCGGCCCTCCGAATGCAAGCGGCATATTTTTGCGATTGCTGTATGCCGCATTGTCGCTGCCGATCCAGACATCTTTGGCATCCATCGTCGGACGATAATTTGAGGTCGCCGCCGTCTTGTCAGGATTGGAATCTACCAGCGTGATGATGCTGCCGCCATTGAAGCCCGCAAGGTTAGTGCCGATGAAATTCAGTCGTCCTTTGAGGTTAGCGGCTTCGGTGTAGGCTTGCTGGTTGCGCATGAGCACCGTCGCCGTGTTAAAACCCCCAAGTTGCACGCTGATGCTGCCCAAACCTCCGGGACCCGTTCCCACCAAACTGAACGAAGAAGGTGCGTAGCTGCCGTTGACGCTGATGATGCCAACCCCGGTTCCACCGGTCAGATTAGACTCGCCCGCAAACGTGGCCACTGGAACCTGAGTCCGGTCTGTATCTGCTGCAGCGCTCAGCACAAGATTGCCCGGCCAGAAAGCTAGATAAGGGACGAATCTCATCTCCGGCAGATTGTAGCTTGCAGTGCTGTTCGACAAATTGTCGGTGAAGGATTCCATCGCACCGCCGCTCGGAATTTCACCGATCACGACCGAGCCACAGGCGTTGACCAAGCCTCCGGGACATCCATCCGTGTAAGGCGCGACAATGTTTCCACCGACACCTGTAGTCCGCAGAATGTCGTATGTGATGGAGCCTCCGCGATACGGACGAATCGCTGGAAAGTAACCAGTCAGTGAGCCCGAACAAGTGGCTGGCGTATTACCGAGATAGAGCGGCGCGCTCGCGCCGTTGCTGCGCTCAGTTCCCACCAAATTAGCAACTGCCCAGTAGTTGAACTGAATGGTTCCGGCCTTGCCGCTGCAGGCAAATCGCGGCATCGCGCCCGTGAGTCCGGTCGATCCGTGTGCGGTCACCTGCCCCGCCTGCGTGATGACTCCTGCCATCCCCTGCGCTGCAGCTCCTTTTGCGCCCGCATCGACATAGTCGGGATTGGTACACCCGCCGACTTCAAAGTAGTCATTGTCTAACTGCGTATTTCCGTTGTAGCCTCCGGTCGGTGTCCCAGACCGAATGCCGTACTGGCTGAAGCCTTCCACCACCGAATCCGACACGCGCAGGCCGTTGCCACTCAGCCACGTGACAACGTTGCCGGCGCACTGGAGGTTGCCATTGATGTGCTGCAGCCAACCGACGGCATAGCAGTTATTCGTATTCCGTGTGTGTCCTTCCGGTAGCGCATAAACAGCTTGCCCACGGCGATCCCGGCGCAGGCCAGCGCCGTTGACCACGTCCAGCCCGTCCAGGGTAAAAGCTTCGTCGTCGCAAACGCTCACGTAGGAGTTGAAACTACCGATTAGGCTGCCGTTGGCGGACCTTCCCGAATATTCGAACTTGGGATTGCGAATCACTGTGTTCTGTGCGTTGACGTGAATCGCGTCCCACGCAAAGTCGGTAAGGTTACCATTCGCGGCATGAAACACCAGATCGTCCAGGACCACGTTCTGCGTCGTGGTCTGGGAATCACGCCGCCCCACCACAACACAATCATCGTTGGCAACATAACATTCCAGAGTGCCGCCCGCCTGTCGAATTGTCTGATACGAAGTTTCAAAATGCACGGGCGCGTAAATCTTGTAAGGGCTACCGGCGGAATCGATCGCAACTTGGCCGCCCTGAAATCCCCAGCCCGTTCGCGAACGAGCCGCCTCCGACGCTTCTTTAATGCCGCCCGAGGCGCTGCCCACAGTGTAACCGAGCCCATGCCTACTCGCGAGGGTCACGCTGAATTGGCAGGAAGCATCGCCCGCATATCCGGAGATGCGCGTAATCTTTGCAGCTTCGGCCACTCCCACTCCCGCGATATAAACGTAATGGGTCGGAACATATGCTTGCGCGATGGGTGCGGTATTCACCATAAATCCACGCGGGCAGGGTGCCAGCCTGATCACGTTCGCGCCGGGCGCCAGCGTAGGCGGAGACGCCGGCGATTGCTGCCAGTTGTAGTCCGATGCATACTTCACTGAGAGTATACTGGCTGGAGTTTTGCCCGTTTCGCCACCGGCTTGGCCGCGCGCGAGTTCAGGATTTCTCGCCGATACAAAGAACAGAAAGCTTAACAACAAACATGAGGACTGGAACCGAATGAATTCGCTTTGTCCGGTATTGCGAAGCATGGGAACCCTCCATGACTCTTGCGCCCGTATACCAGTTTCGAACAATGGGGAAATGATGGGGTACACGTCCATCGCCGGGACCCATGTCCGCTGCCATCAAAGTCAGTTGCAGGGCGCGTTCTTCCAGGAGTTTAGCGCGATGCAGCGGGAGGCGCAGTAAATTTAGCGCTCAAAGTCTACCATCTCAGCACCGTGAACAAACTGATATCTCTCTGGCGGTGATTCGCGACAAAGCGATTAAGGACGAAGCGGTGCCGTGCGTTTCTTGGAGCAACGCTGCCGACCGAAATCAACGTCTGGCAAGGTGGCGCTGGATTGCTCCGCGCCGTTTGCGTTGGCCCGACTGCGATGGTATGACTTGCAGGCTTTCTGATAGAAATACAGTGATGTGCGAAATCTTTTGCAACGTGTGCGTCACCGCGGATGTGCTTGACCGCGTGGTTTATCCCTTTGTCAACGCTGACGATAACCAGGCGTCGTGTCATGCGAGCGCCCCCGGTTTACTCGCGTCGAAACACCCTGCTTCCTGCGCAAGTGCAAGCTCCTCAGGAATCGCGGCGCGTAGGCCGAACGAGGCGATCGTGCAGCGTTCAGTGGTTTTCTCATTGCCTTGTTCGCGGGGCTGGATCTCGCCAGGGACAAATAGCCGGTCACGCCAGATCGTTTGATCTTCGTGTGAGTTAAAAAAGCGCTATATTACTGTCTAGGTGTCGGGGATTGGACAGTGCTTAGGATAGGCCGCAAGAGTTGCCCGTATTGCCACAGGCCCAATGTTTATGTCTCCTCCCCTGAGAGCTTGTGGGAAGAAGTCGCGGTCCTGTTGCTGCACCGACCGGTGAGATGTCACGATTGTATGCATCGTTTCTACCGCCCGCTGTCCATCCCAACCCCGATAGCGCTGGAAATTGCGCAGACGATAAAACCAAAACAACGAGCGAACGCAACTAAAGATAAGCCAACTTCGGCTTGATGCGTCAATCCCTGAATGGAAAGTACAGGGGGAGTGGGTTGTATGTCAGACGTCGAACGATGGGTTCCAATTGGCACTAGGACCGGGTGCGTGCCTTGCCGTCTCCCGGCGATACTTAACGTAGTCGTCCGAATGAGAGATCATGACATGTCAAAGATTGTATCGAAGGTCTAACGCACACCCAGCTTCGTGCGAGGAAGTACTTAGCATTCGAAGTGCAGCTCATTGTTGCGAATCGCCACCACGCTGATTGACTGGCCCACCACGGTTCGGGGCAATGCGCGTTATCGCTTGATCATGGAAAAGCCTGCGCAGAGTCCGAGGCAACAACGATCGTCAAGTGAATCAGGAACTCAGCGGTTTGGTTACACGACCCTCTGAAACACCGCGTCGACCGGCTCACGGTCTACGATCCGCGAAAGGCCCCCTGTTCGATCGATGGCAACAACAGTGCCGGAATCGGCGCGGGAAACTGGCGGAGCTACGCACCAAACAACTCAGGCCGGTATACCAGGAAGAGCAGGGGTACGCACCTTGAAAGAACTAGGGAGGAGTTATCTACCATCACCGAGAAGGCCAATCGCAGCTTGGCATTGCACATCCCACGACGTTCGGGCGTGGGCAATTTTCGTTGCAAAGATGGGCCGGACGTGGCGGCTGGGAGGGTTGAGAAAGCGCACTAGTCACCGACGCATAACCGAACTGGGACAAGACAAACTCGGCCCGGGCATCATCGCAGCCCCAAAAAGCTGTTCTCCTGACGTACTCTTTCAACACCCGCGGCTGATTTCGACACCGAAGTAAGATATTACCGTATTGCAATCAGAGTCCTCAGTGGTGTGTCCAACCACCGCCTTCCTGTAAGCAAGATGGTCAACCGTTACTCGGACCAAGGCTTGGTGGGCTATTCCTGCCTATTTCTCACAGCAGTGTGACAGTTTGTGACAGTCAACGCACAATGTGATGAGATTCTCTGCTGAATCGTCGCCTGAGTGGCTGCGGAACTGTATGTGGTGGACCTGAAGGTGTTGCATTGAGCCGCAGACCTGGCACTTCCAACCGTCTCTTGCGAGGATATGCTCGCAGAGTTCCTGGTAGGCGTCTGCGTCGAGCCGCAGACGCAGCTGCTTCGGTCGAATCTGATTCATGACGCCTTAGGCGGGATCTGCTGCAGGAAAGCTTGCTGCTGTTGGGGTGGCAGAAGCGCGAAGAATCTGGTCATCGAAAACAGCAGAGTTTCCGGATTCTGATTGTCCAAGTTCGCTCCAGCCAGAAAGTCCGCGCATATCATCTCCAGACAGTAGCCCCGTGAACGGTCAGAACCCAGCATCCGCGCCGCTGTCTCGATAGCCTGCTCAACGACTGAAATCTGGCTTTTGTAGAGCTTGAAGCAAATGATCTCCCACGGTTCCGTTTCCCGTCCGGTCAACTCCTTTTCTACCTCACGCTTGAACTCTTGTTTCGGCATCTCCCGTGCCCTGTGCAACCAGGTTGCACAATCGAATTCTTGGCCGTCTCTGCGTGCTACCTTGGCCAACTCCAGTCCCTTGGTCCACCCCAGTTCCTGGAGTTCTTTCCTGGCTTTCGGAGGCAGATGCTCGTGGATCGACATCAGGTAATACGCTTTTCTTCGTGACTCGGGGAACCGTTTCTCCAGAAACTCATCAAATGAGGTCAGGTTCTCCAATCGCCAGTACTGTCCCGCGCGAACCTCGCATAGATATCGACCCAGTTCCACGAACTTGCTATCCCGTTCCGTCTCTTTCCGTTGCTCCCAGGCCAGAATCTGGTCGATCCGAGTCATAACAAAGGAAGCTCGCCGGCGATTGAGTTTGGGCTGCATGGGCGGATTCCTAGTAATTAAGCTCGTCAAGCCAACCAAGGTCTTCTGCTCCAGGCCGCCGCGTCAGTGTGGCGTCGGCCATACTCTGCTTTCCTAGGCAGAGCCCGATGTAGGGACAAGTGCTGCAGGGATTTTGCGGGAACCGTATCCCACTATGAGGTAGGAACTGGGCCGATTCGATCCTCCGGACGGTGTCTTCCACAAGCTGGCCAAACTCCTGGCGTTGTTCCTGTGTGATGGTCGTTCGCAGGTACTGAACCTCGATTAGTCTCTTTCGCACGAACACGACCTGAGCGACATCGGCAATGCCTGTTATCCAGGAGTAGCAGACGAGTTGGGGATCAAGGGCCAGCAGCCCGTCTGGCTCGTCGGGATAGCGAATCGACGATGTTTTCCACTCCAATAGACAGCGGGTTCCGTCAAGTTCTCCGATGGCGTCAACGTAAGCCACAAAGTCGTCGGTACCGGAAACTGGCTTGACAACCTTGACCTGGAGATTGCGACGGGGCTGGCGGATTCGAATCCGGTCTTCCTGGCTGAATCGGATCAGGAGTTGGAGGCCTTGTTCGAGCATTCGGTCCCAAGTGGCATTCTTCGAAAAGCAAAGGTCTTGGTTCTGATATGCTGCCCATTCCCGAAATAGAGTGGCACCTGGGTCTTCGCGAAGGAAGTAGGATGCTAGGGCTTGTTCAAAGGCTCGACCGAAGAGCATTGGGGCCCGAGTGTCCTTTTCTTTCCAGCCGTCAAGGTAACGATAGCGATAGCGGCGCGGGCATGTGAGGTATTGGCTGAGTTGGGTATAACTGTAGGTCATCTCGTCACCTGCGTGTTGCGGACATCTGCGGAGGAGACTGTCGACAATTCCTCCCACTGGATGGCCGGAGCAAAGCCCTCGAGGTTAACGACGGAGGTACTGTTCAGAACAGTGTGGTTGATCTTTACGACCCCGCGAAGCCCGGCCAGGTTCTTGTCTTCGACTTCATCCCGCCCAAGTAACTCCGTGTCGTAACCGAAGTCGCGCAAGAACCAATTGAGCTTCCACAAGCCCTTTGGCGTGCAACGGACACGACCAGTAACCATTGTCTCGGCAAACTGTTGTGGCTCTAGAACGGCGAAGCAAAGGATGTAATACGGCTTCGCCGCGTGCCAGCGATACTGCGCTCGGTGCACACGCACTAGGAAAAGTCCATCGGGAAGATCGCTTGCTACGGACCGGTCAGCCTGATGCAGCCCTTGGAATCGTCGTTTCATGGTGCGCCGTCCCTTGCTGGCGTGTAGCTGTTTAGTTGGCAGAGCAAAGCGTTCCGATCCTTCGCCGCCCAGTCGGCGAGGTGCTGGACGAAGTTCTCGACCTGTTCGCGCGTGGCGTCGCGGAGGGTTTTGACCCCGCAGAAGTCAGCGGCATAGGGCTTCACCAGATTGGGATCGAGCTGATGCTGGCGAATAATCTGGCAGAGGCGATCACGGACCGTGCCGTTGGCTGAGGGTCGCGGGAGCTTCTTCGATTCGGGAGGGGGCGCTTGACGTTCAATTGAGCCGATCTCTTCAAGCGAGCAAATGCCAATCCCGTAGGCTTTGCGCAGAGCACGGTTCACGGCGCGGGTCTCGGCGACACGCATCTCTGCGCCATGGACGAGGAACGAAACGTTCGAGGGATTTGCATCGCCGTAACCCACGAAGCCGCGACATGTCCTTGATCTGTAAACCGTAGCCTTGAAAGCCCAACGAGCTAACGAGGGATCACAGAAGGCAGAGACAGGGCGCACCTCAATGCCGGCGCAACCTTTTCGCCGGGACAAGCGCAGTAATCCGGAATGTGTGATATACCATCGTCCCTCCATGTAGAGCAGGTCTCCAAGACTAACCGAGAGAAAATACCGATCAATTAGCAGTTTTAATGTGCTCGCATTTTGCTCTGATAAGGGGCCCCAGGTGGCGCGTGCCAAACTTATCTCCGACTTCATGTTTCTCCTCTGTTTCTTCATAGGACCTCCAACAAATCCGACATCGTCCCAAGAACCCTATACTAGACCGTTCTAGTAATGGCATGGAATTTATACTAGAGCGCTAACGTATGTCAAGAAGAATTCCAGAGCGCCATTGAGGTGTCGGTTGGAGAATATTTGCAAATTATGTGCAGGTCTGGCATAACCTGAGGTCAGATCTATGGCGAAGAAGAAGAACCCTCATGCAGTGGCCTTAGGGCGTCTTGGTGGCTTAAAGGGTGGCAAGGCTCGCATTGCCCAACTCTCGGCAACGGAAAGAAGCGAACTGGCCCGAAAGGCTGTTCTTGCAAGGTGGACCAAAGCGAGGAAGAAGGCCGAGCAGAAGGATCAAGAAGGCAAGAGCTAAAATTCGCCGTTCGTCTCTGTGGAGGACTAATTGTGAATGGCGCGCACGCTAGCAGTTTGTCCAGAAAACAGCCAGTTTCGGTGCGCAAAGTTGAAGCCAACCGACGTAACGCCTTGAAATCCACTGGCCCGAAAACAGCAAATGGTAAGGCAAACAGCCGAAAAAACGCAATCAAGCACGGGTTGTTTATCCGACAGGTGGATGGCTTGCTCATCGAAGACGACGAGGACGAAACCCTTGGCAATTTCCACAAGAGATTGTGGAACGAATTGCAACCCGTCGGTCTGCGGGAGGAGAGCGAGATCGCGTACATCGCTATCTGCTGGCTAAGGCTGGATCGGTTATGGCGGTACGAGAACGCGGAAATAAAGTCTGCTCACCATCAGGTCGCGAACAATTTGGAAAGGGGATTTTATGATCTGTACGCCCAGGTACCGGAACGCAGGAAAATCATGTCTCTCTTACTATCAGCTGAGGCGGAAGTTAAGACAAACGGCCTTGTCTCGCCGGAGCTTCTTGAGAAGATTTTCGAAGAAGATCTCTGGATAAAGACGGTGTGGCGAGATTACGAATATGATGCAGGTGTTTGCGCGAGAAGAAACATTAGGGAAATCGCCAAGACGATTGCTGACGAAAGAAAAATACCGCTGAGTCAAGCGAGACTGTTACTCACTGAGAATCCTGAGGCCACTGTGGAGTTCGCCCGTTTTGTCGCCGGTCGGACCATCAGGAACATCATCGATTTCCGCTGGAAGCCATGGTGGGACCAGGCTGTTGACATTCAGAAGACTGCTCGCCAGCTTGAGATAATTCCAGATGACGCAGTAGAAAAAGTCATTCGTTACGGAAATGCGATCGAAAGACAATTGAGTCGCGCCTATGCTCGGCTTGATCGTCTGCAGTCGCGCAGGAAGGGAGAGTCGGTACACGCCCCTCTAGTTGATGTTTATCTGACCCGTTAAGGCCAATATCCCACGACACGTATTTTGCGAAACGAAGCCACCAAGTGACTATTTAGCAATCACTTAGGTTATGCCGTGAACGAGGCAAGATGAGTGGGCAGGGTTTGTGGATTCACCAGGACTGATTTCATGTGGCAGACCGACTGGGCTTCGGCGACCCAAGACAAAACGAACGCAGGCAATCAGCGATTGTCCACACTTCTCCCGGGAGAAGTTGTATCGGTGTACAGTTTGTTCTGGATGGAGCACTGCGTCGAGTGCGCCGTGCCAGATTGCTACACGATGTGCCCGTTGTACGTTGAGCGCCAAGACCGGAAGTGTGCGCGCTTCAAAAAGGGAATTTCTCCAAACCGGCAATACCCGGGGTTGTTCGATTACGGCGCCGAGGTCGAGTTTCGGCGGTGGGGCAAACTGGAAGCCAACTTCGGCGTCGGAGCATTAAGCGCTGCACAGGCGCGATTGTTTGACGGCGCGGATCGTTTTGTTCTGCAGACCATCCATCCGGTCTCCTCGCTATTTAGTGGCTTGAGCCCGAAGCGACTACTCAACGGAGCGTACGCGGAATTGCGGAAGGCCTCCCTGCAAGCGCTGAGGCTGCGAAAGCAGACTTACGACGAGTTTGTGATCGAGGTTTGGAATCTCGGGTCGCAAGCGGTTCGTCTGGCGATCGAGTGCTGGCAGCGGGGACCGAAGTTTCGAACATCGATTGTTCTCGAACCCGGGCACTCGACATATCGAATTCCTGTAACATCGATGAACGTTGATCTGTATGGGCCGTTCGGGATGATCCGCGCGTATCCGGACAATGATGTCGAAGCTCACCTGGTTTTCTCCTGGCTTGATTTTGTGAAATACCGGACATCTGTGAACCGTGCTGCTTTGAAAGGTCCCACTCTTCCGGCTTCGCAGATTACCGCCAGCAAGGTGAAGTGTGTCATTTGGGATCTGGACTGCACCGCCTGGGACGGCATACTAGGAGAGCAAGAGGCAGACAAGATTGCGCTGAGGCCAGATGTTGTTCGCACCATGTGGGCGCTCGACGAAAGAGGAATTCTGCAGAGCATTGCCAGTAAGAATGACTACACCGTTGCTTGGCAGGTTCTGGATCGTCTCGGTGTCGCTGAGTTGTTCTTGTACCCACAAATAAACTGGTCACCAAAGAGCACCAACATCCGTCGGATCGTGGATGCACTCAATATCGGCATGGATAGCTGTGCCTTCATTGACGACTCTCCGTTTGAACGCGCGGAAGTGACGCATGAACTGCCGGAGATCAGAGTATTTTCCGATTCCGATGTGACGAAGTTGCTGAATCGGACCGAGTTCGACGTTCCAGTGACAGCCGTAAGCAAGCAACGACGGTCTTATTACACGTCGGAATCGCAGCGGAAAGATCAAGCCCTGGAATATGGCGACCGCTACGAGGCTTTTTTGAAAGCTTGCAGGATGGAGGCTACGCTGTTCGTGCCGACTGAGGGGGAGCACGTGGAGCGCTGTCTGGAATTGCTGCAGCGGTCCAATCAGCTGAATCTCTCGACGCACCGCTATAGTTCAGAGGAATTCGCCGACATGCTGAATCGACCTGAGGCACTCTGTATTTGTACATCGTGCAGGGACCGTTTTGGGGAACATGGCATTGTTGGATTTGCATCGCTCATCGGCTCGAAGGAAAGACTGGTGCTGAAGGATTTCGTGCTGTCGTGCCGTGTAGCGCAGAAGAAGGTCGAAAATGCATGGTTCGGTTGGCTTATGAATGCCGCTGTCCTAGCAGGTTACCAAACAGTCTACGCGCCCTATGTGAAGACAATGCGCAACTCGGTGCTGCTGAACGCATTTGTCGAGGTTGGATTCGTGCAAACAGACATTCGCGAAACTGGTTCGCTCTTGCGGCTAGAATGCAACGCCACGCCACCAGCTTCGGATGTCGTGTCAATCGTGTCGCATTCGCTCGAACTGCGACCGCCAATGGGTCGGTCGCCTGCTGAGAACTTTTGCCTATAGAGCAGATGTCCGAAGGCGAGTCGCATCCTCGCCAGTGGCGTGATTATTTTTTGGAGGGCAAAAAAGCGGAACGCGTTTGGAATGACTTTATCGCCGGGAGGACCTCCTGGACGCGCCCGTTGTCTTTGTACGTTCTGCAACGGCAGTGCGAATTGCAGAATGTCTGTGCTTGATGGAGGCACACGCGGACGGCGCTACGCAGGTTTCTCCGCAGAAATCAGCAGAAACAGACCCCAGCTCCTCCCGAACATCCGGACAATTTTCCGTGGGAAGAGTTTCCACACGAGCTTGTAGAAGCCAGACTGAAATCGTGGCGAAGCTTGATGTAGTAACAGGTCCCCGGGGCTGAAGACCAACCTCGTCTGCACATTTGTGAAAGCGCTGAACAAGGCGAGAACCTCAGGCCGCGAGTACGTCTTGGTGCCGGGGCTCTCGAGGTGCTGGAAAACTGACTGGCGTAATGACTTGCCTCGCAAGACTCCGTATCGCAGCCACAGCATCGCGCCGGTCATTGAGGGGTGGTGATACACCATGATGCGAGCCTGTCCTCCGGGTTTTAACACACGGAAGGCTTCGCCCACGCACTGTTCTGTGTTCGGGCTATGGTGCATGACGCCGTAGGAATAGACGACGTCGAAGGAATTGTCGGGAAAGGGCAGTTCCTCGGCGTCGGCCACCCGCAGATCGGGCTGATAGCCGGCTTGCTGGCAACGATGACGGGCCCGCTCGATGGAAGCTGCTGAGAGATCTACGCCTGTCGCCTTTGCCCCGGCTTTCAGCCATTCCAAATAGTCAGCCCCCATCCCGACTCCGATCTCGAGGACGCGAAGCCCGCGAGCGCTCTGGAAATTCGCGAATTCAAAGATGAATGGTTCCAGCGCGTAGCGTGCCCGGGCATGCGCTTCGAGGTCTTCCTTTCCCTCGAGGTAGCGAGTGCCGCAGGGATCGGCGTTCCAGAAATCGCGTACTTCTTCTTTGCCGGGAGTGATTAAATCCATGCAGGTCAGCGTTGTTGTGTACCAGTATAGCCGCAGCAGGAGTGGTGCTCGGCCGACAACTTCAGAGTAAAATGCAGGGAGCCTCTCACTCACCAATGCCGAAATTGGAAGATTCCAAACAGCTGACCCGTCGCGCGGCAGAGACGTTACCGGTCACGGTGATTGTTGCCGCGAGGAATGAGGCGCAGAACCTGCCCCGCTGTTTGGAGTCCCTGCAAGGTTTTGGCGAGGTCTATGTCATCGATTCGCAAAGCACCGATGCGACGGTGCAGATTGCGGAGTCTTATGGGGCGCACGTGGTGCAGTTTCACTATCAGGGAGGCTGGCCCAAGAAGCGGCAATGGGCCATGGATTCGCTGCCTCTCAGCCACGACTGGATTTTTTTGGTGGATGCCGATGAGGCGCTTACTGCGGAACTGGCCTCCGAGATTCGAAGCGCAATTCAAGATACTGATCGCGATGGCTGCTACATTGCGTTGCGCATGTTTTTCCTCGGCCGTGAACTTCGGCACAGCGGCGCGAGTTTCTACAAGCTTTCATTGTTCAGGCGAGGGAAGGGACACTTCGAGTGCCGGCTCAAGGATCAGGATCAGTCGATGGCCGATATGGAAATTCATGAGCACATCGTGCTTGAGGGTGGGGTGAATGCCAGAACCGCTTATCTCAAGCATCCACTCATGCACCACAATGTGGAATCACTTTCTCGATATATCCGCAAGCATGACGAGTACTCCAACTGGGAAGCCAAGGTCTGGTTGCAGGGCGAAGGCAGTGCGCAGGATCTGGCGCCATCATTCTTTGGTTCGCAGGCCCAGCGGCGGCGGTGGTTGCGGAAGAAATTCTTTGCGCTTCCGGGGTCGCCGGCATTCTTCTTTCTCTACAAATACATCTTTTGTCTCGGATTTCTCGACGGGATTCCGGGGCTGATCTACTGCGGGTTGCAGGGCGTGCAATTCTTTCACATCAAAGCAAAGATCTACGAGCTCCAAGTCCAGGCAGCGGCTCAAAAAGGACCGAGCTAAGGGCATGTGCGGCATCAGCGGAGTGATGAATTGTGGCGATCTCGAAACGCTGGTACGCATGACGCGTGTACAGGCGCATCGCGGACCGGACGATTCCGGAGTCTGGGACCGGCGGTTCCCCGACGGAACTTACGTCGGATTGGGGAGCCGTCGTCTTGCCATCCTCGACTTATCGCCACTCGGCCACATGCCGATGTGCAATGAATCGCGCACCATCTGGATCACCTACAACGGGGAGATCTATAACTTCACCGAGTTGCGCGCTGAACTCGAAGGCAAAGGTGATCGCTTCGTTTCGCACACCGATACGGAAGTGATCCTGCACCTTTATGAACGCGAGGGCGTAGATTGCGTCAAACGTCTCAACGGAATGTTCGCGTTTGCCATTTGCGACTTGCGATCGGGCAGTCCGGTATTGTTCGTCGCTCGTGACCACTTTGGGGTGAAGCCTTTCTATTATTTCCACAGCGGCGATCGTTTTGCATTTGCGTCCGAGGTCAAGGCGCTCCTGCAGGTTCCGGGAATCGAAGCGGAACTCGATCCGCAGTCGCTACATCAATACCTGACGTTTCTGTGGGTTCCCGACCCCAAGACGATGTTTCGCCGCATCATGAAATTGCCGGCGGGGCATTGGGCGACGCTGCGAAATGGCGAACTCAAGCTCACGCAGTATTGGGATCTGACGTTCCCCGACGCCGGTAAGAGTTATACGCGATCTGAAGATGATCTGGCCGAACAGATTCGAGAACGATTCCGCAAGTCGGTTACGGCGCAGATGGTCAGCGATGTACCAATCGGAGCGTTTCTGAGCGCTGGATTGGATTCTTCGAGCATTGTCGCCATGATGCGGCAAGCCACCGATCAACCCGTTCGCACCTACACCGTTACGTTCCCTGAGAAATATCGTGTGGGCGAGACGACGCTCGACGACCCGGAAGTCGCAGCGCGGCTAGCGCGCCACCTGGGATGCGAAAACCAACGGATCGTGGTCGAGCCCGACGTGACAGAACTATTGCCGCAACTGGTTTGGTACATGGACGAGCCCACGGCAGATCCGGCGATCATCACTGCGTACCTGGTTTGTCGCGAGGCTCGCAAACAGGCAACGGTCCTGCTATCGGGCGTGGGTGGCGACGAATTGTTTGCCGGATACCGCAAGCACACGGCGCATTACTGGGCGCAGGCCTACGCTGGCGCCCCTGTCGCTGCGCGCCATGCTCTGGAGGGTGTGGTTGCGTCCTTGCCGGCACTTCGGGGGACATTTCTTAAAGGCAGGATCCGGTTGGCCAAGAAGATGGCGCGGAGCGCATCGCTTGACCCAGTCGAGCGCTTCATCGCCAATTGCACCTATTTTGATGGTGATCAGAAGGCGGAACTCTATACCGACGTCTTCTCAGAAGCCGGTGTTTCCGACCCGGCCCGGGAACATTATGCCGCCTTCGGCCGGGTCCAGCATGCGGACTTCCTGCACCAGATGCTTTACCTCGACACGAAGATATTCATGGCCAGCCTGAACCTGACCTATAACGACAAGATGAGCATGGCCTCGTCGGTCGAGGTGCGCGTCCCGTTTCTGGATCGCGAACTTGCGGAGTTTGTCGCTTGGAATGTGCCGCCGGGCCTGAAGTTGAAAGGCGCGATGCGTCCGACGACAAAATATATTTTGCGCCGGGCGATGCAGGATGTCCTGCCCAGAGAAGTGCTGCAACAACCGAAAGCCGGATTCGCGGCTCCGGTAGACTATTGGCTGGCCAATGACCTGCGCGACATGGTCGATGATTTGCTTTCGCCTTCCAGGGTGCAAGAGCGCGGTCTGTTCAGACCTGAGACGGTCCGGCGTTTTGTCGAGGAGCATCGAAGCGGGCGCCGGGATTGGTCTTTGCAGTTGTGGCAATTCCTGACGCTCGAGTTATGGATGCAGATGTTTCTGGATGGAGGGGCGCGAAAGATCGAAAGTGAGTTGTTGCAAACGCCGCAAGTCGCCACAGCATGAAACAAGTTCTGCAACACGCCCGTTCCGGCGAAATCACAGTGGAAGAGGTTCCAGCGCCACAGTTGCTACCTGGCTGCGCTCTGGTGCGAATTGCGGCATCGGTGGTCTCCGCGGGAACGGAGCGTGCTTCCGCGGAATTTGCGCGGAAGAGCCTGCTGCA
>Ga0070735_10001956_pt1 | contig 19073 bp, 20 predicted proteins | sample Coa_R1_FD_66443 | JGI IMG/M metagenome (GOLD analysis project Ga0070735, IMG submission 66443) | Surface soil microbial communities from Centralia Pennsylvania, which are recovering from an underground coalmine fire - Coalmine... | ecosystem: Environmental > Terrestrial > Soil > Unclassified ... | reverse complement strand
TGCGCCGCGCCTTGCCAGGCCCCCCAATCGATCGCGTCCACCGCCGCATGCTCCAGCGCTTCTGGATCGACCGGCGCGCCAAAGCCGCAGCGGTCCCAGACGTCGGCGGGCCACTCCGGGTTCTCGGCGTAGGCGGCGATCGCGCCTCGCCGGGCGGCGAAGTCGGCGAACATCTCGTTGAAGCGGCGGAAGTCCAGCACCATCGAGAAGTGGCCGTAGGCGCGGCCGACCGCCGCCTCTGGTCCGTCCAGCGCGATCGTCGCCAGCCGGTCGCGGGCGTGGGCGGCGACGATCTGCGCCTCGGCGTCCTCCAGCACCTGGAAGGTGGGCGAGACGCCCGCCTCGAGCGGGAAGCGCTTCAGCAGCGTCTCGCAGAAGGCGTGGATGGTCTGGATCTTCAGGCCGCCGGGCGTCTCCAGGGCGCGGGCGAACAGGCGACGGGCGCGCGCGAGGTCGCCGACCGGCTCGTCGAGGTCCGCGAGGGCGCTCTTCAGCGCCTTGTCGGTGGCCACCGCCCAGCGGCCCAACTGATCGAACAGGCGGGTCTGCATCTCGGCGGCCGCCGCCTTGGTGTAGGTGACGCAGAGGATCGCGGCGGGATCGGCGCCGCGCAGGAGGAGGCGCGCGACGCGCGCGACCAGCGTCCAGGTCTTGCCGGTCCCGGCGTTGGCGGTGACGAAGGCGGAGGCGTCCGGGTCGGACGCGCGGATCTGCGGCTGGAGGCTCATGATCCCTCCGGCCCGTCCTCGCCGATGACGTACCATTCCCAAAGGCGCGCCAGGTGGTCGTAGTCGCCCTCGAACTGGCCGATGAACTGCGGCGCGGCCCAGGAGAGGTATGGGGTCTCCGGGTCGTCGAAGCTGGCGACGCGGCGGCTGAGGCCGGCCAACGCCTGCTCGGCAAGCGCCGCGCTCTCGTCCGCCTCGGCGCGCACCTCGACCCGCACGCCCTGCCGCGCCGCGAGGATGCGCACGTAGATCAGTTGGCCGGGCGCGATCGGTCCGATGTCCCCAAAACCGCCGCGCTGGAGGATTGCTCCGGTCAGGGTGAGCTGCGGCGAGAGCCCGCTGCGCACCTGCGCCGCGGTGGGGGCGCTGCCGGTCTTGAAGTCCAGCACGTCCGCCCACGCGCCGCGCCCCTCGATGCGGTCGGCTTGCGCGGTGAGCGTGAACGGCCCGCCAGGGGCGTCGATCGCCGTCGCCCCGCCCCGCTCGAGCAGCAGCTGTGCGCCTTCGCTGCGCAGCCGATGCAGCCGGACGGCGTCGGGCGCGGCCAGCCGCGCCAGCGCGCGCTCGCGCGCCAGGGCCGGGCCGGGCATGCCGGCGCGGGTCAGCTCCTCGACCACGAGGTCGGCGAACAGGGCCTCGGCCGGGCCCGTGTCGACGCCATCGCCCTCGGTCGCGAAGCGCTCGAACGCCTTGTGCGCCGCGGTGCCGCGCGCGCGCGCCTCGATCGGCGCCGCCGGGCGCTCCAGGGGCCTCAGGCCCAGGACATACCGCGCGTAGACCGCGTAGGGATCGCGCACCCAGCGCTCGACCTGGGTGACCGGCAAAGCGCGCGGCCGGGCGGCGACAGGCGGCCTGGGTTCCGGGCGCTTGGCGGGGGCTGGCGCGCCCGGCGCGTCCAGCGCGCGCGCCCAGGCGGCGAGTTCCGGCCGCCCTGGCGGCGTCCGCCCGGCGCCCTCCACCAGCGTCTTCAGCCGCCAGACCCAGCGCGACGGCGTTGTCGGCGCCCCGCCGCGGCGCGCCGTGGTGATGAGGATGAGATCGGCGGCGCCGGCGGCCTGGGCGAAGTCGTGGGCGGAAAGGCCGATGCGCCGCTCAGGCGACGATAGCCCCTCGGCTTCGCGCATGGGCCGCGACAGGAACGGGTCGGCGCTCGGGACCTGCGGCCAGACGCCTTCCTCGAGGCCCGCCAGCACCAGCCGGTCGGCGTCGATCAGCCGCGCTTCCAGCACGCCGAGGATGCGCAGGCGCGGGTGCACGGCCGCGCCGGCCCGCACCGTCTCGCCCTCCAGCAAATCCTCGACCAGGTCGGCGAAGGCGCGCGCGCCGACCGGCGGCAGGCCCTCGCTCTCGCCGATCAGCGCGGCGATCAGGCCGGCCGCCGCTTCGCCGTCGGCGCCGGCCCAGAGCGCATCGGGCCCGCCGGTCAGCGCCTCCATCGCCGCCGCCAGCGCCCGCGCCGCCGCCTCGGGCGCCGCCGGCCCCGCCGCAAGCGGCCGCGCCGCGTCGGCGAGCACGGCGCCGAGGCGCGCCGCGAGGGCGCGCGCCGCGTCCACGGGACGACGGGTCTCCGCCTCGCCCAGCCGGGCGTCGATGGCCGCCTGGTCCGTGGGTCGCGCGCCGCGCAGGGCCTCGCGTTCAAGCACGTCGGCGCCCGGTCCAAGTTGGGTCAGTGGGTGCTTGAGGATGGCCAGCATCAGCACCGGGTCCAGCGGTTCGGCCGCCGCCCGCGCAACCAGGGCGGCGAGTTGGCCGACCGGCGTTCCGGCCAGACTGGCGCCGGCGGAGGATTCGACGATCACGCCCCAGCGCGCCAGCCGCGCCGAGACGCGGCGCGCCAGCCCCTGGTCGGGCGTCACTAGCGCGGCCGTGCGGTTGGGCGTTTCCAGCACTTCGCGCAGCGCCAGCGCGGCGATGTCGGCAGCGTCCTCCTCGTTGCGCGCGGCGACCAGGGACAGCCCGGCCAGACCCTCGCCAATCGCGTCGATGCGCTCGGCCTTGCCCTCGGCGCGCAGCCGGTCGATCTGCCGGCGCCAGTCGTCCGTGGCCTCCGGCGGCTTCAGGGCCTCGCTGATCAGGCGACGTCGCCAGCGGCCGCGGGCGTCGCCGGGCGCGGGCGGCGACCAGGGACGGACCGCATCGCGCGCGACCCCGGCCGCGTCCAGCATGCGCTTCATCGCCGCCTGCGGGTGCTGGTCGCCGACCGCCGCCCAGGCGCGCTCGTCGAGGTCGAGATCGAGGCCGGGCAGCACCACCGCGCCGCGCGGCGCGCCGGCGATGGCGGCGATGAGGGCGGCCGTCGCCAGGTTCGACCCCGTGGAGCCGGCCGCGACCAGCGGCGCGGTCGGGGCCTTGCTTGTCCAGCGTTCGGCCAGCGCCCGCGTCAGCTGGACCCGGCGCGTCATCGCGTCGGTGAGGCCAAGCTCGGCCAGCCGCGCCGGCCACGCGTCGAGCGCGATGGCGAGGAATTCGGCCGAGACTTGCCAGTGGCGAGCCATCTCCGCCTCCACCCAGTCCGCGACCGGGCGCAACGGGCCGACTTCGTCCAGCTCGACGCCGTCCAGGAAGCGCCCGAGCGCGTCGGCCAGATCGAGCGCGCCGGCGGCGTCGAGCGAGCGTCCCAGCAGGTGGGCGTTGGCGGCGACGAGCCGGGCGAGCTCGAAGCGCCGCCGCCAGGGACTGATGGCCGGCGCGAGGTCGAGCGCGACGTCGCCGGGCTCGAACGGCGGCTCGCCGTCCTCGAGGTCGCCAAGAGCGCGGATCTGCGGCAGCAGCCGCGCCCGCCCGCCGCCCGTCTCGAGGAACGCCGCCGCCAGCCCGCGCGCCGCCCGGCGCGAGGGGACGAGCACGATCGCCTCCGCCAGCTCGCCCGGGTCCGGCAGCGCCTCGACCAGCCGGGACGCCAGGTCGGTGAGGAACGGTCGGTGCGGGGCGATCGTGAACCAGCGCGGCGCGGGTCCGTCGAACGGGCTCATGCGCCCAGCCGGGCCTCGACGCTTGCGCGCCCGGCCGGATCGCTGACGTGCATCCAAAGGCCGTCCGGCGCGGCGCCGTGCACGCGGCCCCGCGCCGCCAACGCCTTCCAGACGTCGAGCAGCGAGAAGGGGCCGTCCGGGCCGTCGGCGACGATGGCCGGGTCGCAGATGTGGGCGCCGACATAGAGGTAGGGCGCGGCTTCGCCCGGCGCCTTGAAGCGCACGCGCCCATCGGCATCCAGAAAGACGTCGCCGGAGTCGTGAAAGCCGATCGAGGTGGCTGTTGGCGCGAGCAGCAGGCGAACGTCCATCGCCTCCGCCCGCCATCCGTCAGCCAGCGTCTCCAGCGCCGGCGCGCCGCCGCCCAGCGCCACGGTGTCGATGTTGCTCACCCAGACGGGACCCGCCCCCAGCAGCGGGATCGCGCGCTTCAGGCCCCCGCCGGTCTCCAGCGCGGCGGCGCGCTCATCGGAAATGGTGACGGCCGGCGGGCGTCGGCGGCGCTTGAGGTGATCCTCCAGCCGGTCGGCGAAGGCGTGCACGTTGACCACCGCCCGTTCGACGCCGGCCGCGGCCAGCCGGTCCAGCACATGGTCGATCAGCGGGCGGCCGCCGACCTCGACCAGCGCTTTCGGGCGGTCGTTGGTGAGCGGCCTCAGCCGGGTGCCGAGACCCGCCGCCAGCACCATGGCCGTCTTCGGCCCGCTCATCGAGGAGGCTCGCGGACGACGTTGGCGGCGAACCAAGCGCGCAGGGGCTCGAGCTCGGGCGCCGCCAGGCAGCGGTCGAGGAAGCCCCACATGCGCGGCATGAAGGCGGCGTAGCGGGGCCGGCCGTATGCGGCCACCTGGCGGGCGAAGATGAAGAGGATGCGCGCGCAGTTCAGCGCCGCCAGCGCGTGGTAGTCGGCGAGAAAGGCCTCGCGCTCGAGCTCTGGCCGCGCCGCGAGGTAGCGGTCCAGCACCGCCCGCTCGCGCTCCGGCGTGATGTCGCTGCGCCCCGAGTGCATCAGCATCGAGACGTCCCAGGCCGGGTGAGCGCGAACGGCGTCCTGGAAGTCCAGCATGCCGACCCGCGCGGCGCTGCGGCGCCCCGGCAGCCAGATCAGGTTTTCCGGGTGGTAGTCGCGGTGGCAGAACACGCACGCGCCGGCCACGCCGCGGGCGCGGATTGGCGCCCAGAGCGTCTCCCACGCCGCCACGGCCTCGGCGGAGAAGGGCGGCTGGCCAGAATATTTCGGCCACCACTCCAGGAACATCGTCCCGCCGGTCTGCAGCGCCAGGTCGTCGTAGATCAGCAGCGGCCAGTCGACGTCCGGTCCGACCAGACGCTCCGGCGGGGCCTCGGCGTGCAGCGCCACCAGCGCATCGACGGCGGCGTCGTAGAAGGTCGCCTCGTCCTCGCCGCGCTCGATCAGCTGCGCGAAGAGGTCGTCGCCCAGGTCCTCCAGCACCGCCAGGCCGGCCGGCGCGTCGGCGGCGATGATCTCGGGCGCGGAGAAGCCGCGGCCCTTCAGGTAGCCGGCGCAGGCGATGAAGGCCTCGACCCGACCGGCGGCGAGGCGCGCAAGCGCGTTGTAGCCCAGGGCGCGGCGCTCATCGGGCGTGGCGTCCGGCGGGCACGGCTCGGTTTCGGCGTTCGGCGGCTGGTCCATGAAGATCATCGTCGCGCCGTTCGGCCGATGCAGACGCTCGTACAGACGCGTCGAAGCGTCGCCCGCCAGCCGCTCGCGACGCGCGTCGCCGACTCCATGCGCGGTCAGGAACGCCGCCTTCTCGGCCTCGCGATCAGAACTCAAGCGGTCGTCCTTCCCAGGCGCCGTGCGGGGTCAGGCGGGCGAGCCGGCTCTCGGCGGGCGGCTCGCCCTCGATCAGAAGCTCTATATCGAGTCGATCATGCGGCAGACGTCGCCCGAGCCGCTCCGGCCACTCGATCACCGCCGCGCCGTCGTCCAGCGCCTCGTCCAGGCCGATCTCCATCGTCTCGTCGGGCGTGGCGAGCCGATAGAGGTCGAAGTGCGCCAGCGTCAGGCGCTCGCTCTCGTAGAATTGCACCAGCGTGAAGGTGGGGCTGGGCACATCCTCGCGTGCGTTGGTCAGCGCGCGAATGAGCGCGCGCGCCAGCGTGGTCTTGCCGGCGCCCAGCACGCCTTTGAGGCAGATCGCCTCGCGAGGCGCAAGCACGTGCGCGACCGCTTGGCCCAGCCGCCTTGTCGCCGCCTCGTCCGGCAGGCGGAAGTCGCCCTGCGCCTCCAGGATCATCGGAACGGCCGGTCGGGATCGTTGGGCAGCACGCGCTCGATGTAGGCTTTCAGGCGCTCGGTGATCTCGCCGGCGTCGCCCTCCAGCGCGTCGTGAGGGACGAGAGGGCCGATGGTCAGCCGGTAGCGGTCGCCCCGCTTGTTCAGGAGTTCGTGGAACAAGGTGATGTCGCGCAGCTCGTTCGAGACGCCATCGAACAGGTGGAAGAGCGTCGAGTATGGGCCGGTCATGCGGATCGGCGCCACGGGCGCGTCATGCTTGCGCGCCAGCGAGACGGCGCTGGGCGCCCACTCGGGATCGGCCACCACCCCGTTCCGCCGCCGCGAGATCCGGCCCGCCGGAAAGACGACCAGCGCCCGCTCGGCCTCCAGGGCCGCCCGCGCCAGCGTCAGCGTCTGGCGCGCCTTCTCGCGCGTGCGTTTCGCCTCCACCCACTCGACCGGGATCAGGATGTCGCCGAAGCCGGGCGCGACGCGGAAGGCGTCGGCGTTGGCGAAGAAGATCATGTCCGGCCGGACGGCCTTCAGGGCGTCATAGACCGCGACTCCGTCGGCGATGCCGGTGGGATGGTTGACGATCACGACCAGCCGGCCTCGCGGCGGGACGCGCTCCAGCCCCGAGGTGGTCACCTTCAGCCCCAGCAGGTCCGAGCAATGGTCGATCGCCTCCTGCCCGCGCATGGGCTTCAGCGCGTCGGCCAGGCGCACCGCCTTGCGGTAGTCCAGGAGGCGGTAAAGCAGCGGCCTGATCAGCGGCCAGCTTCTCTTGGCCACCCAGCTGGGCGCCCGCTCCTCGATCAGCTCGTCGACGATGTGGACATTGCGCGCGACCGGCGTCGCCAGCGCGTCCGTTGGCTGGACCACGACCATGGCCGAAGCATGCCCCGCACCGGATCGAGGGGTCAATTCCGCCGCCGGATGGGCTAGAACGCCCGCGCCAGTCCGAGGAGTTCTGCGCATGCGCGATATCGTCCATTTCGTGAACGGCGAATCGTTCGCCGGTTCGGCAGGCCGCTTCGGCGACGTCTTTGACCCGAACACTGGCGAAGTGCAGGCGCGGGTGGCGCTGGGCGGCGCGGCGGAGGTGGACGCGGCGGTGAATGCTGCGGCTGCGGCGCAGCCGGCGTGGGCGGCGACCAATCCCCAGCGGCGAGCGCGGGTGATGTTCGAGTTCAAGCGCCTGGTCGAAGCGCGCATGGACGAGCTGGCGGCGCTGCTCTCGTCCGAACACGGCAAGGTGCTGGCCGACTCACGCGGCGATGTGCAGCGCGGGCTGGAGGTGATCGAGTTCGCCTGCGGCGTCCCGCACGCGCTCAAGGGCGAATACACCGAGGGCGCGGGGCCCGGCATCGACGTCTATTCCATGCGCCAGCCGCTGGGCGTCGTCGCCGGCATCACCCCGTTCAACTTTCCTGCCATGATCCCGATGTGGATGTTCGGGGTGGCGATCGCCGTCGGCAATAGCTTCATCCTCAAGCCCTCCGAAAAGGACCCCAGCGTGCCCGTGCGGCTGGCGGAGCTCTTCATGGAGGCGGGCGGGCCGGCGGGCGTTCTGAACGTCGTGCATGGCGACAAGGCCGCCGTCGACGCCATCCTCGAGCACCCGCAGATCAAGGCGGTCAGCTTCGTCGGCTCGTCCGACATCGCCGCTTACGTCTATGCGCAAGGCGCGGCGACGGGAAAACGGGTGCAGGCGATGGGCGGGGCGAAGAACCATGCCATCGTGCTGCCCGACGCTGACCTCGACACCGCCGTCAGCGACATCATGGGCGCGGCCTACGGCTCGGCCGGCGAACGCTGCATGGCGCTGCCGGTGGCCGTGCCGGTCGGCGAGGCGACCGCCGAAGCGCTGCGCGACCGGCTGCTCGACCAGATCGAGATCTTGAAGGTCGGCGTCTCGTCGGATCCGGCCGCCCAGTACGGGCCGGTGGTCACCGCGGCGCACCGCAAGCGCATCGCCGACTACATCCAGTTGGGCGTCGACGAGGGCGCCGAACTGGTCGTCGATGGCCGCGACTTCGCCCTGCAGGGCTACGAGGACGGCTTCTTCATCGGCCCATCGCTCTTCGACCGCGTCACCGGCGACATGCAGACCTACAAGGACGAGATTTTTGGCCCCGTGCTCCAGTTGGTGCGCGCCGAAAGCTTCGAGCAGGCGGTCGCGCTGCCGTCCAGGCACCAGTACGGCAACGGCGTCGCCATCTTCACCGGCAACGGCCGCGCCGCGCGCGAGTTCGCGTCGCGGGTCGAGGTCGGCATGGTGGGCATCAACGTGCCGATCCCGGTGCCGGTCGCCTACCACACCTTCGGCGGCTGGAAGCGCTCGGCGTTCGGCGACGCAAACCAGCACGGCATGGAGGGGGTGCGCTTCTACACCAAGATCAAGACGGTGACGGCGCGTTGGCCGGAAGGCGCGCACGGCGACTCCGCCTTCGTCATCCCCACGATGCGATGAGGGCCCGGCAGGCGTTTCTGCTGATGGCGGCCTTCCTCGTCGCCGTTGGCCTCGTGCTGTTCATCTGGTGGGACCAGGTCGCGCGCTGGCGGCCGCATCCCATCACCCAGCAGCAGGCGACGATTGCGACCGCCGTCAGCGGCGCCGGCTGGGTCGGCGCCGGCGCGTCGGGCGGGCCGAAGCTCTACGTCGTCGCCACTCGCGCCTGCGCGGCGTGCGACGCGTTCGACAAAACCGAACTTCCGAAGCTGCAGAAGGCCGGCGTCGACGTGCGGATGATCATGATCGCCCCCACCGACTCGACCCCGGCCGAGCGGGCGACGGTGGCCGAACTCTGGGTCAATCGCAGCTGGCCGCTGCTCCAGGCCTGGCTCGCCGCCGACCCCAAGACCTGGACCACGCCGCCGGCGCCGCCGGCCGACGGCGACGCTGGCCGCACCGCCGTCATCGCCGCCGGCCGCGACCTAGCGACTCAGCTTACCGCAGCGCTGAAGCCCAACGGCGTCCGCTACGCGCCTCCGCTCTTGATCTGGTGGGCCAAGGACGGCGCGCTCGAAGCCAGCGCCGGCGACGCGCCCAAGACCTGGCGCGACGCCGAACAGGAACTCGTCGCCCGGTAGGCTACGCCGGCTGCTTGGTGGTGCGCAGGTAAGGCTTGTGCTCGGTCCAGCCGCCGGGGAAGAGGTCCTTCGCCTGCTCGTTGGTGACCGACGGGACGATGATCACGTCCTCGCCCTGCTTCCAGTTCACCGGCGTCGCCACCTTGAACTTGTCGGTCAGCTGCAGGCTGTCGATGGTGCGCAGGAGCTCGTCGAAGTTGCGCCCGGTCGCCGCCGGATAGGTGACCGTCAACCGCAGCTTCTTGGCCGGATCGATCACGAACACCGAGCGCACCGTCATCGTGTCCGACGCGTTCGGGTGGATCATGCCGTAGAGGTTGGCGACCTTGCGGTCGTGGTCGGCGATCAGCGGGAAGTTCAGCTTCGCCCCTTGCGTCTCCTCGATGTCCTTAGCCCAGCCGGCGTGGCTGTCGGTCGGATCGACGGAAAGGCCGATCACCTTCACGCCGCGCTTGGCGAACTCGGGCTTCAGCTTGGCGACCGCGCCCAGCTCGGTCGTGCAGACCGGCGTGTAGTCCTTCGGGTGCGAGAACAGCACCACCCAGGAGTCGCCCACCCAGTCGTAGAAATGGATCGGCCCCTCGGTCGAATCCTGTGTGAAGTCGGGAACGACGTCGCCCAGTTGCACCGCCATCTTTCGTCTCCTTCGTCATGCGCCTCGCCCACCCGATTTTCCCGCGTCGGAGGGGCGCTCATCAAGGTAGTATCCGACCGACCGCCGTTCAAACGCGCCCCTGCGGAGATTCTCCTCGATGCTGCTGCACCTTTCCACCTGGGCCGAGACCGAAGCCTATCTCGAGCGGTCCAAGGCGATCGTGATCCCGATCGGCTCCAACGAGCAGCATGGGCCGACCGGCCTTTTGGGCACCGACTGGCTCTGTCCCGAGATCATCGCGCACGCGGCGGAAAAGGCGCACCCGGAGCTGCTGATCGGGCCGACCTTCAACGTCGGCATGGCCCAGCATCACCTGGGCTTTCCGGGCACCATCTCGCTTCGGCCATCGACCTTCATCGCCGCCATCGGCGACTGGGTGCGATCGCTCGCCCTGCACGGCTTTGCGCGCATCTATTTCCTCAACGGTCACGGCGGCAACGTGGCCTCGATCGAGGCGGCGTTTTCGGAGATCTACGCCGAAGCGAGCTTCGCCAGGCGATCGGCGGGCTTCGCGCTGCGGCTGCGCAACTGGTGGGACCTCAAGGGCGTCACCAAGCTGGCCTACAGCCAGTTCCCCTCCGGCCACGGCAGTCACGCGACCCCCTCCGAGATCGCCGTCACCCAGTGGGCCTATCCAGACGCGATCAAGTCGGCCAACTACGCCCCGCAGATCGCCTCGTCCGGACCCATCCGCGAGGCGCTCGACTTCCGCGCCCGCCACCCGGACGGCCGCATGGGCTCCGACCCGGGCCTGGCCACGCCGGAAAAGGGCGGCGAACTGGTGGCGCTCGCCATCGAGGGCCTTCTCGCCGACGTCACCGCCTTCGCCGGCGAGGTCGCGCCGCTCGCTGCGACGGTGACGGCGGAGGCCTGAGGCGCGCGGTCGCGCTTGACCGGCGAGCGACACGCTGCAACCTATGGGGTTGCGTGTCCCAGGAGTGCGCTTCAGTGAAACTCTGGTCGATTGGTCTGTTCGTGGCGGGCGTTGTCGCTGCCGGGGCGGCGTTCGCCGATGGCGCGCCGGCGCCCGCGGGGGATCAGTCTGCGGCCGCAAACACGGCCCCTCCGCCGAAGAAGAACGGTTTCGATCCCGACAAGGTCGTCTGCAAGGAGGTCGCGGTCACCGGCTCCCACCTCTCTGGCGAGCGAGTCTGCATGACCTGGCAGCAATGGGAGCAGGTCGACGAGGAGGAAAGCAAGACCTACAACGACGCGATGCGCCGGTCGAACGGCGTCCCGGGCGGCAGCTTCGGTCCCGCGCACTAAGCCGTCAGCACCGCTCCGCCACTCACGGTCACCGGCCACGGCCACAGTGAGCGGCCGGCGCATGGGCCGGCGAGGCAAAAGCCGTCCTCGGCGCGGAACAGCGCCCCGTGTGTCGCGCAAAGGATAAGATCGCCCTCGCGGGTGAGGTAACGGTTCGGCAAGAAGGCGAGCGGGGCGCCCGTGTGGGGGCAGCGATCGATATAGCCCGCCACCCGACCGCCCTGATGGACGACGAAGCCCAGGAACAGCTGCTCGCCGTCGCGGAACAGGAACCCCTTCGCACCGGGATCGGCGATGTCGCTCAGCGCACAGAGCCGCGTCCCGGGCTGCGGTTGCGCCGCGTTAGCCAAGCGAGCCCACCGTGACCCGCCAGACGCGGATCTCCACCCGCTCGAACAGGCCGGCCGTTCGATAGGGGTCGCCCGCCGAGAAGGCCTCGATCGCCGCGCGGTCGTCTGCCTCCATGAGGAACATCGAGCCGGCCATCTGGCCCGCATCGTCCAGCAGCGGCCCGGCCGCCTTCACCAGCGAAAGCCGCTCGCGCACGTAGGCGAGGTGCGCCTCGCGCGTCGCCATGCGCAGCTCGAGTCCATCCGCCTTGTCGATGCAGCTCAGCACATAGAGGGCCATCAGCCGTCCTCCTGTTCGGTGCGAAGCGGGCGGGAGAGCAAGGCCCCGATCGCCTCGTCAAGCCCGCGCTCGCCGGCCAGCACCGCGGCCACGGCCTCGCAGATCGGTGTTTCGACGCCAAGCCGCGCCGCCAGTTCGCGCAACGCCGGCGCGGTTTCATAGCCCTCGACCACCGCGCGCCCGTCTCCCAGCGCCTCGGCGACGCTCAGCCCTCGCCCGAGCGCGAGGCCAAAGCTCATGTTGCGCGACTTCGGGCTCGAGCAGGTGAGCACCAGATCGCCGAGGCCGCAAAGGCCGGCCACCGTGCGCGCCTCACCGCCCAGCGCCACCGCCAGCCGCGTCAGCTCGGCGAAGCCGCGCGTGACCAGCGCCGCGTGCGCGCTCCGGCCCAGTCCGCGCCCCTCGGCGACGCCGCAGGCGATGGCGAGCACGTTCTTGATGGCGCCGCCCGCCTCGGCGCCGATCAGGTCGCGGGCCCAGTAGGGGCGGAAGGTCGGCGTCGCCAGCGCTTCGGCGATCGCCTGACCCAGGCGCTCGTCGTCGCAGGCCAGCGTGACGGCGGTCGGCAGGCCGCGCGCCACCTCGCCGGCGAAGCTCGGGCCCGACAGCACGGCCAGCGGCGCGCCGGGCGCGGTTTCGGCCGCCACCTCGGTCATCAGCTTCAGCGAGCCCCGCTCGACGCCCTTGGCGCAGAGCACCAGCGGCCGCTCGTCGCTGGGCGGCAGCCTCCTCAGTGCGGCCCGCACATGCTGCGCCGGAGCCACCACGAGGATGAGGTCCGCTGCGGCGAGGTCGGTCAGCACCGCGGTCGCGCGGACGGCGGCGTCGAGCAGCACCTCCGGCAGAAAGAGCGGGTTGGCCTGGCCGGTGTTGATCGCCTCGACCACCTCGGCCTCACGCGCCCAGATGAGGGGCTCGAGGCCGGCGCGCGCCGCAACCTGCGCCAACGCCGTTCCCCAGGCGCCGCCGCCGACGATCCCGACGGTCGAGAAGCCGCTCACGCCTTGGCCCCTTTGCGGCCGGGAATATGCGTCGGCTTCAGCCGCGCGGCCGCCTCGTCCAGCGGCCAGCGGGGCCTTGCCGCCGCGTCGAGCCCGTCAATCAGCCCCAGCGCCAGCCGTTCCGCGCCAGCGAGTGCGATCATCGCGGCGTTGTCCGTGCAGTAACGAAGCGGCGGGGCGGTGAAGGAAAAGCCGTGGCGCGCCGCCGCCGCCATCAGCACCCGCCGCACCTCCGCGTTCGCCGCCACCCCGCCGGCGACAACGAAACGCGAGCCGGCGCCGTGGCGCTCGGCGTAAGCCTCCATCGCCCGTTCGCTGCGCTCGGCCAGTTGGCGGGCGATGGCGGCCTGGACGGCGGCGGCCAGGTCGCGGCGTTCGGCGTCCGAACTCACGCGCTCGGCCAGCCGCGCGGCGGCCGTCTTCAGGCCCGAGAACGAGAAGTCGCAGCCCTCCCGTCCGGCCAGCGCGCGCGGCAGCGGAAAGCGGCTCGCGTCCCCGCCCTCGGCCAGCCGCTCCAGCGCCGGCCCGCCCGGGTAGGGCAGGCCGAGCGCCTTGGCGATCTTGTCGAACGCCTCGCCGGCCGCATCGTCGATGGTCGACCCCAGCCGCGTGCAGCGTCCGACGCCCGCGACCGCGAGCAGCTGGCAGTGCCCGCCCGAGACCAGCAGCAGCAGGAAGGGATAGTCGGCCTCGGCCGCCAGCCGGGCCGACAGCGCATGCCCCTCCAGGTGGTTGACCGCCACCAGCGGCAGCCCGCGGGCCAGCGCGATCGCCTTGCCGGCCGACAGGCCCACCATCACCCCGCCGACCAACCCCGGGCCGGCCGTGGCCGCCACGCCGTCGAGCGCGTCGAAGCCGACCCCGGCCGACTTCATCGCCGCTGCGATGACCGCGTCGATCGCCTCGACGTGCGCGCGCGCCGCGATCTCGGGCACCACCCCGCCGAACGGCGCGTGGTCCTGGACCTGGCTGAGCACGATCGACGAGCGGACGACGACGTGGCCGTCGCCGGCGCTCACCACCGCCGCGGCGGTCTCGTCGCAGCTGGTCTCGATCCCGAGCACGGTGAGTTGCCGGCGCATGGCGGCTCCTGTAGCAGGCCGGGCGGGCGCGAGCGATTGCGCGCGAAGGAGCAAGGCGATGGACCCGGTCCGCATCGGCACGCGCGGCTCCAAGCTGGCGCTCACCCAGGCCGGCCAGGTGCAACGGATGATCGCCGCCGCCCTCGGCGCCGACCCGGCCGAGGTCGAACGCGTCGCCCCGCTCGTCGTCATTTCCACCACTGGCGATCGCGTGCAGGACCGCGCCCTGACCGAACTCGGCGGCAAGTCGATGTTCACCAAGGAGATCGAGGAGGCGCTGCTCGCGGGCCGCATCGATTGCGCCGTGCACTCGCTCAAGGACGCCCCGATCGCCCGCCAGCCCGGCTTGGTGCTGGCGGCCACGCCGGAGCGCGAAGACCCCCGCGACGCCTATCTCAGCCCCGCCTACGCCACCCTCGCCGACCTGCCGCGCGGCGCCCGCCTTGGGACCGCTAGCCTCCGCCGCGCATCGCAGGCGCTGCATCGCCGCGCCGACCTTTCCATCGTGCTGGTGCGCGGCAACGTCGACACGCGCCTGCGCAAGCTCGAGGCCGGCGAGGCCGAGGCCATGCTGCTGGCGCTGGCGGGGCTGAAACGCCTCGGGCTCGCCGACCGCATCCGCCACGCCCTCGACCCGGTCGAGTACCCGCCGGCGCCCGGCCAGGGAGCGCTTGGGATCGAGACGCGCGAGGCCGACGCCGGCGCGCCCTGGGTGCGGGCGTTGGACCACGCCGAGACGGCGCTCGCCGTCGCCGCCGAACGCGGCGCGCTGGAGACGCTGGAAGGCTCCTGCCGCACAGCCGTCGGCGCCTACGCCGCCATCTCCGGCGGCCGCCTGACCCTCGTCGTCGAAGCGCTCACGCCCGACGGCCGCGAGCGCTTCCGCCGCCACGGCGAAATCGCCGCGACCGACCGCGTCGCCGCTCGCGCCCTCGGGCTCGCCCTCGGCGCGCAGATCCACGCCGAAGGCGGCGACAGACTCATGGCCCCGCCATGAGCGAAGCGACCCTCTCGGCGAATTAGAGCGTGCGGGTCGTCTGGGTCACGCGCACGCTGCCCGAGGCCGAGGCGACGGCGGCGCGCCTCGAAGCGAAGGGGCATCGCGCGATCGCGGCGCCAGTGCTCGAGGCCCGCCCCCTCGCGGTGAGCCTCGACCTCCACGGCGTCGCCGCGCTCGCGTTCACCAGCGGCCACGCGATCGCCGCCTTCGCGCGCCTGACCGCGGCGCGCGACCTCGCGGTCTTCACGGTCGGCGTCGCCACCGCCCGCCAGGCGCGCGAGGCCGGCTTCGCCGACGTGCGCTCGGCCGACGGGAACGTGGAGGCGCTGGCGGACCTGATCGCCGACGTCCGGCCGGGCCATGTGCTCGCGCCCGCTGCGGCCGAGCCCGCCGCCGACCTCGCGCGGCTGCTCGCCGCCCGCGGCGTTTCAGCGACGTCGGCGGCCGTCTACGAAACCTCGCCCACGACGCTCGCCGGCCCGCCGTCCGACGCCGACGCCGTCCTCATCCACTCCGCCCGCTCCGCCGCCATCGCCGCCGATCTGATCGAGGCCGCCAACCGGCTCGATCTCGAGGCGTTCGCCATCTCGCCGGCCGCCGCCCGCCCGCTCGAGAGGCTCGGCCTCGCCCGCCTCGCAGCTGCGCCCTTTCCGAACGAAGCGGCCCTGCTAGACTTGCTCTGATCAAAATCGAGGCAGGCCCTGACCGCATGAGCATGGCGCCGGAACCGGACGAGCTGGGCGGGCCTGGGCTGCCGCGCGATCCGCACGAATATGCGCTGCGCCGGCGCGGGCTCGGCGTCGCGTTCTGGGCGATGATCGCATTTGGCCTCGTCTGCATCCTGGCCGGCGTCGCTATCGATCGCTATGGGCCGAAGCTGTTTCCGCCGAAGACCGCGCCTACGCCGGCCGCGCCGCCGGCCGCCGCGACCGATGCGACCCCGGTTCCGGCGGCCGCCAGCGACGCCACGGCCCCGCCCAGCGCCGCGCCCGGCGCGCAGACCCCGGCCGCGCTGGCCGGCCTCACCGCCCGCGTCGACCGCCTCGACGCCGACAACCAGCGCCTGCGCGCCGCCGCCGCCGAGGCGCTGGCCGCCGCCGACCTGGGCCAGGCCGCCCAGACCTCGCGCCCGTTCGCAGACGAGGTCGCGGCCTTATCGCGACTCCTGCCCGATTCCCCCGATCTGCGGGCGCTCGCCGCCTATGCGGCGAGCGGCGCGCCCAGCCGCGCCAACCTCGCCATTCAGCTCGACGGCCTGGCCGACCACATCGTCGTCGCTGCTCAGGAACCGCCCAAGGACTCCGGCGCGCTCGCCCACCTGGGGCACATGCTGGCCGCCGTTTTCACCGTCCGCCGCGTCGACCGGCTGACGGGCTCGGACCCCGACGCCATCCTCGCCCGCGCACAGCGGCGCGCCGACGAGGGCGATCTCGAGGGCGCCGTGCGCGAGGTTGACACGCTCTCGCCAGCCGGCCGCGAGGCTGCGGCGGCATGGCTGGCGGAGGCTGGCCGGCGCATCGAGGTCGACCGGCTTACCGCCGCCATCCGCGCCGCGGCCGAGCACGACCTGACCGCCCAGGCTCAATCCGCGGCATGATCCGCGGCATCCTCATCCTCGTCGCGCTGGCGGCCGTGGTCGCCGCGGCCTTCGTGCTGGCCGGAGAGCCCGGCCGCGCCAGCGTCGAGTGGCTGGGCTGGCGTATCGACATGACGGCCGCCGCCGCGGCGCTGGCCATCCTCATCGGCGCCTTTCTCGCCGTCGGCTTGTGGCGCGTCGCCCTTTGGATCGTCGAGACGCCGCGTCGCCAGGCGGCCGCCAGGGCCGAGGCGCGCCGCCGCCGTGGGCTCGAGGCGCTGGGCCGCGGCTTCCTCGCCGCCGCCGCCGGCGACGGGTCGGAGGCCAGGCGCCTCGCGCAGCAAGCCGGCGAGTTGGTGGAGGACGCCCCCGCGCTCGTGCGTATCCTGGCCGCCCAGGCGGCGGAGGCCGCCGGCGATCCCGCCGCCGCCCAGGCCGCCTATGCCGCCATGCTCGGCTTCCCGGAAATGCGCCTGGCCGGGCACCGGGGGTTGATGCAGGCCGCGGCCGCCGCCGGCGACCACGAGGCGGCGCTACGCCACGCCAAGGCGGCCTATGGCCTCGCCCGCACCTCGCGCTGGGCCTGGCGCGCGCTCCTGGAAAACCGCCTCGAAGGCGGCGACTGGGCGGCCGCGCTCGAACTCGTCCAGGGCGGGCTGGATCGCAAGATCGTCTCGCCGATCAGCGCCGAGCGCGCCCGCGCAGCCCTCCTGGCCGCGTCGGCGGCCAGCCTCGAAGCCGCGGTTCAGCCCGGCGGCCGCGCCCAGGCGCTCGAATACGCCGGGCAGGCCGCGCGGCTCGATCCGGCCTTTTCGCCCGGCCCGGTCATCGCCGCTCGCCTCTATGCCGCCGACGGGCGCCCGGGCCGCGCCAGCGCTCTGATTGAACAGGCCTGGAAGGCCCGCCCGCATCCGGCCCTCTATCTGATCTGGCGCGACCTCGGGCCGCGCGAGACGCCCAAGGCGCGCGCCGAACGGCTCGGCCAACTCGCCGCGCTGAACGCTGGCGCGCGCGAAAGCCGGCTGGTCGAGGCCGAGCAGGCCCTGCTGCTGCGCGATGCGTCCAAAGCCCGCGCCGTCGCCGAGCCGCTCACCGAGGCCGGTCCCGACGCGCGGCTCTGTGGCCTCATGGCCCGCATCGCCTTCGCCGACGGCCAGACCGACGAGGCCCGCGCCTGGATGGCGCGCGGCCTCTCCGCGCCGCAGGATCCCGACTGGACCGATATCGACCCGCGCGGCCAGGCGTTCGCCTACGCCCCCACGGACTGGGCGCGGCTGGTGTCCACCTACGCCGAGACCGGGGAACTCATTCACCCGCGCCTCGAGCGGCGCGAGCGGGTGATGAGCGAGCTCCCGGCGCTTCCCGCCGCCTACGAGCCGGTCGCCCCGCTGCCCGACAGTCTCCAGGCCCCGGACGCCTCCGACCCCGAAGACGACTGGGCTCACGCCTGACGGCCGTCGGCGCCCGATTGCCGCTCACCACGATCCGGGCTAGACACGGCGCCCTTCACGCCGGAAGGCCGCCTTAGCTCAGCCGGTAGAGCGGCGCATTCGTAATGCGTAGGTCGGGTGTTCGAGTCACCCAGGCGGCGCCAGGCAATGCGTTGAAATAAAAACGATTTGTCGTATGGCCGCCGCGGTGCCGCTGGAAACCGCCATTGGCGGCGTTCGAAATCAGTCGTCAGGACAGTGAGCCGCCGATCGCCTCTCGCTGGGCGGAGGGCGAGCGTCCGCGCTGGGGTGGAAGCAGCCGAAGGCGCTCCAACACCGAAAGTTGGTTAACAACGGACTCGACAGGTGCGCAGGCTGGCATAAGGCTATCGGGCCGGCGCGACAAACCGACGTCGGCGAGCACCCAGCGTTCCAGCCCCAGGGCCGCCGGGTCGCACCGATTGGAGTCGGGAGGACAGGATGAACTGGAAGCTTTTCGCGATCTGCGTCGCCGCGGTGGTCTTGGCGGCCAGCGGCGCCCAAGCAAAGGTCCGCCATCACGACCGCCACCACGCCGCGGAGACCGCGCGGATCGCCGGAATAGACTATTCTCAGCCCTCGCAACCCATCGCCTACGCGCTCCTCGACGCATATCTGCACGCGTCGCCGCGCGAACGGGCCGCTCGCGATTGGTCACTTGGCAGCAGCATGTCGGCGACCGCCACGAGCAGCTCGTCCGCCGTTAGCACGTCGTCTAACGACACGACGGCGCCGCCGTCGGGCGCCAACCAAGCCTCCGCAAGCGCCCCAACCGAAGCGGGCTCAGGCGCGGCGCCACAGTCAAACGCAAGTGCGACCCCTGCCAATTCCGCGGCGGCGCCTGCGGATGCTGGAGCATCGAGCCCGCCGACGACGCCGGCGGCGCCAGGCAAGACGCCCTAGCTGCGCCTGCTGTCGATCGCCGCGCGTGGAGCGTTGAAGCGCCGGCGTCTTGCGACTCGTTCTCACAAGCTGAACGGTAGCTAAACACCGTCTTCAGGGTCCCTTCCACGGCCGCGCTTCAACGTCCCCCAGCGCCGACCGGCCAATCGCGGCTGGGCGGGCTTATCGAAGGAGACGTGTGATGAAGTTGCGTTCAAAAGCGCTGGCGGCTGTCGGCGCGTTGGTGGTGGCCTCGGGCGTCGGCTACGGGGTCGGCGTGGCGCAGGCTTATCAGCCGCACATGCAAAACGCCTTGGTCGACCTGCAGAATGCGCGGTCCGAGCTGGCCGTGGCGCTGCGCGACAAGGGCGGCCATCGCGCGGTGGCGGTGAACCTGGTCAACCAGGCGATCACCCAGGTGCAGGAAGGCATCGCGGCCGGCTACTACAACCAGTAGCGGCGGCCCGCGAGGCCGGG
>Ga0070735_10001955_pt1 | contig 19077 bp, 19 predicted proteins | sample Coa_R1_FD_66443 | JGI IMG/M metagenome (GOLD analysis project Ga0070735, IMG submission 66443) | Surface soil microbial communities from Centralia Pennsylvania, which are recovering from an underground coalmine fire - Coalmine... | ecosystem: Environmental > Terrestrial > Soil > Unclassified ... | reverse complement strand
GAAGTGATCGCATATCGTCGGGCTAGCGACGGCACGTTGCAGGAAGGCGCCAGATTCGCCACCGGTGGGCGAGGAAGCGGTGGTAACAATGACCCCTTAGAATCTCAAGGATCATTAACACTTAGCCAGGATCACTCGCTCCTGTTCGCAGTGAATGCCGGCAGTGGCAGTGTTTCCGTATTTAGCGTTCACGGCTCTAGGTTATCGCTGGTGGACAAAGTCATCTCCGGAGGCAGCGAACCGAATGCGGTGGCGCAACACGGAAATCTGGTGTACGTGGTCAACGTAGGCGGCAGCAGCAGTGTCGTTGGATTCACACTGGATCATGGCACACTTAAGCAAATCCCCAATTCCACTCGCTTTCTTTCCACGAATAATTCGGGCGCGGGAGGGTTAGCGTTTAGCCCCGACGGCAGGTTTCTAGTTGTGGTTGAGCGCTTGACCAACGATATCGACGTCTTTAGTGTCCAAGGCGATAGCACTCTGTCTCCGATCGTCGTAAACCCGAGTGCAGGCCCCGGCGCATTCTCGGTGAGTTTTGCCCCGAACGGAGCGGCATTAGTCTCCGAGACGGGTCCTTCTGGAGTAGCCAACGGCTCGGCTATCTCATCCTATGAAATAGCCAGCAATGGCGCGCTAACCCCTATCAGCACGAGCGTTCCGACGTTAGGAGCTGCGAATTGTTGGAATGTGGTCACTCCCGACGGCAGCTTCGTTTACACCTCCAATGCCGGCTCGTCCACCATTTCGGGCTTTGCCATTGCGAAGACTGGGGCATTGACCGCCTTGCCGGGAACCGTGGTCGGCACGAATCCCGAGGGATCTACCAATCTCGATATCGCGGTCAGTTCCGATGGCAAGTTCATTTACACCTTGAACTCCGTCGCTGGGGCAATCGGTATCTTTTCCGTCCAGAAGGACGGAACGCTACTTAACGTCGGATTTGCCGGTGGCATTTCTCCGCTCAGCGGCTTCAATGGAATCGCGGCGTTCTAACTTCGATGATGTCCTCCTGTGAGTTGCGTCTCGCCATCGCAACTCACAGATTCTTGTCTAAAGCTGATGCAATGCGAAAAGGAAACCTTTGTGCTCCAGCGGAGTGAGCAGGGGCACGTGCGCGACTTCCGCGGATTGATGGGGTAGCGATTCCAGTAGACCGAACCCACCTCATGAAATCGACAGAATTGGCTTACGGCACAAACTTATAGCCCAGACCATGCACCGTGAGAAAGTGTGAGGGGTGCGCAGGGTCGATTTCCAACTTCTGTCGGAGCCTTAGCATGTGGTTGTCTACCGTCCGGGTGCAGGGGTAGCTGCCGTACCCCCAGACTTTGTTGAGAAGTTCATCCCTCGAGATTACGCGTTGGGAGTTCCTGGTCAAAAACTCCAGTGTCTTAAATTCCTTTGGCGTAACGAAAATCTTTTCGCCTGCACGAGTGATCTCGGTCTTGCAAAAATCCACCATCACGTCTGCAAAGGCATACACGTTTTCCGGATTGACGCGGGACGCACGTCTGATTAGCGCACGTAAACGCGCAACCAGTTCCCTTGGACTGAACGGTAAGGTCACGTAATCGTCGGCACCCAATTCCAGTAGAAGAACCTTGTCCGCAACGTCCGAACTCCCACTAAGAATCATTAGTGGCAAACCAGGAATAAAATCGGCAATCTTCCTGCAAAGATCACACCCTGAGGATCCCGGACGAGGTAGGTCGAGGACCACTGCTGCGGGCGTTCCTTGGTGAAGTCGCTCCAAGCCACAAGCAGCATCGGAAGCGACATCGACCTCATACCCTTCAGTCGTGAAAAGCCGCCGCAGAACCCTCCGCAACGCGCCATCGTTCTCGATGACCAAAATCCGCCCCATTGGGGTGAATCGCAATCCGGATATTGGGGTGTTCAATGTGGCTGATAACGTAGCAGTTGCAGTTACCATAAGCTTATCTCCTTCTGCGCGATTTCGCCCAGTGCTTTACGCCTCAGGCGTCGCAGCGCGTCATCGGCATCTCACCAAGAACCCCGCTTACATGGCCGCCGCGCCCATCTCAACTATCCCAAAACGATATTTTGCACGCCGATCAAGTTCCGCAGTTGAATTGGCCCACGTCACAGTCCACTTTGCTATGGTTAGCCTCTGCTGTGATGGCATCAGATCCTCAAAGGCGAGCCAAACGACCCCCTGTGCGAAGGCGTATGGGGTCCATTCAGTGAGCCTGATTTCCGTCACACGAACCATATCTCGTTCTTCTCGGCCCCCAGTACAAGTCTGACCTGGGAAGATGAAGTGGGTGCTTGATGTCGAATTCCTTCCACGACCGAACACGCCGATGAGTAAATCTTCCCCGCTTCTGGAGTAGACAGTCTCTCCTTGTGCCTGTTATCGATCGTCAAGCCGTCCTGTGCCAAGCTCGCTCCGGCAATGGTTAACACGGAAATGGCAATTTCAGTGTAGTAAGCACGTGAACCTCAATTCTTCGCACCTAGGGCCTTCTCGTACGTCGCGGCGTAATGAGATCGCTCTTTCGATAGTGGTGCATGCGGACCGCTAGACAGTGACTCGCGAACCGCCTTCCGCGCTCTGGCTAGGCGCGACATAACAGTTCCTACCGGGATCGACAATATTTCCGAGATCTCCCGGTAAGACGCATCTTCGACATCGCTCAGTAAAATGACTTCCCTGAAGATGATCGGCAGTTGCTCGATTGCGTTCTGAACGGCATTCTTACCCAGATGCTCGATCAACAGTGATTCAGGGGTGGCGGAAGTTAAGGGCAATACCGGTATCGCATCCTCCGAGTCGATCTCAACAGTCATGCGTTGATCTAGTGTCGAGCGTGAACTTAGAAAAGTGTTCCTGAGGATTCGAAACATCCACGCCCGAAAATTGGTACCAGGTTGAAACGACGCGAAACTGCGCAAAGCCTTAAAGTACGTCTCTTGTACGAGATCTTCGGCATCGCTCTTGTTGTGCACAAGCCAGCCGGCGAAGTTGTATAGGGAATCGAACTGGGGTATGGCTAGTTCTTCGAACCCTGCTAACGGTTGATCGTCCTGGGATGACCACGCCGCATATCCGGCCACCCCTTGAGAGCCAAATCCGATACGACTCATGCGCCTTCTCCTAATCAGCTAGAACCCCGGTTGCAGCCCACTCTGACGCCCTTATCTGTCGGCGTCAATTAACCGAGGACTTTTTCCACATATCCAAGTCATCATCTGTTAACTAATTACAGGCCAAAGGTTTAGCGCTACACATATTCTGAGTCTGGGAGTCACTGAGCACGAAGTGCTAGACTCCGTGCAAAGCCCAAGTGCCTATGGAATCCCTACCGCCCAACTCCGTCGTTCGATTCGGGACTTACGAGGTTTCTCTCGAGTCAGGTGAAGTGCGAAAGGCGGGGTTGAGAATCAGAGTGCAGCAGCAACCGATGAAGCTGCTTGGGATCCTGCTGGAACATCCGGGGGAAGTCGTCACCCGTGACGAATTGCGCAGCCGAGTCTGGCCGAACGAAACTTTCGGTGATTTCGATCAGGCTCTCAATATCGCAATCGGAAAGCTCCGCGGTGCCTTGGGGGACTCGGCTGAGAATCCGCGATTCATCGAGACTCTTCCAAAACGTGGCTATCGCTTTATTGCGGACGTGTCGGTTATCGACGGATACCCCCGCCCAAAAAAGGTGGAATCTGTGACTGGAGATCTTTCGGCTACGGAGCCTGGGGATGCGCTCCAAGTCGCCGGGTTGCCTGTCGCACCTAAACGGCTATGGCCGAGGGGCGGGGTCATTGTCGCTGTAGCGGTCGTCGTGAGCTTCTTGATCCTGGGGGTCCGACTCTTTCGTTCGCGCGTCCCTGCGCCCGCGGGTATCCGGTCTTTAGCAGTGCTTCCGCTGGAAAACCTTTCTGGTGACGCTTCACAGAATTATTTCGCCGACGGCATGACGGATGAGTTGATCACGGACTTAGCGCAGATCGGCGCTCTACGGGTAATCTCCCGCACCTCCGTAATGGTTTACAAAGGAGCGCGCAAGCCTCTACCGCAGATCGCTCGTGAACTGAACGTGGATGCCGTGGTAGAAGGCACCGTGCTCCGCTCCGGCAACCAGGTGCGTATCACGGCGCAGTTGATCGATGCCTCCACGGACAAGCACCTATGGTCCCAGAGCTATGAGGGTGAGTTGCGCGATACCTTGGCGCTCCAGAACAGGGTGGCTAGCGCCATTGCTGACCAGATTCGGATCAATCTGACACCGCGGGAACAAGCTGCTCTGAAAAGCGCGAAGGCCGTTAATCCGGAAGCGTACGAGTCCTATCTCAAAGGGCGCTACTTCTGGAATAAGCGAACGGCAGACGGTTTGAGAGTCGCCCTGGCTTATTTCAAGGAGGCGACTGAAGAGGACCCAAGATATGCCAAGGCTTATTCCGGGCTATCCGATACTTACGCTCTATTGGGAGACTGGCAGTATGCAGTGATGCCCCCTAAGGAGGCGTTCCCCAAAGCGAAAGCGGCGGCGATCCATGCTCTCGAATTGGACAACACGCTCGGCGAAGCCCACAACTCGCTTGGTTTCGTTTTGGATGGATTCGATTGGGATCTGGATGCTGGTGGGAAAGAATTCCAGCGGGCTATTGAACTAAATCCAGGCTACGCTACCGCTCACCATTGGTATGCTTGGCATTTGACCCTATTGGGTCGGTTTGACGAAGCAATCACGGAAATGAGAAAAGCGGAAAGTCTGGATCCGCTATCTCTTATCATTAATGCCGATTTGGCAGAACTTCTTAGCCTCGCGCACTCTTACGACGAATCCATACGGCAGAGCCTTAAAACAATCGAAATGGATCCTAATTTTGCTCTCGCGCATAATCAACTCGGCCAGGCCTACCTGCAAAAACACATGTACGCGGAAGCGGTCGCGGAGCTGCAAAAAGCGGTGGAACTTTCTAGGAATAGCCCGACATGTGTAGCTAATCTGGCTCGCGCCTATGTCGCATCTGGCAACAGGGAAGAGGCTGTAAAACTGCTAAAGGCTTTGAAGAGACGTTCAACCACCGGTTATTCGACTGCTTCGGAGATTGCCATGATTTATGCATCTCTCGGGGACACGGATCAATCTATGAATTGGCTCGAAAAGGGCTTCGAAGAGCGATTTAACCCCGGCGTCTTGGTGCGGCCGGGCTTCGATCCTCTTCGTTCCGACCGGCGCTTCCAAAATCTTCTGCACCGCATTGGCCTTCCCGGGTGAAATCCGCGTCTTTACGGACTTTTCAGCTGTCGCATGTTTCGAAATGTACTTCAATGCGGAGGCGGTGCCAACTGCCGCATTTGGTGCAGGGGGTGGTCAATATTTCTCCGACATTGGCCTGGGCGGCGGGAAATGTGACTGACGGGGCACACCCGGGGCAAGTGATCGATCGGTGGTCCCATCAAAGTGGATCGTCGACTGCCCTACCCCCCAACTATCGTTGGGAGAAGACGCCGAAGCCGCAAAAAGTTCGCTGTTAGGAGTCTCGTTCGGGGTTGCTACCACTTCAAAAGTCGAGCTAGCCTGGCTTTGTCCCTGCACCGGCAAGTGTTGCAATAAGGGAACGCTCAAGCAAAAAATATTACTCCTCTAAACGTAAGTCTCACGATTCCACCTCAAATTGTACCGACTTGAGGATGTGTCGGTTTTGACCTTCACCAGTGCATAACTAAACGCGAGCCGCTCTTATTCCCTGTTCAGCGTTATCTTTTCGCACGAAACCTCGTGACGAGTGCTTCTTGGGCTTTCAACAGACGCCATGGGGGTTGAAGGTCTGTAAAGGTGTTGGAATTTTCCAGCGGACAACCGGACTAAGCCGACAGGACAACCGTTCCTTTAGCCCGGCTCACACAAGGCAGTACATATCCAGCATCTTTTTGCTCAGCCGCCAGCCCAGCTTCCACGTCCATCTGGACGGTGCCGCTCAGAACTCGCGTAGCACACGTACCACATTGCCCCTGGCGACAACCAAACGGAATGTGGACGCCGTTTCGCTCTGCCAACTCCAACAGCGTGCTCCCGGACGAAATCTGGCAAACCTTTTGCGAGTGAAGAAACACGACCGTCTCGACTGCACCCGCTTCCAGCGGACGAGACTCACTGGACGGTTTGCTCTCCCCAAAGCTTTCCTGAAGGATCCGTTCCTGGGTTACGCCGAGATTCAAGAGAACGTGGCGCGTGCTGTCCATGAATCCATTGGGACCGCATAGAAAGAAAGTCGCTGAATCAAAATTGGTCACACTCTGGGAGACAAATTCCTCAGTCAAGCGCCCGCTGCGCCCCTTCCACGTTGGACCCGGTCTCGACAAGCACAATTCATACTTGAAGTTCGGTATAGACCTGCTAAGCCTCGACAGCTCGTTTTCGAAAATGATGTCCGCACCCGAGCGCACACAATATAGGAGCGTCACTGGAGTAGCAAGTTCGAGATCATCGAGATAACGCAGCATTGAAATCATCGGTGTGATTCCACTTCCGGCCGCGATGAGAACTATGTTCTTGTGGAGCGTCTCGTCAAAGTAAAACCGGCCGTACGGTCCGCTTGCTTCCACCGTGAGGCCTGGCTTGGCCCGCTCATTAAGAAAGACCGATACATATCCATCTTCGATCCGCTTGGGCGTGATTTCGACATAGTTCTCGTGGACCGGCGAGGAGGAAACAGTGTAAGACCGCCGTACTCGTTGTCCATCAATCGTCCATTGGAACGTCAGAAACTGACCTGGCTTAGCGCGAAACTGTCGTTCGTCTAGAATCTGGAAGCGCAGCGTCTTGGTGTCGTGCGTCTGCTGATCGATCTGTGACAGCAGAAGACGAATTGGGTTCTTCGCGTTTTCGCGGTTGGTTAGTGGGGTCAGCCGCTTGGGAATCTCCGGAACGCCCGATGACTCCACAGAAGCGCGCGGTTGGCTTCCCTGCCTAAACACCAAGGCGCACTGGACCAGGCACACCGCGACGACCAAGCCGGTCGCTAGCCTCAACGACAAGCTTCCAGGGTTCGCCGAACGAAGAAGTTCGGAGAGGGTAGGAATGGACACAAGTGCGAATGAAATCACGAAGATCGCTATTCCCAGTGCCTTCAGCGACGACTGGCTATGCTTGTAGCGGCGTGCGATCAATATTTTCAAGAACAGCAGAGGCACGAGGACAAGCACAAGCACAATATGCAAAACCAGGTGCGTAGGCAGATGACCGGTTATGCCAACACCGACAAGTCTCTGACTCATGCTGTAGGCCATGATGCAAAGCAGAATCACAAACAAGTACCCGCCCGCCTTATGAATAGCAATTAACCGGGTTCTCGTCTTTCCATTCCGCGAGGGTTGGGAGACCTCTAACATCACCACGACGTTGATGGCAGCGAGTGTGAGGAAGGCAACGCCGGCCACAATAGCTGAAGTATTCGCCATACGTTATCGAGTTTCGCCGCTCTCCAGCGTTATTTCTACTGACCGTTCTGGACTGGGTGGAGGAACTTTCGGTCCAAAACAATCGTTATTTGGTTGCCGGTCGCCGGAGTGCATTGAGCCCGCGGTAATCTTCTCCTGCGGAGGTGGGCACATCACAGTTGTTATCGCGAGTTGCTGCGACCAGCGTTCCGGTGCATGAAACTCCGCTGTAGTTCTCTCCGACTGTAGATGCATGTGACAGTCTTCGTTCTGCACGACAGCCGGCCAATTCGTCTCTTTGATCGCAGTTAAAAGTTCAGAAAACTCATCACGGTCGACGCGCGCCGATCCCACAATCTCTAGCACGCTTTCTTTCCGCAGCATTGCTGGACTCAAAGGTCCCGATATATGGGCAACGCTCGTACTCGGGAATAGAAACGTAATTTCGCGGGTTTCATTGCGAATCACCGGATCACCGTATACTGGCCCGGCATAGCCTTCGGTTCGTGTCGCTATGGTGGGGCGTTCCACCCGGGTCAATGTAAGATCGCCGATGACCTCCAATTCGCCGTTCCGTGTCCTCAGAATACGCGTCGACTTGAATGTCAAAAGGGTCTGATCTGTTCCGTCTGGAACGTAGCCTATCGGCAAGGCGCCCTCACGAGTGAGCGGGTGCCCCGATTCCTCGTCCGCAGGATAAATACTTAGGTCAAAGAACGAGTGGTCCAGATCGTTTGTGTCCAGCTTTACTTTCCCCGTCACGCGCGCGACACCTGTGTTCACTGACTGTGAACCCTGAAACAAGCGGGCGGTGGATCGGCTAGAGTCGAGGATCCAGGTATCGCTAGCTAGAACCAGAGAGGAAACGAAGAAAGTCGCGGACGCAAATGTTATAGCTCGATATTTCATCCTGTATTCCTGCCACTTCTTGGCGGATCCGATCTCAGTAGCGCGACGTGGCCTTCTTGCGCCCTCGACGCTAAGGAGCATTCGCTCTCTGTTACTGTTAACGCGGTCTGCCGCCCTTCATTCCCAAACTTCATTTTGCTTTGTGAGACACGCTTTGAAATATGGACACGCGAGGTGAGAAGGCCGCCCCGGTGATTACGGCGGCCTTACGTTTATGTCCAGCTCTTTCTTCTTAGCTTCCGCCGCTAACGGCTCGTAGGGCCGCAACAATCGAGCCAACGATACAAGAACCGAGCAGTACCATCAGAGCACTCAACAAGAGATCGCCCATCAACTCAACAACACTTCTCAGCATTTGTAGGTCCTCCTTCTCTAGTGGCGCCCGGAGCTCGTGTATTCAAAGAATTGGCGCACAAATTGCCGTAGAGCCTCCGTTCTTGATGAGTAACTGAGTTATGGAAACTACATACTGCCTAAGTTGTGGTCAAACACTAGCGCCTGTTTTAGATGACGGAAATCGATCTCTTTGAGCGTTGACGCGCCTGTGCCTGTCGCTTCGGTCACGATAGCGTCCCGGATGACTTGATCATCATTCGTCTTCAACATCCCTGGCACCGTGACTACAGTCTTCCCGTTCTGCTGGAAACTCACCTGTACCGCAGGGCCGGTCCCTTGCCACTCCACTTTGTAGTTGCCAGGTTTCAGTTTGGTACCGCCGATTTGCACAGCATCAGAAATCTCGACCGAATGCGCGTTGTTGCGTGCGGCGTAGGCACTTCCGCCAAGGTCGAGCAGGTAAGTCAGACTAAGTACAACTGCGAAATACACTGTTTTCATGATTTGTCCCTAATAGAATGTTTTGAGTGTCACTGTGGATAACGGTGCTCGACGCGCTTTTATTCCTGACGTGTCTCCTGAACTATTGCGAGTGTGCAGATGGCGGGCGGTCGCCCGGGCTACTTATTTTGAGTGGTGAAATCCCCACAATCGGTGAGGCAAAAGGTACGTAAAACCCGCAAACGCTTCCCGCTGCGTCGAGGAAGAAGTGAAGCCGTGATTGAATCCGGCATCCAGGACAAGAGTTTTCCTGGCCGGATACGAAACGGCCCACAAATTCCCGACGGCATTTCGGCTGGTGAGTGGCTGCGTGAAGTGCCAGAGTTCGCCTGCGACTGTCCGCCGTCCGACTGGGTGTGAAATCGAGAGAGTGTGGCCGAATTGTCCTCGGCGCATCATGCCTTTAGTCTGTTCGGAAAGTATGCCGTTCATGTCGAAATGGAAACCTGCGAGCTCGTCACTCACCAGAATCAATGCGCTGTTCCTGAACGTTCCGATGTCGATTTCCGGTGCGGGACTCGCGTAGAGACGGCGAATGTAGTTGAAGCTTACGGTGGGTTGGGGGCCCTTCCCGGGCAATACGACTGCCTGAAACTCAGCGAACACCTCGCCCGGGGGGCTGCCTTCGAGAGCGTCGCCGGTGGCACCACTTGCTTGAGCAAGTGGTGCGGCGAGTAACTGAAGGCGGGACGTAACAGTGAGCTTGGTGACCCAGTTTATGCCAAACAGCGCAGTGAACTCAGGTGATCTCTCGGCATAGAGTCCGCCGTTCTCAAATTGCAAGTAACCCACCGGAGTCAATGTCGCTGGAGTTGAAAACGTGGGACGACCGGGATTCGCATCCGGTGTTTCCATGCTGGGCGACTGCGCACCAATTCGGGCGACAAATAAACGTGCAGCCGCCCCCACAAAGCCGCTGCGAAACAGTCGCAAAATACGCTTCGGAATTAATTGAGATCGCACGCCAATCGTTTCTTTTGCCGCTCCGTTCCGGGCTTTGCGTGGGAGGCAGGAATGGCGGTGAATGAAGAGGCGCCGATCACGGTGACGCTGCAAAATAGCGGGACTCCTTACTCACTTCACCACGACCTGGCCGGTCATTTTCCTCAGACTGTTCACATTAAATTCATTCGCTTGAACGATATGTTGCTCTCCCTATAGATAACCAAAGTGTTGATCTTTTATTCCATACCGGGCGGGATGCGTTTCACTCGGCAAGCTGCGGTCGTTCGGGAATCTCATAATTGGGCTTGATTAGAGCTATCTCTTTTTGGCGTGCGTCACCGCCGTCTGAAGAGAGGTCCCGTTATTAATTCAGGTTGTCGCTAGTTGAGGCGATAGGGGCCGATCAGAATTCCTTCGGTTCCCGAAGCGGAAGACGGCATTCTCGATGCAGCCTCGGGGCCGGAGTCCGACCGGCGATAGCGAGGCTGGTGTGTCGGTTTCTTATCGCAAACCGCAGAGAGTAGCCTTTTTTGCAGGAATGCGGGGAATGTCGGGAATATTTCCCTCGGTCGCGAGTTCCTAGTAACAGTGGAAGTTTGCTACGTAGAGGTGAGCCCCATGATAGACGACTGGGATGAGCGCGAGGACGCGGTGGCGGCAGGGTCGATTTGCCCGGTTCCGGACTGTGGCGCATTGGTGGTTTCGTATAGGCCACTCGAACGAACGGGACGCGACAATTCCAGATCGTGGTGTGAGTTCACATGTCTGCACTGTGGTATCGACTTTAGCGTCCCTGATGATGAACTGATTTTTCAGTCGGTGCCAAAGGAATGGCTATTGGCGAGAGTCCAAGCCGTATAGTCGGAGAATCGCGAGGGGGTGACCTGCGAATTTAGTTCCGAGCTCTGGCCAGGCGTGGCATAACGGTTCCTGCCGGGGTGGATTGTTTTGGGAAAATGACGCCCCAATCGCGCCATCCCTCTTAAGCGAAGTCCAATGCTCTCCATCCGCCTTCTCGGAATCAGTTTGAAACCCCGCCAGCTAAGCTGATTTCTTTGTCCGCGAGGAAAACTCTATAACCTTTCCGAACTGCAGCTGAGGGGCCCACTTCAACGGTTTCCGGAGGTTCTTCGGTACGTAAAACTCAATCACTTTTGCCATAAAGATCTCCTTGATTTTGTAATCTCTGCCCAATCTGACGCGGCAGTCCTCAGACGTCAATTCACCGGGGCTACTCTCTCCATAACCGGCTCGCTGCTTGTCAAATAATTGATAGGGAATGAGTTAACTGCGAAGATATCCTGGCTTGGGTCCATTGAACTGAATCCAGGCTACGCCACCGCCCACCATTGGTATGCAGTGAATTTAGGGCTCCTGGGTCGGCCCAAAGAAGCTCTCGTGGAAATGAGAAAAGCGGAAAATCTCGATCCGCTATCCCTGATCATCAACGCAGATTTGGCAGAGTTTCTTCTCCTTACGCATTCTTACGACGAATCGGTAAGACAGGGACGCAAGATCATCGAAATGGATTCTGCTTTCGCCATCGGACATAAACAGCTTGGCGATGCCTACCTACTAGAACGGATGGACAAGGATGCAATTGCGGAACTTCAAAAGGCCGTCGAACTTCCCGGGGGCAGCCCGATATGCATCGCCGATCTCGCCCGTGCCTACGTGGCATCCGGCAAAATGAACGAAGCAGTGAAGCTGCTGAGCGATCTTAAGAAAAGCTCAAACGCTGGTTTTACAAATGCTCCGCAGATCGCCATGATTTATGCGTCCATGGGAGATAACGAGCAAGCCATGCGTTGGCTCGAAAGAGCGTACGAAGAACGATTTAATCCGAGCATTCTACTGCGCTCTGGATTCGATCCTCTCCGCTCGGGCTCGCGCTTTGAAGACCTTATGCGCCGCATTGGCTTGGCCGAGTGACATTTGCGTTTCCGCCGGGACCAAGGCCTGCTCTTACGGTCATTCTGGTCAGAAGCTTCAAGAAAAGAATCGAGAGATCCGATGCTAACACGACGAAAGTTTCTTGCCACTGCTGCCTGCAGCATGGCTGCAGCACGTCTTCACTCGCAGGGCCAAAGCAAGGTCCGGATTGCCCTCAGTATATCCAAGGATGCGACTGGTCCGCGTATGCCGATCGACTTTGTCGGCCTGTCCTATGAGGTCCAGCAACTCTCGGATCCCAGTTTCTTTTCGGCGCAGAACAGCGGCTTGATTCGCGAGTTCAAGGCACTCTCGTCAACTGGCGTTCTACGCCTTGGGGGCAACACGAGCGAATTCGCTTACTGGAAACCTAAGCCTGAGTCTCCCGAACCAGAACATCCTCAAGTGCGTGAGGTCGTGGGCGAGCCGAAGGCGCGGTACTACGCGGTGACGGCCGAGGCAATCAGGAACCTGGCGGAGTTTCTCCAAGCCACAGGTTGGAACTGCATCTACGGCATCGGGATGGGCACGAATACGCCGGCACGCGCCGCCGAGGAAGCAGTCTTTGTAGCCGAAACGCTCGGCAACCGCCTGCAGTATTTCCAGATCGGAAACGAGGCGGATCTATTTGACCGGCACCTGCGCGATCCGAAAACATGGTCTGCCAAGACCTACCTGCAAGAATGGCTTGCGCTGGCACGTGCTATCGCAGCTCGGGTGCAGGTGGCAAAGTTCGGCATGCCTGATGTTGCCGGCGCTGTGTCATGGCTGACTGAGATTGCTGATCAATGGCCTTCCATACAGGCCCCGCCCCGCGTCACCACCCTGACTCATCATTATTACTTTGGTGGCCCGGCCACGAAATTACTTTGGTGGCCCGGCCACGAACCCCGAGGTCAACATTCCGAACCTGTTGAAACCAGCGACGATGCAGAAGGTGCAGAACACCGCGAATATCACATCGGCCGCAGCGAACAAGATGGGTGCGCGCGTACGCATGACCGAAGGCAACACTTGCTATCGCGGCGGCAAGCCGGGTGTCTCCGACGTGTTTGCCGCCGCCCTTTGGTCCGCCGACTATTCGCTGCTTTTGGCCAGTAATGATTATTCAGGCGTCAATCTCCACGGTGGTACTGGGAAATCTGTGGCCAATTCCGTTGGCGGATCTCTGCCCGGCGACGCGCTTCTCGACGCCAAGGGCGAGACTCCCGAACAGATTGCCGCGCATCCGCATCCTTTCTATGCGCCGATTGGAACATTTGGCTCCGACTATGTTTTGGAGCCAGTCGCGTACGGGCTCAAGTTTGCAGGCTCGTTCAGCGGCGGAACACTATTAAAGACCGCCTTCTCGACGAAGCTGCAAGGTGCGGGAGTCAACGCAACGGCCTATGCCGCGAAACTGGCCGGGGACCAGACATCGGTGATTATTCTGAACAAGGACGCGGTAGCGGACGTCGAGGTTGAACTCGACTTTGGTCACGGCATGAGCGGAGCGGTGACAAGCGAAACATTGCATGCACTAGCACTCGATAGCCGCGAGGCGCACATTACGGCGTCAACGAAGAGCGGCTCGCTCAAGCAGGGCAAGTACTCCGTTGCTGTTCCGCGTGCTACGGGAGTGCGTGTGACACTGGGTTGAATCGCTGACAGGTTCCGTCTCATTCGTGAACCGGCTTGAAGTCGAAATAGGCAAGGTTCATGTTTCCGTTCGTCAAAATATGCACGGTAAGAACATTTTTTCCCTTGCTCAGACGGACCTTGAAAAGTTGCGGAGTCAGATTCCAGTGGTGCCATTGACGCCAGGCAAGCGGGTCTGCAGGATCGTTTGTTGTGGTGATCTCGAGAGGTCCGGTCGCGTCCTTTTCATCCACATCGACTAATATTGTGCCGCCGCGATTCGATGTGTAAAGGAAATCGGCCGCGTATGTTCCCGACTTTGCCACGTCTACCGTAAGGTTGAACCACTCTCCGGGTTCGGTCCAGCCAATATAAAGCAGGTCTGCAGGAGGCACGACTTTGTCGAAGGGGTTGTCATCAACCGGATCTGGCTTCCGGTTAAATTTCGTATATGAAGTATCTACTCCCTCATGGATACGAAATTCGTTGAGATAGGTCCCATCCGCTGGATTCAACTCTCCGCTGCCGTGATTCTTTGGGTCGGTGTCGTGATACGCGACTCCCTCGCCGCCCAAGTCGTAGAACGCGCACAAAACTTTTCCGGGTATTTTTTGCGGACCGCCACTGTAACGGCTGTCGTGATAAGGCTGGCCTTTATACCGAGTTAAGAATGATTGGGAAAGCGAAATTACCGGGAGCATCACTGCGGCTGTGAAGCATGAGGAAAATGCTCTCCGGTTCATCCTGCCTCCCTGAGGATCGATAACCTATTTGCGGTTGCAGCAACTCCGTCAATTAGCGACAGCGAAAGATCAAGCATGTTCCCCGCTTCAGACTTCGAAAAGCTCGATCCCTTGCGCCTTTCCGAGATTGCGCGAGTACTTCTTGTCCGTCCCATTATTCCTGTGCTCATGTACGCCGAGGCTGCGGCATCGGACCCCGTCGCGTTCAGGATCATAGAACGTCTTCGAAGGTGGGTCGTTAGCCAACGCAGATTCGCGCAAATAGTTGTCCGCATTGGTGATATCCGGGAGATCGGGCCATTCCGAAGTCAGAAAATCGAAGCCCACTGAATCGATCGCTACGCTGTCAAGCGACATGAAAATACTATTTGGCCACGCATCATTGAACGGCGCCATCTTCCATTTGCGATGAGGCGGGCCATCCACATTGTCATTTCCATACAGCCCATCGATAAGAAAAAGCATGGTTTTCTCGCCCAGATCCTTATGGCCGAGAAAATCGGTGAATGCGGAATAACTTGCCGAACCATCTTTGTTGTGATGGAAACCATCGTGCGCGTTCTTGTGCCAGTCGGGATTGATGCTCGTAGCACCGAACAGATTCTTCGCGCAAAGTGTCACGCCTGAACTCACATGCGCTCGCAAGACCGCAGCATCAATTAAATAGGTGGCTTCAATGACCGTGGTGTCGAGTCCCTTGGCGTTGTTGCTTTCAATGGAGAAAGGGATCGCGTTGGGTTTGAACTCGGCCTTTAGTCGTCCGTCGCCTCCGATATGGTCCACAAACGCGACACCGGGAAACTCATGGTGAATCTTGTCGTAGAGATTGCTTGGGATGAATCGGCTGGAATCAAAGACGGTGATCGATGATTGTGGCACTCGTCCAGGCCCAGTCAACTGTTGGACAAGCGAAAAGATCAAATGGGGCGAAGAGTTCAGACGATCGATCGTGCCATGATCGGTTGTATTGTTCAGATTGGCCTTGATTGCCACTTTCTCGCCGGCCCTGTACCCTGCTTTGCCGCGACCATGAGTGCGATTGAAATACTTGAAGATGGCGCTCCATGCCTGGGCATCGTCCTTTTGAACTGTAAGACTCCGGATAGCGCGCGAGACCATGCGGTCAATGACCGATTGATCGTTGTTGTTTTCTTTCCACCAGGAACCCGTTCCGTCCCAAGTCACAGCCGCCGGATCATGCGCCCATGTGACTCTGCCGGGAACCACGCCTCGGGGAACACCCACCGGAGAAAGCGTGGGTTCAAAAAGAGAAGAACGAAAGGTAGTGGCAGCTGCCATAGATAGAGCGAATTGCCGGCGAGTCATTCCCATTTTGATTCCTCACCACAAGTTTTCCCGTAACCCGGACTCATTTTGCCAGAAAGCGCAACAACTGGTGGAGTCGCTTCCCAAGCAGCGCCGCCTCCGCTGCGGCGACCTTGAACTGCCCACCGCATTGTACCCAACGGCGCACGAGGAATTCTCGTTTTGCCTGGTTCGCTATGGGACAGTCGCCGTTGTGTCAGGCTGCCGGCAGACGGTGCTCACGCGACTTAGGATCAAATTGACCCGCCTGACGCTCGAACCCGCGATGCTCGCTGAATCACCGCTGCAAAGGTTGAAACGACTCAACCATGGCCCGGATATCGCGGTTCTCCAGAACTACGCTTTGGGACTTCTCTGTTGGCCGGACAGCGACATCGACCATGGCCCGAGCCAAGTCGTCAGCCCGAATGACCTGGTTAGGGAACAGCACCCGAAAAACGGGATAGACCGCGTGCATCAGTCGGTAGCTGAAATTCGGTTCCTTCCGCGGCTCCACGGGATAGATGTATGCGGGCCTGAAAAGATAAACGCGCGGAAAGCCCGCCGCAATCAATGCCTTCTCCGCCTGGCCCTTGTAGCGAGCGAAAGCAAGCCGGCTTTGTCCCGTCGGATCCGCGCCACTCCCGCTCAAGAACGAGAACGCGGCGTCAGGACTGCTATCACGAAACACTCGCGCGAACTCGATCGCGTAGTCGGCGGTTATAACACGCAGTTGGTCGTCCGAAACCGACCCGGTGTAGGTCCCCAGGCAATAGACCACCGCGTCCTGGTTCGAGAGTACGTTTGCCAGCGCGGAACAGTCTGCGAAGTTCTGATGCAGAACCTGTTCCAGCTTCGGATGCGAGATGTCAAGTTTCTTCCGCCCAATTGACGTAACGCTTTTCACCTCTGAGTTGTCGAGGGCGTAGCGAAGGGCGTATCCGCCGACCATTCCAGTCGCACCCACAATGACGAAACGGTTTCGGCCGACTATTGGAGCGGTCATCGACGCATTCAAAGACGCCTGGTTTGTAGTTGTCATAAATTTCGTCGTTCTCGATCCAGCGCAGTCACTCCCAAGATTCGTTCCTGAACCTGCCTACCAAAACCGCCACCGTTGTCGCTATGTAGAGAACTCCGGTAACCCCTTCGAGTGCTGCCAATATACGGGCCTCACCGCTAAACGGCACGATATCGCCGTAGCCAATCGTAGAAAGCGTTACCAGGCTGAAATACAGCAGCTCGGTCTGACGGTCGGCTGAGTGACTTCCAACCTGGATTGAACCCGGAGAGAAAGCATCTATCGCCAGATAAATCGCCGCCCATAGCAACCCAAGCAATAAGTAGATGTTGACAGCAGTGTAGAGCTCCGCCTGAGCGACTGAACGAGAATTCCTGAGATATGAGAAAAGACCTGCGGCCGTTATCCCGAAGAAGGAAGCGAGAAATGCCCATCGAATTCCGGTCAGTGTCGGGCTTGGGAACGTATTGCCCGCCACCACAAAAACCGCATTGCCCAACGCCAACAGAACCGACGGCCACACCCACCTTTTGATCTGCGACAACCGGACGATGGATAACACAATTGGTATGAAGGTGACGGCCACGAGCACCAGTCGCCTCCAATTATCTTGGTTCAACACCGGAGTCAACAGAATGGCCAGTAACAAGGACAGGAGCAGCAACAAGTCCGGTCGCGATTGAACTTTCGCATTCAATGAGAAAACCTCAACAACTCGCACTTGTCTATGGTGACCAAACGCTCTTGGCCAGTTGTGGAAATGCTCATCGATGCGGTCAAAGCCGCCTGGTTCGTCGCTGTCATGCCAGAACGCGCTCCTCGATCCAGTCAACGTAAAGCAGGCGCTCCGCAAATAACCATTCACCGTCTACCTTCACAAATGTGTCGTAATAGCGGAGCGCAGCAATCGTCACCTGTCGCTTTCCACCTTCGATAGTGAGGTGATGGGGCATGCAATAAGTTTCCCCTGTGCCTCGATCGCTGGTCAGCGTGAGGATCGTCGTCTGTCCGAGGAAGTGCATGGTGGCAGCGTACTTGTTCAGATCGGCAAACACTGGAGCAAGCTGCTCGCGCGAGCGCAGTTCCTGCGATGGATTGGGATCCTTTGCGTTCATGTAGACCACGAAGTGCGTATCTGCGGTGAAAAGAGCCATCTGACCTTTCGCATCGCGACGATCGGCACAATGTGCATAGGCCTCAACGAGCTCCCGGATGGCGAGGCGGTCCGCGGCTTCGCTGGGGGAGATCGTGATGTGTTTGCTCATAGTTGGTTTCCTTGTCGGATTCGTTCCCTCGCAGCAAGACTGCCACTCTTGTCGACAGTCAAACAATCTTGAAAAACATTGAAAGCTAGACAACACCTTCTACGATCAGGCCTTGGTAAATTGCTCCTTTTTGACGGTGCTTGGCAACACTTTGGTATGCCTCGCTACAGTACCAATCCTTCGCTGACTTTGCGGTTGGGAATTTTGCTATCACGATTCCCTCAATGGGATCGCCTTCCAAGACTTCATGTTTCCCATAAGCGACCAAGACTTCAATTGGATGTCCTTTCATGGTCGCTTTAATTCCAGCCCAGTAGGTCTCAAGCTCTTTTTGATCCAGTGTTTTTGTTCTGGTGAAAACGATGTAAGCAGACATGATTGATCTCTCTTCATGGGTTAGTCGATTACGGAAATTCCAAATTCAAGGCAGATAGCGACGTTCTCGCTCATGCGAGTCCTGCCTAGGAAGCGAGTATCGCTCGCGGCTCGAGAAAGGCTTCGATCCCGAACGTACCGAATTCACGGCCTACGCCGGAGTGTTTAAATCCTCCGAACGGGGCTTGTTGATCATCAAGCATGCCGTTGATTGCTACGCGGCCTGCGAGGAGCTGGGAGGCTACGTGGCGAACACGCTGTACATCGGTCCCGCTCACGTAGGCGTGCAGGCCGTAGGTGGTATCGTTGGCGATCCTGATCGCATCTTCGTCGGTTTCGTAGGTGATGACGCATAGGACCGGGCCAAAGATCTCTTCCCGGGCGATTGTCATGTCGTTCGTCACATTGACGAACACGGTGGGCTTCACGAAGTAACCCTCTTCGAGACCCTTGGGATGTCCTTCACCGCCGATGAGCACCTCCGCACCTTCTTCAATTCCCTTGCGAATGTACGATTGCACTCGCTCATACTGCTTCAGCGTCACCATAGGGCCGACGGCGGTCTTTGGATCGGCCGGATCGCCTGCGGGAAAGGCGTGCATGGCGGTCAGAATCGCTCGTTTCACCTCATCGAGGCGGATTTTCGGTACAAGGAGCCGCGTCCCAGCGACACACGCCTGACCGCTGTTCATGAACGCGATTGCAAGTGCCGTTGGGATT
>Ga0070735_10001953_pt1 | contig 19096 bp, 18 predicted proteins | sample Coa_R1_FD_66443 | JGI IMG/M metagenome (GOLD analysis project Ga0070735, IMG submission 66443) | Surface soil microbial communities from Centralia Pennsylvania, which are recovering from an underground coalmine fire - Coalmine... | ecosystem: Environmental > Terrestrial > Soil > Unclassified ... | reverse complement strand
CGCGGCGAGCGCACACGCGCACAAAACGATAGCTGCGATACGAGGCATGGAAATTCCTCCTAGTGTGGAGGGCATCTTAGTACAATCGTCGCGCCCAGTGGGGTTTTCGTAGCGCGGGCTTCACGGGCTGCGGAGAAACTCAAAACATTGTCATTCTGAGCGCTCGCACCGAGGACTCGCGCCGAGGCGAAGCGAAGAATCTCTCTTTGGCTTTTCCTATGCGTGAATCGAAGAGGGATTGCGATATCATTTTTGGATTCGCGCGGGGATCGCGCGCTGCGAAACTTACACCAGAAAGAGGTTTCACTATGAGGCTCGCTCGAATTGCAGCAGTAGCGGTCTTGCTCGCGGCGCCGCTCGGTGTCCGCGCCCAGGCGCCCGCGGCCAAGAATGACAAGGCCGCTCAGGAAGTGATCGAATTCCGAAACCGCTACATCGAGGCGGAAGAGAATCGTGACATTCCGTTTCTGGACAAAATTCTGGCCGATGATTTCTTTGCCCTGAATCCGCAGGGCAAACTGCTGGACAAGGCCGGTCAGCTCGAAAACCTCAAGCGCCCCGACCGCACGCTGAAGGTCCTGAACGCCCGCGAAACGCACGTGCAATTTTACGCGCAGGGCCAAGTGGCCGTTCTCACCGAGCACGTGACGGTCGACGGAATGGACAAGGGCAAGCCCTTCGGCGGCGAGTACCGTTTTCTGCGCGTCTTCGCCAAGCAGAACGGAAACTGGAAGGTAGTGCTGGCGCAGGGAGCTCCGATGCCGGATCAAGCGGCGGGCGCGAAGTAGAGATTGGCGTTGTCGATGTTCGCTCGGAGATTCCGGGATCGAAGCCTACTGCCAGGCGGCGAGCAAGCGGACGAATGGACAAGCGCCGCCGGAGAATTCAAATTTCAGAGGAAGCCATCTCATAAATGGTCAGGCCTGAAATAGCGCTTCAGGGGCTAAAGCCCTTGTTTGCCGGGTTCTGAATGTCGCGGCTGAAGCCGCGACCCACAAAGACTATTTATGAGATGACTTCATTTCAAATTTGAAATTTGAGATTTGAAATTCATACCCCGAAACATACGTGCCGCATTTCGAAGCGGTCGACGGAGCACTCTGCCACCTTACTTGCTTACTCTTACCGGCTCGACGCCTGGCGCGGCCCTTGGGGTTTGGCCGCGCGCAATCCACAAGACTGCCAGCGCGCCCGCGCCGGACAGGCACGCTAACGGCAGAATTGCCAGCGGGTAGCTTCCGGTGGTCTGCTTGATGTAGCCGACTACGTAGGTGGTGCCGAATCCGGCGAGATTGCTGATCGCGTTCATCTGCGCGAGGCCTGCGGCGGCGGTGCCTGCGGAAAGCCAGTCGGCGGATAGCGCCCACACCGGCCCTTTACCCGCGTAAATCCCGATCACCGCTAAACACAAAATTACGATCAGCGCCGGCAGCGATTTAAATATCAATGCCGATGCCAGGCTGGCGGCGGTCACGAACAGCGGCAGCGCCGTGTGCCAGACGCGCTCTCCGGTTTCGTCGGAACGCCGGCCCCACAGCACCATCAGCACCGAGGCCAGCGCGAACGGGATGGAATTCAGCAGGCCGGTCTGCATGTTGGTGAGGCCGTACGATTTGATGATCTGCGGCTGCCAGATCTGCAGGCCGCTGCTGACCGCCGTGCTTCCGGCGAGCGTGATGCTCAGCACCAGCACGTACTTGTTCCAGAGCACGCTCCACAAACTGATTTGCCCGACGCGTTTTTTTTGCAGGGTTTCCGATTGCAGGCGGCCGTCGAGCCATGCTTTCTGGTCGTCGCCCAGCCAGCCCGCGCTTGCCGGCTTGTCGCTCAGGACAAACAGGCAGAACAATCCCAGCAGAATCGCAGGAAGGCCTTCCATGATGAACATCCACTGCCAGCCGTGCAGTCCGAGCCATCCGTCGGCCCCCAGCAGCGCCGCGGAAATCGGCGAGCCCAGAAAACTGGAAACGGGAATGGCTACCGTGAACATTCCCACGATTCGCGCGCGGTATTCCCTGGGAAACCAGTACGTGATGTAAAGAATCACGCCGGGGAAAAATCCGGCCTCGGCCGCGCCGAGCAACAGGCGCATGGCATAAAACGATTTCGGGCCGACCACAAACGCCGTAGCCGCCGCGAGAAATCCCCAGGTGATCATGATGCGGGCGATCCATAATCGCGCGCCGAGTTTTTCCAGCAGCAGGTTACTGGGAACTTCAAACAGGAAGTAGGAGACGAAAAATATCCCGCCGCCGAAGCCGAACACCGCGGGGGACATGTGCAGGCCTTTGACCATCTGCAATGCAGCGAAACCGACGTTCACGCGATCCAGGAAGGAAACGAAATAGCAGATCATCAAAAACGGCAGCAGACGCCACGCGACCTGGCGCATGGTGCGGATTTCCAGCGGCGTTCGAGTCGATGGATCGGCCTGGGCCGTCAAGAATGCGGTCCCTTTCGCTCACACGTTTCACGGAGCAGATGAAGACCTCTAAGTTGGCAGCAATGCAAAGGAAATCGGTTCAGTCCGCCGCGGCGGTCGCGACCATGGAATTGACCAGCGTTTCCACTTCGCGTTTCTGCGCCGCGTTCAGCGGCGTCAACGGGCCGCGAACCGGTCCGCCGTAATAACCGCGGAAATCCATGGCGGCTTTCACGCCCGGAATGCCCAATTGCCTCACGAGTTTTTTGGAGGCCGGCAGTATCCGCAGGTTCAGGTCGCGCGCTGTGGCCGTCTTTTCGGCGGCGACGGCGCGATGCAGTTCGATGCAAATTTCCGGAAGGCAGTCCGCCAGCGCCAGGACTCCGCCTACTGCGCCTAACATCAGCGAGGCGTACAGCGTGTCCGCGGAGCCAACCACCACCTGGAAGCCGGCGGGCGCGGCGGCGATGATTTCTCCGACGCGCTGCACGTTTCCGGAACTTTCCTTGATGCCGATGATGTTGGGATGCTCCGCCAGGCGCGCGACCAGATCCGGTTCGAGTGCGACTCCCGTCAGTTGCGGTATGGAATAGAGGATTACCGGCAGCTTGGAGGCATCGGCCACGCGGCGGTAATGCTCGTTGAGCGTGTCCGGAGTGAGCGCCGACTTATAGAAACTGGGCGTCTTCACCAGCACGAAATCGAAGCCAAAATTTGCGGCGGCTTTGGCGCGCGAGATGGTTTCCGGGGTGGACTCCGTCCCGACGCCGGCGATCAGCAGTTTGCCCGGGCCGGCGGCTTCGCGCACCGTCGAGAACACCTGCTCAACTTCGGCGCGGGTCAGCAATACAGACTCGCCCGTCGAGCCGATGGCTACGTACCCGGCGAGTGGAAGGCGGTTGTATTGGGCAATATTTTCACCCAGGCGGTCGGATGCTACGGCGCCTTCGGCATCGAAAGGCGTAGTAATGGCCGGAAAGATTCCATTCAGTTTCATTCCAAAATTCCTCCAGGAAGAATAATCCCATCATGGCACATCGGCGGGCGGGGCTCCAAGAACAAATCACTGCGGGGGCGGAAGTGGGAGGCGTTGGTGGCGGTTACGTCTCGCAGCGCTCTTCGAATTAGACCAGGCAGGCTGAACAGACGGCGGAAGAAGTCAAAAAATTGTCATTCTGAGCGAAGCGAAGAATCCCTCCGTGGTTCTTGCTTGTACGTAGATCGAAGAGAGATTCTTCGCTTCGCCTCGGCGAGAGCCTTCGGTGCGAGCGCTCAGAATGACAAAACTCGACTTTTTCCGCAGCCTGTGAAGCTTGTTGCAATTGAATCGCCTTAGCGGATCGCGGCTATGCGGAATCCGTAGTCGGCGTATTTGAATTCGGGAGGTATGCTGGATCGCGCAGCGGTTCGCGTCACCTTGATGTGGTGGCGCCACGAACCGCCTCGAGAGGCGCGGCGGTTGCTGGTGCTCGGCCCCTGCGGATTTCGTTCCGGCGACGCGGCGTAGTACGCGGCGTCATACCAATCGGAACACCATTCGTGCACGTTGTCGCCTAGGTTGTAGATGCCATACGCGTTCGGGGTGTACAAGGCGACCGGTTCGGGGCCGGCTTTCCAGCGATTGGCGTAGTTGGGCACCTCTTCCGGTGCGCAATTGCCCCACGGGTAGTCCTCACCTTCGCGGCCGCCGCGGGCGGCGCGCTCCCATTCGGCTTCTGTTGGCAAGCGGAACTGTTTTCCGAGCATGCGGCTCAACCATTCGCAATATTCAACGGCATCAAACCAGGACACCGCGACGACCGGCTGCTGCGGATGGTTAAAGTTTGGGTCGTTCCAGTGGAGCGGCGCGGGATGGCTCGTGCCTTCCAGAAATCGCGCGTACTCGGCATTCGTCGTCTGAAACGCTGCCAGTTCAAATGCGTCTACCCACACGCGATGTTCTGGCTTTTCATCATCGCGTCCTGCGTCGCAGCCCATCCGGAAAAATCCTTCCGGAACGTGACGCATCACGGGTTCGGGAAGAGAGGCATGGCGTAGATCGGGCGTTGCCATTTGTGCGCGGCCTCAGATGTATCCCGCGGTGGAGCGCCGTTCGCGGGACAGTTCTTCCAGAAGTTTTTCGGCGGGCGGCCGGTCTGGCGGCAGAGTCAATTTCGCTTCGATGCGCCGTACGATGCCGGTGGCAGTGTCGTAGCGGACTCCGGCGTCCAGGGCGCTGCGGCGGCTGAGAAACGCTTCCACCAGCGCGAACTCCTCGGGCGTCAGGCGGCTGGCGCCGTAGCTGTGCGTGGCGGCGGCCGGCGCAGGAGACTCCCACGGCGCGACAACTTTTTCGAAAGGCTTCTCGTGAACCACCACCGTCCCGGCGACATAATCGCCGAGACGCTTGCTCTGCGGGCTGATCCATGCGCACAGCACGCCGATGCCGTAGGCGAAGGGAAGCTGATCGATGATTCGGAGCAGATTGCGGCCGACAGCGTCGATGGCCGTAATCGGCTGGCCGGAATCCTTGATCACGCGGATGTGCGTCAGGCGTTTGCCGGGAGTCTGCCCGTTCCAGATGGCCTCAAACAGCATGTAATATCCGTACGTCAGCAAGAAATACACGAAGATCAAGATCGCGATGATCCAGGTGGGCGCGGACGACCCGCCCGCGAGGCCGAGGCGACTGAACCCGGCACCCAGCCCAAAAACGATCAGGATCAAAACGACGATCACCGCGCCCTGCACCAGCGAATCCACCAGAATGGCAAGAAATCGACTGCCGATTCCGGCTACTGGGAATTCAATCGACGTCTGTTCCGGCGTTTCAATGATAAGCTTTTCGCCGGCGGACGGATCGAAGGCCGTGGGATCGGATGGGCTTGAGGACATAGATGATTTCGACTCGATGGCTCGCGAAACGCAAACCGCACTGGCAGCGCCTGGAGCAGTTGGTCGACCGCTCAGGCCGGCGCGGCGTGGCGGCCCTCAATCATGACGAATTGCAGGAACTGGGACTATTGTACCGCCAAACGGCCTCCGACCTGGCGACCGTTCGCGAAGATATCACCAGCCGTTCGTTCACGTCTTATCTGAACCAGCTTCTAGCGCGCGCCCACAATCTGATTTACATGGGCAGGAAACCGAACTGGCGCGGCGTCCTGAGCTTTTACATGGACACCTACCCGCGCATTTTTCGCGAAACATTTCCGCTGGTGACGTTATCGGCGTTGGTGTTCATTGCCGCGGGCATCGCCGGGGCGGTGGTCACGATGCGCGATCCGGGCTTTGCCAATCAAATTCTTGGGCCGCAGATGATTGAAACCATCGAGAAGCGGCAGATGTGGACGCACTCGATCCTGGCGGTCAAGCCGATGGCCGCGTCCGGAATCATGACCAACAACATCACCGTGGGTTTCGCCATGTTCGCGGCGGGGATCACTGCGGGCGTGGGCACGCTGTGGATGCTGATTACCAATGGCCTACTGATGGGAGTTCTGGCCGTGGCCACTGCGCGCGCCGGAATGGCGCTGCAGTTGTGGGATTTTGTCGCGGCGCACGGGGCGCTGGAGTTGCCGGCGATCTTTATCGCCGCCGGAGCGGGACTGGAGATTGCGCGCGGGCTGCTGTTTCCGGGCCTGCTTTCCAGAAAAGAATCGCTGCGGCAAGCGGGGAATCGCGGAGCAAAGCTTTTATTGGGAACGATTCCACTGCTGGTGGTCGCGGGCGTGATTGAGGCGTTCATTTCGCCGGTGAACATTGCTACGCCGCTGAAGTTTCTGTTGTCCGCCGTGCTGCTGACGGCGCTGGTGCTGTACTTGTCGAGCGGGATGCGAACGCCGGTGCCGCGGGAGAGCTAGAGGCGAACGAGAGGGTGTGTTGTCCTGTAGCCGCCGGTCCGGAATTTCAAATTTGAAATTTGAGATTTGAAATTAAGACCTAAAAATCTTTGGATGAGCCCGGGTTCGTTCAAATCAAATCAAATTTAATCAAATCAAGCTGCGATCCTTGATGTCCAGGTATTCGTTCACCAGCGACGCGGCTAGTGCTCCGGGCATTAGCTCCATGGCCAGCACGCCGTGCTGGCGCAGGCGGCGCAGCAGGAGTTCGCGGCGCTGCACGATTTCGATCGCGGCGATATAGCGGAACATTTCCGCCTCGGAAGTCGGGCGCTGGGCGGCTCGTTCGTTTAGGTCCGGCTGGCCTACGGCGGCGAACAGCACGAGGTGGCGGCGAGTCATTTGCCGGGCGTACTCGACGACGTCTGGAATCCCGGCGGTTTCGGCTAGGTCGGTGATCCAGACGATCAGGCTGCGGCGATGCTGCTCGTAGAGCAGCGCGCGGGCGGCGCGGGCGTGGTCGGCTTCGTAGGGCTCGGCGCGGACCATCGCCAGCGACTCAATGATCGAATGCAGGTGCGACGCGCCACGCCCGGCGTTGCGATTCTGCTGAATCTCCCGGCCGTAGGCCAGCAAGCCCACGCGATCGCCGGAATGCATGGCCACCTGCGCGAGGGCCAGTGCGGCGTCCACCGCGTAATCGAGCTTCGAGAGTCTTGGCGCCGCTGCGCTGGCACCCTCGATCTGCTCGCGCAGCAAGCGGCCGGCGTCGATCACGATCCACACCGTCTGGCTGCGCTCCACTTGAAATACGCGGGTGATCACCTTGGAACGACGCGCCGTCGCCGTCCAGCTGATGTTGCGGAACTCGTCGCCGGTGCGGTACTCACGCAGGCTTTCGAATTCGCGGCCTTGTCCGCGGATGCGCCGGCGGCGGCGCTCCATCGCCACTTGCCGCGTGCGGATCAGAAAAAGTGTCTGTTGCTTGGCTTGCTCCAGGTTGGGCAGAACACGCACCGTCGCCGATGTTTCCGCCACCGCCCAGCGCTCGGCCAGCCGCAGGGCGCTCTGATAGCGCACATACAAACGCCCGAGGCGCAGGTCGCCGCGCTGCGAGGGCAAGATATCGTACGCGGCGCTCGCCGACATTCCGGCGGGCACGGCGAGTTCGAGTACCGGAGGTTCGCGGCGCAGCGAGACTGGAGTTTCGTCGGTGATGCGAGCAAATACGGGGCGGCGAGCGAAATTCTGCAATTCCACGATAACGCTCGATGGCACGCCGAGCGACGGCGCGGAATGCCACACGCGGCGCAGTTCAAGATCGACCGGCTTCGGGAGACGCAGCAAATCCTGCAACCAAAGCAGAAGAAAGACCGCGTCCCACACAAACATTCCCGCGATCAGCCGCGGCGACCACGCCGCCGGCACCACCCACACCAGTCCGATCAGCAAGCCCACGAAGAAGCGCGTGCCAAAACTGATGCGAAATCGTCCAGACGGGCGCGCGCGTTCCGCGGCGACCGGCGGAATGAACGTCGCGCCTGAACTCACTTGGGAACCTCGACGGCCGACAGAATTTCCGCAATCACCGAATCCGCGGTCAGGCCTTCGAGGTCGGCTTCCGGCTTCAGCATCAGGCGGTGGCGCAGCACGGCGGGAGCGGCCGCTTTGATGTCGTCGGGAATCAGGAAGTCGCGCCCTTCCATTCCGGCCAGCGTGCGGGCCACAAAAAACAAACCGATGGCCGCGCGCGGGCTGGCTCCGAGAGAAAGTGCCGGCCAGTCGCGGGTCCGGCGAATTACGGCCACGATGTACTGGTACAGCGCCGGTTCGACGCGCACATGGGCAATCTCGGCTCGTGCAGCGGCGAGCATGGCCGGGTCGATGGGCTCGAGCGGAACTTGCTCGATCAAATGCGCATCGGTGAGGGTTTCAAACCTCTTCAGGATCGCGGCTTCCTCTTCGGCGCTTGGATAATCGATTCGTATTTTCAGGAGAAAGCGGTCCAGTTGCGCCTCGGGCAGCGGGTAGGTTCCCTCGAACTCGACGGGATTCTGTGTGGCGAACACCGTGAAGTTCGGGCCCAGCGAATAGCGCACGCCATCGATCGTTGCCTGCCGTTCTTCCATCGCCTCCAGCAGCGCCGCCTGAGTGCGCGCGGTGGTGCGATTGATTTCGTCCACCAGCAGCAAATCCGTGAAGATCGGGCCGCGATGCAGCGTGAACGCGCTAGTCGCCAGATTGAAAACATTGGTGCCGATGATGTCCGCGGGCATCAGGTCGGCGGTGCACTGGATGCGCTGGAATCCCAGGCCGCAGATTCGCGCCAGTGTTTTTACCGTCAGCGTTTTCGCCAGCCCGGGAACTCCTTCGAGCAGGGCATGGCCGCCGCACGCCATCGCGATCAAGAGCTGATCGACGATTTCCTGTTGCCCGATAATAACCTTCGACAGCTCGGTGCGAATGTGCGCCGTGAGTCGTGCCAGATTTTCCACTTAGCGTTTCTCCTCGATGGGACGGGGCTTCAGTCCAAACAATACTTCATAGTGCTCCAGCGCCTGCACGATTTTCAGCGCTTCGGCGCTGGAAACGTTTTGTTCGCGCGCGGCCCGCTCGGCGCGCTGCAGCGTCTCCAGGAATCCGGGCTGCTTCCAGCCGAGACGGTCGCGGACCGCCGCGTCCAGTTGCAGGTTGGAAACCGAAGGCGTGAGTCCCAGCCGCCGCACCAATTGCGTGTGGAATCGCTGGCAGGCTACGCGCACGGCGGCCGAACCGGCACTCGCGCGACGGTACAGGTCACCCAGTGTGTCGACAAACTCTAGCGGCGAAAGCCGCGAGGCGACGGCCGGGGCGTACACGGGGCCGCTCCTGCGGCTAAAGGCCAGCAAAATGAACGCCGCGAGCAGCGCAAGTTGAACGACCGCCCATGGCACAGGGGTTTCCGCGAAATAATCCCACAGCGAACCGCGATAGCCGTGAAAATATTCGTCCCACAAAACGGTGGTGTCGCCGGGACTTGCTCCGGGCCGGAGCGCATGGATGCAGCCCAGAAAAAACGGCAGGTTGCCCTCGCGCGAAATTCCGGAGTTGGTCACCGGGGTGGGAGCGCTCCACCACAGAACCCGTCCACTGCCGCTGCGCCAGGTGACCACCACGGGCTCTTCGGCGTCGCCGTACAAAGGGATCTGGGCGCCGGCCGAAGCGACCCAGCGATCCAAGGCGTTCATAGTGATTTTCGGCGCGCTCAACGTCAGGGCACTGGGAGAAATCGCCGCAAAGCTCTCGGAGGTGAGGTTGGATGCCCGCAAGATGGAAGGCGGCGAAACTGCTCCGGCCTCCAGAAACAGAAACGGAAAATTGCCGGCATAAATGATCCAGCCGCCGGAGCGAACGAAACGCAGCAGGGCCTCGCGCTCGGGCTTACTCGGAAAAACGCTGGGATTGGCGAGTATCAAGATCGTTCCGTGCGGCCCGGACGGCAGTTCCGTGGGAGATTTTTCCCAGCGTTCTGACCGGTAGCCCAGTTCGCGGAGCAGCAGGTAGGCGGCCTGCGCTCCGGAACGCGACGTTGAGTACGTAGTTGAAGCTCCCGCGTCTTCGTCGGTGTCAGGAGCGGGCGAAAAGACGACCGTGGCGACGATCAGCACCAGCAGGATCGCCGCGGCGATGAGCAGAAGTTTTCGGTCGCCCGGATCTAGGGCAGATGGCATCCCAAAGTCTCCAGTTCCGTGAGCGACTCTTGAAAATCCGTCTCTGTCGCAACGCGATAGCCATACCAGATGTGTTCCAGCCGGGAAGTAAGCGCCGACAGCGCCTGTTTGCGAACCACGTAAGTTTCCGGCTGAAGAATTTTCGACCGGCTGAGAGCGCCCAGATATTCGCGCGGCGTTTTGGCGCGATCCGGCGCCAGCGCGCCGAGTTCCTGAAGGCGCGTGACCCCCGCCCAGTACGCGCAATGAATGGCCCCGCGGTAATCGCCGCGCCCGGCCGCTTCGCGCGCGGCGTACACCCACTCCTGCCAGGATCGCAGCGGAACGACGGCAGTTTGCAGCGCCATTTCCGCATTTTTGGCAGCGCGAAACCAGTTGCGGAAAATCCAGTAGGCAATCAGAACGGCCGCGGCGCAGACGCCGATCCACAACAAAATGTACCCGAATGATTTCTGCCCGCCCACACGACCCAGCAGGCGCTGCAGCGCGCGGAGGAGAATTTCGCTAAGCCGCGCGCGAAGCCTATCCCACCACGATATCTGCCGCCGGGTCTGGGCATATTCTGAGCGCGCCAGTATGGCATTCAGTTTTTCCCGCGCGGCGGAATCGGAAGACTGCAGCTCGAGCCCGGAAGCGGACGCGGTTTCCGCCGCCAGCGCGTCCAGATAGTCACGGGCTTGTTCGATTTCCTGACTGCGGTTTTCAGGCTGCTTTTCCGCCTTCAGCAAACGGGACGAGAGCAAGGCCGCCGGCACATCGTAGTGGCGCCCGCCAGCATCGACGGCCCATGCTTCCGGAAGCGCTTCACGATACGCGCGCAGGCTTTCGGGGGAGCCTTTGGCGGTATCCAGTCCGGCTTTCAGACGCTGCATTTCCTGGATGAAGGACTGAGCGTCATAGATCGGAGCAGTTGTGGCTTGCGGCGCAGGCCCCACCGGCCGCGCATATCCGGCTGGAAGGACGAGCACTGCGAGAAGGGCTGCCGCAATGGCGCGGTGGCTCTTCAAGAAAAGGGAATAGGCTCGCTGCAGTCGTCTAAGACGCATCTCGGCCAAACGCGCTGGGCACACCGCCCGTAATCGGCGGCGGCATGGGATCGGGGCCAATGGCTTGCATCATCATCTGCAGATCGAAGGCTTCCTTGCGCACCCGCAAATCATAATAGAACAGCGCGAAGGCAATTGTATGAACCGGAGCGATTAAAACTCCACCCAAAACGTTACCGACCTGTCCGAGGATCGTCCACAAGACCATGAGGTGCGATTGCCCGCCGCTCATGGCCATCAAAATGAACGACGGAATCTGAAAGAGCAGGCCTACGCCGTAAGTTAGTGCCGCCGCCAAAAGGTAAATCAGGGCCGCGCGGCCGGCAAAGTCCCTGGTCAGATCGAAACTCCTGCGAATCGCTTCGGCAGGGCTGATGTCTTCGATCAGGGTGGCGGCGGTGGCTACAGGAATGCGGCAGAGCAAGTACAATCCGGGAATCACCAGCGCCAGAAATCCGCCCATCAAAATGAGCCCGCTCAGGACCATGACCCCCAATATTGCTCCCGCCTTTCCGCGAACCAGCCGAAACGATCCGCGGATGGTGGCCGTCCGGCCGGCATAAATTTCGGAAACCGCCATGACCGAAGCGCCTGCGGAATAGAGAAACGCAACGAAAACAGCAATCGCCGCGGCAAACAGCAGAACGCCCGCCACGATCATGCCGGCGATCTGCGCCGAGGATGGCAGCGCGGTGTGTCCCGGCAGGCCGTAGAAAAACAGTCCGGAAAAGAAAATGATGGCCAGCACGAACAGGTAGGGAATCGCGGCGATCCCGATGAACATCAGGAAATTTCTGCGGTACAGAAAGAATGTGCGATCCAGCAGTTCGCCAAGGCTGAGTGGACGGAGGTCAAGCGCGGCCATCGGGCCCCCTCGCGCCCGCAGGCGCTTCAAAGTGTGTGTACTTTATCAAGAATTACCGGGGAGTCAATCGGTCGTTGGGCTCGCGAGCAGTGATCCGCAACGGTCGGCGGAGATGAAACTCCGGCGCTTCGCCAAAGAGCGCTCCGTGAACCGCGCGCGTTCCGGACACGGATTGCGATTCTCGAATCGCGGATCACGCCAACAAAAGAAACCTCTTGCGCGTTTTTGCATTGCTGCGTAAGATACCGCCGGGTCAAGAAGGTGTGGAGCCCGTGCCAAAAGAAAAACCGAAAGTAAATATCGGCGAGGTCATTCGCAGTTATCGGGGGCAGCGAGGGCTTTCGCAGGGCGATATTGAGCGGCGCACAGGTTTGCTGCGCTGCTACCTTTCTCGCGTGGAGAACGGTCACACCGTGCCGTCCCTCGAAACGCTGGCCAAGATCGCCGAGGCCATGGAAATCGCTCTGGCCGATTTTTTCCCCGGCGCCGAAACTCCGCGCGACCGCGACACCCAGAAAATGCTGGGCGAACTTTCCGAAGACGAGATTCGCTTTCTCTCCGAAATCAAGAAATACAGCACCACGCTCTCGGACGGCGATAAGCGCCTGGTTCTGGCCATGATTCGCAAGATGGCCACGGTGATCCCGCCGCCTCCGCGAAAAGTAGCCGCCCGCCGCACCGCGTACTGAAGTTCAAATCCTCAAAAGTAGTCTTGAACTTATTCGACCGCGGAGTTTTTTTTTCGCATTCGGCGTGCATGCAATTGAACTGCGCGGAGAAAAGCGGGAAGGGTTGCTCTCGCCGAACGGCCTCACACGTAGCGGTAACAAAAAGTCTTTTGCTGTCATTCTGAGCGAAGCGAAGAATCTCTCTTCGATTTACGTCGGGGCAAAAAGCGAAGAGGGATTCTTCGCTTCGCTCAGAATGACAGCGTCTCTCTTAGCGCGAGGAGGGCTTTCCCGCGGCAATCGCGAGGAAACGGGAATGGTCCACGATCGAGTGCGAGATGCGCCCTCGTCCGATCACATCATTCCCGCTGCGCGCTTCCACTTCAAAAATCAGGCGGCGGCCGTCAATTTCGACCAGCCTGGACGTGGCAATCACCGTGGACCCGGCAGGTACGGCCTTCAGGTGTTCCACCTCGATGCGCACGCCCACATTGATCGAACCGGGGGGCAGCGCCGGGCGGATCGCGTGAGAAGTGGCCATTTCCATGAGTCCAATCATGGCAGGCGTCGAAAACACGGCCGGCATATCCGGATGGTAGTAAGACAATGTCCAATCGACGGGCACCACCCGCTCGCAATATCCTTCCAGCCCAGGTTCGAGTGGTTTTGGTTTGGGAGGGACTTCGTTCATTGCAAATTCTCCGACCCCGCGGCGGAAGGATTCTTCGCCAGGGCCGGTTGGCTCTTCAAAAGTGTTCCCACGACTTCGGTGAGCGTTGTGCCACACTGCGCCCAAAGGCGGCGCTTCAGGCTGCAGTAATCCTGTGATCCGGCAAACACGTCGGCCATCAAGGCGCGAAACGTCGGGCTGCGCTCAATAAACTGGATCATGCGCGTGGCGACGGCGGCGCCGAGGAACCGTCCGCGATAGAACCGGCGGGCGATGCGCGTGGCAAATTCAAGGTCGGTGGAAAACGCTTTGCGAATGCGGGCGGGATATTCCTCCGGCTGTTGCGCGATCAGGGATTCCGCCAGCACTTCGCCGGAGCGCAGCGCGTAATAGAGCCCTTCGCCGGTGATGGGATCGACCCACGCAGCGGCATCGCCGACCAGCGCCCAGTTTCGCCCCACGACCCGCCGTGAAGAGAGCGTCTGCTTTTGCGGAGACGGCAGGACGTGGCTGTAGAATCGCGCGCCCTCGCGAGGAATTTTTTCGTTGTCCATGAACGCGTGCAGGTGGCGGCGCAGTTCCTGGCTGGTGTGCCGGGCCATGCTGCCGCAAATGCCGACGGAAAGATGGTCGCAGCGCGGAAAGGACCAGAGATAGCCCTCGAAGTGGCGCAGGAATTTCACGCAAATTCCCTCGGCCTGCGCCGGCACGAAATAGCCCAGCGTCATTTCCAGATCGTTGCGCGCCAGCGGGCGCGTGCCGGGAAGCAGGGAGTTGCGCGCCCCGGCCGCCACGACGATGAAATCGGCTTCGACGGGGGTATCGCCATTCGCCCCACTCGTCATCAGTTTTGCGCGCTCGCCGGATGGGTCAAGTTGCGTCACGCGCGAGCGAACCACGCGGCAGCCGGCGGCTTCGGCGCGATCCAGCAGCAGCCCGTTCAGCACCGTGCGGGAATAAATCACGATGGGCTGGTCGAGCGCCAACAGGGCTCGATTGCCCTTGCTGGAAATCAGCTCAATGCTGCGGATCAGTTTTTTGGGATGCGGACCGCTGAGAAGAAAAGGATAGGCTTGGATCGCTTTGTGGGTCAGGCCGCCGCCGCACGGTTTTTCCCAGGCCAGGTGCTCGTCGTAAATCGTGACGTCGTAGCCGGACCGCGCCAGCCGCTCTCCGCACATGGCGCCGGCCGGCCCTCCACCCACGATCGCGATATTCCGCATCCGATGCCTCGATGAATAGGGCAGAGCCTGGTAGAGAACCCGGCGCCGAAGAATTCCCAGGATGCGGGGAAAGCAGCCTCGCAGCCGGAAACCTCCGCGGAAGTATATCAGAAAAGGGAAGTCGGCCCCGGTGATCTCGCGAAACCCACTCGAATTGATTACCCGAGAATAAAGCCGGGAGGGAAAGCCAACCTATTGGTTAAATCCGGGTTCCAAGTGTCTATGCCGCGAAACAGAGAAACCGCCGGGGCGAGTGAACGCTCATCTTCGATCATGATGGCATTACTGAAATTTTTCTTGATAGCGTGTCTTGCCGCGGCGCCGGCATTCGCACAATCGATTCCAGCCGTCAAGGCGAAAGCTCTCGATAACTCTGAGGTTTCTCTTCCTGGGTCTGGCGGGCACGAAGTTCTGATCCTGGTCGTCGGGTTCTCACATAGAAGCGGAGATCTATGCCAGGTTTGGGACAAAAAAATCGCCGCGGACTTTCGCGCCGAACCCCGCGTGGGCTATTACATTTTGCCGGTGCTGCAAAGTGCGCCGTCGCTGGTTCGCCCGATGATCCTGCACGGTATGCGCAAGGACGTCCCGGCCGACGAGCTTTCTCACTACCTGCCTCTGTACGCCAAGGAGGACGAGTGGAAGAAGTTGGTAAGCATGTCCTCGCCTGACGATCCGTATCTGATCGTCGCCACGGCGGACGGGCACGTGGTTTGGCAGGCGCACGGAGCGTACTCGGACGACATTTACGCGGAACTGAAGAAATCCGTTTCCGGCGCAAAAGAAAAATGATCCGCGCCACGACATGCCGGAGCCGCCGCGGGGCTAGTGGTTGGGAATTTCCACCGCCGCAGTAATTACGCACACCCAAAGTAGAATTTCCGCCAGGCCGGATAGTTTCGCGATGGCCGGAGTGTCGGAAGTCGCTCCCCAATCCCGCGCTTTCCATTGCACGAAGATGTGCCAGAGCAGCGCGCAAGGAACAAAAAAGCCCAGCTTCCATTCAAAGGCGATGTTGACGAGAAAGGTCGTCGCGGTGGAGGAAAAAAGCAGGAACCCGCCGGTTACAACGATGCAGAAACCGATCCAGTTCCACACGAACAGATCGTCGCGGAGCTGCGCGGCGGTTTCGCGGTTCTTGCCAATTCCCAGCAGGCGCAAGTCGAGAGCCAGGTTGGTCCCGATCCAGATGGACAGTCCGGTGAAGTGAACGAGTTGGGTGAATGGATAGGCCCACAGCGACGTGCGCACTCCGGTTCCCCAGGGAGTGCTCTCCAGCCATTTTGCGTAAGCCTGAAGTATTCCGTACATGTCGGGCGTCCTCTCTCGATTCTTCTCTTGGAGTCGTGGCTTCCCTGGAACCGTTACCCGTGCGGCGTGCCGGATTTTTTACCCGAGGCCTTCCATGGCCGGGATTTCCGACGCGCTCAGAATGGTTAGAATCCAAAGCAGCAGCGCGATGGTGGCGATCACCTTTGCCGAAGTTGGAATTTCCGGCAGTTCCGACCACTTCGGCGCGCCCCGCTGCACCAGGATGGCGAACACGATGGAAATGATGATCATTCCCAGCTTTACGTGAAACACCGGATCCGGCGCCCAGTCTCCCGCGTCCGTCAGGAACATGAAAAATCCTGAGATGATGGCCAGCACCATTCCTGTCCATGCCCAGGGAAAAATTTGCGACGAAAGTTCCGAGAGATTCCGGTTTTTGGCGGCGACGCCCATCACGCGCAGGTCCACCACGGCCATCGAGCCGATGAACCAAAACATCGTCAAGTAGTGGATCACCGAGACGCTCGCATACATCCATCCGGTGCTGCTCAGCGTCTTCACCCATCCCAATTGTTCCATCGCTTCCCACATCGTGCCGCCTCCTGAAACAAAGCTTCGCCGCGAACGCTGAGCGGTCCGGCCACATCCCCGCGCAAACATAGACGCAGCGGGATTTGTGCCGTTTCTCCATCAATTCACAAGAACATGGAACTGAACCAGCGAGAGCATCCGCGAGGCAGGTCTCAAATGCAAGTTAATTCGGCGTAAACTCGGGCCGCGCCGCGAGCCAACGGGGCTCACCGATGAACCTGTTTGGCAGGCGGTAAACTGCGGTTGAAACGAGGTTTCTTCCGTGGTCTTGGCGGAAACGGTTTTATGGTTCCACTGTAATTCGGTGCGGGTCGCCGGGTGCCAAGGGCTGGTGTTTCTCAAAATAGCTCAGCATCGCGTCGATGTCTTGCGGGCCGCCGAGACGCACGGTCCCTTGTTGCAATATCCAGAATTGATCGCCGCCATCGGCCAGGAAGCTATTGACGGTCACGCGGTATTTGGCCGAAGGTTCGACTGCGGCGCGATGAATTTTAATGCTGCCGGCGTCGACTTTTGCGCACACCGCGCCGCCGGGGCTCCACGTGTACGTGAAACCGTCGGACACTTGCAGGGGCCGGTCGGTTTCGGGAGGTGCCACTGCGTTGGACGGAGCGCCGAGGGAGCAACCCTTGAACTGTTCCTCGAGCAGTATCTTGATCTGCGCGCCGGTGAGCGTCATGGTCACCAGGCTGTTGCCGAACGGCTGCACGGTGAAAAGTTCGTTGTAGGTGACCTCCCCTTTTTTAGCTCCATTTTCCGCGGCGGGTGAAACTGGGACGTAGGGGATGTCCGCGCGGATCCCGCCCTCGTTCATGAACGATACGACCGCGCCGCCCGAGCCCGCAGCTTGCGTAGCGGCTAACTGGGCATCGGCGATTACATCTCCGAGCGCGGCCTCGCCGGCGAAGTTGGGCGTCCTGGAAATCTCCGCCGTCACCGATCCAACCACTCGATTGGCAATCGGCGCCGCCAGCGCGGCATAGTGATCAACGAGGCTCTTCAGAGTGGCGTCTGGAATCACGCCGCTCGCCGTGGTGCGCTCCACCAGGATATTTTTTGCGGAGACATCCGTAACACGCCGTGTGTTCCGGTCGATCCGCACATCGATGTCCGTCAGCACTCGTCCATAGGCGCTGGCGCTGGTGACATAAATTTTGCGGCCGGCGCGGTTCGGCAGTTGGCAGATGTAGGGTTGGTGCGTGTGCCCGGAAATCACGAGATCCACGTGGTCATCCAGCCGCCGGACGATGGATTCGATCGGCGTACCTGCCAGATCGCCCTCGCAGGCATTAATGTCGAGCGTGCCCGCCGGAGTTTGCCGGCCGCCTTGGTGGATGAGGACCACGAAATTTGCAACGCCTTGCTTGCGCAGCCTCTGAATCACTGCGTTGATCGTGCTTGCTTCGTCATCGAATCGCAATCCGGCGACGCCGCTGGGCGTCACGATGGTCGGCGTTTCCCGCAACGTCAGGCCGATGAACGCAACCCGTACGCCTTCATAGTTCTTGATTGCGTAGGCCGGAAACAGCGTGCGGTGCGCGGCAGTATCGAAAACATTGGCGGCGAGGTAATGAAACTTGGCGCCCTCGAATGGGACCGGCGTTCCGCTAGCGGCGCCCTGGCAGGTGTTCTGGTCCTCGGTTGAGCAGCCGCCCGACTGCATGCGCAGAAGTTCGCGCTTGCCCTTGTCGAATTCATGATTGCCGACCGAGCTGAATTCCAGGCCCACCCGGTTCAACGCCTCGACGGTGTCTTCATCATGGAACAGCGCGGAGACGAGTGCGCTCGCGCCGATCAGATCTCCGGCCGCTACAACGACGTGGTTTGGATTCTCGCGCTTCAGTTGAGCGACGTAGCCCGCGAGATAGTCTATGCCGCCGGCGTCGACGTTCGGCGATTTTCCTTTGGCCCTGAATTTTCCGGGCGATTGCAGATTTCCGTGCAAATCATTCAGCGCGATGATTTTTAGTTTGAGGTCATCGGCGCGGGCGGCGCCCAGCGCGGCGAAAAGGAGAACGAGCGTGTAAGCCATCCGGGGGATTCGCATGAAATCTCTCGGCCCTACTCTAACCCGAAAATTCATCTCGTACCGCCGAAACCCTGTAGACGGATTAGGCTGCGGCAACTCAAAACGTTGTCATTCTGAGCGAAGCGAAGAATCTCTCTTGTTTGTTCTTGTGCCTAGATCGAAGAGAGATTCTTCGCTTCGCTCAGAATGACAAAACAAGGCATTTTCCCGCAGCCTGTGGAGTCTGTGCCGCCTCTCGCGTGATAGTATGAGTGGTGTTTCTCGCAGCCTGCGGCAAATAAGTTTCGCGTGCTGCGTTTTCCATGGGGAAAATTGTTTCGCAGGAAGAGTTGGTTCAAGTGAGCGCCCGCGAAAAGCGCGGCGGCCGCCGAGTTGTGTTTACCAACGGCTGTTTCGACCTCATCCACCCCGGTCATGTGCGCTGCCTGGCCGAAGCCCGCGCCCTCGGCGACCTTCTGATCGTAGCTATCAATAGCGACCGCAGCGTTCGCGGCAATAAGGGACCCGAACGGCCCCTGGTTCCCGAGCAGGACCGCGCAGAGGTCATGGCCGCGCTCGCCTCCGTGGACTACGTGACCATTTTCGATGAGCCGACGCCGCGCGAATTGATTGCCCGCGTGCTTCCCAGCATTCTAGTGAAAGGCGCGGATTGGGCGCCCGAGCAGGTTGCCGGGCGCGAAGAAGTGGAAGCCGCCGGCGGCCGGGTGGTTTCCATTCCGCTGGCCTCCGGATATTCCACCACCAATCTCGTAAACCGAATCCGCAATGCCGGCGCGGGC
>Ga0070735_10001951_pt1 | contig 19130 bp, 13 predicted proteins | sample Coa_R1_FD_66443 | JGI IMG/M metagenome (GOLD analysis project Ga0070735, IMG submission 66443) | Surface soil microbial communities from Centralia Pennsylvania, which are recovering from an underground coalmine fire - Coalmine... | ecosystem: Environmental > Terrestrial > Soil > Unclassified ... | reverse complement strand
GGTCGACGCCGGAGGGCGCGCGCGATTATCTGGTGCCGAGCCGCGTGCAGCCGGGAACGTTTTATGCGCTGCCGCAGTCGCCGCAACTTTTCAAACAGATCCTGATGATTTCGGGATTCGACAAGTACTTTCAGATTGTGCGCTGCTTCCGCGACGAAGATTTGCGCGCGGACCGACAGCCGGAGTTTACACAGATCGATCTGGAGATGTCGTATCCGCAGGCGGAGCGCGTATGGGAAGTCGTCGAAGGATTCCTGATGGCGGCGTTCGGAGCGACGGGAGAGAAAATTCAGACACCGTTTCCGCGAATGGATTATGACGAGGCGATCCGGCTGTATGGCATCGACAAGCCCGATCTGCGGCTGCCTGCGTTCACGGAAGTACGCGAGTGTTTCACCGCGGAGAACCTGCAGGAACTGGCGATCAACGCGAATTTGCCGGTGATTGCGATTCGAACGCCGAAAGTTGGCGAGTTATCGCGTAAGGAACGCGACGACATCAAGCCGATGTTCCATGCGAAGGGTGGGGCGCGGGTTTACGAAGACTTCAAGCGCATCGGAAACAAGTTTGCTGAGGCCGCGGCGGCGATCGCGAAGAAAATCGCGATGGAAGAAGGCGATCTGATCGTGCTGGTGGCGGGATCGGCGCAGGCGGGGCCGCAGACCACGATGCCCGCGCATCGAAAAGTTACGCCGGCGGAGTTGGCGATCTATGCGTCGGCGGGATTGCTGCGGCTGGCGCTGGCGCAGAAATATGCCGACCGTCATGGGATCTTCAAGAAGACTGGTGATCCGGCGAAAGATTATCGCTTCCTGTGGGTGACGAATTTCCCGATGTTCGAATGGGACGAGAGCGAGAAGCAGTGGATGGCGGCGCACCATCCGTTCACGTCGCCGCATGAAGAGGATATGACTCTGCTGGAGCAGGGAGTCGAGTCGGTGACGGATCCGCAGTCGACGCTGAGCGCGGTGCGCGCCCTGGCGTACGACGTGGTGCTGAATGGCACGGAGCTTGGGTCGGGATCGATCCGTATTCACCGGCAGGATATCCAGCGGAAGATTTTCCGGGCGCTCGGCATGTCGGAGGAAGAAGCGAAGGCGCGATTCGGATTTTTCCTGGAAGCGCTCGAGTATGGGACGCCTCCGCATGGCGGGATTGCGCTCGGGCTGGATCGGATTGTGATGATTCTTGCGGGCGCGGAGAGCCTGCGCGAGGTGATTCCGTTCCCGAAGACCGCGAGAGCGGTCGACCTGATGTGCGACGCGCCGACGCCGGTGAGTGAGCGGCAATTGAAGGAGTTGGGGATTGTGCTGAAGAAGTGAGCTTGGCGCGCCTTTGAATGACAAGGTGAAAAAGAGGACTTGATGTTCACGTTCAGGATGGTCGCTATTCTGCTCTGGATTACGGCTGTTCCACTTTGGTCGCAATCCAACCCTGCCTCAGGTGCAGGCTCGTCTTCGACCTCGGCTCAGCTGACAGAGACTCCAGCCGGCTCCCAACTACCTCACCTCAGCGAGAAGGACATGCGACATCTCGCGCGGAAAAAGGTGCAGCCGGTGGGCAATCAGATTACGAGTCATCTCCGAGGCGCCGTCGTATTGGGTTTTACCATCGACAAGTCTGGTGCGCCGATCAACATACGTCTTGTTTCCGGGAACCCGCTGCTCAGTGGACCTTCGATCGATGCGGTCAAGCAATGGCGATTCAAACCCTACCTCGTCAATGGCAAGCCAGTGGAAGTTGAAACTGAAATCACGTTTGAGTATCCCGTGCCGTGCGTGTTGCAACGGTGCTGAACATTGCCGCGGAGATTTCCTACCAGTGATCCAGCCGTTACGTTTTCCACACTGACTGTCTGCCAGCGGTTCGTTTCGTGCTTTCCACGCAAACGCAGCTTCAGGTAGTTGTCCGTCAGGGCTTCGGTGAATTCGCCGTCTTCATCATTTCCTACGACATTCAGGGTGATTGCTTCTACCGTTTTGCCGATGAAGCTGCTCATGAAGGCCAGCTTTTTTTCTGCTGCCAGTTCGCGGAGGATGCGGTTGCGTTCGCGGGCGATGTGCACCGGAACTTGATTCTTCATGCTCGCTGCCGGAGTACCCGGACGTGCCGAGTAGGTGAAGACGTGGAGATAACTGAACGGCAGGTCTTCGACCATGCGGCGGGTGGCTTCGAATTCGGAATCGGTTTCTCCGGGGAATCCGACCATGACGTCGGCGCCGATGGCGGCTTGCGGCATGGCGGCGTGAATCTTTTCGATCTTCTCGCGATAGTGCCACGGACGGTATTTGCGGTGCATACGGCGGAGGACAGCGTCGCTGCCGGACTGCATTGGGACGTGCGCGTGCTTGGCAATGCGCGGCTCGGAGGCGACTAGTGCGATTAGGTCGTCGGTCCAGTCCATCGGCTCGACTGAGGAGATGCGGAGTTTCTCCAAGGCGGTCTCGTTCAGGATCGAGCGAATGAGCGAGACTAATCGTTTGTCGTTTGGCGCTCGTCGTTGGTCGTTTGTCGTTATTCGTTCGCCGCTCGTTTCCGGCTGAGCGGTAACACTCAAATCTCTGCCCCAGCGGCCTAGATTGATGCCGCTGATTACTACTTCCCGGTATCCGCCGTTTACTAGCGTGTTTACTTCTTGAATGATCCGGTTCGTGTCGAGAGAGCGGCTTTGGCCGCGGACATAGGGGATCACACAAAAGGAGCAGCGGTTGTCGCATCCGTCCTGAATTTTGAGATTCGGGCGCGTGCGCTCGTTGGCTGCGTCGAAGACCGGGGCGGCCAGGAGTTCGGTGTGGGCGAAAATGTCGGAGACGAAAATCGGCCGTTGGTCGTTGGTCGTTGGCCGTTCGCCCTCCGTCGTCAGGCTCTCTAGCGGAACAAACCCGAAGCCGCTGGAGCGAGAATTCACCTTTGTCATTAGAGCGATTTCTGCCAACTGGTGCTTGTGGGAATTTCCGACGACTAGATCTACGCCGGGCATTGCCGCTAGTTCTTCGGGGGCGCGCTGGGCGTAGCAGCCGGTGACTACGATGCGGGCTTCGGGATTCTGGCGGCGGACGCGGCGGATGGCAGCGCGTGCATCCTGATCGGCGCCGGTGGTCACCGTGCAGGTGTTGAGGATGACTACGGAAGCGTCGCGCGTGCCCGTCGCGCGCGATAGGCCACTCTCCTCGAACTGACGTTCAAGTGCGGCGCCGTCGGCCTGGGTGGCGCGACAGCCGAAATTTTCTACGTAAAATCCGGGCACAGCCTTATGGTATCAGCATCGTTGCCGCCCCCCGGTCGATGCTGACACGAAGTCCGAGTCAGGCGGAAGCCTGAGTTCTGCGGGCCTGGAAGCACTCCCGACAGAAAACCGGACGCCCCTGGGTCGGACGGAAAGGCACGGTGGTCTGCTTACCGCATCCGGAACACGTGGCTTGCGTTTCGACTTTGGTGTAGCGGTAGTTCTGTCCAGGCGCAGGGGGAGCGCCAAGCACGGCAACCCGCTTGCCCTTGCATGCTTTGCAGCGTTTTGGTTCGTTCTTGAACTGCTTATCGTGGAAGAAAAGCTGTTCCCCAGCCGTGAAGACGAAGTCCGTCCCACAGTCGATACACTTCAGCACCTTGTCCTGAAATTCCATTTGAGGATGGCTCCCTTCAGCCCGTCTCCGCGCGCCCACTCGCGTGGAAAGAACTGCGGTGGTACACCGAAAATACAGGTTGTGTACTACTCTCCCCCTCTGAACAACCCCTGGACTCGGCCCGTCCACGCTCGTAGATGGCGTGGGTAATAGCTATCGTTTTATGCCGGGAAGCTGGTGAGTATGATTCGTCCCTGATGCAGCTCAATATGGTGGGGGCCAGATCAAGCAGAGCCGCCCCGGGAAGGAGCGGCCCTTCTAGCATTAATCCTGTTCTTTGCGTGTCTTTTTGCGAGCTCGTTTGCGAGCCAGCGCAGCCTTCACGCGCTTCTTTTCGCCGGGCTTCAGGTAAAAGGAGTGGCGTTTAACCTCCTTGATGATGTCTTCCTGCTGCACCTTGCGCTTAAAGCGGCGTAGGGCATTCTCGAGGGATTCACCCTCTTGAAGCCGTACCTCTGCCAAACGTACGCACCCCCAGACTCGTCCGGATGGACCGAATAGTTATGACAAGGATTTGAATGCAAGTCAAGGGGGACTGGCGAATTTCTTTACACGAATAACGTTATTGCGGGGCCGCAGGAGGGAGGTGCTCAGAGATTTGTGCAGATTTCTTCACAGTCGGCGTTATCAGCACGAAAAAAAGGAAAATCGCGCTGGGCCAGAGTTGCAGGAAAAGCCGGTTCAGTGAATTGCGGAGATGCCAGTAGATGTCGCGGGGAGTGATCAGGTAGATGACGAAATATCCGGCCAAAGTGAAGGAGAGCGCAAGGTGACTGGTAGCGAAACCGGGGGCAAGACGGGGCGTTTGGGACTCAGGTTTCCGCTTCAGCAGGAAGTAGAAGGCGATCAGGAGGAGCGTTCCTGGGATGAGCCACCATTCGCCGAAGCGGAGGAATTCCTTGCCGTACCAACGGAGAACGGCTCCGTAGCGCGCGGGCTCAAAGAGCTTGTGGATGGCGAGGGCGCGGTCGGGAAAGAGATCTCCGGGGGGCGCGATGAAGTGCTTGAACCATGCGATGACGAGCAGGGCCGGAGCCATGCCGAGGATGAGCGGCAGAAAGGTGCGCGCGGCTGATGCCAGACGACGCTGCGGGGCGCGGCGTGCGTCTCGGATGAAGGTGAGTGCTCGAGCGGCGATCAGGGCAGCAAGGAACAGCAGGCCTTCGTTCTTGGTCCAGGCGGCGAAACCGGCATTGACTCCCGCGAGGATGAGGAGTCGGCTCGTCCCAGCGGATTCGCTTTCCTCGAAGGCGTCGTGCAGGCAGAGAAGCGAGACGGCTGCGAGGATGAAGAAGGAGAGCGGGACGTCCGCGTACTGCGATGTGCCTTGCTCGATGAAGAACGGAGTTGTCAGAAGCGCCAGGCTGGCGAGCATGGCGGAGATTCTTCCGCGGAGCATCGCGAGCAGGGAATAGAGCAGTCCCACGGTCGCGAACGTAAACACGATCGCAATTGCCGCAGGCACCGCCTGAGTTTCGTGGCCGATATAAGTCCAGAAATGCGCAATTGCGCCGGACGTGAGAAGCGGATAGTCAGGATGCGACCAGGGGATGAGCGGACTGAATCCTTCGCTCCACGCGGGACCACTGCGGAAAAGAAAGCGGGCGTGAAGATTCCAGATAGAGAAGGCGTCCCAGCCTTCGCCGTGCGGATGAACGATGACGCGCGTGATCGCGCCATAGAGCGCGGCGGCGAGCGCGAAGATAAAAACGGCGACGAGAATCTGGCGGGCTGCGGAGCTGGCTTGCCAGTTTTCGATGGGCTCGGAAAGCTCGGCGGCTCGGCCGCTTCGAATCAGGAGGGATGCGACTAAGAGCACTCCAAAGACGGCGAGGTCCGTTGCGATCAGGTGATTATTGCCGGCTGCGCGGCTCAGAACGTACACGAAGGAGAAAAGTCCCAGGCCACATCCAGCGGATAGGGAATCGAGAACTGCAAAGTCTGACGGACATGGCCGGCGCGGCCAACCCAGCACGGCGATGAAATATCCGGAGGCAAAGCAGAGGAGAACGGCGAGAGTGAGCGCCATCTACTTGGCTTCCTCGTGGGAGAAGAGCAGGACTCCGTCGCCGAAATTCCGGATGAGTTTCAGATTTGCAGTCACTGGCTCATTTGGCCGGTCCGGAAAATCTCCGATCACAAGCGGATGATTCTCGGAATTCTCCACTACCAATGGGGCCAGAGCATATTGCGCGAGGTAGTAGTCGGCGGTTCCCGAGACGCCGGGCTCTCCGATGTAGCCGATGACTCCGCGCGGCGGGAGCGCGACTTTGAGTTGAGCGAAGCGCTGGTCGGAGCGTTTTGCCACGGAGTCGGCTTGCAGCTGTCCGGGACGTGGCGCGTTGCCAAGAATGCGGACCGTCGAGAGCAGGCAGCAGAAGGCGAAGATCAGGATCGCGACGGATGTCTGGTTCTTCTCAGATTGTTCGGTGACCATCAGAGGCTCTGCAGCGAGATTATACGTGGCGGATGTGATGGACTGGTGAGGAGGCACTGCAACCAGTCTTCAACAAAGGGTCCCTCCACCCGCGGCTGGACCGGCTTCGCCGTCCCAGCCGCTTGGTTGGGATGACAGAGAGTTAGAGTTTCTATTACGTGGTTACTTTTCCGCGCAGGATTGTCACTGATGCTTTTGGAAGCACAACCGATTGTGTTCCGGCCGCTAGCGTTTTCGTGAGCGGAGGGTCGTTGGGTTCGGGGTGTCCGTGGGGGCCGTCGGACTTCCACATGTACTGCTCGCTGCCGAACGTCATCATGAAGACGGGGCCGGCGAAGGAGCGATCATGGGTGCCGTCTGGCGCGAAGGCGAGCTGCACTTCGTGCGGATTCGTCTGATCTTTGTTGATCAGCATGAGCGACGTGAGCCCATCAGGGCGCGTGACTGCGTAGGCGGTGATAAGAGTGTGTCCAGCTTCGTCCTTCAAATCGCAAGCGGCCGGGAGAAGTTTGTGCATTCCGGCACGGTGCTGAACCCACTCGAGATTGATCATCTGGCTGGCGTGATACTGCGCGGTGAAAGTTCGGATCTTGAGAGCGTCATCGGCAACATAGTTGCCGTAGGTTCCGAATCCGTGACAGCCCGGGCGAAGCGGCTCCGGCTGGATTGGCGAGTGATAATAGGCGGCGCCTCCGGCGGTGAGGAATGCGCCGACGCTGTCGGCGAGCCAGAGCGCGGAAAAAATATCGACCATTTGCTCGGCATTGCCGTAGGTGACGTTGCTCTCGGTGTTCATCATGGGGACGTTGGCGGGAAGTCCGTCCTGCCGCCATGTGTCGAGGGTGTGGCTGACGAGTTGCGGCTCGCGAAAAAGATCGGACCAGACGATTTCGCACGGCGGAAACGGATAGTGCTCGAAGCTCATGAAGGCCAGATCGGACAGGCGATTTCGCGCCTTCAAGTAATCGAGGAAGCGTCCAAGCCATGACGTGCGGCCCTGGTCGTCGGGCCAGACCTTGATGTCTTCGTCGACGCCCTCGAAGACCGGGCCTCCGAGCTTCAGGTTCGGATCGACGCGATGCATTGCCGTCGCGAACTGCAGATAAAGCTCGGCATAGTCTTCGGGCAGCATGTTCTGGCCATCGGGCTCCTCGCCCATTTCGACGTAGGAGATTGGATAACCGCGCTTCTTCAGGTATTCCATTTGGGCGGCGGCATCGTCGGGCGTGCCATAGAGCAGAGAGATCGGGATCATCGCCGGAAGATTGTTGGTGATGCCGCTGGTGAAGAAAAGATCGAATCCCGTCTGATCGCCGTGGGTGTCCAGGTCGGATTCGGTGTGCCAGGGGTCGATCGAGGAACAGTAGGTTGCGGTTTGGTTCTGGTCGGGACGGTGCTGGATGTAATCGATCGCGGTCCCGTCGGCGGCGCTGGTGCCGACATAGACCTCGCGGATTGCATAGCCGACACTGCTGCGGGGATCGAGTGGCTCGTGGAGCGGAGTTGTCGGACAGGTGGATTCTGTCATCCAAATCCGGAGAAATCGCACCGGCATGGGCGATGACGCGAGTCGGATGTTGTTTTTTCCGCCAGCATTTTCGTCTCTGATGCCGAATGGGAATGTGGCCCAGACTCCCGCGGTTGGTTTCTCCATCGGATTATCGCCGGTCCAGTACTGGATCTCGTATTTGCTGGCGAATGGGACGGCCCAATGAATCGTGATCCGCGTGACGGGTTCGACTGAGCCGAGATCGACAACGACCCATTGCGGATGAGCTGAATCCGGCTGGCCCGTGAACTTGCTGGAGAGATATGGATTACTTTTCCAGAATGTATCGGGATTGCTGTCGGTGATGCGGGAGTATCCGTGCTCGGAGCCGCCGTTGCGGGTTGTGCCGCGATGAGGCAGAGGATATCCGTAGGAGTGGCGGATCGGATCTTTCAGTTCGGTGCTGCCGGTAAAGTATCCCTGCTTCTTCGAGGGCTCGCTCCAGGTACCGTTTGGATTCCAGTGCCAAGCGCCGATCGAAAGCTCGGTGTTTTGGCGATACGTGATCGGTCCCCAGCCGGCGGAGAGGCATTGCTTGACCATCTCCGGCGTGAAGATCTTGTCGACGACGCCTTCGGGGAGAATGTCCATGGAACTGCCGAGCGCTTGGTCGGGATCGAAGTGAATTGGAGTGGCGGAGGAGGAGACGCGGACGGTTGAGACGTTCCCTGATAAGCGGGTGGCTGCCTGGAGCGATCGGGGAACCATAGTGAGAGCAGCGGCAGTGCCGGTGGTTTCAAGAAATTCACGACGCGAGATGCGGGTTTTCATGGGATGGCCGCAAGTATAAACAAACGGGCCGGGCTTCGCCCGGGCACCGCCCCGGCGAATGTCGCGACGCGATCCCTTAAAAAATGAATTTCAGTGCTAATTGAATCTGACGCGGGGCGTATGAGGCGTTCGGCTTCATGAAATTGTTGGGCAGTTCGTAATATCCCGGATAGGGCGCGATGTTCGCCGTAACGGAGCTCTGAACAAATGCGCTTGCGGAGGCCACCATGCCGTTCGACGTTATCGCGACGCGCTGATTGTCGCGATTGAAGAGATTGAAAGACTCGGCGATCAGGTTGAGCTTGTAGCGTTCATGGAAGCGGATCGTTCGCGTCAGGCGCACGTCCGCGGTGGCGTAGTCCGGCCCGGTGAAGGCATTGCGGGTGTAGCCGGGAAGACGGTCGTTGAGATCGTTGCCGTCCTGGTTCGGATCTCCAGCGACCGTCGCGTTAAACGGCCGGCCGGTGCCGTAATTCACCACGCTGGAAAATCTCCAGTCGTTAAAGAACCGTCCCAGCAACTCGTGGCCGCGATGAAACGGATGTGGCTCAAGCGAAAACGCCGCCACGAGCCGCTGGCGCTGGTCGGTCACGCTGGGGCCGCGTTCGGCGGATGGGTTGTAGGAATTCTGCACTGTCGCAGGTTGGCCGGCTACGAGAGCGTCTTGTCCATCGTCAATTGCGTGCGCAAACGTGTAAGAGAGGCGCAGATAGCTTCCGCGGGCGACGCGGCGGTTCACGGACAGAGTGGCACCGCTGTAGTAGCTAGAGGCGGCGCTCTGGAATTCGTCAATTGCGCCCAACTGGGCGATTGGCCTGCCCAGGGGGTTGATGCAGGGCGGCCACGGGCATGTCAGAGATTTCGTGTACTGCCATGTCGCGAATGAATCGACGGCGTAATAGCCTCCGGTAAAGATCGATCCGGTCGAGTCGAAAATCGGATACGTCAGCGCCATCGGTTGCGGCAGGTTGACGTCGAGCGCGCGAATCAGGTGCTCGCCATGAACGTCGAGCACGGATACAGATACCGTGGTGTGAGAAGCGACTTCCTTTTCCAGCGTCAGGCTGGCTTGCTGCACGCGCGGAGTCACGAAGTTCGTTGCAAACGCTGAAACGTCATGAGTGGCGCCTTCAGTGAATCCAGGGGGCAAGGCGCAGTTGACCGCATACAGAGGGCAATTCACCAGCGGGTTGGGATATTGCGGGAAGACCTGATGGTCGTAAAAGTCGGTGTTATTCAGGAAAATCTGCGAATCGGTGATGCCGTTTTCCGTCTGGATCACCGAGTTATAAATCTGCGGAATCCGCACGAAGAAGATTCCGTATCCTCCGCGGGCGACGAGTGGGTGGGTCTTGCCGAACGAATAGGCGAAGCCGGCTCGGGGCGCGAAATTATAGGGCTGGAACGGGACTTTGCCGGACGGCGGGAAGAGCGGATTCGAAAGTAGTCCCGCGGTCGTGAATGTCTGCAGGTCCCAGCGTACTCCGAGATTGAGCGCGAGGTGATCGGTGACGCGGATTGTGTCTTGAGCGAAGGCCGCGTATTCGTTCGTGTCGGGGTTCGACGCGGCGTTGCCGAAATTCTGAATATAGTAGTGCGGCACTTTATGCGCGTAGGCGCGCAGGGGACTGAGTTGCAGGCCGGATTCCATCGGCTCGAAGGTGAACGGATCCACCTTGATTGGGTAGAAGAGATAATCTCCGCTTTGCTGGCTGGGGAAAAAGTCGTAGATCCAGGTGAGCAGTGCGTCGCCGCCGAACTTCCAGTTGTTGCGTGAGGTATCGACGCTCATCGTTTCGGCGAGATGTAACCGATGCTCGCGAGTCTGGCGCGGGAGCATGTTTGAGCGTCCCATGCCGTCGAGGATGTTGGGGAGCTTCACCTGGACAGCATTTGTATTGCTGTAGGACTGCTGCAGGTCGCGCGAGAATTGGGCGCGGAGATGGCTGATCCATAGGGGGGAGAAACTGCTCGTCAGCGATAGATTGGCGGTTTCGGTCGACACGAGTTCCTGGCCATTGTCGCTGATCGCGTCGTATGTAACCGGACTGCCGGGATCGAGAAAAACATTGTTCGATCCCCAGTAGCGCGTCGTATTGACGCGCAGCGCGAGTTGATGGCGCGGAGTGAGATTGATATCGAGCTTCCCGTAAGACGAGTTGCCGATCTGAGCCGCGGGGTATTCCCCTGCCAGAGAGGTCAGTTGCGCGGCGGCGGCGAAGACTAGGGCCTGATCCGTCGCGTCATAATCCCCGGGTGAGTAAGGACCGGTTGAGGCCTGCGGGATTACCTGCGAACTGCCGTCGAGGAATTCGACGACATTGGGCACGTGAAAGATGTGCTGATCGAATCCGCCGAAAAAGAAAACCTTGTTGCGCTTCAATGGGCCGCCGATCGTGCCTCCGACTTGCTGCTGGCGATTGTGAGGCTTGAACGCGAGAAAGGCATTGGCTGCGCCGAAGGAGCTGTCGCGCAAGTAGTAGAACGAGGATCCGTGCATGTGATTGGAGCCGGACTTTGTGACGGCGTTGACAACCGCGCCTCCGGAGCGCCCCTGTTCGGCACCGTAGGAATTTGAGGAAACGCGGAATTCCTGCACGACTTCGGTCGAGAACTGAAACGGAGCGCGATAGCGACCGCGGGCCTGCGCGAAAAAGGCGTTGTTGTTGTCGCTGCCGTCGACGAGAAAGCTGTTCTGAAATCCGCGAATTCCGCCGAAGGACAGATCGCCGTTCGTAGAGGAAGTCAGGCTGCGAGGATCCTGCGTGACTCCGGGCGAGAAGAGGGCGAGATCGGAAAAGCGGCGCCCATTCAGCGGAAAATCGTTCACGGCACGCTCATCTAATAACGTTGAGACGGCGCTGGGTTGGGTTTCTATCAAGTTCGGGGCGGCGGATACCGTGACTTTCTCTTCGGCGCTCGCGATCTTAAGGTGGAACTCGAGTTGGGAGACGCCACCGACATCGACGTGCAGTTGCGGTGTGACTTCCGGGGACATGCCCTGCGCTTCGACGCGAGCGGAGTAGTCTCCGGGAGGCAGCAAGTCGAGCGCGAAGTTGCCTTCGGCATCGCTGGTGGCTCTCCAGCGAGCTCCGCTGTCGGTGTTAGCGACCACGACCGAGGCCTGGGCGATGCGGCCTCCGGTGGAATCGAGCACGGTGCCGCGGATGGATCCGGTGGCGGAATCTTGCGGGAAGAGCAGCGCGGGAAGAAGAATCACGAACAGCAGGGCTGAGCAGAGAGATCGCGTCGAAGGCATAGGTCGCCCCTGAGTGCAGAATCGTGCTCGGAGGATTCCCAGCGCGCGTTAACCGGACGCGAGGCGGGACTGCCGCCCGGGAAGGGCCGGGAAACGCACCATAGTGCGCGGACCGGAAACTTCCTGCGACAGGAGAAACAGGTTTGTATAGCATCCGAACGAAAACCGTTCAGTGATTGAGGCAAGAATTTTTGCGGATTTTTCCCGGAGTGGGAATTGCGGCGAGGTCATCGCGGCGGATCGTTGCGTACTGCTGCCCTTACGTTTACCTGCGCACTCGTGATATTTTCAGATTTCTTCTTAAACCATGATTCGATCGTACAAAGGCGTGAAGCCGGTGATTCCTGCTACCTGCTACGTTGATGAATCGGCGCAGATCATCGGCGACGTCGTGCTGGGCGAGCATGCGTCGGTGTGGATGAATGCGGTGGTGCGCGGTGACGTGCACGAGATTCGCATCGGAGCGCATAGCAATATCCAGGACAACAGCGTGCTGCACGGGATGAAGCAGCAGTGGGGCGTTTATCTCGGCGAGTATGTCACGGTGGGCCACTCGGTGACGCTGCATGGATGCGTGATCGAAGACCGCTGCCTGATCGGGATGGGAACGATCATCCTGAATGGCGCACGGATCGGCGCGGGGTCGATTATCGCGGCCGGGACTCTAATCCCTGAGAAGACGGTGGTCGAGCCGGGATCGCTGTGGATGGGATCGCCGGGGAAGTTCCGGCGGAAGCTCGGTCCGGGTGAAGATGAGATGATCATGCGCTATGCGCGGAATTATCTTGGGTATAAGGACGAGTATTTGAAAGAAAGTCGTTAGGCAGTCGTTAGTCGCTGGTCGTTTGTCGTTGGCCAAAGCCTTCCTACGCACTCGGTTGACGACATTCGGCGAACGGCGAACGACTGAGGACTGACGACCATCGACCATATGATCAAAGCTGTTCGAGGAACTCGGGATCTTCTACCGCCGGATACGGCGCTTTGGAATTTTGTCGAGGCGGCGGTGCGCGATGTGTTTCGCGCCTACAACTTCCAGGAAATTCGTACGCCGATTTTTGAGTCGACAGAGTTGTTTGCTCGTGGTGTGGGAGAAGAGACCGACATCGTCTCGAAAGAGATGTACACGTGGAGCGATGGCGAGCGCTTCGACGAGGATGCACTGAGGAGAGAATGGGTTTCTCGAGGAGAGTCCGAGAATAGGCTGTACGTGGAAGGGTCAACCCCCGTCAACGCCTATTTGCAGCCGTTGGGGATTTTGCTAATTAATCATCGTCCTCCGAGAAATGCGCCGGCCACTGTCCCTGACGAGCCAGAATTAGTTTGTTTTCGAGCCAAAGCCACTCTAGAAGCAGTAGAACTGCTACTCAGGACTCACGTCCATGTGAGCTCTCCGGGTTTCTCAATGAGGTACGCGGCAGACGCTCAGTACGTCCAGAGGGCCAGGTTGCGCATAGTTGTGCCGTCGAGTACAGCAGATTCAGCAGCCTTCGTCGACAGCAAGGCAGTTGAGGTCGAGCAGTTCCAAGCACGTACGCCTGTTTTTAAGTCGTCGCAATCCCTTACCCTACGTCCCGAGAACACAGCAGGTGTGGTCCGTGCTTACATTGAACACCATCTCGAAAAGAATGGTCTGAACAAGCTGTATTACATTGGACCTCAGTTTCGGCGGGAGCGCCCGCAGAAGGGGCGCTACCGGCAGTTCTATCAGATTGGGGCGGAAGCGATCGGACCTGCGTCGGCGGGCAGCGAATCTCCGATGCGCGATGCGGAAATCCTGGAGATGCTGGCCACGTTGCTGGACCGGCTTGGCATCACGGACTGGAATCTCGAATTGAATTCTGTCGGATGCCCCGCGGATCGCGCCAAGTTCAACGAAGCGCTGCGGCAGGCGCTCGAGCCAGTGAAAGACAAGATGTGCGCGGATTGCCAGCGGAGGGCCGTGACCAATCCGCTGCGCGTGTTTGACTGCAAAACCCCGGAGGATCAGCCGATCATCGAGACTCTGCCGCGCATCAGCCAGTTTCTCGACGAAGGATGCCGCGCGCACTTCGAGGCAGTGCAGGCTATCCTGACCAAAGTCGGAGTTCCGTTCAAGTTGAACGATCGGCTGGTGCGCGGGCTCGATTACTACACGCGCACGGCGTTCGAGTTCACGCATGGCGCGCTCGGAGCGCAGAACGCGATTCTGGGCGGCGGACGTTATGACGGATTGTCCGAGGCCCTGGGTGGACCTGCGGCTCCGGGGATCGGATTTGCGATCGGGGAAGACCGGCTTGTGATGTCATTGCAGCAGAAGGCGTCCGCTGAGATGGTGATGGGCAAGCCGGACGCTTATGTCGCGCCGATGGCCGGCATGAATGGGGAGGCTGCGCGCCTGGCGCGTGAGTTACGGCGCCATGATCTTGTAATCGAGTTGGGAGACGACAGCTTTCGGCTGAAGAAATCGTTTGAAGCGGCGACGAGAGTTGGGGCGAAATATATTCTGATCGTGGGCGAGAATGAGGTGAAGGCTGACGCGTTCGCGCTGAAGAATCTGGCGACGGGCGAACAGGTTTCTGTGGCGCGTGGAGATTTGGCGGCAAGGATTCGGCAGAGTTAGGGCGGCTTCGCGACACGAAATCTGAACAAAGGGTCTCTCCACTCCGCGCTGCCTTCCGCTTCGCTCCGGCAACGCTCCGGTCGAGATGACAGTGAACTGAATTGGGCAAAAGCTATTCGGAAATCGATGAGGGACTCGCAAGGTTCATCCGGGGGCAGTCGGTGTTTTTTGTGGCGACCGCGCCGGACGATCCTGAAGGGCACCTTAATCTTTCTCCAAAGGGTCTCGACACACTTCGCATTCTCGATGCGAAGGCGGTTGCCTATCTCGATCTCATTGGCAGCGGCGTGGAAACCGTTGCACACCTGAAGGAAAATGGCCGAATCGTGCTGATGTTTTGCGCGTTTCAAGGGCCTCCGATGGTGCTGCGGCTGCATGGGCATGGCCGCGTCGTCGAACCGGTCACCGACGAGTTCGCGGACCTTGAACCGCAGTTTCCCGATTATGAGGCGAGGCGCGCCATAATCGTCGTGCATGTAGAGCGGATTTCAACTTCCTGCGGATACGCTGTTCCGCTCTTGGAATATGAAGGAGAGCGCGAGCAGTATTTCGCATGGGCGCGGAAGAAAGGCTCCGTCGGACTGAAAACGTATCGCCGGGAGAAAAGCCGGCAGAGCATCGACGGACTGCCGGCCTTGGAATTTGAAGATGAGTTCGAAGCTCGAACCGGGGAGGGGCAAGCATGAAACGTTCTGTTGCCGTTTTATCGATCCTTCTTTATAGCCTGATCAGTTATGCAACGCCGGCGCAATCGAATGCGCCGGAGAAGCCTCCATCTCCGCTCGAACAGACCTTGATGGACAACGAAAAGAGCTTCATCGCGGCCGCGAAGAAAGGCGATGTTGCGTTTTTCAAGCGGACGCTCACCGATGATTTTTCTTTCGTCGCCTTTGATGGTCAGCTCTACGAGCGGCAGGACATGCTCGACCAGTTCAGCGATCCGGGCACCGACATTTTGCCTTATGACATGAAGGTCGTCATGGCGGGAGACGGCGTGGCGATCGTGACCTACGACGTCGTGTTGCGTGTTCCGGCGGCCGAGGATCAGGGACCTCCGCCACGTTATCAGCACTTCAGCACAGTTTGGGTGAAGCAGGGCGATGCATGGAAGATGAAGTTCCTGCAGATGACGGCATCGCACTGGGGTGATTGGTAGAAAACAGCCGATGGTGGACTCGGGATGACAGAACGCCACACGCTCTGATGCTCTGCTATCATCGCTATCGGAGTCATTTGAGTCGTCATGAGTTTCATCTGGAAACTGCAGGACTTTGAAGAAGACGACGACGAAATCCCCGTAATTTCCGGTAGAGGAGAAGGAATCATGGAGGAAGTTCCCGCCACAGGTTCGGGCCACGCGCGCCGCAATGAAGACATCGCACTCGATCTGATGAAGTTCGTCGCCATGACGACGGGCTATGGACGGACGGCGTCCGGTGGGGTAGGATTTACCGGCTCCGGCTCGGCCGCCAAGCCCGAGGATTATGCCGATAAGCTGCTTGAACTCTATGGCCGCTGTCTCGGGGCGGTGAGCGGAAAGAAGTAATCTTGCGCTCGAGTTCGTAGTCAGCTACCACAATACAGATGTCCTCACAACGGTGGTTCTCCGCTCTGCTGTTTACCGGGGTCGCGGTTTCGTCTGTTTTTGCTCAATCCCAAGCCGCAAAACCCACTGTTTCCGCGCCGGATTTCTCCAAAGAAGCCTACATCGTCGAAAGCCTTGCTAGCCGGATCGACGAGCAGGAAGACGGCACGGGCACGCGCGAAGTGGCGGCGCAGATCCGGGTGCTTGCCGATGCCGGCGTGAAGGCTTTTGCCGTTCTTAGCTTCACCTATACCAGCGCGAACGAGAATGTTGAGATCGATTACGTCCGCGTGCGGAAGCCGGATGGGACCGTTGTCAAGACTCCGGATTACAACATTCAGGACATGCCCGGCGAGGTGACGCGGACTGCGCCGCTTTACAGCGATATTCACGAAAAACATATTGCGGTGAAAGGACTGGCTGTCGGAGATGTATTGGAGTATCTGGTCCGCGTACGAGTCGTGAAGGCGCAGGTACCGGGGCAGTTCTGGGACGAATTTTCGTTCACCAAGGATGCGATTGCGAAAGAGGAGACGCTCGAGCTCAGCGTCCCCATCGGCAAGTATGTGAAGATCGTCAGCCCTGAATTCAAGCCGCAGGTCTCAGAGAGGGCTGAGCGCAAGATCTATCGCTGGACCCACTCCAACCTCATCGTGAAAGTTAAGGAGGCGGGGGAGATGCCGCGCCGCATTCCGCCGAGTCCGGACATTCAGATCACCACGTTCCGTAGCTGGGAGGAAGTCGGCCGATGGTACGGCGACCTGCAGAAAGAGCCGCTGCAGGTGACTCCGGCAATTCAGCTGAAGGCGAACGAACTGACGAAGGGGCTGAAGACCGATGAAGAGAAGACGCAAGCGATCTATAACTTCGTGGCGCTGAAATTGCACTATATCGGATTGGATTTCGGGATTGGGCGATATCAACCGCACGCTGCCGACGATGTGCTCGATAACGGATACGGCGATTGCAAAGACAAGCACACGCTGATGGCCGCGTTGCTGAAGGCTTCGGGAGTCGATGCCTGGCCGGCGCTGATTCATGCGACGCGGAAGCTCGATCCGGATGTTCCGTCGCCTGCGCAGTTCAACCACGTCATCACTGTCGTGCCGCAAGGAGATAACTTCCTGTGGCTTGACACCACGCCGGAAGTGGCACCGTACGGAATGCTGCTGCTGGGGCTGCGCGGCAAGCAGGCGCTGGTGATTCCATCGAACAGCCCGGCGAAACTGATGACCACGCCCGAGAACGCACCGTTTGAGCAGCAACAATCATTCTCGATGGAGGGCAAGCTCAATACGGACGGGAGCTTCACGGGGCATGCGGAACAATCGTATCGCGGCGACAGCGAGGTTATTTTTCGATCGATTTTCCGGCAAGTTTCCGAGTCGCAATGGAAGGAAGCCGTGCAGCGGCTCTCATATCGGCTGAACTTTGGCGGCGACGTGAGCAACGTAACCATGACGCCTCCGGACGATCTCAGCAAGCCGTTTCATCTGTCGTATGACTACGAGCGAAAGCACTATAGCGACTGGGATAACCGGCAGATCACGCCGCCGATTCCGCCACTTGGCGTGGAGATGAGCCTGGACTCGAAGAAGCCGGAGGAACCCGTATTGCTGGGTGGGCTCGGCGAGGTGATCTATCGGGCGAAAGTTACGCTGCCTTCTGGGTACACGGGAACAGCGCCTGCCAATGTGGATTTGGTGCGTTCTTATGCGGAGTATCATGCGACTTACAGCATCGACCACGGAGTGTATTCGGCTGCGCGAAGGTTCGTGATCAAGAAAACCGAAGTGGATCTGAGCAGTTGGGAAGACTATCGCGATTTCGGCAAGGCGATTTCCGACGATGAGAATAAGTATGTGCATCTGGAGGGAGCGACTGCTGGCGCCGGCGGCACCGCCGAAAGCTCGAATACCGGCACAAGTGCGGGCGAGCTCCTCGCTACGTTCCGTGATGGCACGGCTGCGCTGCAGCAGCGCGACTTCCAGAAGGCGCAGGAGTTATTCGAGCAGATCATCGCGAAAGATCCAAATTACAAAGGAGCGCACTTCAATCTTGGGCTTGCTCTGGTGGCACGAGGCCGCATGGACGACGCAATTGGGGAGTTCCGCAAGGAGGAAAAGATATCTCCTGAGAACGAGCGCTCCTATCAGGTTGTGGCGGCCTTTCTTGCTCGGAGCGGCCGGCGCAACGAGGCAATCGAGGAATGGCAGAAGTTGCTAAAAGTCGATCCGAGGAATCGCACCGCGACTTCGTCTCTCGCAGGCCTGCTGTACCAGGAGGAACGGTTTCCCGAGGCGGTTGCGGTCCTCGAGAGCGCGGTCAAGGCGGCTCCCGACAGCACTGGATTGCAATATCAACTCGGCGACGCGTATATAAAGACAAAGCAGAACGAGAAGGCGCTCGCCAGTTTTCAGAAGGTCATAGAGCAGAAGAGCGACGATCCAGAAACTTTGAACAACGTGGCGTACACGCTGGCGGAAAATAAACTGAGGCTCGATCTCGCCCAGCAATACGCAGAGAGGTCGATCCGAAAACTAGAGGAGCAGGCGGGAGGGAAGCCGTCGGACGATACGGAATTGCACGTGACGTTCGAGTTTTCACTGGTCTGGGACACGCTGGGCTGGGTCTACTTCCAACAGGGAGACGTCAAGCGCGCGGAACCGTTGGTGCGTTCGGCTTGGCTGCTGGGAGAAGACAGCCTGGTGGCGGAGCATCTCGGCGAGATTTACGAGAAAGAAGGCAAGGCGCAGCAGGCGGCGCATGCGTACGAATCGGCTCTGGCGGTATCGTCTGTGCCCGCTAATTCTTTCGGAATGAGTCCGGATACGGCAAGAGCGTACCAGACCCGCGCTGATGAAATCAGAGACCGCTACCGAAAGTTGACTGGCAAGGGCGTGCCGCTGGCCGAGATCAAGCGGCTGCCGAATGGTGAGTGGACAAAGACCCCAGCGGAACAGCTGCGCGCCAGCCGTGAAGTGAAGGTGAGCAACGAGGAGAAGCTCTCCGGCTCCGCAGATTTCGTCGTCGAATTCGAACCAGAGAAGGTGGATTCGGTCCAATATTTGAGCGGCAGTGACGAGCTGGAAAAATTGACGGAAAAGCTGAAGGCCGCGCATTATCCGCTGGAGTTCCCGCCGGATAGTCAGGCGACTCTCGCCGTACGGGTGAGCGTCCGATGCCAGCCGGGATCGTGCGTCGGGACGCTTGTGGTTCCGACAGCGCAGCCGCAGTTCGCCGTTCCGCAGTAAACGCCGTGCACGGTTTGGATGAAGCAAAAAGCCGCGCCTTTCCCGGCGCG
>Ga0070735_10001950_pt1 | contig 19144 bp, 18 predicted proteins | sample Coa_R1_FD_66443 | JGI IMG/M metagenome (GOLD analysis project Ga0070735, IMG submission 66443) | Surface soil microbial communities from Centralia Pennsylvania, which are recovering from an underground coalmine fire - Coalmine... | ecosystem: Environmental > Terrestrial > Soil > Unclassified ... | reverse complement strand
CCGTTTCCTACCACAAAAAATGCCGGATTCTTCTGCCCCTGGCTGGCGGCTGCCGATCCGACGAACCATCTTGCGATTGCAATGCAGCCATTAAACAGCAACTGGGTTCCAACTGGCCCCTACCAACTGGCGACCTATACAGCGGATAGTTCCGGGAATCTGACCACGACCAGCACCTATTCGAATATGCCTTTTACGGAAGCCGGGGGGAAAGCCGGGACCTATAACAGCTACCTCAATGATTATTGGATGTCTCCGGCGGGGAACCTGCTCGCGGTCGCGGGCTCGTCAGGATTGCAGGTTTTTCACTTCAACGGAGCCAATCCAATCACAAAATATACGGGACTACTGACGAAAGATGACGTGGACCAGGTGTTCTGGGACAATGCCAATCATCTGTACGCCATTGGGCGCGCTGCGGGGGAACTGTGGGTGTTTACGGTGACTCCCACTGAAGTCATACAGGCGCCGGGCTCGCCGTACAGCATTCCTGGTGCAGAAAATCTGATTGTCCTGCCGAAGTGAAACTGACTGAAGCCCCTACCTTGGCGCCAGAAGGGCGTCAAGGATAGGGTGTGCTGACTCGGATGCTATCCTGAGGACACTAACGGTCGCCCAGGTTTGAACGCCGAATCCATTCGCAAATTATTTGAGCAGGTTCGCAGAGGCGGACTGTCGCCTGACGAAGCCGTGAATCGTCTCCGGCACCTTCCCTTTGAAGATCTCGGATTCGCCAAGGTCGATCATCATCGGGCGCTGCGCGCGGGCATGCCTGAGGTAATTTTTGGGCAAGGAAAAACTCCGGCGCAGCTTGCGGAAATTTTTTCCCGGCTGGCGAAACATGGGGGAAATGTTTTGGCCACGCGCGCTGATCGCCAACAATTTGCCGCGGTGAAGAGAAAGGCGCGCGGAGCAGAGTATCGTGAACTGGCGCGGGCGATTGTGCTAAAGCGCGATGCGCAGGCCTATGGCAAAGGCATAATTGCGGTGGTTTCAGCCGGAACCAGCGATATTCCCGTCGCTGAAGAAGCGCTGGTGACGGCCGAGTTGATGGGCAATCCGGTTCAGCATTTTTATGATGTCGGCGTTGCCGGAATTCACCGGCTGCTGGCTAATCGGGAGGCCTTGACGAGAGCACGGGTGGTGATTGTTTGCGCGGGGATGGAAGGTGCTTTGCCGAGCGTAGTTGGCGGCTTGGTCGGCGTTCCGGTGATTGCGGTGCCTACCAGCATTGGTTATGGAGCATCGTTTGAGGGGCTGACAGCGCTGCTAGGAATGCTGAATTCGTGTGCGTCGAATGTCAGCGTGGTAAATATCGATAATGGATTTGGGGCGGGGTACGTGGCGTCGCTGATTAACCGGCTGTAAAAAAGGGCGCGGCTTTCGCCGCGCCCATCTCCTCCCCGGAGAAAACCTTTTACATTCCTTGCTGGCTCGAGTCGGAGCCGTTTCCAACCACCAGCTTATTCTCCACGCTGAACGCGCCGAAGAGCTGATTGGCTCGGATTCCAGCGACGTTCTTGTCCATCTCGTTGTCGACTGAACCGTACAGCGTGATGTGGCCGTTATCTACGATGATGCGAATCGGCTGTGCGGGATCGATGGCGTACTTGCTCAGCACAGAGTCGCGATAGATAGCGCGGGCGGCGCGCAGACGCAGGCCGTCATCCATGAGAGAAACCGGCTCGAGCGTAATCTGATCGATCACATCTCTTACGCCGGGCATGTTCTGAATGTCGGCAAGAGCTTCGTCGCGGCCGACGCCGGTTCGATCCTGGCCGACAACCGTCACTACGCCATCTTTCACGTTCAAGGCGAAGTAATCGAACGTGATGTCGTAGCCGGAGCGGACATAACGCAACTTCTGCGCCAATTTCTGTTCCAGATCGGCATCCGAAATGGTGGGTCCGGCGACATTGATCAGGTTGCGCACGCCTTGCACATGCGCCGCTTTGCGAACCAGCTTCGCCGCATCGAGCTTGCGCTGATAAAGATCAACGGAGCCGGTCAGCGTCACGATGCCGTCTTCCACGGTCGATTGCACGCCGCGGAACTGACTTTTCGCAGAGAGTTTCTGCGTAACGGATGTTTGGATTTGATTATCGTAGCGGGCTGCCGTCATTGGCTCGGCCAAAAGCGTCCCACTCAGTACTCCCGCTATTAGGAGTAAACCTGCCAACTTTGCCAGGCTTTTCTTTCCTGCTTTTATTTTCTTTTCAACGTTCTGTTTCTTTGCCTTCATGGGGGTCACCTCCGACCCTTTTTACAAAACTTCACAAATTAACCAAATGGTTAATTATTCGATGCGGCACTTGCCGCTTACGGTGCTAAACCCGAAGGGTGATCGGTTGTTTCGGCGGCCTGCGAAATTCTGGAATGCGCGTTTCTAGTAGCCCGGTTGCGCGCAGCGTCATTTGGGAAGCCTCCGCTTCGGATCCTAGGGGCGGGGTTTGGCTACGCCGGACGAGCTACGTTCCGCTTGATCTCGGGCTGCAACTATTGGTTCGCGAGGCGCTACAGGGTTTCCCTGATTGCCGTTCAAATGATTGAATTGTAAAAGGTTATGGATGGTTTCATATCGGGTAGCTGGAAGGACATGCTGCACATATTCTTGTGCATAGTTCAAAGTATTGGTAGTAAACTTATGCGGCTTGAGGTTTTAGAGCCTTAGCCAGCGCGGCGCGTGTACGACGATCGCATGCGCCAGAAACTTTTTCACCTGCAAAGGTATTTCAGGATAGGTCCGGTGTTGTCATGCGATACGCCGCTTCGCAGCAGACTCCGTTTTCGTTGCTCCCCAGCACCAGGACGCCATGGAGAGAGTTCGTCTTCAGCAGCGGGACGCAGGCTTGTGCGGTTGCACTTCTGTTATGGCTGCGCCTGTTGCATCCCGCGATTATCGCTTCGCCGGAGCGCATGTTCAGATCGGTAGAACTGGTCAGCACTCCCGCTCCGGTGAATCATCAGCCGCAGTCTTTGCGGCAATTGCCAGAGCCCGTGTTCACAGCGGAGGCTGACCCCGCGGCCAACGCATTGCGGCTCCCCGCGCCGCAATCCAAAGTTGCGAAAATCGCAGACGCGCCTGCTCCGGCAGTCAAGATTTCGCCGAAGAATCTTGAGACGGCGCCGGCCAATTCGCCGCCCGTCATACCGAAGATTGTGGCAATGAATATGTTCTCGAGCGGGAGTTCGGCTGCCCCTACCATCGTGCGGCCGCCGGGGCAGGTGCAGACTGGCGGATTCGGCGATCCGAATGGTGTGCCCACGAAAGCAACTACGGGCAAGGCGGTCAACATCGCGGCCGCTGGATCGTTTGACTTGCCTTCAGGCGCAGGGTACGGAAATGGCATCGGCGGGGATCGGGAAGCGCGCGGAGTAGTCGTGAGCGCGGGATTTGGAAATGAAACTGCGGCGGGGAACCATTCGCGTCCGGTTGCACGGGCGGCGTTGGAAGCGAGCGGATTCGGTGATGCTGATGTTCCTGCGCCACCCTCCACGAAGAGTCGTGCGGAAGTATCGTCTGTTACCGTGCTGCCGGCGGAGATTATTTCGAAACCGACTCCTTCTTATACGGCGGAAGCTCGAAGCCTGAAAATTCAGGGCGAGGTTTTGCTGGAAGTGGTGCTGGAAGCTTCGGGCAATCTGCATGTGGTGCGGGTGGTACAGGGGCTGGGCCACGGCCTTGACGATAACGCGGTGAGGGCGGCAGAACAGATTCGTTTTAAGCCGGCGCTGCGAAATGGGCAACCGGCGGACTCCACAGTGTTATTGCACATTATTTTTCAGCTCGCGTAGCGCGGTTTTTCAGCTGGCTTAATTGGGTGCGATCTTCTTATGCGAATTCTTAAACTGAGTTTATTGCCGCTGTTGCTGACAGCGATTTTATGTTTTGCCGCGCGGGCGCAGGAGTCTGCGTCTTCTCTTGCGGCGGGCGATCGCACAGAGCGCTCCACTCTGCAAACCACTTCCCAGCCGGCATCATTCAGCGATGTCATGGATCGCGTCATTCAGCGGGAGCATCTTTTCCTGGCGCAGATGCGGCACATGCGGCCAATGGTTGAAACCTATATTCAGGACTACAAAACTGACAGCAGCGGGAAAACTGAGCCAGTCAAGGATCAATATTTTCTTGGACGCCTGGATATGAGCGAAGGGCCGGAGGATACCTCATTTATGGGGCAACCGGGCTTCGGGCGGCGCATGGTCAACCACCTTACCGGCGTATATGCCATGCATTTCCTGCCGCTGGGCTTTGCGCAGATGGTGGTTCTCGACACCGATTTCCAGAAAAAGTATTACGACTTTACTTTTGTGCGGCGCGAGTTTCTAGGTGAAGTGCGCTGCCTGGTAATTGATGCTCAGCCGAAGGAGAATGCTCCGCCGGGACGATTTCAGGGTCGCGTCTGGGTCGAGGACCAGGATTACAACGTCGTCCGCTTCAATGGCACGTATTACCCGCACCCTAAAATGAGCTATTACCTGCACTTCGACAGCTGGCGCCTGAACATGCGGACCGGGGCGTGGCTGCCGGCTTACATTTACAGTGAAGAATCCGACTTGAAGACAAACTTCGGCCACACATTGCACTTCCGGGCGCAGACGCGGCTTTGGGCGTACGACCTGAAAGCCCTGAATAAGAACTCGGAGTTTGCGCAGATCCTGGTGGACTCGCCGGATGGGGTGAAGGACCAGAGTGACGCCACGGCGGATGCTGCTCCGGTGGTTGCGGAACGCATGTGGGAGCGGCAGGCGGAAGACAACGCTTTGGAGCGATTGCAGAAGATTGGGTTGCTGGCACCGCCGGGCGATGTGGATAAGATTCTGCTGACCGTGGTCAACAATTTGCTGGTCACCAACAATATCGACTTGCAATCGGATATTCGATGCCGCGTGCTGCTGACTTCGCCGCTCGAATCGTTTACCATCGGCCACACGATTGTGGTGAGCCGCGGCTTGCTGGATGTGCTTCCTGACGAAGCTTCGCTTGCCATGGTGCTGGCTCACGAACTGAGTCACATTGTGCTGGGGCATCCTACCGACACAAAGTTGGCATTCAACGATCGCATGTTCTTCCCGGATCAGGATTCTTTCCAGCGGTTAGATTTTAAGCGGCCTGCGGCGGACGAAGAAGCCGCGGATGCTAAGGCTTTGGAATTGTTAAAAAATTCCCCCTACAAGGACAAACTGGGGAGTGCTGGATTGTTCTTGAAAGCGTTGCAGCAGAGCGCTCCGGATTTGCCGAACCTGATCCGTCCGCACCTGGGCAATGGCGTGGCGAGTAGCAAGAGCATCCGCATGTCGGCGTTGCTTGCTTCGGCGCCGCAGTTGGAACCGGCCAGCACAGATCAGATCGCGGCATTGCCGCTGGGCGGAAGAATCAAGCTTGATCCTTGGACCGATCAAGTGGAACTGGAGAAGGCGAAACCGGTGGCGTTGGTTTCAGCGCGGGAAAAGATACCGTTTGAGATTACGCCGTTCTTTCCTTATCTCACGCGGCTCTCGTTACCAAGTAGTGAAAAAGTGGCCTCCAGCGCGCCCGGGGTCAACAAATAATAGCGCAGCGAAGTCAAAGTGGGCAGGCGGAACGCGGGCGGACAGAATCCCGCCTCGTCGCGAAATCGCAGAAAAGCGATTACTGGATGGAACTGGCTACGTTAGAGAACACGTTGTTGGCATTCGAACCGATCAGCCGGATCGTGCCCACGACGATGACCAGAATAACCGCCAGCATCACGGCGTATTCGGCGATATCCTGACCGCTCTCGTCCCTCGCTAGTTGCTGCCAAACGTTCTTAAGCATTCTTGCCACCGGGATCCTTCTCTCTATCCATTATTGGATTTTTACCTACGGCCACGAACCGCGAACACTACGTCAAAATGGTCAGCTGGTGACCCGAATCGGTTTACAGTCGTGAGGCTGGTTTGGATAAATGATAGAAGGAGGCGGAGCTTCGGCCAATGGCACTATAGTGCTACATGGCCGAACCGGCCACCTAATCCTCTAAGTCCTTACTAGACAATACTTTTCAAAGGAAGCGACTGGTTCACGGCAAATAAAGCCAATTCCAGACGGGTGGAGACGCCCAGCTTGTCGAAAATGTTGCTGAGATGGTGCTTGACGGTGTCTTCACTGATCTTGAAGTATTCCGCAATTTCTTTGTTGGAGTATCCGGCCACCACCGCGGCTACAATTTCGAGTTCCCGTGGAGTCAGACCAAATTTCTTCTGGCGGGCCTCGTCGGTCGAGGATTGCACCAACGTTCGTAAGTACTGAACCAGATTCGAAACGCTTTCGCGGCCCACCCAATATTCGCCGGACATCACAGTATCGATCGCTTTTAATAGCAACTGGGTCGCGGAATCTTTCAAGACCACGCCACGAGCGCCGAGCTGCAGCGCTTCGACGATCTGGCTTTTCTCTGCCGCAGCGGTCAGTAGAATCACGCGTACGGGAGCGGAATTCGTTCCCGAACCAAGATCGCGCAATGCCTCGAGACCAGGATGCTTGGGCATCGCGAGATCAAGCAGCAGAATATCCGGCTTGAGCTGGCGAGCCAACTTCACTGCTTCGGCGCCATCGGACGCCTCGCCCAGAACCTTCAAATTCGGTTCGGCTTCGAGGAGACGGCGCAGGCCATCGCGGAAAATCGGATGGTCATCGGCAATCACGATGCGGACCTGTTGCGACTTCTTAAAATTCATCGGAGACTTCTCCATCTTTCGGAACTTTAACCTCCAACCGTGACCCCGAACCCGGAGTTGATTCTACCGTGAGCGCCCCCCCAATTAAACGAACCCGTTCCTTAATGATCATCGGACCCTTCCCCAGGTTGTCTAATTCCTCCTGAGTGAGACGCCCTGCGAAAGAAAACCCTTTCCCGTCATCCTCCATGATGAGACTCCATTGCTCGGGATTGGAGGCAAGGCGGACCAAAACGTGACGGGCGCGACTGTGCTTGCGGACGTTAACGAGGCTCTCCTGCACGATGCGGAGCAATTCGCGGCAAACCCTGTCGGGCATTTTCAACTTCTCGATATCGGTTACGAACCGCGCCGAGATTCCGGTTTCGCGTTCGAAGCGCTCCACACTGTCAGTGACGACGCTCAGGAATTTTCTGGCATCGACATCGATCGACTTCATCTGCTGCATGAGCTCGCGCAATTTCAGAACTTCTTCGCGCAGCAGGCCCTGGATACGCCCGAGTTCGCCGATCACGATTGCCGGCTTGGTTTCGGCCTGGCGTTTTAGAACATCGACTTGCATCTCCACTGCGATCAGCGACTGCACGGCGCCGTCATGCAGTTCCCTGGCGAACCGCGCACGCTCAGCCGCGCCCGCCCGGCGGCGCAGGCGATGCAGCAAATAGACGTTGTAAACCGCGGGGCCGACCTGATGAAGCACGTCGAGCAGGAAGCGCAATTGCTCTTGGAGATCTCCATGCAGGGAAGGCTCGAAGAGAAAGGCGCGGCCGGTCCATTCGGAGCCGAAAACGAATGAAATCGACATCACGGTACGGTAGGGCTGCTGCTCCTTTAATGCGGCAAACGCATCGGACGGAGGAGAAGGCACTGGATTGCCATCTCCATCGAGCGCGATTACGACCCAGCGGTCGTCCTCCTTCCTGGCATAACTAACGTCGCCGGGAAAATCGTTGAGATAGATCTTGGCTTCGCGCGGCCGTGAGTCGAGCCAGGTAAAATCGGAAAATTCGCCGTTGACGTTATGCAATTCTCCGAGAAACGGACGGCGGCTGTGAATCTCCTCGGAGGCGATCACCATGCGGGTCGCACCGTACATGCTCAGAACTTCCCTGCACATCTGTTGGAGAGTACCGGTGAGTCCCGCTTCCACGCGCACTTTGGCCAACATGCGGGTGATAGCGGCCTTTTCGGCGCGCAAATGTTTTTGTTGGCGCGCGAGGTAGCCGAGCAGAAGTCCCATTACGAGCAGGTAAACCGACAGCATGAATAGGCGCTTCGGTTCGAACTCGGTGGTGTTCATCCGCAGGCCGGCGAAAAGATGCCATGGCAGGCCTGTACCCGGCGGCGCCCAAACGCGGAAGATTAGAAAGCTTTCGGCCCAAAGTAATACAACCTCCGCGGCGGCAGTGCTCAGAGTTTCCCATAAACCCCAGCGATAAGCGGCGGCGGTAAGAACGAAAACGAAAAACAGGATGAAAGGACTTCTGGGTCCGTCGCCGAAAACGGAAATAAAAGCAGGCCATACGATATCGGCGGTGTGCACCATAATGCGAAAAGCGGGAGTGGATACTTTTCGCCGGCGCAACAGCATGAGCACCAGAATCGAATTGCCCATGTAGAAGCCAAGCAGGCCATACGCAGCAGGCGAATTCCCCAATTGGGTGGGATCCATGCGGATCGCGACCAGGGCCGAAACCGCTAGAAACACGCGGGCTGTGGCCAGCCAACGTTCGGTACGCCGGATCTCACCAGGATCGCTGGTGTCTTCTGATCTGCCTAGGAACTGGTTTTGAAACCTTGTGCGCAATGATTCGCTTCCCGCAAAAGCGCGCTTCCGCACCCATGCAATGATTTGTCTCGCATATTATTGATAACAAAGATAAGTAGCAAGTGAAAGTTTCCGGAGAAAAATAGCGAACAAGATCTTGATCTCGACGTAAGCGCACTATCTCGATAGGTTACTGTAGTAACCGCCCGCTTATCTAATTCCCCTCTAAAATTGCCGCTGAGGATTCTTCTGCGCGCATATTCCAAAATCTGGACTGCGGCGCTCGCCATATCTACGCTGATACTGGTGGGAACAGCGCTGTTTATGCCGCGCTCCTTCCAGCTCACCGCAATCAGCGACTGGGTGCAGTGCTTCCTTTTGCTCTCTGGGACACTGTCGTTTCTTCCGCGGGCTTTCAAGTCGGAGGGGCGGCTGCGGGCGTTCTGGACCCTCCTGGCCATGGGCATGGCGTTCTGGTTTTGCTACCAGCTCATGTGGACCTATTTCGAAGTGATCCTTCGCACCGATGTTCCGGACTTATGCGCGGGCGACATTATTCTCTTTCTCCACATCGTGCCCTTCATGGCCGCACTAGCTCTGCGGCCAGATGCGCCGCAGGATGAGTACGCCCCCCGTTTGCGGCAGTTCGATTTTGCTTTGATGATGGTCTGGTGGATGTACTTGTACATCTTTGCCGTCATGGCCTGGCAGTATGTTGTTCCCAACATCGATGCCTATGATGACAATTTGAACCTTCTGTATCTGATCGAGAAGGTGGCGTTCCTTGGCGGATTGTTTGTGGCGTGGCTGCACAGCAAAGGCGCCTGGAAAACATTTTACGCGAACCTGTTCGGAGCGAGCCTGACTTACGCCTCCAGTTCCTATCTGGCGAATTGGGCAATCAGCCGCCACGCCTACTACAGCGGCAGCCTCTACGACATTCCACTGGCCGCTTCGATGGCGTGGGTTACGGTGATCGGGTTATGGTCGGGCAGATGTGAAACCGAGGCGAGAAAAAACGCGGACGCCTCGTCGCATGGCGTGTGGCTGGCGAGAGTGGGCATGATTGCAGTCTTTTCTCTGCCGCTGCTGGGCGCGTGGGCGTTGCTGGAAGGTGGAATTCCATCGCGCATCCGCTCCTTCCGGCTGATCTTCACTCTGGGCGCCGCATTGTGCATGGGCGTTATGGTTTTTGCGCGGCAACGGCGCTTGGACCGCGAACTGCTCCGGCTGCTGGCGCAATCGCGCGACTCCCTTGCGAATTTAAAGCGGTTGCAGGCGCAGATTACGGAGTCGGAGAAACACGCTTCGGTGGGACAACTCGTGGGCGGCGCCGCTCATGAATTGAATAATCCGATCACGGCAATGATGGGTTATTCCGATCTATTGCTGACAAGTTCTTTAAACGACGAACAACAAGGCCTGGCGGTGAAAATTGGGCAGCACGTACGGCGGGCGCGGTTGCTAGTCGCCACCCTGCTTAGCTTTGCGAAGCAAGGGCCTGCAAGCATGGCGCCGTTGGATCTCAAAACCGTTCTACGCACCGCGGCAAAAATCTCTGAGCCGCTGTGCCAGAGTCTGAACGTTGAATTGGGTATCGGCCTTCAGGCTGAGATACCAGCCATGCTGGCCGACTCGAACCAGTTGCTACAGATGTGCGTGCAGGTGCTGAATAGCGCGGCCACCACGGCCGCGGTTCGCGGAGCCCGAGAACTGAATCTCACTGTGGAACATTCGTCAGGCCTTGTGACCATCAGTATTTGCCAGAATGGCTCGTCACTCGACGAAGATCGAGCAACAGAGAGCGTCGCCGACCCCAACGAGAATAAATCGTCGAGCGAACTGTTTTCGAGCCTGGGGCTCACTGCCTGCCAAAGTATTCTGCTGCAACATCGTGGGAAAATTTTGTGCACGGAAAATGATTCTGGCCTGACCATCAAGGTCGAGCTTCCGGTCATTCCCCAGGAGCGATCATCTGCAAAGGGAGTGGCGGCGATGTGGCAACCTCAACCGTCCGCTTAAGCTGGCCGCAGGCGGCATAAATGTCGCGGCCGCGAGGGCGCCGCACATAGGCGGGAATTCTGGCTTCGCGAAGAGTGTTCTGAAAAGTTGCGACACTCGCTTCGCTCGGAGTCGTGAAGTCGATTCCCGGCCCCGGGTTGAGCGCAATCAGATTCACTTTGCAGCGCAGGCCACGGAGCAAATCGGCTACCTCATGGGCGTTCTCCGGCGTATCGTTCACGCCGCCAAGCAGAACGTATTCAAATGTGACCCATTCGCGCGTGCGCAGAGGGAAATCCTTTGCGGCAGCCAGCAGCGCCTCAAGATTCCATTTTTTATTCAGAGGCATGAGCCGCGTGCGCAGATCGTCATTGGAAGCATTCAAGGAAATCGCGAGCTTCGGGCGAATGTTCTCTTTCGCAAAGTCGTAAATACGAGGAACGATTCCAGCCGTTGAAACCGTCATCCGGCGCTCGGCGATGCCCACCTCCTGCACCAGAATCCGCGCAGCCTTGATGAAGTTATCGTAGTTCAAGAATGGCTCGCCCATTCCCATAAAGACCAGGTTGATGCGATCTTTTGGCGGAGATGCGTTTTGGTCTTTAAGAACGGCGCAGACTTGACCTACGATCTCGCCCGCGGTCAGATTGCGTTTCACGCCGAGCAACGCGGTCAGGCAGAACTGGCAATCGACTGCGCAGCCGACCTGGCTGGAAATGCAGATGGTCGAACGGCCGGAGAATGACTTTAAGGATTGTTGTTTTGTACCTGAATTTTTCGCAGCTTTTTCGATCTCATCTCCGGCTTCGCTTCCATCTCCCGCCTCTCCGCCGTCACCTCCGGGCATCCAGACTGTCTCGACACTCTGGCCATCGTCAAAGCCGATCAGATACCTAACCGTTCCATCGCGAGAGACAAACTTCTTTTCAATCCGTGAGGAACCGATCCTGATTTCTTTCGCCGCCAGCCAACTCTGGAACTCTTGCGGCAATGTGGAAATCTCTTCCATAGACTCCAGCCGCTGCCGGTAGACTGCGTCCATCACCTGTTTGGCTCGATAGGCTGGCTGGCCGGCTTGACGCACTAATTCGGTGAGTTCTTGCCGATCCATTCCGAGCAGTGACAGTTTTTCAGATTGCCTCATTTTTGGTGCTTCCATTTTGCCGGCGAGTCTCTCATGACGCCCTTGAAATCAGGTCAAGTTTATGATTCTAAAGAAGTAATTATGACGGACCCGCAATTCGTCGGCTCCCACGTGGATATGTCACAATAATAGGGTACTTCTGACGACGATGCGCAGTGGTTTTCCCCGCGCTCCAACCCGATACTGCGCAGCATCAGATCAAAGAGACGATAGAAATGGTAAAGGAAGTCCGCAATATTCGCCGTAAAGTTTTGCCTCATGGGCTGACCGTAATTACCGAGCAGATGGAGCACATCCGCTCGGCTTCGATCGGTATTTGGCTGGAAAGCGGCTCGCGGGATGAAGTGCCCAAGGCCAACGGCATCTCCCACTTTATCGAGCACATGGTCTTCAAAGGGACCGAACACCGTAGCGCCGAGGAGATTGCCCGTCAGGTCGATTCGATTGGCGGCAATATGGATGCCTTCACCTCCAAGGAGTGCATTTGCTTTAACGTGAAAGTACTCGATGAGCATGTTCCTCTGGCCCTGGAAATTCTCTCCGATCTGGTGCTTTACCCGACATTTGATTCCGGGGATATTGTCCGGGAGCGCGGAGTGATTCTGGAAGAGATCAAAATGGACGAGGATAACCCCGACTATCTTGTCCACGAAATCTTCACGCAGAATTTCTGGAAGGATCACCCGCTCGGCAAACCGATATTGGGGACGAAGGAAACCGTAAAGCAGTTCGATCGAGAAGGCGTCGTCGAAACTTATGCCCATCGGTTCGCGCCGGGAAACATTATCGTGGCGGCCGCGGGAAACTTGAATCACGATCAGTTTGTCGAACTGGTCGCCAAGCATTTTGAGCATTTGAAGCCGGCAAAGAATGGCTTCCACTCCGCCGAACCAAAGATTTCTTCGCGCATCATTCTGCGCAACAAGAAGGCGCTCGAACAGGTACAGCTTTGCATAGGAGTTCCGGCTTTTCCCATCGCCCACGAGAAACGTCATGCCAGCTACATTCTGAATACGCTGCTTGGCGGAGGCATGAGCTCGCGGCTCTTTCAGAATATCCGCGAACGCCAGGGGCTGGCTTATTCGATCTATAGCGATCTCAATCCCTACCGCGATACGGGATGCATGGCGGTTTACGCCGGGACTTCTCTCGCATCCGCTGAGAAAGTTGTGCGCTCGGTGGTGAAGGAATTTCGCGATCTGAAAAATAATCCTGTGCCGGAAGAGGAATTGCGCCGCTCGAAAGATCAACTCAAGGGCAGCCTCATGCTCTCGCTGGAGTCAAGTTCGGCGCGCATGTCGAATCTGGCGCGGCAGGAAATGTATTTCGACCGCTTTCAGGATCTTGATGAACTGATTGAAAAGATTGAGGCGGTGACTGCAGAAGACTTGCAGGCGATCGCCCAGGATTTCTTTAAGACGGAGTCGATTGCGATCACCGCATTGGGAAATCTGAACGGGTTGAAGATTTCGCGCGGACAGTTAGACTGCTGAGGGCGTAGGAATCGGAATTGGCCTCAGCCACAATGTGTTGTGCTTATGCTGAATACCGCTGCTGAGTGCTTTCCTTTGTAACTTTCCTCTTCTTGATCCATCCCATTTTGCAGCCAGCAGGCGCGAGCCTGCCGGGACGACCTAACTCATCTCCGAGGAGAAATCTATGAAGAAGATTATCGGCAGTTTCGCGCTTGCATGCATATTGACCGCTTCCATGTCGGCCTTTGCTCAGGACGCAATGAAGCAAGAGAGTTCGCAGCAGGACACGATGAAGAAAGACAACTCGAACGACACGATGAAGAACGATTCCATGCAGAAGAACAACAGCAAGAAAACCAGCAAGAAGGCCAAGACGAAGAAAGACAACATGAAGAAGGACGACAATATGAAGCACGACGACACGATGAAGAACGATCAGATGAAGAACGATCAGATGAAACAGAACTAGTTCGCCGGCTCGATGCCCACGTCTCGCATTTTTTTGCGAGACGTGGGAATTGTCGCTTCCTCCGCTATTCGAGCTTCTTACCGTGTGACCGATCCAACGCTTAGGGTCTCGCCGTTATCGTTATCGTCATCGTCATCGTTAGCCATCACCTTTAAGTGTCCCGTAATTCCCGCGGTCAGATATTTCCGCAAACAACGCGAACAAGGAACATACCCCTGCTGCATCGCCTCTTTTGCGGTGATGGTCCTTTCCGTCGACTTGTCGTGAATAAACGGACATCCTGCGACGTGAAATACCTTGGATCCATCCGAGATCACGACCTGCATATCAGGAGGAATGTCGTGCCCAGGCACAGCCAGAATCGACTTTGCCGGTGGATGAAACAGGGCGCGATCAGTCAGCTTGAATGCGCCGATCAGTAGAACCATCGCTGCCACTGGAATCAGCCACGCTTCCCAGGTCAGCCAGCGTGACGTTTTCTGCGCTGTTCGCGCCAGCCGTTTCTCGAGCCTTAGGCCGAAACCTGCTGGCACTTCCAACATGCGCTCATCGCCGTAGAGCTTTACCACGTTCTGCGTACCCGCCAGGACCGAAGCGCAGCGCGCGCATGTGCGGATGTGTTCGTCCATAGCGGCGCGCGAGGAGGGATCCAGATCTCCATCGACGTAATTCGAAATCTCGCGCCAGACCTGTTCGCAATTCACATTTTCCCCGCTTACCATGGCTTGTTACCCTTCTCGAAAGGAAGGCGGCTGAACCAGCCCTGCTCCCATCCGGCGGCCAGCAGATCGCGCAACATCAGGCGCGCGCGCAGCAAGCGCGTTTTCACGGAAGCCACCGAAATGCCCAGCGCTTCGGCCGTCTCCTGAATATTCATGTGCTCCATATCGCGGAGCACGAAGACTTCGCGATACTTGAGGTCGAGCGAGTCCAGGGCCTGCGCAAGCCGTTGCCGCACTTCTTTGCGTTCCAGTACTTCGGAGGGAATCTCGCGCCAGTCGGCAAAATCGCGCGGCGCGTAATCGCCCTCTTCGCCGGCCCGGCTTGAACGATGATCGTCGATGCCTTCCATGACTATTGTCCGTCCCCTGCGGCGGCGCATCAGAGCCTCGTTCACCGTGATCTGGATGAGCCACGTGCTAAAGCGGGCCTCCGCGCGGAATTGGCGAATATTCGCCAGCGCCTTGAGCATGGCTTCCTGCGAAGTGTCCTCGGCATCCGGCTCGTTTCGCAGGATGGCGAAAGCGGCAGCATAGACGCGCTTTTCGTAAGGCTTCACCAGTTCATAGAACAATTCGTGTTGCCCGCGCTGCACCGCCGCAATCAGATCGTGCTCGCGCCTGTCGAAAGGCTGCAGCGGATTGTCGGCGGTGTTCAGTTCCGCTCCTGCTTCCGGCATCGTTGATCCCTGTACGACACGCCCGCGCGGACAAAAAGCTAAACGCAACGGCTGGAAGCCGCTTGTAGCCCGCGTCTCACCGGACAACTAAGGTCGTGTCTTCCCCGATCCCGCTCGACCGATCTTTCGCTTGTGGAGGAACACCTCAGTACTCCGGATCTTTTTTCCAACCGGTCAACATCGAGACAAAATTGTTCCATCCGTGGAGAATCACCATGATCAGATGGCCCAGCACGAAAAAAAGAATTGCCCACATAATGGCGAAGTGCCAGATGCGGGCGTAATGGAATCCACCCATCCACCAGCCGAGCCAGGAGAATTGAATCGGCTTCCAGACGACGAGGCCGGTAAGGACGGAAAGAACTCCAAGCACGACCACAGTGGTGTAAGCCTGTTTCTGCAGTGGGTTGTATGCCTCACGGACGGGCGGCTTGGGACCGAAAAAGAAGTAATGCTTCACCATCGGCCAGACGCCGGAGATGTCGCGCGGCACGAACAAAACCTGGCGATAATTGCCGCTGAAAAGTTGATAGCCGATGTAGAGCAGGCCCGTGCCCATGTAAATCCACATGAACGTGAGGTGCCACTGCAGACCGCCGCCCAGCCAGCCGCCTACGGCGAATTCTTTGGGCCAATGCAATAGATCTTTTTCGGGGATTTTGGCGCCGAAGCTGGGAAAAGCCCGAAAGATCTGTAGGCCGCTGCCCACCATCACGAACAGGGCTACGGTATTGACCCAATGGCACAGGCGAACGATGAAGGGATGTTCGTAGACTGCGCGGGCCACGACCTCGGGTTCTTCATCTTCGTTTTTTTGGCGAATGATTTCGATTACGGCACCGCTCATTCTGTTGTCTCCATCGTGGCCTCTAGCTGCTTTTTGCAAAAAGCCGAAGAGGCGCCGGCGCTATTTTTGCGGCCTTCGCTACAGTCCGTAAAACCACGAATAGCCCTGATCTTCCCAGTATCCGACTTTGTCCAGCACGTGGGTTGCTTTTAACTCCGTCAAATATTTTGCCTGCTTGTAGCCGATTTTCGTCGGAATCGTCAGCCTCAGCGGCGCACCGTGCTCTCGCGTCAGCGGCTGATCATACATTTCATAACAGAGCAGCGTCTGTGGGTGCAGGGCAGTTGGCATGTCCAGCGATTCGTAATAATCGTCGGCACAGTTGACTGTGATGAATTTTGCCGTCGGATCAGCGCCGATTAAGCGCAGAAAGTCTGACAGCCGCACGCCTCCGAAGCGGCCAATTACGTCCCAGCCTTCCACGCAGACGTGGCGCGTGTTCTGGCGATACCGAGGCAGGGTCTGGATTTGCGCGAGCGTGTAATCTCCGGGCTTTTGCACCGCGCCACCGACCGTCAAGGTCCAGTTCTCAAAGATCACTCCGGGATCATCCACGTCGTACGTATTCAGGGGGAACCTGTCGAAAGGAGTCAGTTCGCTATCGGCGAAAGTCGCCGATAAATGGCCGCGGCGGAATAGACGCGCCGAAGCCCAGTCGCTGAAACCTAGCCCCCTTTTGAGCAGCCCGTCCTGCCATTTGGGAACCGCAAAAGCTCCCAGGGCCAGCATCGGAGTCAGCTTAAGCAGCTCACGGCGGCTAACTTGGCGAAACTGCCGGACATCCAGCTTTTTGTCTCTGTCTTTCATCGATGAATGCCGCAGCCTTCCCCCGGCACAAATGGGATTCCTGAGGTGCTCGGGAAGTTTCAATTTGGCCTGGTTTTGGAATGATAAACCCCGAAGAAAGAATCGGGAGGGGGATGCAGGTTTTGCTGGTTTTTCGCCTATTTTCGAGGCATACTGTTACCCGCTCTTCTCCCCCCGGGGAAACGGTCCCGGTTCAGCAGCTCAGAACCGCCGCCCCAGCTAGCGGAAGTCAGGTTGCTGCCATGTCGACGCTGAAGACCGTCGTGCCTAAACCCGGCCCCGTTCTCCAGGCACAATTTCGCGCAAAAAGCCGCGAAGACCGGCGGCAGCGCGAATTGATGGTGGGGTCGCTGTGTATCTTGCTGCTGGCCCTGGGCATTCTGCTATGGCACGACCGTGATTTCTGGATCCCCCCAGACGACGCGGATGTCGACCAACCCGCTGCCGAAACTGTCCCAGCGGCCAAGACGGCGCCATCGAAGTCCGTTCCTCTGGTCATCACTCGGTCTCCGACGACAACCCATAAGAATGTCCGCCGCCACACGAAAGGCCTCGTCCCGAGCCCGCCTGCCGCACCAGCTCCGGACGAAGGATCTGGGATCACGGTCACCAGCCGGACGGTCCTGCCGCCACTGAACGTGGAAGTCGTGGCGGGGGGCACGCGTCGTGTGGTCCAACCGGGGAACAACGCGCTGCATGTGGATTTGCAACCTGCTCTACCGGCACAGGCCACCGTAGAAATTCCCGAGAGCGAAAGTGCCGCCAGCGTTACCAGCAGCGCCGCGGAGCGCATTGAGATGCCCGCAACCTCCGGCATAGTGGCCAGCGAGGTTCGGCCGAACTATCCGCTCCTGGCGCGGCAGATGAAGGTACAAGGGCGAGTAATTCTGCTGGCGCTGATCGGAAAAGATGGGATCATTCAGCGCCTTAACGTGGTAAGCGGACCTCCGATTCTGGCCTCCGCGGCGGAAGACGCGGTGCGGCAGTGGCACTTCAAGCCGCATGTCGAGGGGAAGGAAGCTGTGGAAACGCAGGCCAAAATCACGGTGAACTTTACGATTTCGACCAATTAGGCGCGAGTCTTAGCTGACCAACGCCAAGCCTGGAGCGGAGAATCATCCGCGCAAATCAAAGCTGAAATCTATTACCAAGACCTTCACTAGCGTGCGACCGCTCGTCCCCATTCACTCCAAATAACGAACGCCCCAATCTCTTTCGAGATCAGGGCGCCCGGGCAGCCCTCCCCCAGAACTGCTCACCTAGGAAATTAACTCTGGCACTTCGCCTTGCAAATGGCACCAGCGTGCCATGCAACGGCTCCAATGTGCCAGGTCGTTTTTGGCCAAAGCTCCACGCATCCTACGCAGCGCTCCGCCTGAACTGCACAATCCCCTGTGCAATGCGGGATCCCTAAGTTACCTGTCTCGCGTTTAAGTCCGGCAGTGTCCTAGCCGATGGACCAACGAGTAGTCATGCCGCACTTCGCCGATCCAGAGATTTATCGCGACATCCTCGATGAACTGCAGATCGGGGTGAGCGTGCTCGATTTGCGGGGCAAGATTGTCTTTTGGAGTAAAGGTGCGGAAAAGCTCACCGGCTACGCGCGCATTGACGTGCTCGGCCATCCCTGCACAGGGAACATTCTGCTGCACTGCAATCACGTCAGTTGCGAGATGTGCGTAGAGCATTGCCCCTTGGCCGCAGCTCTGCGCGACTCGAGGCCGGTCGAGTTGATCGGCTCGGTCCACCACAAGTCGGGTTCTTGGACTCCGGTGCGCATCTGGGCCATCCCGCTTCGCGACGGGCATGGCTCGGTTATCGGGCTCATTCAAACCTTCGAAAACGAGTTCACGGTCAACGGACCGGACCCGAACGAGCGCAGCATGAAGGAGCGAGGCTGTCTTGATCACGTAACGGAATTGCCGAATCAGACGATGATGCAATCCCATTTGCGCGAATCGCTTGCCACCTTCACCGAACTCGGGATTCCTTTAGGCGTGCTGAGTCTCGAAATCAGAGACCTGGACAAACTTCGCGCGCGTTATGGGCAAGAGGCTGCTATCACTGTGGTGCGAGTGTTGGCGCGAACTCTGCGAAACTCGGTGTGGCCAACGGATTTCGTAGGCCGATGGAGCGGCGAACAGTTCATGGTAATCCTCAGCGGCTGCGATGAGGAGGCCTTGAAAGCCGTAACCACCCGTGTGGAGAAAATCGCGGCGAGGCTCACCATCCAATGGTGGGGAGAAGAGTTCTCGGTGAAAGTTTCAATGAGTTCCACCAACGCAATTGCTGGCGACAGCGTGGAATCGCTAGTGCAACGGGCGCAACAAGGCTTTAGAGGCGGCGGCTCTCAAGCGGAACGGCAGGCTGCCGCCGCACCGAAGAGTTGATGTTTGTGCGATTGGTTTGGCGCCGTTGATTTTGGCCCGAGTCGCGGTCGAGCTTAGGCGACCCGACAAAATGGGCGAGCCGAACAGCCAGCGTGTCGACGAGTAACTTATGTTCGCGATTATCGGCATCATCGTAGTTTTC
>Ga0070735_10001947_pt1 | contig 19154 bp, 11 predicted proteins | sample Coa_R1_FD_66443 | JGI IMG/M metagenome (GOLD analysis project Ga0070735, IMG submission 66443) | Surface soil microbial communities from Centralia Pennsylvania, which are recovering from an underground coalmine fire - Coalmine... | ecosystem: Environmental > Terrestrial > Soil > Unclassified ... | reverse complement strand
CGCCAGTGGCAGATCCCGTCAGCCGGTTCCGATCGCAGGGACTGCTGTAGATTGAGTTCCTGAGCTTGGGCGCGCGCACCCGTTGCGCACACACTTCGTCTAACGCGCGCCCACAGCCCCACCCCAAGTACTGTTACCAAGGTTTCTCCGCCTCCTCCTCGTTTTCTCCTTCTCTCCTTACAATGAAATCAGAGGCCCTCTCCCGGTCTTTCGCTCGTCCCGGGAGCAATCCGCTTCGATCTGAGCTTTCATGCTGCGCGTTTCGGGAATCCGGATTCTTGTGGTTTTGTCAGCGCTTTTGGGTGCTCTTGGACCCGTGCGGCTGATTGCGCAGGATGATCCTAACGAAGTGCCTTTGGGAGACGTCGCGCGCAGTCTGCGCAAGAATCAAACAGCGACTCCGCAGGTCATTGATGACGACAATCTGACGCAGGTAATCGAGCAAGCGGATAAGCACGATGGCTTCGGCTCGTCGCTGCGCTATGTGATGGCAGGAAAAAGTTCGAGATTTCAGGTTTCCGCCCCCGACGTGACGTGCAGCCTAGCGTTTACGGCGAATGTGAAGTCGTTGCTGTCGAGCACTCAGTATGCAGAGATGGACCTTTCGCCGTCGGATGTGGCCAAGCTGGAAGGACCGGCCGCGATCGAAGGCGATTCGCTGACTATTTCTCTTTTCAACGCCACGAACTGGCACGTAAGCGAGATCGATGTAGCCTTAACCGTCGTGAAGAAGTCCTGGGGCAGGGACGCATCCCCCTTCAGCAATCTGGAATCAGGAACCGATCCGGGAGCCGGCGCGGCAGCGGGAGTCAATCCGTTTGAGCAGGTTCGTCCCGAGAAGAAACAAGATACGACTGTGATCTACCGGATGCGTGCGGCGGCGCCTCCGTGGTCGAGAGCAGGTTTCAGTGCGCCCTTGAGGATTGATCTCGCTCCAGGAGATGAGTGGCACTGGGCGATTGTGCAGGCCAAGGGATATCCTCCGCAGGGGGATTCAGGGCAACAACAGACCGCCGCTCAAACCGATGCGTCGGCAACATTGCAGCCCGTATCGTCTCCCGTGGCGACAGACCCGCAAGATCAGCCGGGCTCGCCGACTTTGCACGATCCGGAGTAGCTTCGCTGGAAAGTTCAGTGCACGCCTAGCGCTTCGAGAGTGCTTCGGTAGTTGTCGCCCGTCGGGCCCGAGCCCTGGTGTGCGCGGACAAATTTCAGAATGCGGCTCTTCACTTCGGCGGATTCCGGGAAATTCCGATCGGTCCAAAAACGCTGGGATGGATCGAAGTAGCCGATCCGCGCAAGAAAAGATGTCCCGTAGTATTCCGCGTCTTCGAGCGATCCATCGGCAATATTCACTTTGAACGAGCCGTCAGGCTGCACAGAGTCATGCAGGCACCACGCCAGCATGCGGTCGATTTCCGAGGCCATCGCCTTTTTCCGCACAGCAGTCGCTGCTGCCCAGCCGAAGTGAAATAACGCAACGATGTCCATATTGTTGTGATTCCAGAACTGGCCTTTCCAGAGCCATCCGGCTGGATAGTCGAAATCCTTGATGGCGAGAGTTGTGTCGATCACGCGCGGCATGTCGGGGACTTTGCCCTTGAGATAAGAGATGACGTGAAAGGTCATGCTGAGGTCGTCGGGAAAATCTTCATGCCCGTCTCGAAGGTAGCGCTCGCCGAAGTAGCCGGTTTCCGGATTGCGGTAATGGTGCAGGACGCGATCGAGCAACGCATCGCGAAGCGCAGCGTCAACGGTATAGTTCTCGGGCTTGTGCCGGACGATCATTTGCAGCAGCGTGGCTACGGTTTCATTGAACTCGCGCTCGTGATCGATGCCACTATGGCGGACATCGGAAACCGAAAGCGCGTCGAGATATGCCGTCAGCTTCTCAGGGGTGGAAACGCGTTCCAGAAAAGCCGGAAGCGGATGCCCGGTGGGTTCGTCGGGGGCGTTCGCTTCCAGATGATCGTAGGTCGCGTACAGCTTCAGATACCACTCCTTGTAGCATCTGCCCCACATTCCTGTAGCATATGCCTCGTCCATTGAGGCATGGCCGACGTTTGTCTCCAGGTCATGTAACCGTTCGTCGATGAATTTGAAATCGGCGGAGCTCACCATGAGCGATTCGAGCTCAAACAGAATCTGGTGCCCACAGGCATTCTTACCGCCTTTGGCCTCCCCGGCGAACATCTGCTTAGCCAGCGCAACGGTGCGGGCCACGCGCGATTCGTGCTCCTGCTTGTAGTTCTTGTCGAAAGTGATGAAGTCGGCTTGCAACAGAGCAGAGGCGTTGCGATCAGTCGCGACCTGCTGCGGCGTTTGCGCAGAAGCCAGCGACAACAAGAATAGGGTGACAAGGAGGCTCACTCTCATGCGAACGTTATACATGAGAGGCGTTCCGCCGTTGTTAACGGGCAGTGATGTTCTGTCGCTTACGGCCCGGCGGTCTTCAAGATTGCCGTATTGCGCTCATCGCCAGCGATGATGCGGTAGAACTTCTTCAGTTGGTCTGCCTGCGACACCGGCACGCTCAACTGCTTTACTTCGAAGGTACGGGTGTAGTGGATTACATTCCCCTTCACCTCTGTCTTCGAGTGATAGCTGGCAAAGCCGTAGTCGGCATCGACGGCCGGGGGGATGTCGTCGACGACATAACCGGCGGGAATTGTGATGTCGAATGTATCCGTATCGAGCGCAGGGCCTGGGAATTCAATGGGGAACTTTCGCGGCTCCTTCGTCTCCAAAATACCTTCTGCCTTCACTCCAAGTACGCGCGGACGCACCAGAAGCAGGCCGCCGGCATTCTTGGCGTATTCCTGCGCTTCAAAGGTGTAGCGGAAGCCGAAGGGCAGGCTGGTCTGATTGAGATTCAGAATGGTGGCTCTGGAGATATGGAACAGCGACAGCGATCCGGCAAGCAGATCCTCGATGGGTTTGATCTGATCGGTGCTTTTGGTGACGGTGCGCAACCGCCAGCGTTCCACCGCTGCGCGATCTCCCAAGCGGGTTTCGTCGACTTCGCCGTGAAGAGTGCCGGATGCGTCGAGTGTCAGTTTCCCCGTGCGGGCAATGCTATTCATTGCCGCAGCTTGTTTCGGAAGCTGCACCAGTTCTCCGCCATCTGTTGTGACCAGCAATCCGTAGTTCTCCTGCAGATAGCCGCCGATCTCGCCAAAGGGCGTTACGTCATTGGTGGGATCGAAGTACAGAAGCTTGCCCAGGCGGGGGTGGTCAACCGTTGCGACTAAGGACGCGTCAGACACATTCGGAGGCAGTTTAATGGCGACAATGGCGTGGTCGAATGCGCCAACGTTGGCTGGAGTTTCGGCGGTGACCGATCCACGTTCGGAATTGATGACGACGTAAAACGACTCCACGCCGATCTGGCTCAGCATTGCGCTCAGAAGCGTGGCTTTGTCTTTACAGTCGCCGTAATGATGGGTGAAGATGTCGGAAGCGGCATGAGGCTGCCAGCCGCCAATGCCAAGTTCGATTGCGACGTAGCGGATATCGTGCTGGACGAATTGGGCGAGGGCCCTCATCTTATCCAGCGGAGTCGCGGCTGTGGCAGTCAGAGTCGCGACCTCCTGATTGATCTGGGGAGATGTATCGCGGCGGTCCTTGGTGAGATTCAGGTACCACTTGCCCATCTGCTGCCAGCTGGCAAAGCCATTGAGGGCGGGTCCGCCCGGCGGGAAAAACGAAACCACCATCTGTCCCGCGACTCCTGCGATGGGAGGCATATCGTCTTCGGGCCGTATGGCCTTCACGTCGTTTAACGTCCAATCCCATTGATTGCCGCCGCTCTGCGAGGCCTTGGCTTCTGAATAATTCAGCCAGGACGCCTTGTATTCCCATCCGGCGGGCAATTGCAACGAGTAATGCGCCTCGCGGACAGGAATTTCCCGCTGGAATTCCCATACGTCCTGAAGCACCATCGGTTGCTCCTCCTGCTCGTACTCATAGCCGATGATATTGCCGGGATCGGCGGCAGGAATCTGCAGCAGCTTGTCTTTCACGTCGGAGATCAGTTCGCTACCGGCGATCTTGGGAAGGGAGATCTCAACGGCCTCCTTATCTTTGACCTCGTAATCTTTTCCTTGCGCCGGAATGCACCAGGCACGGAGGCCGGTGACCTTGCTGCGTGCATTGAATGGGACTTCAACGATCCCGTAACCTCGTCCGCTTGGTCGCAGGATCTTGTAAACCATGCGAACGTGAGTTTTTATCTTATCCTCCGATTGGACGTTAACGGTCGTCTCCGCATAAAGAAGGACCGCATTCGTCTTCTCATCGTGGGCCGGAAGGGGAGCCGTCACGACGGCGTGCATCCATTGCGGTGCGTCGCCAGCGTGAGCAAGCTGCGGTGAAGCGATTCCGCAAAGAACCACTGCGATTATCAGCAGGAATTTGTGGAAGCTAATTGCTGGCCGTAGCCGCACCAGGTTGCAGCATGACCTGTTGTTCATCGCTACTCCTCACAAACTGGAATATCTTTCGCAAACTGCCGTAATTATCTTTGGGGAGAATGAGGAGGTCGACGTCCAGGACCCGGTTCAGGTGGAGTGTGCCCTTTTCGTTCTGTGCCTCAAGGTCGTAAATGAGAGCTTTGGCGTCGAGCTTTTGTGGCGCCGGCAAGGTCGCAATCTGCCAGCCTAAGGGCAAATTGACGTTCACCTGGTCGATGCGCTCGAAGGGGAACTCGAAGTAAACGGGATGAACGCGGTCCGCATGATCGAAGAGATGTTTTTCGGGAGCGCTGAATAGGCCGACGGGCATCAGCGCGCGGTGTCCCGCGGCGGAGACCCATCCCGGAACCTTGATCTTGAATTCCGCGACTAGCGACGAAGCAGAACTTTTCCAGTCCGGGTTGTTGGTGAGTTCCACATCGCATGCGGCGGGGATCGATCCTTTGACCTCGTCCTCGAGATATTTCTTGCGGTCGGCATCGTCGGTCAGACGCTCTTCCGTACGGCGTTGCGAAGCTTCCAGTCCGGTGAATGTAAGGGTAAGTGTCCCGTCCAGGTCGCCCGTGCCTGACAGCGTGAGGTCTGCCTTGCGATTGATCGTCGATTCCTTACTTTCCGGGAGCGTCGTTTGAACCCAGGAGCCACCATCTTTGTCGAGCTTCAATCCCTTTACCCCGGTTTCAAACCAGGGGAGCATACCGAATGGGATGAAGGCGGATCCCGGGTCGAAGTACATATCTTTCCCATTTACTTTCACAAGGACCACGTTTTGGTCGAGCCGGCGGCCGTCCATTGTTGGCGGGAAGAAGAAATAATTCTGGCGATCGGCAACCCAGACGCCGTATGCCTCGAATCCTGCGGCTCGAACTAATCCCAGGAAAAGCCACGTCAATTCGCCGCCATAGCCGTATTGCTTCTTCCAGACATCCTGAGCATTCGTCGGCGTCTTCTCTTTGTTCCTTTTCTGCTCCTGTTCGGTTTTTTCCGCTTCGAAAGATGTGTTGCGAATTTGCTGCACACGCGCGTAGATCTTCCGGAGCTTGACCTCCGGCGAATCGCTGGGCGTGATGATTGAAGAAACGGCCTCTTGCAGGCTCTTAGGTTTTCCGACGAAGCTCTCTAAGCTGCCGTTGCGCTTCTTGCCAAATTTCGCCCAGTATTTCTCGGGTACATCCTCGAACCGGTCTTCGCTGTAGATGAAGTCAACGCGAGATTTGAGCTCATTTTCCGGCGGCATGTAATCTTCCGTCTGGAAGGCCGGGACGTCGGCGACTTCGAGGCTGATCACATGATCAGGCCCTTGTTTCGGTTGGGCTGTGCCAGCGGGAAGTTCATGCCAAATCCATCGCAAGTACATGGGTGGGTTGTCGCCGTCGTACGGATTGAGCGTGAACTTGGCGCGCATCGTGTACAACTCGTGGTTGAGGATCCAGTGGGAATCGAAAACGAAGTTCTCAGCCAGATCGGTCGTGTAGTAATACTCGAGGATGCTGCCCACCTGAACGTCCGGCATAGTGAAGGTTTTGGCCAGATACTTCACTCCGCGCGCCTTGACGATTGACTTGTCGAACACTTTCCCCTCGAAATTGACGATTCTTCCGTCCGGCTCGATGGTGCGCGCATGGACGTTGATCACCTTCCCATATTCCTTGTAAAACGGGATTTCGACGTCGGCATACTTGCGCCCCTCTTCCGTCAAAATCTTGATCCGGAAGTAGACATCTTCGTGCGCGGTCTGGCCACGGTCATCGCGGTCCACTTCGCGGAAAAGAATGAGTGCCGGAGCGCCGGGAGCCTTGGCGTTCGCGGTCATCTTCAGTTCTTCGGGAGAGACAGTTTGAAAGCCGATGCCCCAGGCAACGGAAGATGAAATAATGGCGAGGAAAAATCCAAAGAAGGCGGGCTTGGAGAGCAAGCCGCGACGAAAACTGGACATGGCGCATTTCACCTGTGAATGAACTTTGTACCGCAGCCCTGCCCGGATGGGGGGAAAGCAGTGGCCAGAAAGTGCTCTTGCTCACGCCGATCTGCGCCGGCTTCGGGAGCACGCTTGTTTTTACGTCGGACGATACAGTCGTTATGCCTAAGTGTCAAGAAAAGAACCGTATAAATGGAACACAGAAAGTAGCCGTTACGACAGTGTCGTGCGTCACCCTGGGTAGTAGAGACCAGATGGATAAGGGCAAGCAGGTCGCCATTCTTCGCTTTCTTAAGTTCGTGGTTCGCCGCGACTTACCTGAACATTCTGATGTTTTTGGAACTTTCAGGGAAAAGCTTTGCAGGCGTGGCGGAAAAATTTCAGAATTCGGTCAGAGGCATTCGGCGGGGAATACTTTCAGCAACCACCGGATGCTGACGGGTGCGCGTCCATTCCGTTACAATCGAGGTTTATCCTCTTGTCGCCAAAGAAAGAAGCAGTGAGTCCAGCCCACCCCAATTCGTTGACCTTCCAGGAGCTCGTTCTTCGGCTGCAGTCGTTTTGGGCGGAGCGCGGATGCGTTCTGCAGCAGCCTTATGACGTGGAAGTGGGTGCCGGTACTATGGCTCCCGAGACCTTCCTGCGGGTTCTCGGTCCGAAGCCCTACAAAGTGGCGTATGTACAGCCTTCACGGCGTCCGGCGGATGGGCGCTACGGGGAGAATCCGAACCGGCTGTTCAAGCACATGCAGTTACAGGTGATCCTGAAGCCTCCGCCGGAGAATGTGCAGGAGCTTTATCTAGAGTCGCTGGGCGCGATCGGAATTGATCTCCGCCAGCACGACATCAAGTTCGAAGAGGATAACTGGGAAGCTCCTACGCTGAGCGCGTGGGGCGTCGGCTGGCAGGTGATGCTTGACGGACTCGAGATCACGCAGTTCACCTATTTCCAGCAGTGCGGCGGGATCGATCTGCTTCCCATTTGCGCCGAGTTGACTTATGGACTGGAGCGCATTGCGGCTTTCCTGCAGGATGTGGACTCGATTTACGACATTGTGTGGGCTCGCGATCCGGAGACCGGCACCGTGGTGAAGTATGGGGATGTGCGGCTTGCAGATGAGTTGCAATTTTCCGTCTACAACTTCGAAATGGCCGATGTGGAGAAGACGTGGAAGCACTTTGAATTGTGCGAAGCTGAGTGCAAGGGGCTGATCGAGACCTACCGGAGTTTGTACCATCCGAACGAGGAGGAGAAGATCGCGCAGGTAGCATCACGCATGGATAAAGAACCACCTCCGTTACGTCAACCTGCGAATCGATTTCCGGTTCTCGCCGCTTACGATCTGTGCCTGAAATGTTCGCACTACTTCAACATCCTCGACGCGCGGGGAGCGATTTCTGTTACCGAACGCGTCGGCGTGATTGCACGCGTGCGGGCTTTGGCCGTGGGGATTGCGAAGGCTTGGGTGGATCAGCAGAAGGGTGAAATGCCGTTGTCCGAGAAGTCGGACGAGCTTGCGCCTGTAGCCGAGAAACGGCCACAAAAAACAAAAGAGAAGCTTGCGCCGGTTGGTTAGACTTCGGGCTGCGAAGACAAGATGTCTTCGCGACAGCCGGCAGGATTCCGTCGCTAGAGTGGGATGTGATCCCCATCACATTCGGTCCAGCAACAAGTTTGAGAAACTTGATGGTTTGAAAGCATGCCAGATTTCCTTTTAGAGATTGGGTGCGAAGAAATCCCGGCGCGGATGATCGACGCGGCTTCCGAGGAGTTGCGTGAGCGGGTGGCGGCGCTGCTGAGCCGCGAGCGACTCGGAGGAAACGAGGTCACACGCTTTGATACGCCGCGACGCCTCGCCGTGATGGTTTCGGGAATTTCTGCATCGCAAGCCCACGTCGTCGAACAACTCACCGGGCCTTCCGTGAATGTGGCATACAAAGATGGCCAGCCCACTCCTGCTGCGCAGGCATTCGCGAAGAAAGCCGGAGTGGACGTCTCGCAGCTTGAAAGAACGTCGACTCCCAAGGGCGAATACATCTCGGCCAAAGTGACAAAAAAGGGCCGGACTTCTTCTGAAATTCTCGCCGAGGCGCTTCCCAAAGAACTCTCGACAATCTACTGGCCCAAGAACATGTACTGGCGCAAGCCGAACGAACGCTTCGTGCGTCCGGTGCGCTGGCTTGTCGCGATGCTCGATGGTGAAACGATTCCGCTGGAGTTTGATGGAATCCGGGCCGGGAAGACATCCCGGGGGCACCGGATTCTAACCGATCATCCTGTGACTATCGCCGCTGGTCCGGCATATGCGGATTCACTTCGCGCGGCAAAGGTTCTTGGGCGCGCCGAGCGCGAACATCAGATTCGTAAGGCTCTGGATGCGGCAACGCGCACGATCCCCGGCGCGCGCTGGCGTGAGGATAAAGCGCTGCTCGATACAGTCGTGAATCTGACGGAATATCCGTCGGTGATTCTTGGCGGCTTCGATCCGCCGTTTTTGTCCTTGCCCGAAGAAGTGCTGGTCACGGTGATGCGCGATCACCAGAAATATTTTGCGATCGAGGATGCGCAGGGCAAACTCCTGCCGCACTTTCTTGCTGTGCTCAACACCGACAGCGACCCGCAAGGCCTGATTCGTCACGGCAATGAGCGCGTGCTGCGCGCCCGATTCAACGACGCGCGTTTCTTCTGGGAAACGGATCAGAAGAAGTCGCTGCTGGAGCGGCTGGATTTGCTCAAACATGTGACCTTCCAGAAAGACCTGGGCAGCTACTATGACAAGACGCAGCGCGTGCAGCGGCTTTGCAGTTGGCTGAGCGAGATCCTGAAGCAGAACGAAGTTGCGGTTCGCCCAGGAGTGATTCACAAGGCGGTCTGCCTGGCCAAGACCGACCTGACGACAGAACTGGTGAAGGAATTCACCGAGCTGCAGGGAATTGTTGGGGGGCTCTATGCGCGTGCACAGCAGCTGGACTCCTCGCTGCCGGAAGCGACTCGCTTCGCGATTGCCGACGCGGTCTACGACCAGTACAAGCCTGAATCAACGGATGATGACGTTCCACGATCCATTGAAGGAGCCGTGCTCTCGATCGGTGATAAGGCGGATACGATCGCGGGAATGTTCGCGCTCGGACTCGTCCCGAGCGGCTCGAAAGATCCGTTTGCGCTGCGACGCCAGGCGAATGGGATCGTCAAGATCATCGCGGAGAAGAAACTTCCGCTAAAGCTGAGTGCGCTGATGCTCGATGCGCGCAGCGGCTATCAAAAATCGGAAACAGAAAAGAAGTTTGTGGCTGATGAGCAGTATCGGGAATCGGTCAGGACGTTCTTCCGCGAGAGGCTGGAGTTCTACCTGCGCGATATCTGCGGCTATTCGTATGACGTCGTAAAAGCGGTGCTGGGCGCGAATGCCGACGATGTCGTCGATGCGATGGCCCGGGCCGAAGCGGTGAAGCAAGTGCTCCACATGCCGGAGTTTCAGGCCATCGGCGCGGCGTGCAAGAGGATGCGCAATATTCTGCGGCAGGGGGAAGAGAAAAAGATTTCTCCAGCGGCTGCGGTTGAAGCATTGCCGAACTCCGCAGAGGAAGAAAAGAACCTGATCGCGTATCTCAGGGAAAACGGTCCGCGAGTAGAAGGGCATAGGGCAAAGAAGGACTATTTAGATGCACTTCGCAGTCTCTCGACGGCGCGCGAGCCCGTGGACAAGTTCTTCGACAAAGTGATGGTGATGGTCGATGACGAGCGGGCACGAGCGAACCGGCTGGCTCTACTGCGCGCGCTTTTGAAGGAGTTCTCCACGATTGCCGATTTCTCAGAAATTGCGATGGAAGGAAAAGCGTGACGGATTTCACTGAGCGATTCTGCTCGGCGCTGTACAATATCGTTTTTCTGGAATCCTCAACGGAATTGAATCTGACTCTACACAAAGGACTCATATATGGCGACGATGACTCTCCCCGAAACTGAAGCGAAAGAAAGCAAAAGCAAGCCGTCCTCAACGAAGTACGTTTACTCATTTGGCGGCGGTAAGGCCGATGGCAACGGCAAGATGAAAGATGTTCTCGGCGGCAAGGGCGCTGGCCTGGCTGAGATGACGAACGCCGGACTGCCGGTGCCTCCCGGATTCACGATTCAGACAGAAGCCTGCCGCGAGTACATGCGCGGCGGCCTGTCGGCGGATGTCGACAAGCAGATGGATGAAGCGCTGGCGAAACTTGAGGCGCTGCAGGGACAGAAACTCGGCACCGGGGAGAATCCGCTGCTGGTGAGCGTTCGGTCGGGCGCGAAGTTCTCCATGCCGGGCATGATGGACACGATCCTCAACCTCGGCTTGAACGATAAGAGCGTGGAAGCTCTCGCGAAGCGGAGCAACAATCCGCGATTCGCCGCTGATTCCTACCGCCGGCTGATCCAGATGTTCGGCAACGTCGTGCTCGATATCGAGAAGGCGGCCTTCGACGAAGTGTTCGACGCCAAGAAGAAACAGAGAAAGACGAAATTCGATACCGGCCTGACAGCGAAGGACCTGCAGGAAGTGATTGTCGACTACAAGAAGGTCGTCAAGAAACACGCCAAGCGCGATTTCCCGCAAGATCCGCGGGAACAGCTGACCATGGCGCGAGATGCGGTTTTTCGCTCGTGGCAGAACGACCGCGCGAAGCATTATCGCCGCATTAACAACATTGACGACATGCTGGGAACCGCCGTCAACGTGCAGGCGATGGTGTATGGGAACCTCGGAGACACCAGCGGGACGGGCGTAGGCTTCACTCGCAATCCAGCGACCGGAACGAACGAATTCTATGGCGAGTTCCTGATGAACGCGCAAGGCGAAGACGTGGTTTCAGGCGTGCGCACGCCGGTTCCGATCCTTGAACTGAAGAAGATCATGCCGGATGTCTATGACCAGCTTCGCGAGATCACCACGCGCCTGGAGAAGCATTACAAAGATATGCAGGATTTCGAGTTCACGATTCAGGACGGCAAGCTCTACATGCTGCAGACGCGTAACGGCAAGCGCACTGGATTGGCCGCCGTCCGAGTCGCGCTGCAAATGGTGGATGAGGGCCTGATCACGAAAGAGGAAGCGATCTTCCGCGTCGAGCCGAACCAGTTGTACGACTTCCTTGTTCCAAGGTTGGACGAGAAAAGCACGAAGGTGGAAGTGCTGGCAACGGGTCTCCCGGCCTCGCCGGGAGCAGCGGTCGGACAGATTGTGTTTACGGCGGACGCGGCAGTGGCCGCAGTGCAGAAAGACGGCAACGCTCACGTCATTCTGGTGCGTGCCGAAACGACTCCAGAAGATATTCACGGCATGGAAGTCGCGAAGGGCATTCTTACCTCTCGCGGGGGCATGACCAGTCACGCTGCAGTTGTCACGCGCGGCATGGGCAAGTGCTGTGTGGCGGGCGCAGGCGATGTCGATGTGAACGAGAAGGCCCGCGAGATGCGGGTGAAGGGTCAGACCTTTAAAGAAGGAGATTGGATTTCTCTCGATGGCACGACCGGCCGCGTGATCAAAGGCAAGCTCAACACGATTCCTCCGAACGCGGAGGATCCCGAGCTGCAGAAGTTCATGCAGTGGGCGGATCCGCATCGCACGATGAAAGTCCGTGCCAATGCCGACATCCCCCGAGATGCCATTCAGGCGCGCGCTTTCGGAGCAGAGGGCATCGGGCTGTGCCGCACCGAGCACATGTTCTTCGGGGAAAAGAAGATTGGACCCATGCGCGAGATGATTCTCGCGGACAGTGAGAAAGGCCGCCGCGCCGCGCTAAAGAAGCTGCTGCCGTTGCAGCGCGCGGATTTTGCCGGCGTATTCAAGGCGATGGATGGGCTGCCGGTGACGATCCGGACGCTCGATCCGCCGCTGCACGAGTTCCTGCCGCGCCGCGAGGAGCTGATGGTCGACATCGCGCTGCTTTCGTCCTACAGCGCGAAGCAGAAGAAAGAGCTCGTCACAAAGTACAAAGACTACGGCATCAAGGGCATTGGCGACCTGAAGAAGGGACTGCCTCCGCTTCTGGCGCGAGTCGAGCAGTTGCACGAGTTCAACCCGATGCTCGGACATCGCGGTTGCCGTCTCGGCATTACCTATCCCGAGATCACTGAAATGCAGGCGCGAGCGATTTTCGAAGCGGCGGTCGATTGCACGAAGAAGGGAATCAAGGTTCTTCCCGAAGTCATGATTCCTCTGGTTGCGACGCTGAAGGAAATGGCGAACCAGGGAGCCATCGTGCGGCGCGTCGCTGAGGAAGTCTTCAAAGAGAAGGGAACGAAGATCGAGTACATGGTTGGCACGATGATCGAGTTGCCGCGTGCCGCTCTCGTTGCAGACGAGATCGCGAAGGAAGCGGAGTTCTTCTCATTCGGCACGAACGATCTGACGCAGACCACATTCGGCTTCTCGCGTGACGACGTGAACAAAGTCCTTCCAACGTACCTGGCGGAAGGAATCCTGAAACAGGATCCGTTCGCAGCCCTCGATCAGGATGGTGTCGGGCAGCTCGTCAAGATCGCCACTGAGCGCGGGCGCAAGACGCGCCCGAACCTGAAAGTCGGGATCTGCGGCGAACACGGAGGCGAGCCGTCGTCGGTCGAGTTCTGCTACCGCACGGGCTTGAATTACGTGTCCTGCTCACCATTCCGCGTGCTGACAGCGCGGCTGGCGGCGGCTCAGGCCGCGGCTGCCGAAAAACTGAAAGTCGAAGGCGGAAGGACCAAATAGACGCACAGCACGGAGGACGCAGCAGGTTTAAGGTCTCCGTAGCCGCTGCGTCCTCAGAGTTGTGATCACTGCACTCTTTGCAGGCGCGCGATCAGTTTCTGAGGGAGGCTCTCGTCCGACTCGGACCACAGGCGGCGAGAAGTTGCGCGGGTCTTCATTTCCAGTTTTTTGGTGAACTCGATCAGCTTCAGCACATTGTCCCGAATCTTGGCTTCGGTTTCGTCCGTCATCCGGACGTTTTCCTGCACAAACAGCGCATCCAAGCCAAAATCAATCTGGATCTGACCGGTTTCTTCCTGCGTGCCTTCTTCGAATTCTTCGCCCTGCACGATGAACTTGACCTGGCTTGGAGCCAGTGTCCAGTGGCCGTCTTCGTCGGGTGTCCATAAATCCCAGTAGGCGTCGAAGACGTAGGCGTAATCGTCGTGTATCAAGTCCGCAGCGACGACCACGGCTTCCTCCGGCGTGATTCCCGGCGAAAACCGGCGCTCCAAAACGCTCGACTCATTCCACGAAACCGGTTGCACGGAGATATAGGTCACACCCGGCCGTTGCTCGGAGAAAGGGAATTGCTGCAGGACTGCGAGCATGTGGGGCAGCATCGACGGCCCGCTGAAGTCGGAGAACCACAGGCTGAGATAAAGAGGATCGGGCATAACGCGCTTCGTGACTCTATTGTAATGCCGGGTCGATGACCGAAACCGGGGAGGTGGCGCCTTTCGTTAAGAAGATCGCGAGTCCACTGGCAGAAAAGAAGAATATTCTCCCGAAGAAAAAGCGACTTTATCGTTTGCAGATTCGACCTTGTCGGCAGCCGTGACCGGGATCGTCGCTTTCAGCAGAGTGCCGTCGAGGTTCGACTCGATTTCAAGGAAGCCGTTCAGTTCTTTGAGCCGTTCGCGGATACCGGCGAGTCCTACACCCACGTTTCCAGTCTTCCAGAAGCGGTCGAGGATTTCTCGTGGCACTCCCATTCCGTAATCCTTGATGGTGAGCACGACCTTGGAATCGTCCGCACAGACGCGCACCTCGACGGCCCGACTGCCAGAATGGCGATGAACGTTGGTGAGAGCCTCCTGCATGATGCGGAAAAGGGCCGTCTCCGTACGCCGAGGCAGCCGGTACACATGCGCGGGAAGATCGAGGCGAGTGGCGATGCCGCTGCGTTTGCCGAACCCCTCTACATACCACTTTGCGGCGGAAACGAAGCCCGCCTCATCGAGTAAGGGTGGGTGCAGAAGATGGGACAGAGTTCGGGTATCGGAGATGGAGCGATCGACGAGCGTCCGTGCATCGCGCAGGTGCCCGGAGTCGGTCGAGTATTCTTGGGCCAGCATGTCGAGGCTGATCTTCGCGGCAGTGAGGTCCTGTCCGAGACTGTCGTGCAGTTCACGAGCGATGCGGCGGCGTTCTTCGTCCTGAACGCGAAGCAGCTTCACTGAGAGTCTTTGCAGCGCGGCCGTACGTTGTTCTACCAGGCTTTCGAGGGCATCATGGGCCCGGCGCAAGGCTTCCTCCGCGGTTTGCCGCTCGCGGAGATGGTCGCGAACCTCATATTGGCGGCGCCGCGCCAGCAGAGCGCTGCGCACAGCGCTGATCAGTGTGACGGGGCGAAGCGGACGCTCCAGCAATGTGACGTTACCCAACGGAGCGCGCGAGCGAACGGCCGATTCGGTGCTGGCTGTGCTCAACCCGCTCCCGGTAAGGACAAGGATAGGGAAGTCGGACCAGCGAGGCTGTTGCGAGAGTTTCTGGGCCAGAGCGCCAATCGCGCCGTTTTGCAGCACTTCTTCCGTGATGATCGCGGCTCCGGCTTCGTCGCAGATGGAGTTCTCCAGGTCCTGCATTTGAGGGCATACTTGTACGGTAACCGAGGATTGACGCAGAACTCGATCAATGAGCGACGCATCCTTGCCGAAGGGGGCGAAGACCAGGACCGGAAGAGCGTCGGTGCCAATCTCAGCCATTCATCGGGCCTTTCTGAATCAGTGGCGCTAAGGATGTCGGGCTGCCGGAGAGGATTCCCTGGAAATCACAGATCGGCGCTCCCACCTGGATATTGTCAGGGCCGAGTTTCAGTTCGCGAATGGAGCGTTCATGCCCGCCGTTCCGTTTCTTCATCATGGAAATGGCCTGCCGGACTTGCCCGTGCGCTTCAAAGTACCGGAGCACCAGAATGTTGTCGGCGAGATAACTGACGTCAATGGGAGTATGCATCGCGCTCCCCACCAAACCTATCTGAGCCAGCACCAGCAGGGTGAGCACCCCGCGGTTGTTGAGATAAGTCAGGAGTTCATGAAGGTGAAGCGCGAGATATTGCTCACCGGGCATCGCCTGAAGGAATCCGTTCAGGCTGTCGATCAGAACGATCCGAACGTTGTTTGCCTCGACAGAGGAGCGGACCATATCGGAAAATTCGCCCGGTGATACCTCCGCCGGATCCAAATGAGCGATGCTGATTAGCCCTGATCGGAGGTAGGGCGCAAGGTTCATTCCCAGTCCCGCTGCCCGGCCCAACAGAGTGCTTAATGTCTCTTCAAAAATAAAAGCAGCGGCGTGCTCTTCTCGTTCCGCGGCTGCCATAAGCCATCGCAGGGCAATCGTTGTCTTGCCGCAGCCGGCTGGCCCCATCAGTAGTGTGCTCGTGCCGCGGCCTAACCCACCGCCGACAAGCATATCGAGTTCCGCAATGCCGCTGACAGCTGTGCTTTTGTCCTCGTGAACATCGTCGTACTCCGCTGCAATCAGCCGGGGAAATACGACGACGCCGCCGCTGCGAATGACGTAGTCGTGATAACCTTCGCGAAAAGCGCAGCCGCGGAGTTTGGTGACTTCCACCCGCCGCATCATTTTTCCATACTCGCGCGCGACCCTCTGCATCGAGACGACGCCGTGGACGATGCTATGCAGTTCGAGATCGGCGTAACGGCTGCTGCGGTCATCCAGCAGGAGCACCGTGCAATTCTCGGGAGCATCCTCTTTCAGCGAGAGGACCTGACGGCGATAAATCAGGGGATCTTTGGCAAGCATACGCACTTCGGAGAGTCCGTCGATCACAAGCCGGCTAGGCTTTCGCCGGTCGACTTCCCCCATAATGGCCTGCACTCGATCGTTCAGTTCGACTTCCGCCGGATGAAAAACGGTATATTGCCCGTTGGGCTTGAGATCTTCTTCGCTTGGCCGCACTTCGAGAATATCGGATTCCTCCAGCATCAACCGGTGCGTTCCGGCGACTGCTCTAAGCTCATCGGCCGATTCCGACAGGGTTACGTACAGAACTCTCTCACCAGTGCGGCGACCTTCGGTCACGAATTGCAGAGCCAACGTAGTCTTACCTGTGCCGGGTTCTCCCTCGACAAGGTAGAAATGCCCGCTTGGGAAGCCTCCATCTAGCACATCGTCAAGGCCGACACATCCCGACCTGCAGCGAGTTGTGGTCGGGGCCAATTGTTCTTCCAGCATGAGTTGGGCGAGCTACTCCTTTCTCGAAAACGTGCCGGTTACGCCTACAGCTTGTTTATGCAACCCGCATCAATTTCATTTTTTTTTAGAACCATCAATTCCGTAAATACACTGTTTTCTGTAGTTAGCAGGCGGTTAGATTGCAACTGTGAATTCCTCCCCGAAGAACTATGGGTCGTGCTGCTTTATGCTCCGCTCCATCAAGCGGGGTTCTGTCGTGGCCGGCCAACACAACGGAATCAGATTCAGAAAAAAAGTGGCCATTTCTAACCAGCTTTGGCCAGTACCCAGGGGCTGCGTTCTTTGACACTGGCCGGAAGCGACTGCTAACATAAAAAATTCGCCTGGCAACTTCTGCACAATCGTCCCCGTCGTCTAGCCCGGCCTAGGACATCGCCCTTTCACGGCGGTAACACGGGTTCAAATCCCGTCGGGGACGCCATAAAACTGGGAATTACATCCGCACGAATTCTCCCACCACACTCCAACGTTCATGTCATTCGCGCGGTGCTCCGCGCGAATGATGACGCCTGCGAGCGTTCTTGGCTTGAGGTTTCGGGCCTTCGACGGCCTGAATGCAAACATCCCGGGTTGTGCAGTCGTCCGACGGCTGGATGCTCAACGAAAAATTGGGGCGATCATCGTCATTCCGTTTTGAGGAACTTCAGGCAAACCGGCTCATCCACTTCGAGTTTTTGTCCTGTCGGTGTAAGGCGGCCTGTTTTCTGGTCAATGTGGAAGATGACGATGTTGTTCGATTTTTCGTTTTCTGCGAAAAGATAGTTGCCGGTCGGATCGATTTCGAAGCTGCGCGGGATTTTTCCCTGGGTCGACACGTTTTCGAGTTTGGTCAGCGTGCCTTTCGCGGGATCGATGGCGAAGATCGCGATGCTGTCGTGTCCGCGGTTCGACGCATAGAGAAACTTGCCGGAAGTTGAGATGTGGATCTCCGCGTCGTCGTTTTCGCCCTTGAAATCCGCGGGTACGGTTGATAACGTCTGCAGGCGCGTCAGCGTGCCGGACTTCAGGTTGACCGAGAGAGCGGTGACCGTCTGTCCCATCTCGGCGACGACGTATGCGAACTTTCCTGAGGGAGCGAGAACGAAATGGCGGGGGCCCGCGCCAGGATCCATTTTTACAAACGGCGGATCGTTCGGAGTGAGCGTTCCTTTCGAGGCGTCGTACTTGTATACCAGCGTTTCGTCCAGTCCGAGATCGTCGACGAACGCGAAGCGGTTGTCGGGCGAGAGATCGATCGAGTGCGCGTGCGGACCTTCCTGGCGCTGAGGATTCGCTCCGTGGCCGGTGTGCTGGACGAAGGCAGTCGCCTCGCCGAGCTTGCCATCGGCGAGGATCGGGAAGACGGCGACGCTGCCTCCAGTGTAGTTGGCGACCAGCACGTGCTTTCCAGCTTTGTCGACGATGATGTAGCAGGGATCGGCCCCGCGGGATGCGACTTCGTTCAGGAATGTCAGTTTGCCCGTCGCCTGATCGATTGAGAACGCGCTGACTCCGCCGCTGTTCGGGCCTTCATATTTCTGAAGCTCATTCACAGCGTAGAGAAACTTCCCGTTCGGAGCGATTGCGACAAATGATGGGTTGACGGTTTCAGCGGCGAGCCCTAGCGATGTTGCTTTCCCCGTGGCGGCGTCGAAGCGATAGGCGTAGATGCCCTTGCTGGTGCTGCCTTCGCTGCCTTCCTTGGTGTAGGTGCCGACGTAGAAAAGATAAGTGCCTTTCGCTGCCGGCGCGGCGTTGGTCGTGAGCGTTGTGAACAGGATGGCAAATGAGACGAGAACGGAACGAAGAACAGGACGCGAGATTTTCATTCGGGTATGGAAACGCATTTCAGGGTATTTGCGCAAGGGCGGAAACAAATTAACCACCAAAGACACGAAGCAGCACCAAGGAAAATCAAAGCGCTGTCCCTTGGTGTTCCCGCCTGGTTCAAGGCTTTTCTCACTTCGTCAGAACCACTGGAACGGTGTAGTTGTAGGGCCAGATCTCGACGCTGACGGACTTGCGCTGGTTGAAAGCGTCGAGAGTCATGGGGAAAGCGACGAGGATGGTCCGGGTGACGCTTCCGCCGGGAGGGATTTCCGTTTCGGGGGCCAGAGCAGGCTGTGCACCATTTTTGAGCGCGGGGAACGCCTGAAAGTAGCGATCAAAATCAACCGCGGAGCGAGCGTCGGCCTTGGTGTCGCCGCTGGCGGTCTTCACCACCCCATGCAGGCCCTGAATATACATCGCTTTGTCGCTGGTGTTGTGGAGGGTGAAGGTGAGGGCGACCATGGTCGTGGTTTGTCCGGGGACCTCGACGGCGACGACGTTGTCGAGAGATCCCGCGCCCTGTGGCTTTGGGCGCTTTACGACTGAAGCGATGATCACGACGACCAGAACAATGCCGAGCGCGATCAGAACAACCTTCGTCGGCGGCAGATTTTTTTTCGCCGTGCCGTATTCTTCGCCGATGTTGATGGTCGGGCCCTTGGGCGCGGCGGGAGGTGTCGTGACGGCTGGGTCTGGCGAAGGGTTGGCTGCCGCATCCGGTGGTGGGGGAGTGGTCGGGGAAACT
>Ga0070735_10001946_pt1 | contig 19154 bp, 14 predicted proteins | sample Coa_R1_FD_66443 | JGI IMG/M metagenome (GOLD analysis project Ga0070735, IMG submission 66443) | Surface soil microbial communities from Centralia Pennsylvania, which are recovering from an underground coalmine fire - Coalmine... | ecosystem: Environmental > Terrestrial > Soil > Unclassified ... | reverse complement strand
GCCGACCATCCGAAAGAGGCAATTCAAAGCTGGAAGAAGTCGCTGACGTTGCGGCCTGATCCTTCCATTCAGCAAATTCTGGCGCGGGCGCTAAGGGAAAGTCGAGTTGAGAGCGATTACGCGGAGCGTGAAACCGGACATTTTGTGCTGCGCTATGAAGGAGCGCAGAGCTCCGACGAACTGCGAGCGCAAATTCTGGAAACTCTGGAGTCAGCATACCGGGACCTGGCGCGCGAGTTTGGAAATGAGCCCCGCTCCAGTGTTCCCGTTGTTTTGTACACGAACCAGGCTTTCTTCGACGTAACTCATGCGCGAAACTGGATGGGCGCCTTAAACGACGGCAAGATCCGTATCCCTCTGCGCGGGATGACAACCGTGACTCCTCTGCTTGCCCGCATACTGAGACACGAACTCACTCATTCTTTTGTGGATCAAATCACCATGGGCAGGTGTCCGCAATGGCTGAATGAAGGCATTGCCCAGATGCTCGAACCGCGAGCCCTCAATGGCGGGGCGACATTGGCGCAAATGTTCAAAAGCGATCGCGCGATTCCGCTGAACTCAATGGAGAGCGGATTCTCAAATCTTTCCGGCGCGCAAGCGGTCGTTGCTTATGCTGAGTCTCTGGCGACGGTGTCCTACATTCGTGACCGCTACGGGATGAGTGACATATTACGAATTCTGGATCGGCTTGGTCAGGGTGAATCGGTTGAATCAGCACTGCGCTCGACGATCCATTGCGACTATCGCCAACTTCAAGAAGAGACCGGAGCTGCTTTGATACACCAGTTTGGCAGCTGAGAGTTCCCTCTCGCGTCCGACTTCAGCGGGCGTTCGGGATGAAAAGCTAAAGGAATTAGCTGCTTCTAAATCCTCTCCAGCGGTTTGTCTTTTGAGCATCACGGGCGTATATTAGGTACTGGAACTGCTGTGTAGTACCAGGATTGGCGAAACACACCAGTGGGCGCAAGCCCACTTTTTACTTGCGGGTGGCTTTTTGCGGCTTGGGAGGCATCTAAGCCGCTGTTTTTATGGCAGTTGACCTGGATCACGTGCGTGCGATTGTGGAGCGCGTGGCGGGCTCGCTGGGCGTGGAAGTGGTGGAAGTCGAACTGCGCGGCGGCGGCAAGTCACGCATGCTGCGAATTTTCATTGACAAGCCGTCGGGTGTGACGCACGAAGACTGCGCGGCCTTGAGCCGCGAAGCGAGCACGATATTTGACGTCGAGGACGCAATGCCAGGCGGTCCTTACGTGCTGGAAGTTTCTTCCCCGGGTTTGGACCGCAAGCTGTCGCGGGCCGCTGATTTCGAACGGTTCCAGGGAAGCCGGGTGAAACTTACGACCAGGGACCCGGTAAACGGCAACCGCCATTTTGAAGGACGGCTCGAGCATTTTGGGGCCGGGCGTCTGACATTGGATCTAGCCGAGGCGCGGAAAAAACTTCGCAGGAACGCGGGCGAGGCGCCCGCGCCACAGAAGCTGGAGGTTGAACTGACCAATGTGGAGAAGGCCAATCTGGTGCCAGAGATTTAAAGTGGTTGTTAGCTTTTAGCCCTTAGCTTTTAGCGGGACTGGACCGGTTACAGCTAATTGCTAAGAGCTAACAGCTAAAAGTTGGGTTTGATTATGGCTAGCGAGCTTTACAACACTATCGACGCATTGAGCAGAGACAAAGGGATTGATCCGCAAATTGTAGTGACCGCGGTGGAAGACGCCATTGTTGTGGCCACCCGCAAGTACTATAAATCTCAGGAAAATCTGCGCGCGCACCTCGATAAGGACACAGGGAAGATTCGCGCATATGCGGTGAAGACGATCGTCGAATCTCCGGAGCAGATCGAGGACCCGAATCTGCAGGTTACGATCGATGACGCGCGCAAGTCTGATGCTAATGCTGAAGTCGGTGGCGAGTTGCAGATTCCGAAAGAGACTGAAGGCATTCTGGGACGAATTGCCGCGCAGCTCGCGAAGCAGGTTATTTTCCAGAAAGTGCGTGAAGCCGAGCGCGACACAGTTTACAACGAGTACATCAACCGCGTGGGCGAGATCGTAAACGCAACGGTGAAGCGAATTGAAGGCCCGGATGTGATCTTCGATCTCGGCAAAGCTGAGTCGCGCATGCCGCGCAAAGAACAGTCCCGGCTGGAGTCGTTCGCAATGGGTGAGCGGGTGCGGGTGGTGATCGCCCGCGTAGAAAAAGCTTCCAAGGGCCCGGGCGTTGTGGTTTCACGCGCTGCCCCGGAGCTAGTGCAGCATCTGTTCCAGACCGAAGTTCCGGAAATTTACGACGGCACGGTGGTGATCCGCGCCATTGCGCGTGAAGCCGGCGAGCGAACCAAAATCGCCGTGATGTCCAAAGACAAAGAAGTGGACGCCGTCGGAGCTTGCGTTGGCATGAAGGGCATGCGCGTGCAATCGATCATTCGCGAATTGCGCGGTGAAAAAATCGACATCATCGAGTATCACGAGGATTCGGTGACCTTCGCCGAGAAGGCGTTGCAGCCGGCCAAAGTCAGCCGAGTCACTGTGGTTGATTCGGCGGACAAGCATCTTGAAGTCGTAGTGGATGACAGCCAGCTGTCGCTTGCTATTGGCAAGAAAGGCCAGAACGTCCGCCTGGCGGCGAAGCTGCTGGGTTGGAAGATCGACATCAAGAGCGAAGAAGAAAAGCGCCAGGAAGTAGAGGCGCAGATGGCTGAGCTCACCAGCTCGACCGCCACACCGCTTGAAAGTGTCGAAGGATTGGGCGAAGGGCTGGTTGAAAAACTGAAGGAAGCCGGCATTTCGAGTGTTGAGGCACTGGCCGACATGACGCCAGAACAACTTGAAGCGATTGAAGGCATCGGCCCCAAAACGGTGGAAAAAATCAGCGTTGCGGTCAATAATTACTTTGCCGCACTCGAAGGCGGCGAGGCAATGGCTCTGCCGGAGAATGAAGGCGACGCTGTTGCGACCGGGGCAACGGAAGAAGCTGCAGCCGAGCCGGAAGGTGAAGCACAGGGCGAAGCCGGATCGGAAGAACTCGGCGCTGAAGCCGCGATCGACGAGCACGCTAACGGAACCGAGCCGGAACCCGAGCAGGCCGTCGAGAGCGAACAATCGTCCGAGCCTGCAGAACAGAAAGAATAAATTGATGGCTAGAGACGTTGCTGGCAACGTCTCAGCAAAGACGTAGCGAGCTACGTCTCTACACACCGTGAGGTTGATATGAAGGCTTAGCGGGACAGTCCGGAGGGACAAAGAGGCGGATGAGTAAGATTCGAATTAACGATCTGGCAAGAGAGCTGGAAGTCAAAAGCAAAGCGATTCTCGACGTGTTGACGGAAGTAGGGGTCACCGAGAAGAAAACGCATTCCAGTTCACTTGAAGACCATGAAGCGGACAAAGTCCGCGCAGTTTTGCAGGGCTCAGGCAACGGCCAGACCGCGAGATCGGGCCGCTCCGCGCGTCCCGAAGCCGATGGCGTTAAGCCAAAGATCGACCTGTCTCACATCTCCAAGCCTGGCGATGTTCTCAAGGCCATCCTGGCGAAACAACAAGCTACTGCACCGGCTCCGAGCGCGCCGTCACGCCCAGTGCAACCGCCAGCGAAAGAGGCCAAGCCCGCTGCGCCTGCGATCAAGCCGGCTGCGCCCAGTGCACCTGCAACCAGCGCACCAACGCGGATAGTTACTCCAACGGCCCCGCCCAGACCGACTACTGCGCCTACACCAGTTACACCCGCAAATGTTGCGCCTGCTGCTCCTCCGGCAGCTCGTGTGGCTCCGCCGCCAGCCACCAGTACGGCTGCGCCACCAGCTTCGCCAACTCAAGGTCAAAGCCACGAAATCGCGGCACAGGCTCAAAAGCCCGCTGCCCCAACTCAGCCGGTTCGCCCTCAAACGCCGGCACCGCGCATGATTGTGCCTCAGACCGGCCCACGCCCGGTTTATCAAGCCCCGGCAAGACCAGCGGCCGCGCCGCCAAGAGCAACGGGACCGCAGCCGGGTCAGCCAATTCGACCGATGTCGAACCGTCCAACGCCAGGCCGGCCAGTTCCTGGACAGCCAATTTTTCAGCGCCCCCGGCCCGCAGCTGGAGCACCAGGCACCCGTCCTCCGATGCGGCCCGGCGAAAGGCGGCCGATGCATCCCACGCGGCAAGGCTCATCCGGACCACGCCCAATCGGCGTTGGCCCAGGTCTTCCGCCGCCCGGACCAACGCGTCCAGGCAGCCGTCCCGGAGGACCTTCTCGCAGACCGGGTCAGCGCTATGTGCCACGCGGGGTGAAGGAAGGCCCGATGAAGGGCTTTGTTCCGCCTCCGCGGCTTTCGCTTTCGAATGAGCCGCTGCCGATCACGCGGAACATCACTATTACCGAAGGAATCAGCGTTAAGGACCTTGCCGAGAAGCTGGAGATTCGAGCAAAGGACCTCATCGCGAGGCTGTTGGCGAAAGGCGTGTTCGCAACTATCAACCAGAATCTCGATACCGAGCTAGCCAGCGAGATGGCGCGATTCTTCGGAGCGGAGACCAATGTCATCAGCTTCGAAGAACAGGCCGCGAAAGAAGCCGCTGATACCACTTCCACCGACGAAGGCGGCGTCGGGGCAGTTACTCGTCCGCCGGTGGTCACCATCATGGGCCACGTCGATCATGGCAAAACCACGCTGCTCGATTCGATACGTTCAACTAGCGTGGCCGAAGGCGAGGCGGGCGGAATCACGCAGCACATCGGCGCTTACAAAGTTTCTATTCAGGACAAGAGCTCACCTGCATACGGACGCGAGATTGTGTTTCTCGACACTCCGGGTCACGAAGCCTTTACCCGTATGCGTTCTCGTGGAGCCAAGGCAACTGACATTGTTGTGCTGGTCGTCGCTGCTGACGATGGCGTGATGCCGCAAACCCTCGAAGCCATCGATCACGCGCACGCTGCCGAAGTCCCGATCATTGTTGCGGTCAACAAAATCGACAAGCCGGGCGCTCTGCCTGATCGGGTGAAGAAGCAGCTGGCTGATCGCGGATTGATGCCCGAAGATTGGGGAGGAAAAACGGTTTTCGTCGATGTTTCGGCAAAGCAAAAGACGAATTTGAACCTGCTGCTGGAAATGATTTGCCTGGTTGCGGACCTGCAAGAGTTGAAGGCGAATCCAGACCGTCCGGCGACTGGTGTGGTTCTCGAAGCCAAACTCGATCGTGGACGCGGGCCCGTTGCTACCGTTCTCGCACAAAACGGCACCTTGCACACCGGCGACAATTTCGTAGTCGGCAATGTTTACGGAAAAGTTCGCGCCATGTTTGACGATCGCGGACAACAGCTCAGCGCTGCTCCTCCGTCGACTCCGGTTGAAATTCTGGGCATGGAAGGCCTGCCGCAAGCCGGAGACCAGTTCGTGGTCGTGGCCGATCGCGACAAGGCGCGCGGCATTTCCGACTACCGCGAACAGAAAGCGCGCGAAGCCACGCTGGCCAAGACTTCCCGCGTATCGCTCGAAGGTCTTGCTGAGCAAGTCAAGAGCGCCGGAACGAAGGAACTCAACATCATTCTGAAGGGCGATGTCCACGGCTCGATCGAAGTTTTGGGCGACCTGCTCGGCAAGATGTCGAACGACAAAGTTCGTTTGAAAGTGCTGCGCTCGGGCGTAGGGGCAATCACCGAAAGCGACGTGCTGCTGGCCTCGGCGTCGAACGCCATCATTATCGGCTTCAACGTTCGTCCGGAACGAAAAGCTCAGGAGCTTGCGGAACAGGAAGAAGTCGATATCCGCCTGCACTCGATTATTTACGAGTTGCAGGACGAGATTAAGCGCGCCATGAGTGGGCTGCTCGAGCCGACGATCAAGGAAACTTATCAGGGACGAGCGCAGGTGCTCGAAACCTTCCGCATTCCAAAAGTCGGAACGGTTGCAGGTTGCCGCGTCAGCGATGGACTCATCAAGCGTGATTCCGAAGTTCGCCTGCTGCGTGACAACATCGTTGTGTTCAAAGGCAAAGTCAGCTCGCTGCGGCGATTCAAAGACGACGCCAGCCAGGTCACCAACGGCATGGAGTGCGGAATTTCCATCGCCAACTACGGCGACATCAAAGTCAACGACGTGATCGAAGCATTCGTGACGGAAAAGGTCGCCGCGGAAGTGATGGCGTAAAATCGTCGTGCGTCGCACGTCGTTTGTCGCAGGCTCTTAGCCCACGACGCACAGCTTCCGACGCACGACATGGTTGCCCTTCTCACCATCGAACTCCAGATCGAGCACGCGCAATCCCTCAAAGATAAGCGCCAGGTGGTGCGCAGCCTGAAAGATAGGCTGCGCGCGCACTTCAATGTAGCTACAGCTGAACTCGATGCCTCAGGCCTGTGGAACCGCGCCACCATTGGCGTAGTAAGCGTCTCCGACTCTCGCGATTATCTCAACGGCTTAATGAAGAACATCGAGCGTCAGTCCATGCGCATTGCGAATAATGCGGGTGCCGAGGTGACCGATTCGTTCGTGGAATTTTTGTAACATCATGACGGAGTGTCCTCCGGAACGAGCACGCTGGTGCGTCCGAGACGCCCTTGCGGTTCCTCTCCTGGCTCCTTCATACCACAGATTCACGATGAGAATCAGTCATTAAAGTGCCGATTTAACCGGAAGCAAAGTCCGATGCTTCCTAGCTTGCAACGGGAACATCTCGCTCCACCCGTCTTTTGCCGGCTTCTTTAGGGCTTAGATAATAGTGCACCGCGGGTGTGATGATCAGCGACAGCACCATTGAAATCAAAATTCCACCGATGACAGCGATGGCTAACGGCTGTAACATCTGCGAGCCCGCGCCTATCGCAAAGGCCAGCGGCAGCATTCCGGCGATGGTAGCGAGCGCAGTCATAGCAATCGGACGCAAGCGGCGGCGACTGGCTTGCAGCATTGCGGTTTCAGCATCGGCCCCAGTCAGCCGAATTCTCTCATCGGCGTCGAGCAGCAGGATGCCGTTCTTGGCTACGATTCCCACCACCATCACCAGGCCCATAAATGACGAAACGTTAAATGTTGTGCCGGTAATCAGCAGCGCGATGAACACGCCGGAGGTCGAGAGCAGCGCCGAGGCTAGAATCGCCAGCGGCGCGGCAAAGGTCCGAAATTCGAACAGCAGCACGATGAAGACCAGCACAATGGCCAGCGCCAGCACGAACACAAAGTCGCGGAAAGATTTCTGCTGCTGCTGGTAAGTACCGCCATATTCGACACGAATGCTGGGAGGAACATGCAGCGCGCTGACCGCTTTCTGGACGCCCTGGATAGCGCTTCCAAGATCGGTGCCCTCGGTGCGCGCGGTAACCGAAACTTCGCGCTGTAGATTTTCGCGATGAATTTCAGTCTGTGGCGGAAGCTCAGTCACAGTGGCTAGCGATCCGAGCGTCGCGGTATGCCCGCTGGCGCTGCTCAGTAAAGTATTTTCGATGGCCTCAAGCGATGCGCGGGCATTATTTGGGAAACGAACGCGTACGGTGTAAAGTCGGTCGTTTGACACCACCGGGGCTATTGCCGGCTCGCCCTCGACAATGGCGGCCGCATCGGTTGCAATTTCCTCGGGTGTGAAGCCAGCGCGCGCCGCGACCGCTGGATCGATCTGGAAGTTTACCGCCGGGCCGCTGATGGTGTTCTCCAGGCCATTGAGAACATCGACCACGCCCTCAACGCCTTTCTTGGCTTTCTCGTCGTAATTGATGGCGTCAGCGATCTTCGGCGCCCAGGTGTTAAGCAGGGCCGGATCCTGAGCAAAAAGCTTTATGGTCACCGGCTCAGGCTCACCGGTCAGGTCTCCGATCATGTCCTGCAAAACCTGCACAAATTCGGTGCGCACCGCCGGCTCCTGTGCGTTCGCCTTCTGCCGGACGTCCTCCATGATTTCATCTATACCTCGGCTGCGCTTTTCTTTGAGCTTCACCAATATGTCGCCGCGATTAGCTTCGGTAACTGCGGCAAGCCCGAGTTCCGCACCGGTGCGCCGCGAAGTGCTCTGGACTTCAGGAATCGACTTCGCGATCTCCTCGATGTGTAGGATCATGCGGTTTGTTTCACTGAGTGACGCTCCGGCGGGTGTCCAGTAATCCAGGGTGAAGCCGCCTTCATCCATCTCGGGCAGAAGATCAGTGCCGGTAAAGCGGAAGCAAAAATAAGATGCCACCACCAGAAGCAAGCTCAGCCCCGCCAGCGCCCAGGGTTTGTCCAAGGCACGCTTCAGCCAGCGTTGATGAAACTCAATGACGCGCCGAAAAAATTTCCCGGTTCCGGCCTCTTCTGCTTTCAGCAGGTCTTCAAAGGATTCCTGGTCATTTCCGTTCTCGGCTTCATTTTCCGCAGGGCCGCCGTTTTCGTTTTTAGTTCTGCGAATCAGAAAACTGCTCAGCGTCGGAGTCCAGGTCAAAGCCAGCGCCAGCGAAGTAAATAGAGAAACTCCCAGGGTCAGCGCCAGCGCACGAAAGAAAGTTCCATAAACTCCAGTGATCGAGATCAGCGGCAACAGCACTACAACCGGAGTCACGGTTGAGCCGATCAGCGGCACGGTAATTTCGGCGAGCGCGCTGCCGATCGCCTGCATCCGGCCCTGCCCTGCGTCACGATGCAGCACGATGTTTTCTACGACAACGATGGCGTCATCGATCACCAGGCCGACTGCAGCTGCCAAGCCGCCCAGAGTCATCAAATTGAAGGTCTGTCCCAAGATCTTAAGCACAATGAACGTGACCACGATCGTGACCGGGATGACCAAACCTGCGACCAAGGAACTTCCCCAGTCGTGCAGGAAGACAACCAGGATGATCGAAGCCAGCAGCAGGCCTATCAGAATCGCGTCGCGCACGCTTTTGATCGACTGGCTCACCAGCAGCGACTGATCGTAGAAGGGCTGAATGTCAATTCCGGGCGGCAGCGTTTTCCGGATCTCATCGAGCGAGTTATGAACTTCGGTTGCCACCTGCATCGTATTCGATTGCGGCTGGCGGTTAACATTGAGCAGTACGGCCGGTTTCCCGTTGGCGGTGATGATGGTGTAAACCGGCTTCACTCCCGCGACAACTTGCGCCAGATTGCCAATGCGCACGGGAGCGCCGCCAGCCGTCGTCTTCACCACCACGGCAGCAATCTGTTCGGGAGTTTGCACCTGGCCGCTGATCAGCCCGAGCACTAATTCGTGATTGCGCTCGAACAGTCCCGGCGAGTCGATCAGGTTGGTTCGCCGCATCGCGTCCAGAATGTCGGTGACGGTCGCACCCGCAGCCAGTAACTTCGCGGGATCGGGGACGATATGAAATTCCGGCTCCTGGCCTCCCTGCACGAGCACCGTGGCCACGCCGTCCAGCCGGTTCAGCCTCGGCTTGATTTCATAGGTCGCCAGCTGCCAGAGCTCGGTTTGCGGAATCTTATCCGAGGTCATGCTGTAGCCGATGATGGGGAAGCTGGCGAAGGTCATGCGGTTGGCGACGATGGTTGCACTCGGCGGAAGCTCAGACTGGACCCGCGAGATGGCAGAGTTGACGTATTGCAGGGTCTGGAACATATCGACGTTCCAGTCAAAAAACAGATCGATTTCTGCCGAGCCGCGGCTGGTGTTTGACCTGACCTCCTGCAGCCCAGGCACGCTATTCACCGCTTCTTCAATGGGACGAGTGACAGTGACCATCATCTGGTCAATGGGCATGACGCCGTTATCGGCGGCGATCAGAATGCGCGGGAAATTCGTGGTAGGAAAAACCGCAATAGGGATGGTGAACGCCAGGTAAACACCCAGCGCCGCCAAGGCAATGATCAGGAATATGAGCGGCTTGGAGTGGCGCGCAAACCAGTGAGACTTTTCCACCGTCTTTCCTTGCTACTCCTTTTGCTTGTCGCCCTCAGGCTTGTTAGCTTCTGCGGCGATGATTTTGCTGTTGTCGGGAAGCCCGTAGGCTCCGGTGCCTACGACCTTCTGGCCGGCTTGTAGGCCTGCGAGAATTTCCACCTTGTCGCCATCGTGAAAACCGGCCTTCACCGTCTGCTGGTGCGCCTTGCCGTCGTTGCCAGCGACCATCACTGAGGTGGCCCCGTCCTGCGCCGTCAGCAGCGATGCAGCTGGAATTGACAATGCGTCCTTCACCGTTCGCGAAATCATGGTGATCTGGGCGCTGGTGCCGGGACGCAGCACTTCGTTGGGATTTTTGCATTGCACCCAGATTTCAACCGTAGTGCTGTTGGGGTCGAGTGCCGGACTTACCAGCACCACTTTGCCTGGAATCGGCTCATCCAGTCCGGGGGCGCTAAGGGTCGCGTTGTCTCCGCGCTTCAGCAACACCGCCTCGATCTGCGGAATGTGAGCACGCGCGACCACTTGCGAAATGTCCATGATGGTCAACAGCGGCGTTCCGGCAGCAGCCATCTCTCCCGGATAAAGCGGTCGGTCGGTGATCACGCCACCGATTGGGCTGCGAATCTCCGAGTATTGCAGCTGGGCTTCGGCGCCTTCGAACTTTCCCTGCGCGGATTCAAGTTGCCCCTTGGCCGATTTGGACAGCTGCGCCTCGCCCATTCCTTGGAGCGAATCGAGGTGCTGCTGAGCAATTTCGTACTGATTACGAGCATTGGTCAGGTCCACGCTCGATTGGTCGAGTTCTTTGCGCGGCAGCGCGCCCTCGCGAAAGAGCTGCTGCCGGCTGTCGAAAACCTTCTGCTGGGCATCGAGCGCCTGCTTCGCTGCCTGTGTATCCAGCTCGGCTTTCTGCATCTGCTGCGGCAGGTCCGCGGCGGTGGTGATGGCATAGGTGGCTTCGGCTTGAGTGTAAGCGCCCTTGTTCTCCTGAGCGGCGGCGGCAAGGTCGCGGTTCTCGAGTACAGCCAGCAACTGGCCCTTGCGCACGTGACTGCCGCGATTTACCAGGAATTTCTGCACTGGTGCGCTGATCTTGGGAACGATCGCCGACTGCGCAATGGGAAACAGCACCGCTTCGGCACTGACCTTTTGCTGCAGCGTGGTCTTCTCCACCTGCACAATCTGCACCGGGACCGCCGGCTCGGTTTCTTTACTTTTGTCGGAGCACGCAGCGAGCAGCGCCAGCGCAATTGCCAGCGTGAGCATAGGCAGGATGCGGCTGGACTTCTGTGTCAACTCCACGCAGGATATTGGCATTCAGAATTTACCTGTAAGCGTCTGCAGACTAGCGACTGCGACCCGGTACCGCACCTGCCCGTCGCCCAGCGCGTTTTGCGCCTGGGTGAGCGTGTTCTGTGAATCTACAACCTCGAGAGCGGTTGCCTCGCCTGCTCTATATCGTAACCCGGTCAGCCGCAAACTCTCGGCGGCCAATTCCGCGGATTGCCGCAAGGACTCAAGTTCAGAGCGCGAAGTCTGGGCTTCGTTGAAAAAGTCGCGCAGATCGGCCGCCATTTTCCGTTGCGCAAAACTTAATTCTACTTTGGCCTGGTCGCGCACCAGCCCGGCGCTCTTCACCTTGCTGCGGGTCGCTCCCCAGTTCCAAATGGGAAGGTTGAGGGTTGCAACCGCTGAATAGCCCAGATTCCGTACCGGGCGATGAGGAACGACGGTCTCATCGAATCCATTCACCGCGAATTGGTTGGCGTCGATGCCGTAAAAATAGTCGAGCGTAAGGCTGGGAAGAAATCCATTCCAGGCGACCGCGAGTTCCTGATTCGCAGCCTGCATGCTGGCGAGCGCGGCCTGCAACTGCGGATTGGCCTTGCCCGCCATGGTCTCGACTTCCGCGTAGGAGGGCAACGCTCCGAGATTTTCGAGATCGTCCACGGTAGTGAAGTTCTCATTGAAGTTGGGAAAAATCAACACCGCAAGATCCAAGCGGCTGCGATCCATGGCGAGTTGCGCATCCTGAAGCGCGCGTTGCTGCTGCTCGAATTGCAATTGGGCTTTGATGGTATCTGAGTGCGCCACTTCGCCTCCGCGCTCCAACTTTTGCGTAATGTCAAAGAAATTCTGCGCTTCGGCAGCGGCGCGTTGGGCGATCGAATATTTTCGTTGCGCCACGATCGCCCCGTAATAAGCCTGGGTTACGGTGACCACCAGGCCGCGGGTTGCGATCTCGGCTTGAGCTTTGGCGAGCGCTGCCTGTGCCCGCGCCAGCCGGTACTCAGCGACGGTTTGCCAGGAGATCGCCTGGTGAACGTTGCCCTGGTCCAGATACTCGTGCACGCCGTTGTTGGCGATGAAGCGGCTGGCCGGAGTGCCGTTGCCCTGGGTGTAGAGATATGTGCTCGCGAAGCTGACGTTCGGCAACAGCGCGGCCCTCCCCTGCACAGCATTCGCCCGCGCCACTCCATATTGCGCCAGCGCGGCCCGGTATTGCGGCTCGTTCTTCTGGGCTCGGATTAAGGCGTCCTGCAAGGTAATGGTGGTCGGCGACGCGGTGGATGGCGGATTGTTTTGCGCGGCTTGGGCTTCGGTAAGAGCAGAAGTCAGAGTAATGAAAACTGAAGTTGCAATTACGACCGTAAAAACTGCAAAGGCTGATCGCTTGGTGTTCATCGATGCTCAACCCTTCTTCGAGATGTGGGATTTCATTGTGGCACAACTTATTCCCGGAAGGGGCGGTCTCAGAATTTGAGTCGGCGGTGCATACCACGGTCGGAATCCTTAAGTGCCTTATTTACGCTAATTGTGGGAGGGGTGGATGGCGGCGAAGCTTTGGCGAAAGACGTGCTTCTGTTGAAAGAGTCGGCATTCAAGCAGGAAGAAGAGGCAGAAAATGTTGGACCTGGATCAAATCAAAATCACTCGCCGCGACCAGCAGGTTCTTCACCTGCTAGTACAGGGTTGCAGTAATAAAGAGATCGCAGCCGAGCTGAGCATCAGTCCACGCACTGTGAAACAACACCTGCGCACACTTTTTTTGCGCGCTGGCATCAAGCAAGGACGCAAACGCGTAATCCTGGCCACCGCCATATTTGAAAAGGAGCACATAAATCATGTCGCCTCGTGAACAGCTAAGTCCAAAAGAAATTGAAGTGGCAACCATGGTATGGGAAGGTAAAACCAACCCAGAAATCGCGTCAATGGTGGGATGTACGGAGCAGGTCATCAAAAACCAGCTGCGAAGCGTATTCGACAAACTTGGGGTTTGGAGCCGGCTGGAATTAGCTCTATATGTGGCTTCCCATGGCGGTGCATCATGGGTGCATCGGGACGAGAACACCCGGCGCGAACCCAGCCCACGACCACTTGCGGTTGGGCGCAGCGCCTGATCGGCGCACTAAGATCCGGCTTTAGCGAGGGCGGTTCGGGCGTCTTGGTGTGGAGCGATGGTTTCGATGAAACGGCGGAGATGAGCTTCCTGTTCTGAAGTAACGCCCAGAAAGCTCACGCCGTTTCCGAAACCGGGCTGCAGACTGACCACCCGGCCTTGCAGGTGCAGCTTGGCGTCTCCCAACCACAGCGCGATGTCAAAACTGGTACCCTTCTGTAAAGGGATCGCCATCTCAATAAAACATCCACCTCGGCTCAGGTCAGAGGCTTTGGCCCAGATCACCGCCTGCCCTGAGGTGTGCAGTTCTACTGAAACCGAGCACTTCACCCGCGGCCAGCGTCGCCGCTCGCCGCTGGGCTGGACACCCGCGTTCTCCGCCTCGAGATGGGAAACCGGAAAATCCCACAACGGTTTGCCTGGATTCAGGTTCACCAGTCCCATGACGCCTTCGGTTGCCGTTCCTGGGGTTCCGATCCACTTCACTCGAAAATGCCCTTTATTTTTGCCGTAGGTCAGGCCGATGATCTCATCGACCTGGAGCCGCGCCCGTAAGCCCCGCAACTTCGCCCCATGCAAGCTGACGTCGACGGTGGTCAGGTTTTCGTAGAAGGATTTGCCGTCACAATCGGTGCCAAAAACTCGAACCGGAACTTCAACTGCCTTTCGCGGTTCGGTGGTGGTGCCCATACGCCTGCTCCAGGCTGCGCCATCGTACCGTTGATCTTGGGGGTGATCTAGCGCGACTGATAAACGGAAGGCGCAAGGCGGTGCGGAAAAATTGAGCTCAGGATTGCAATTCCTTGCAGAAAACACATCCCGCTGAGCCGAAATTCTCTATATAAACAAAGGCTTTGGCGCGATTCTACGGCCATCAAATTGCTTGAACCCTGCATGGGAATTCGTCTCTTCCCGATTTGCAGCGCCGGCAAAACGTTTGGCGCAACTACTTCTGGGGAAAAGCAGCGGCGCATGAGCTACAAAGAGATGTTTTGGATGGCCTGTGATTCAACCGAACAACTGCGGGCCGAATACGGTCCATTTCACACCCGCGCCGAAGCCGAACACGAAGCCGTCAAACTGGGCTTTGGCTACCTGCTGCGGTATGAACATGTGATCGGAGAAAAAGACGACATTCAAGAAGTGCGCTGCATCTTCATTGAACTGCAGCCGGAGACCTCCCAGCCACGCTGCCTCGCCGAAAAGCTGCATACCCGGTGTGCTACCTGCGGTGCCTCCGCCGTCCATGACTATGGCTGGCAGGCTGAGGTTTGGGCGGACATCCACGAATTCGAGCACTCACGGCATCTCATCCGGCTTTTCGAGCAGACGCGCGCTAACGGACTTAAGGAAGTTCCCGGCTGGCGCGACGCCTGCGCCTGAGGCGTAACGCTGGCCGTTAGAACCTAGCGGCCGCGCCACCGATAATCCAAGCCAACCAACACGTTCCTTCCCGGCATGACGATCCCGGGGATATCCGCATATTGCGTATTGCTGATGTCCTGAAGCGCCAGGTGCGCGCTAAAGTGGCTGAAATCGCGGGCAACGGCGGCATCCCACAATGCGTAAGGGTCTCTTGAATAGCGGTCCACGACACGAACCTGAGTGCGGGCAAGCAGGTTCCCCGGCAACTTGCCGCTCCACGCAAAGAGCCCATCATTCACCGGATAATTGAAAGCGTATTTTGTCTGTAGCGCTCCCAGCGCCCCTCGTGTGCCGTAGACAGCCGTGTACGCTAATTGCAGACGGCCATCGCGCGGCAGCCGAATGTCACCTGAAATCTCTGTTCCAGTGAAATCCAGACGCTGAAGATTTTCTGCGTGGTAGATCTCTGCCAATTGCGGGGAACATGAAGCCGCTACTGGCAGCTCGGCCAATGGAACGGTGGCGCAATCTCGCAATACATAATCAATGACGTTGCGGTCACGCCGCTCGAAGACAGTAAGATCGAATTTGAAGGTACTGCTATGGGCCCATAACAATCCTCCTTCATAATCCCAGGCGCTTTCCGGGCCGAGAAGCGGGTTCCCGAAATTTGCCGGATCGTGGTAGTCGAGATCGGTATAGCTGGGCAAACGAAATGCCCGGCTGGCGCTGGCCCTCAACTTCCAACCCGGTTTTAGCCAGACGCCGCCCGCCACCGTAGGATTTAATTCGCCGTGAGAGGCACTCAAAATTTCCTGCCTTAGGCCTGCGGAAAAGGAAAATCGCCGTAGGGCGCGAACGTCATAGTCAAGGTAGACCGCTCCCCGGCTGCGATCGTGATTGCCGAGATTATTGCTGTTAATGCTTTCGTGGATTCCCTCCGCGCCGAAAAACAAAGTGGAATTTTTGGTCAGCGGCTGACGCTGGCGGAGATCTGTCTGCCAGCTCTTGTCAATGTGATTGTTTTCGAAAATGAGCGGCTGGTTGCGGAACAGGACAAATTCGTCGGTGTGCCGGCGAAAGCCGAAGTCAAATTCCGTCTTGCTTCCCAAATCCTGTTTAAGACCGGCGAACCAGGACTTTGTCCGCTCCCACGAATCGAACGGCCCATAAAATTGGTCGGCGCCGAAGGGCTTGTCGCCATAGCCAAGCATCCCCAGCGAATTCCCCAGCGCGGTCTTCACGCCGGTTTCGGAAAAAACGGTCAGGCTGCGGAAATCACGGTCGGGGCGGAAACCGCTGGAGAAATCGCGTTCAGCATGGAGTTGAGTATCAAAATCTTTGCGAAACCATGAAGCTGAGCCACTCTGCTCATTGGTGCCGAAGTTACCGACTCCAGCGCCGAGGGCGAAATCCGAATGCTCCGGCTGAGAAGTTATCACGTCAATCGATCCCGCCATAGCATCCGAGCCATAAAGAGTTGACCCTGCGCCCCGCAACACTTCGATCCGCTGGACCGCCTGTGTGGGCAGGGGCAAGTCCATGTCGTGGTGTCCGCTCTGCACATCGTCCATCCGCAAACCGTTGAGCAGCACCAGTGTCTGGCCGAAGCTGGAACCCCGGATGGAAAGATCTCCTTGCACATCGTTCGGGGCGCGCTGCTGCAGATCCAGGGAAGCTGAGGATTGGAGATAACCGACCCAATTATCGTAAAGGCTGCTCTGTCCACTATTTTCGATCACAGTTACGGAGCGATCCAACTCGGTTTCTGGCAAAGGCGCGAACGTGCCAGTGACCACGACCGTTTCCTGCTGGGCAGACGGTTTGGAAGATGGAGGTTTGTCAGCCGTATCGCTCTGGGCCTGCACATTTGAGACAAGAAGGCATACGAAGAAAATGCAAGGGGAGTAACGCAATTTTCCTCCGGGGTGAATTCTCGGTCTGCTAAGGTCAGCATCCGCGGCTTTGTACAAACATTATGGTTGGAAATTTCTCTCGCAGGCAGAAAAAAAATTAATGCCTCACTTATCGCTTCCACAGCCGCTCAGGTTTATCATATAAGACATACCCCGCCACAAAAAGATGTGCCAGCCGTTCGGTTGTTGCGTCAGTGTGTGGGTCCAAAATCACATTTGACGAGTAAGGAGTAACGAAATGCCAAGAGCAAAATCCCCCCGCACCCCCAAGCCCGCGACTAAATCCGTAGTTGAAAACAATGTTTTGCAGATGCCGGAAAACGGCAACGCCAACTCGCAGAACGGACCTTCGCGCAATGGTTCTTTGCCGTCGGAGCTTGAATCTGCAATCCGCCTTCGCGCCTATGAATTGTACGCGCAGCGTGGATACATCGAAGGCTTCGAAAAGGAAGACTGGCTTACCGCGGAGCGCGAAGTGCTTGCCCGTCGCGCCCAAAGCGCGTAATCAGAAATCGGAAACAACTGGTCAATTGTCAACGGCGGCGGTTTCCGCCTTGAGCTTCGCGGGCGGGTAAGCATTCTCGATCAATCAGCCACGAATGTAGCGCCCCTGCTGAAGGGGCGTTGCGTCCGCCCTGCAATTCTGGAAAAATGAAGTTCTATCATGGCGGAATTAGGTAGTTTCGTCCTCCTGCTCGCGCTGGCACTGAGTGGCTATTCTTTTCTAGCCGGACTGATCGCGCTAATTCGTAAACAGCCCGGCTCCGAGCGACTAAGCGAAACCGCGCGCCGTGCCGGAATTGCCAGTTTCGGAGCGGTTTTTATTGGGGCGGTGATTTTAGTCACCACCGCTTTCCGCAACGATTTTTCCATCTCTTATATTCTTCACCACAGCAACCGCGACCTGCCGCTCCCTTACAAGTTTGCGACCTTGTGGTCGGGACAGGAAGGCTCGTTGCTTTTCTGGTCGCTGCTGCTTTCGGGCTACGGGCTGGTATTGCGACTTCGTCACAAGACTGATGTGCGCCTGTTCGCTCATGCGTCTGTGGTCATTGCCGCAGTGCAGGTCTTCTTTCTGTTGCTTCTGAACTTTGCGGCCAAGCCATTTGCGGTAATCCAAACCGCTGTGCCGCCGGACGGCAACGGTCTGAACCCGCTCCTGCAATATCCCGAGATGGTCATTCACCCTCCCATGCTCTATTTGGGATACGTAGGCTTCACGGTTCCATTCGCCTTCGCATTGGGCGCGCTGGCCATGAAGTACCCCGGCGAGAAATGGATCCACATCACTCGCCGCTGGACCATGGTGACCTGGGGCTTTCTGACTTGTGGCGTATTTCTTGGCGCGCACTGGGCCTATTCGGTGCTGGGTTGGGGCGGATACTGGGGCTGGGACCCGGTGGAGAATGCGTCGCTCATGCCATGGCTGGTCGGCACCGCGTTTCTTCACTCAGTGATGATGCAGGAAAAGCGAGGAATGCTGAAGACGTGGAATATGTGGCTGGTCTTCGGGACATTCTGGCTGGCGATTCTGGGGACCTTCTTGACTCGCAGCGGGATCATTAGCTCGGTACATGCGTTCGCGCAATCGTCGATCGGCGACTGGTTTTTCTGGTTCCTCATCGTCAGCCTGGCGACGTTTACATTTTTCTTCATCAAGAACCGCTCGCACCTGCGCAGCGAACACAAACTCGAGTCGCTGATTTCGCGTGAGTCCAGCTTCCTGTTTAACAATCTGCTTTTTGTGCTGGCCTGCTTCACGGTTCTGTGGGGAACATGGTTCCCAAAAATTTCTGAGCTGGCGCAAGGTAAAAAAGTCACAGTGGGCGCTGCGTTTTATAACAAGGTCACAATTCCCGTGGCCCTGCTGCTGCTTTTACTGACCGCCGTGGGCCCCCTGCTGGCTTGGCGCAAAACTTCATTCGAAAGCCTTAAGCGTAACTTCCTGTGGCCGAGCATGGGCGCACTGGCAGTTGGCATTGTGCTAGTCGCAATGGGAGTGAAGCCGTGGAACGACATCTCTTACTTCTATGCGCTGATCGCTGCCATGCTGGCAGCGCTGGTCGCTTTCACGGTGATCTCAGAGTTCGTGCGCGGTGGCCGGGTGATCTCCGGCCATACCGGAGAGAACCTGGCAGCCTCGATGATTCGGCTATGGCACCGGAATACACGCCGCTACGGAGGCTACATTGTTCACTTCGGCGTGGCGCTGGTCTTCATCGGCATTTTGGGAACGCCGTTCAATCGCGAAGCTGAAAAAGAAATGTCGTTCGGCGACAAGATGGCGCTTGGCCCTTACACGCTGCTCTGCCGCTCCTATACGCAGGAAGAGAATGCCAACTACAGCAGCGACCTGGCGATCATTCAGATATTTAAAGGCGACAAGCAGATCGATACTCTGTATCCCGAAAGTCGCTTTTATATCGCCAGCCAGCAACAGCAGCATGTCCCGGCCATTCGCTCAACCTTGGCCGAGGATATTTATGTAGTCTACGAAGGCCAGAACCAGGACACCGGCCGTCCGATCATCAAGGCGCATTTGAATCCCATGGTTTCGTGGATTTGGATCGGTCTGATCGTAATGGTCTTCGGCACGATTCTTGCTCTGGTCCCGAATGCGGCCCCAATGCGCGCGACAGTTCGCGATAGCAGCGAAGCGCGAGTCCC
>Ga0070735_10001944_pt1 | contig 19166 bp, 14 predicted proteins | sample Coa_R1_FD_66443 | JGI IMG/M metagenome (GOLD analysis project Ga0070735, IMG submission 66443) | Surface soil microbial communities from Centralia Pennsylvania, which are recovering from an underground coalmine fire - Coalmine... | ecosystem: Environmental > Terrestrial > Soil > Unclassified ... | reverse complement strand
CAGAAAATCTTTTAGCGTCGCAGCTTCGGCGAACTGCTTCCATTCCAGCGTCCGGCCCAGCAGCCAGATGCAATCCTTGTCGGCCGATTTGGCCGCTTCCAGGCGCTGGCCGGCTTCTTCGAACACCGCGCCGAGCGACGCGTCCGCGGCGGGCGCCATCGCCAGAGCCATGCTGATGGTCTTGCCTTCAGGCCCGGCGAAATCCTTCAGGTTTTGCTCCGCGAACCGGCGAAACAGGCGTTCGAGTTCCGACGCCAGCCCGATCAAAGCGTCCCAAGCACCATACAAGGCGAAATCGTCGCCTCCGGAGTAGATCACCGTCACCTTGCGCCAAAACTCGGGCATGGAGCACAGCACTTCCAGTTCGCCGGCGAAGAACTGCTTGTACATCACCGAAAGCTGGATGTGTTCCTCGATGCTCTGGGCGCGATGAATACGAATGGCAAAATTATCGACGTCCCCTCGCAGCACGCCCCAAGTCGGCAATCCGGCGGCTCGGCCAGCAAGTACGGCCGTGGAGGCAGGTTCGCTGCCATCGTCGCTGGGCGCGGCGTGACGAGCGAAGGGGATGGCATCCGTGGAGTTCGTCAACGGCCAGGAGTGTTTTCCGCCCTGCGTCAAGATGCGGCCCGGCGTTTCCGGCGACCAGCCAATGCTCCCGGCGTCGCGCAGCGAAAAGCCGAGCTGCCCATGGAAATATTCATCGATCGCGGGATCCGGCTCCGGTACGGCCGCCGCAAATAACGCCGCACCGGCTTCCGCCGCGGGCGCGTGCCGGTCGCGATCGAGCTTCTCATCCAAACGACGCCGAACGTCGCTCCAGTCGCCCAGGTTTTCCGTAACGCTCCAGATCAGCTTGAGAGCGCCTGCGCTCAAGATCGCGATTTCTTTTGCGGCATCAGAGAGAAACGCTTCAGCCGGTCCGCGCGATTCTTCGGGAAGAACCAGCAAGAACTGGCTCGCGCCGCTGGAGCCGATCAGGATCGTAGCGAGCCCCAGCTCAGCGAGCAACGCGCGCGGCAGCACTTCGCTCAACAGGCTGATCCAGTGCGAGCGCCCGGTGAAGATCTGGTCAGGATCCTGCGACGCCGGCGCCAGGAGGCAGTCGTCGACGCCGAGAATTTTGCCTTCAAGAAAAATTTGCAAGGACATGCGGAGGCGAAACCATCACTGTATCACGGGAGAGCTCAGAGGGTAGCTAAAAGGAGCTAAAAGGGGTCAGACGACATTTAACGACCTCAATGCAGGAGTTGCAGTCCAGCTATTAAAATGTCGTCTGACCCCTTTTAGCGCTGATGGCCGCGACCAACCCCGGCACTGTGTGCGGATTGCCCTCGACGTCGACCGTCAAGCCTAGCTCGCGCGCCGTCGCCGACGTGATCGGACCAATCGACGCGATTTTCACACCCTCAAGGGACTGCCCACCGGCCGCCGCGATGAAATTCCTCACGGTCGAAGAGCTGGTGAACGTGATCCACGTTGGATTTCGCGCGAGAATCTCGCGCGCACGAGCCGCAGCGTCCTCGGGCACGACCGTGCGATACGCCTCGACCACGTCCACAATCGCGCCTCGACGGGTCAGTTCGACAGGAACCAGATCGCGAGCCACCGCTGCGCGCGGCAACAGGACGCGTTTGCCCGTCAAGTCATCAGCGGCCAAAGCTTCGAGCAAGCTCTCGGCGACATATTCCTTCGGCATCCGATCCACTTTGATGTGCAGCGCTTCAACGGCCGCCGCGGTAGCCGGGCCGATCGCACAAATCTTGGCGCGCAGAACACGTATATCGGTAAGATGCTCCACGAAACTGCGGACTCCGTTCGCGCTGGTGAAGATCAGCCAGTCATATGTGTCGAGGCACGCGATGGCGCGATCCAGCGGGCCGGGGTCGTCCGGCGGTTGAATCTCGATCACCGGCAGCAGCAGCACTTCCGCGCCGAGTTCCTCCAAAGGTTCCGCAAGCTCAGCCGTCTGGCGACGGTCGCGCGTCACCACGACGCGCTGCCCGAATAACGGCAGCTTCTCGAACCAGTTGAAGCGGTCGCGGAGCGCCACCACTTCGCCTATGACGATGGTCGCCGGCGGACGCAGATTCGCCTGAGCAATCTTGTCCGGTAAAGTTTCCAGGGTCCCGACCAGCGTCTCCTGATCCGGCCGCGTGGCCCAGCGCACCGCCATCGCAGGCGTCCGCGGCGACCGTCCTCGTGCGATCATTTCGCGCGCGATTGCGGCGAAATTCACCAATCCCATGAAGAGGACTACGGTTTCGGCTGAGCCGATTTTGCCCCAGTCGATCGCCTCGACGTTGTGGCCCGTGACGAAAGTCACCGCCGACGTGTGCTGGCGATGCGTCAGCGGAACTCCCGTGTACGCGGCCAGACCCAGCGGCGTGGTCACGCCCGGCACGATTTCGAAGGGGATGCCGGCGGCCGCCAGCGCTTCCATCTCCTCCCCTCCCCGCGCGAAGATGAACGGATCGCCGCCTTTGAGACGCACCACGGTCCAGCCGCGGCGCGCGCGATCGATCATCAACGCGGAGATTTCTTCCTGCGACATCTCATGCTGCGCGCGCTTCTTGCCGACGTAGATCCGCTCGGCGCGCGCGGGAGCATGTTCCAGCAGACGCTCGCTGGCGAGGTTGTCATAGAGGACGGCGTCGGCGCGCTCCAGGATCTTCTTACCCTTGACGGTAATCAGCCCGGGATCGCCAGGACCCGCTCCAACCAAATAGACCTTCATGCGATCGCTCGAAGAATCTCCTCCGCGCCCTTTTCCAGCAAGTTGCGCCCCAGCGATGCTCCAGTTCTCATGGGATCTACCCCGGATAGTTCCGCGCGCACCACGCGCTTGCCGTCGGGCGACGCCACGATCGCCCGCATCTGGATCACGCCTTTTTCGATAAAGGCGTAGCCGCCGATCGGCACCTGGCAGCCTCCGCCCAGCTTCTCGAGCATCGCCCGCTCGGCCGTCACCGCGATGCGCGTATCGGGGTGGTCCAGCTTGCGAACCAGCTCATAGGCCGCACCGCCGTCGTCGCGTGTTTCAATCGCCAGCGCACCCTGGCCCACGGCCGGGCACATGATCTCGACCGGAATCAGTTCGCGAATGCGGTCCTGCCAGCCCAAACGGCGCAATCCAGCCGCCGCCAGGACGATGGCATCGTATTGTTTTTCGTCGAGCTTGCGCAGCCGCGTGTCGACGTTCCCTCGTAACATCTCGATCGACAGACGCGGATTGAAGGCGAGCAATTGCGAGGATCGCCGGAGCGAACTCGTGCCTACTGTCGCCCCGTCTTTCAGATCCGTCAATAAGTCCCCGATCATTGCATCCCGCGGCTCCTCGCGCTCCGGAATCGCGGCGATAATCAGGCCCGCAGGCAGCCCGGTGGGCACGTCCTTCATGCTGTGCACCGCCAGGTCGATCGCGCCGCTCAACAGCGCCTCGTCGATTTCCTTGGTGAAAAGCGCCTTGCCGCCGACCTCCGCCAGAGGGACGTCCTGAATCTTATCCCCAGTAGTTTTAATGACGTCGATGCGCGTTTCCGTACCTAGTGCCTTGAGCGCCGCTGCAACGTGTTCCGCCTGCCATAGGGCCAGCTTCGACCCCCGCGAGCCAATAACGATCACTCGTCATCCCCAAAAGAACCAGGCGAGTTACCGGCGCTACGCCGCTTCAGTTCCGAGAACAGCTTGTGCTTGACCTTGTTCATCAGCCCCCGTGTAATCGCTTCGATGGCTTCTTCCTGCTGCAGAGTCAGGGCCCCGAGTTTGGAACGCTGTCGCTCGATCTCGCCTTTGCGCCAGATTTCCATCTCTTCCTGCAACATGGCGATGGCGGGAGCCGCCTCGCGCGTCCTCAACCGGATGACCATCCGGTCCACTTCTTCCCGCACGATCTCCTCGGCATCTTTCGCCGTCTCAATCCGGCCTTTCAGATTGTCGTCGACCACTTTACCGAGGTCATCTATGTCGTACAGAAACACGCTCTCCAGCTCGTTCACGGCGGGATCGATGTTGCGGGGCACCGCGATGTCGATCAGGAACATCGGCCGGTTGCGCCGCTTACTCATCGCCGAGCGCATCTGGTCGGGCGTCAGGATAAAATGCGGCGCGCCGCTGGAGGCCAGGACGATATCCACCTCCGGCACGGCGTCCTCGAAGTATTCGTACTCGATCACGCGCCCGCCGACGTCCTCCGCCATCGCGACGGCGCGTTCGCGCGTGCGATTGGTCACCAGGATTTCCGAAACTCCCGCGCGGCGCAGATGACGGGCGGCGCTGTCGGCCATCTTTCCGGCGCCGATCACCAGGACCTTCTTGCCTTGCAGCTTGCCGAAGATCTCGCGAGCCAACTCCACCGCGGCATAGCTCACCGAGACCGCGCTCTCCCCGATATCGGTTTCCGAACGCACGCGCTTGGCGACGCTCAGCGCCCGGTCGATCACCTGGCCCAGGAATCCCCCCACTGCGCCATGCTCTTTGGCCAGCGCGTAGGCCGATTTCATCTGCCCGAGAATCTGCGGCTCGCCCACCACCATCGAATCCAAGCTGGACGCGACGCGGAACAGATGGCGGATCGCCTCGGGACCGTCAAAGCGGTAGAGATACGGGGTCACCCAGGCGCGCTCCACACATTTAGAATCCGCTAGAAAGTTTTCGACGGCCGATTCGACGTCGGCCTGTTCGTCGGCCGCCACCGCGACCTCCACGCGATTGCAGGTCGAAAGGATCATTCCTTCCAGCAGACCCGGGCGGCGCTTGAGATCGTCCAGAGCTTGAGGTAGCGACTTGTCTTCAAAAGCCAGGCGCTCGCGTACTTCCACGGGCGCGGTGCGATGGTTCAGGCCTGTGAGGAGCAGCTTCATGGGAACAGCGTGGCCCTCAATCCAGCATGCGCGGCCCAAGTCAGCGCGGAACAGCCTAGTACAGCCAGTGCCATCACCGCCGCCTTGCGCCCTCGCCAGCCCGCGGAGGATCGCAGAATCATCGTCAGCAGAAGTAGCGCCCAAGTCACCAGCGATATCGCGATGCGCGCGTCGCCGATCCAACTGGTGCGGGGCGAATAAATCTCCGCCCACATGATCCCGAATACCAGGCCCAGTGTCAGCAGCGCGAATCCCAGACCCAGCGATTTGCTGATGAGGTTATCGAGTGTCGCGAGCGGTGGCAGGCGTTCCAGCAGCGAGCTGGCCCGCTTCTGCTTGAGCCTCCGCTCCTGGATCAGGTAGGCGAAGGCGGCCACCGCTGTGAGCAGCAACGCCGCATAACCGGCTAGCACCAGCAGGATGTGGACGCCCAACCAGATCTGGCCCATCGGTTCGTTCGCGCCGGGGCCTGGGGTACGCTCCATCGCCGCTACCAGCGTCATGCCGAACACCAGCGGAAACAGAACCACGGAGAGGCCCGAGAAGCGGTATCTCCACTCCACCAGCAGGAAAACCACCGCGATCAGGAACGCGCACACGCTCAGGGTTTGGTAGCCGCCGGTTAATTCGTTGGAGAACATGAGGCGCTCGACGATCGCCACGCCCTGGAGGACGACTGCGATGCGAAACGTCGCCCGCGCTAGTGGAAAGACGCTTTGGCCATGGCGCACCAGGACCAGGATCGAGTGCAGCAGCCCGACTGCGTAGAGACACGCGGCGACCCGTAGCCAGAAAACGCTGGAATCCATCCTTTTCCTTCACTTACGATTCTACGACGGCGAACGGATTGCGAATGATCCGGGCACCTTTGCGGCCGCATTGATGTAAATTGATGATCAGTGAAGAGGATAGGCCCCTTAAAGGTCGGCGTCGTTGGGCTCGTGTGCTTTGGCTCGGCTCTTTTGTGGGTCGTTGCTTGGGATTACTTCGTTCGGAGACACGATCCTCCCGGCTGGATCGTGGACCGTGGATTACCTGCTGGCCCGCGAGTCTTAGCGCTGTTGGGACTCGCCCTGTTCGCATGTGCGCTTTTCCTCGGTATCGTCAAGATCGTTCGTCAACGCCTCAGACACTAACCCACTAGTTCAGAAATCGTCCAACGTGGTCCGGTGATACGATAAATGCGTGCCAGCCGATAAGCCGATGGACATTCGCTTCACGACCCAAATCTTCAAAGAAGGCCGGTCGTTCGTCGCCCACACGCCTGAGCTGGATGTCTCATCCTGCGGCGGGACCAAGGAGAAGGCTGCCAAGAACCTCAAAGAAGCGGTCCGCCTGTTCTTGGAAGAGGCCGCCAAAATGGGGACTCTGGAACAGATCCTGGAAGAGGCGGGTTACTCCAAACGAAACAGCAGACTCGAAGGCCCAAAATTCATCGGCATCCAGCGAGTATCGCTACCCCTGCCGCTGGAGCATGCCAAAGCTTAGCCCGGTTTCCTACAAACATTTGGTCCGGGTGTTTGAAGCCGATGGCTTCCGCTGTGTTCGCGAAGAGGGCGATCATATGGTGTTCACCAAGCCAGGAGTGCTCCGACCGGTCGTGATCCCGAAGTACGCTTCGGTGCCGGTGTTTATCATCAAGAACAACCTGCGCACCGCTCGGATGTCGAGGGAGCGCTATCTGCAATTGCTTGGGATGTGACCATGCGCACGAGTAGCTGTGATAGACTTCTCACCGTCATGGACTGTGCGGAATGTAAGCGATTGGCGGATGAAGCGGCAGTCGCCGCTGAGGAAGTCGAAAAGATCAGGGAGAGGATTGTCGCCGATTTCAGGGTTGGGTCGGCCACCACCGCGCTGATCCAGTCTTTGGAAGCGGCAGAACGGACGCGTGAGAGATGCCTGGCTTCCGTTCAGCGTCACGCGCAATCGCATGACGCTCACAACTCTGCGCTTTTACTTGTGCCGGTAGGTGATACGACCTCTCGTGAGGTCGTAGGGCGAGAGTTCTAGCGATACACGATCGCCATTCATGATTTTGATGCGGTTACGCCGGAGTCTACCGGCCATCGTCGCCAGGACCGTCATACCGGCATCCAGCTCGATTGAGAACATCCCGGCCTTGAACTTTTCGACTACTTTTCCCAGCGCTTCTATGGAGTCTTCTTTAGGCAAATTTGTCCTCTATTCCTTAGTAACGATTTCCGCGGCCACCGCCGCCCCGATTGCCGCCGTAGCCACCACCGCCGCCTGATCCACGGTCTGATTTCGGGCGGGCCTCGTTGACGGTCATCGCGCGCCCATTGAGATCACGGCCGCTCAGGGACTCAATCGCGCGATCCCCCTCGGCGTCGACGCTCATCTCGACAAAGGCGAAACCCTTCTGCTGCCCGGTATCGCGGTCGGTTACGATGCTGACACGGTCCACCGTGCCGTACTCCTCGAACAAGGACCGGAGAGCGTTTTCAGACACGTTGTAGCTGAGATTTCCTACGAAAATATTCTTCACTTTTTAGATTCCTTCTGAAGTTGGCAGAGCAGCGAATCGAGGCGGGATCGGATAAGGCGGTTTGGCCGGACTATCGAGGTGCCGCAAAGGGGAACTGTCAAATTACGACTTCAGTATAGCACCCTCTGGCTGGTGTTCATTGGCGGTGATATTATGGGGGCGTGAAAAGGGGACGCGCGAAAACGGCATTGGGTCTGGCGATTCTCTTCACGTCGGCGCTATGGGCCGATGAAGCCGCCGACCGGTCAGCCGTCGAAGCCACCATTTCCGCCCTGAACTCTTCACCATCGCGGCCTGACTTGTTCACAGCCGACTTTCCTAACGCCGCCGAGCTTCAGCGGTTCCAGCAGCCGGCCATTCTGCGTATTCCGGCCGAGGGGAACGTAATTCGGACCCAGGCTGGAACGCTGATCATCTCTCGCGAGCCCATGGGCGAGGCCACCTGGAACCCCGGCCTGGCTCCCTCGCTGGCCGCTGTTTCGATCCTGCCGCGATTTGTCACGCGATCCGTTACGTTCGTCTCGCCGGATACCGTGGTTGTGGTCGCCACGCACGGACGGGAATCGGTGTTGTTCGTCGTGAAGAACGAAAGTTCCAAGTGGCGCATCGCTTCCTTCCGCGTGCTTCCCGAAGCGCCCACTAGAGCAGTTCTGTAGTCCCGCCATTACCCCCGAGTAGGGGTATACCATCCCCACCGACTGCTGTCTCCCCGGCACGCGGTCTATGCTGGATTCCATGAAACCACTCAGTCAGCAAGTTTGCCTCGTCACTGGCGGTACTCGCGGAATAGGACGCGCCATCGCGAAGATGTTGTTGCAGGAAGGCGCGGCCGTGGCAATTTGCGGCCAGCACCAGGAAAACGTCGATCGCGCGGTTGCCGAGCTAACGGCGGAAACTGCCGGTAAAGTCGGGGGGAAAGTTGCCGATGTTAGGAGTCATGAACAAGTTGCCGAGTTGTTCCGGTTCGTCGACGCCGAATTCGGCGCGCTCGATGTTCTGGTCAACAACGCGGGCATTGGAATATTTCGTCACGTTCGCGAGCTTTCGCTCGATGAGTGGAAGTATACGCTGGAGACGAATTTGTATGGTGCGTTCTATTGCAGCCGTGAAGCTTTGTTCAGGTTTGGAACTATCGGCGGTGGGTACATCGTCAATATAGGTAGCATGGCTGGCGCGAATGCATTTGCTGGTGGAGCTGCTTATAACGCTTCGAAGTTTGGTTTGACGGGTTTCACCGAAGCGATGATGCAGGACGTGAGGAGCGAGAACGTGAGGGTTAGCTACATCATGCCAGGAAGCGTCGCCACGGAATTCAACGGGCGGGCGTCGACGGATGGTGCAAATTGGAAAATATGGCCCGAAGACGTTGCCGGAATAGTACGGCTGATACTCACGATGCCCGCCCGAACGTTGGTCAGCCGGGTGGAAGTTCGGCCCGCCAGGCCGAAGAGTTAATTAAGGAAACGATAGAAAGTGCTTGAGAATCCTAATTCGACTGTGAGCATCTTATAAATGGCACTTGGGTTGCCTGAGAATTTGTGGATGGGGGAGCTAAGGCAGACAGCCCCCCCAAGGCGAAAGGCGGTGGAGAAGATGGTACGGCTCAACATTCCGTTGGATCCGGCCAAGACCGGGAGAGACGCGACACAACTGGAGACCGGACTCCGTCGTATGATCGTGGGACAGGATGAGGCGATCCAGCAGATCGTCAACATCTATCAGATGCACCTGACGGGAATGAACCCTCCCGGACGGCCCATTGGGAACTTCCTGTTCCTGGGTCCGACCGGTTCGGGCAAAACCCGGATCGTCGAGGCGACCGCTGAGGTATTGCTGAAGAACCCGCGCTCGGTCATTAAAATCGACTGCGCAGAGTTCCAGCACAGCCATGAGATCGCGAAGCTGATCGGCTCACCTCCCGGATATCTGGGGCATCGCGAGACGCATCCGCTGCTTTCGCAGGAGGTGCTCAACCAGCATCACACCGAGAACATCAAGCTCAGTTTCGTGTTGTTTGACGAAATCGAGAAGGCGTCCGACGCCCTGTGGAACCTCTTGCTCGGGATTCTGGACAAGGGTGTCCTCACGCTGGGTGACAACCGCAAGGTGGACTTCTCGCGGGCCATGATCTTCATGACCAGCAACCTCGGCGCTTCCGAAATGAGCGCCATCATGAGCCCCAAGCTGGGCTTCAATGTCGGCCAAGTGAATGCCGATACGATGGCCGGCGTTACGGACGATAAGATAACCGCCAAACTGGCGCGCAGCGGAATGGAAGCCGCCAAGCGCAAGTTCACGCCGGAGTTCATGAACCGGCTGGATAAGATCGTCACCTTCCAGCCGCTGGGAACCGAGCAGTTGAAGCGGATTCTGGAGATCGAGCTGAACCTGGTTCAACAGCGGATCTTCAACGCGCCGTGCGAAAAGGCGTTCGTCTTCACGCTGTCCGACAACAGCAAGGATTACTTGCTGACCGAAGGCACCGACATGAAGTACGGCGCCCGGCACCTGAAGCGCGCCATCGAGCGGCTGCTAGTCCAGCCGATGTCCAACTTGATCGCTACCGATCAGGTGCGGGGAGGCGACTGGATCCGCATCGAGTTCGACGAAGGCCTCAAGACCCTGAGCTTCGCGCGCGAAGCCGAAGGGTTGCCGGTGGCGGATATGGCTCGATTAGTCGATACGTCGGTCACGATACCGCAACTGACATTCTCGCAGGGCGCGGTTGCCGAACCGGCTCGCACGCAGAGCGCACGCAGTTCGAAACGCAGCTAATTCCTTTAGCTTGTGAACGCCCTGGGCCCATGTAACAACGAGGGCTCGGGGCGTTTTTTTATTCGGGCTTTACGCTGCGCACTCGCCGCGGCCGAGCTTCAACGAGAAGGCGACATCGTCACCCCAATCGTTATACATCTCCGGCGCCATATCCGAAGGTTTAACCAGGTCGGCGGTGAGTTCCTTGAAGAAAGCGACTTTGTGGCGCATCACGTAGGCGCGGAATGACTCGTTGTCCTGATGATTCGCCTGGTAATGGTCCAGAATGCGTTCGACGGCCACAGGCGCCAAGCGCGCAGGCAGGCTCTGAACGGCCAGGCCGAATTCATGCTGGCTGCCGCCTAAAAGCATCAGATAATATGGCACTTCCCTGCCTTCGATCTTGCGGGAATTACCGTAGAAGCCCACATCGCCGATCCAGTGCTGGCCGCAGGAGTTCGGACAACCACTGATCCGGATCGTCAGATTCCGAATGGCGGGATCGTCGTACTTGCGGACCGTGGCCGCCAGCGCATCGCCCAGACCCATCGATTTGGTCAACGCCAGGTTGCAGCTATACGCTCCCGGGCAGGTGACGACGTCGCTGATCTCGTCCGCGCGATCCTTGGCGAGCCCCAGACGTTGCAGGGCGCCGTACACGCGCTGCAGCGCACCCATGGGAACGTACGCGAACACGATGTTTTGCGCCATGGTGACGCGCATGGCTCCATCGGCGGCTTGTTCGGAAAGCTCCGCCAGGCCGCGCATCTGGTCGCCGGTCAGGTTGCCCTGCGGCGTCATCACCGTAACGATGGCGTAGCCGGTCTGCTTCTGCGGGCGAACGTTGGTCTCGCGCCAGGCGTTGAACTCGGGCGAGGCGTCGAACATCGGAAGCATTTCACCCGTTCCGGGTGGTGGTGGAATCGGCTGAAAACCACCGAAGTTTTCGGGAACGGCTTCCGGCATGGGGATGCCGCCGTTGGCCAGGATTTCCTGATACTGCTCCTCGACGGTGTCGCGCAGCCACTCAAACCCGCGCGCGCGCAGAACGAATTTTAATCGCGCCTTATTCTTGTCCTTGCGATTCCCGTGAACATTGAATACGCGAAGAACGGCTTCCACGCGGCGGACAATATCCTCGGCGGGAATAAACTCGTGCAGGAGTTTGGCTTCCACCGGCAGCGGTCCCAAACCGCCGGCGACGGTCATACTAAAGCCCTTCACTCCGTCGCGAACGATCGCGCGCAGGCCGATATCGTTGATAGCGGTGGCGATGCAATCCTCGGGGCACCCGGAAAACGCGACCTTGAACTTGCGCGGCATGGCGTCGGTCAGTTCTTTGTGCAAGAACGCAAACGCCAGCCGGCGCGCGTAGGGCTGCACATCGAACGGCTCTTCGGGATGGATGCCGGCCAGGGGGCACGCTGTTACGTTGCGAACGGTGTTGTAGCAGGCTTCACGAGTGGTCAGGCGGCTGTCAGCCAGCAGATGCAGGGCATCGGGGACTTGGGTCAGCGGCACAAAATGAAACTGCATGTTTTGGCGCGTGGTGAGATGGCCTTTGCCGGCGGCACAGAAATCGGCCACTCTGGCCAACTGGTGCATCTGGCCAGACGTGAGCAGCCCGCCCGGAATCTTGGTGCGGACCATCTGAACGCCTTCCTGGCGCTGGCCGTAGATGCCGCGGCGTAGGCGGAAGGCGCGGAACTCATCGGCCGTCAGCTTCCCCGAGAGGAAGTCCTGAGCCTGGGAGCGGAACAGTTCGATATCCGCGCGAACGGTGCTATCGTACTCCTGTTCAAGGACTTGCTGATGATTGATAACGTCCGCTGTAGCCATACTCTAATTCCCTATAGAGATTATACTACTTCCCTTCCCATGGCGCGACCCGCGCCCTGGTTTCCCTGATGATATCACCGGCACGGGCGATCGGTGACGCGAAAAACGCAGCGACAAAACGAACCCAAGAATTTCAGTTCCCCAGATGTTCATGGGTTCAATTTGCAGTTTAGAGCCGGGGAAAGAGAAGACGTGGGCTTCAGAGGGTGCAAGCGCCTGATAAGGAGGGGGAAGTATGTCCGGAGTTTGCGCGATAATGTTTCCATGGCGGCCACGGAGAAAGGAGATCTGTCCCGGATCACTACTCTGCCCGGGCAGCGCTCCGGGCAACCTTGTATTCGTGGACTCCGGGTAACCGTGTGGGACGTCCTCGACATGCTCGCTTCGGGCATGACGGAGGACGAGATTCTGCATGATTATCCGTATCTGGAGAAAGCTGATTTTCCGGCCGTCTACGCCTACGCTTCGCAGACAGGCCGGGAGCGCTTATCGCGTTGAAGCTGCTGTTTGACGCGAATCTCTCGCCTCAACTGGTCGGTCGCCTTGCAGAACTCTTCCCGCAGTCGGCGCACGTTTTCGACACGGGCCTCGCCCGTCTCACCTCGGACCAAGCGATTTGGGATTATGCGAGGACTAACGGCTTCACAATCGTAACGGCTGACTCGGATTTTCTCGACCTTGCCAAAGACCGCGGCGCTCCTCCCAAGATAATCCGGCTTGAGAACTGCAATTATCGGACGCCTCGCGTCGAGGACCTTCTACGACGGCATGCCGTTCGAATAGCGGAATTGGAGCAGTCTTCGCGAGCTGTTCTCATTATCCGAAACGCGCCCTGAGCCTGATTGCGGATTAGCATTCTTACTTCCCCATGGCTTTCCACACATCCGCCTTGTGCTGCGGGGCGGCGGAGGCGTGGACGTTGATATAGCGATCGAAGTCAAGATTGAGTTTTTCGAGAACCGGGACCAGAGCCTTCACGTGATCGTTCGCCGGCTCCCCGGGATTCACCGAGAAGTCGCCCTGGAACAGAACCTTTTCCTTCGGAATGTACGCGATGATCAAACCGTTGGAATGCGGCGCCGTCGGGACGTGGTAGAACTCCACGGTTCGCGTTCCGTCCGTGTAGACCCTCTTCTCAGCCACGGTTTCGAATTTTGCTTTCTTCGGATTCTTCGCGAGCGGATCATCGAGCAGCGTTCGGGGAGTATTGAGGGCCTTATCTAAAAACTCCTCATTGTTCTTCTGCGTGATGATGGTTGCGCCCTCGGCCACCAGCACCGGAAGTCCTCCGGTGTGATCGGAATGGGGATGCGTGTTCATGACGTAGCGGATCGGCTTGTTGGGCATCAGCTTTTTCGTTTCCGCGACGTACGCTTCAGCGCGGGCCACCGATTGTCCAGCCTCCAGCATCATAATGTAGTCCTTGAACTCGACGATCACCGAATCGTAACTGCCGGCCCCGGTGGTAAGCCGGTAGAGGCCATCGCCGAGCTTTTCGGAAGTCACGACCATCGCAGGTGGAGCACCGCCGCGACCACCGCCGCCACCACCACCCCGACCGGCCGGTGCGGGAACCAGCGTTGCGACGTCGGGAGGATTCGCCTTGGCAGCCGTCACGTCGACATCAAAGTAGGGCCATCCGCCGCGCGTCTGCACGATCTTAGTGGGAGCCACGACGCCGCCGAAATCCTTCCATCCCGAGTAGACGGCGAGGATGTGCATGTCGCCCATGATGTTGTCACCGAGCCACGTCTCGACCCGGTCGACCATGTTCTTGTCGTCTATGTAGCCGTTGATGACATAGCTCTTGCCGGAAGCCGCTTTGACCGTCGGGCTCCAGGTCAGCACGGTGTAGTTCTTGCCATCGACTTTCTTCTTGCTCACAGTGGCGTTGTTGGCGGCAGCGCCCTTCAGGAATCCCCAGGGCGTGATGTAGAACTCCACGGAGTTGCCCCAGGGTTGCGAGACGTCGGTTTGCTGCGCGGTGATGCCCTGAAAGAATGTTCCGGGCATGGGCGTGGTTGCGCCGCCGCCGGCAGGATTGTTGGTCGCTCCGGTTGCACGCGACGCGGGGACCGTGAGGTCAATCACGCGGACGTAATTGTTGATCGGCCGCATGGGATCATGCGTTCCCCGGCAGATCATATCGGCGGCATTGGATCCGCACTGCTGGAAAGCCACATCCTTGGCCGATCCCGAATAGGTGATGGATTTCACATCGCCGAACGCTTTTTGCGCATTGGCGATTACGGTTTTGGCATCCTGGGCCATGGCGCCGACACATAGGCCCGCCAGGCAGATCGCGGTTACAGCAAGTTTTTTCAACACAGCTTCTCCTCTTTTTATCAAGACCTGGTTACTCGGCAGAATGCACCCGTCCTGGATATTCTATATCCACTCCGTCTGCCGTGGGCCCACCACTCGCCCGCAAGCCCCCCGGTCAAGGCCTCCCCGTCATTGACATTGCGTTTCCGCGGGTATAGACTTCTGTCGATTTGGGTTCCAAGGAATCCGAGCGTGAGTTGGGTGATTTGGGGGTATAGCGATGCGTTCTTTGCTGATCACACTGGTCCTCTCTTTCGTCGCTCTGACGTTGTTTGCACAGACCGACCGTGGCACCATTACCGGCACCATCATCGACCCTGCGGGAGCCGTGGTTGCCGATGCCGCGATTCAAGCGCGCAACACGGAAACCGGGTCCGTGTACCAGGTGGGGAGTTCGGCGACTGGTAATTACACCATTCCCAACCTTCCTACGGGCACGTATGAGCTTACGGTCACCGTGGCCGGATTCAAGAAATTCATCCGTCCCGGCTTGATCATTCAGGCGGCGCAAACCATTCGCGTCGATGCGGCGATGGAGGTCGGCAACGCCGCCGAGTCGGTCACTGTGACTGAGGCGGCTCCCTTGCTCCAGACCGAAAGCGGAGAACTGAGCAACACCGTCGCTACCAAGACTATGGATGCGCTTCCACTTCTGTCGGTTGGGTCGAACTCTTCCGGCATTCGGAATCCGTTCAACTTAGTCGCGCTGCTACCAGGGGCGTTCTACCAGCCAAGTCCATCTTTTACGGGACCGACGGTGCGCATCAACGGCGGAGTTGCAGGATCGGAGAAGGTTCTGGTCGACGGCATGGACGGGACCAACATTCTGGGTCAGGGCGCCAACCAGCAGAACCAGCCCGGCATGGATTCCATTCAGGAGTGGACGGTTCAAACCAGCAACTACTCAGCGGAATTCGGCCAGGCCGGTAGCGCCGTCATGAACGTAACCATGAAGTCGGGCACCAACCAGTATCACGGCAGCCTGTACGAGTACTACCAGAACGACGTCCTGAATGCGGCTCAGCCATTCACCGTTCAACAAGGAAGCCCGAATGAGCACAACCGCCCGTCCGTGCGGCGAAACGATTATGGCCTGACCTTGGGAGGTCCGGTGGACATTCCCAAGGTGTATAACGGCCGCGACAAGACCTTTTTCTTTTTTAGCTGGGAACAATTTCTTCAGAACCAGAACTTCTTGCCGGGTACCTTTACCGTCCCCACGCCGGCATATCGCAACGGCGACTTCAGCGGCGCGATTACGGCGGCGGGCAATAAGATTCTGGGGGTAGACCCGGCCGGCCGCACCATCCTTGCCGACACGATTTACGATCCGCTCACGCAGCACGTCGTGAATGGCCAGCTCATCACTGATCCATTTTTGGGCAACCTCATCCCGCGGACGCGGTTCGATACCGTTAGCCAGAAGATCCAAAACCTGATCCCGCTGCCGCTCTGCACAGCGGGACCGCCTTGCAGCACCATCGGTAGCGTGCAGAATTTCCAGAATTCGGAACTCGTCAAACGAGACACCGAGGCTCCTTCTCTCAAGCTCGACCAATCATTCGGACCCAAGGACAAGCTGTCCTTCTTCTGGAGCCGCACCATGACTTTCACGTCGACGGGCTACGGCGAAGATGGAGCGCCTCAGCCCATCTCTGGCACCTTCGGCGGCGGGATCTATTCGCACCGGGAGCGCCTGAACTATGACCACACTATCTCGCCCACGCTTCTGCTGCATTTGGGAGCGGGTTATGATTACGACTATTTAGGTCGGCCGTCGGTGACGCCGAATTACGATCCGTGCGCGGGCTTAGGGTTATGCAGTCAGGCATTCCAGAGCCCGGCCACGTTTCCCCTCCTAACCGGTCTCAACGATGTCGTCGCGGGTGGAACCAGCATCGGCGGACCTCCGGGACGCGCGGATAACGCCTACAGCATCGTCGACAGCATTGCGAGTTTGACCTGGGTCAAAAGTAATCATACTTTCAAGTTCGGCGGAAACGGCGAGTTCATGGGGAGCTACACGAACACCGTTAGCAACCTTTCGGGCACTTACGGCTTCAGCCCCGGGCAGACTGCGATGCCTTACGCGGTAACCACATCGACCGGCGTCAGTACCGCCTCGTTTGGCCCAAACCACATTGGCCTGCCCTATGCAAGTTTCCTGCTCGGCGCGGTGGATAACGCCGAGGTCGATCCCCCTTCCAGGGTTCGCTTTGGAAAACAGCAATGGGGATTCTATGCGCAGGACAGCTGGAAAGTGACGCGCAGACTCACGCTCGACCTGGGCTTGCGGTATGACTACTCGACCTGGTACCAGGAACAGTACGGCCGTTCTCCGAATTTCTCACCCACCTTGGCGAACCCCGCTGCCGGAGGCCATCCAGGGGCAGTCACTTACCAGGCCACTTGCAACTGCAACTTCGCGAACAACTACCCCTGGGGATTCGGACCACGCATCGGTTTTGCGTATCAGGTCCTGCCCAAAACAGTGCTCCGCGGCGGCTTCGGTGTCGAATACACGAGCACGGGCGTCGCCCAGGTTTTTGGCGCGGCCAGCGGAAATGCTGCGGCCAGCAATCGTTTTCCCGCATCCAATCCCGGCGCGGCGCTCATGACCCTGGATCAGGGTGTCACTGTCAACGGCTCTCCGTTGACGGCGTCCCAGATCGCATGGCCTAACTTTGGCACCGGCTTTTACCCGATCGGCGGAGTGGTCCCCGGCCCCGCCCCCCAGTACTACGATCAGAACGCGGGAAGGCCGGCCCGCCAGTATCAATACAGCTTGAGTGTGCAGCGCGAGATCACCCGGGATCTGGTGGTGCAGGCTTCCTACATTGGCAACCGCGGGATCTGGTGGCCGACTTACTTGGGGTCGCCACTGAACAACTACAACTACCTGAGCACGGGTATCTTGAGCCAAAACGGGCTCAGCCTGAACAATCCGTCGGACCTCGCGATACTGTTATCGCCGCTGAATCAGCCGGGCGCCAAACAATTCGAGAATCGGGTTCCCTTCCCTGGCTTCCCGCTGACGAGCACAGTGGCCCAATCCTTGCGGCCATTCCCGCAATTCACCACTATGAGTCTGGTAAACGCGCCCTTGGGCGATACTTGGTATAACTCGCTCCAGTTGACCGCCAATAAGCGGTTCTCTCGAGGGCTGCAAGTCGATTTCGGCTTTACCTGGTCGAAGTCGATGGACACCTTCCAGGGAACTCCCGATGTGCAGAACCTCGGCTTGGCCAAAGGACTTTCGAGTTTGGACCAGCCTCTGGTGACTCGCCTCGGCGTTACTTATACGGTGCCGAAGTTGGGACCCAAAGCAGTATCCTTTGTTACCCGCGACTGGATGTTCAACGGATTCGTCTATTACGCCAGCGGGACTCCGCTTGCGGCACCCACGGCGAACACCACGGGGTATGCCGCCTTTGGCCCCGGCTTATCGCAGGCCACCATCGACGCAGTCACTTTCCAGTCGGCCGGCCACCAAGTCCGGACAGGCCAGCCTCTCTACCTGCAGGATCTCAACTGCCACTGCTTCGATCCGAATAACACCTTCGTGCTGAATCCGGCGGCGTGGACCAATCCTGCCCCCGGTCAGTTCGGCAACCAGACCTACTATGGCGATTTCCGGGGTGAGCGGCGGCCCACCGAGAATCTCGCTGTCGGGCGGCAATTCCGGATCCGCGAAGCGATGAGCTTGAACGTCCGCGTGGAGTTTACCAACATACTCAACCGCGCCTACTTGAACAATCCAGCTATCGGTGGGCCCGGCGTGAGTCCGCAGACGGCGCCGGTTTGCAAACTGCCTACGGGCGGGAATGGCGCCTGCTCCCAGCCTGGCATGCCGATCGTTTCAGGTTTCGGATCGATCAACGTGGCCACAACGGCGTACCCGCCGCGGACGGGCCAGTTAGTCGCTCAGTTCGTATTCTAGGACCCGTCCTGGATACTCTATATCGGCTCGTGATCAAAAGTTGAAAAGTCTTCGCGGGTTGTCGACAAGGAGGCGTTTCAGGTTGCCGCTGCTCTTGGCAGCGACTTCCCAGATCCAGTGATTCAGCAGCTCGCCGTCATTCGGCATCTGTCCCTCTTTCATGTTGGGATGAGGCCAATCCGTGCCGGTGATCACGCGGTCGGGGAATTGATCGGCCAGCGCGCGGGCGAACGGCAGAACCTTGCTCCAGTCCTGGGGCTTGCTCGATCCCGTAAGACGCTCTGGGCAGGTCACCTTGGCGTAGCAGTCTTTCTTGTCGCGGAATAGCTGAAGATAACGCTGGAATTCGGCGTCGCCTACGCCTTTGTCGATGTTGGGAACAGCCATGTGATCGAAGACTACCGGGATCGGGATCGCTTTGATGTGCGGCTCCAGATCCTTGAGATCGGCGGCTTCGCAGTACAGATCGATGTGCCACTCATTCTTCAGCGTTCCAGCGTCCCACAGGCGGCAAATCCGGTTCGCCATGGCGACCATTTCCTCGGGCGGAGGCGGATTGGTAAGGCGCTTCACGTAGCTGTAGCGCACTGCGCGCACGCGTGCCTTATCGAGATCTGTCAGCTCCTGATCGGTGATGTTCTTGTCGACGAACGCAACACCCAAGGCTCGGCCTTTCGATTTCTTGAGGGCGTTGAGCATGTAACTGTTGTCGGTGCCGTGGCAGGTGGCGGCAACAATCACCTCGCCCGAGAATCCTAGAAACGTATCGAGCTCTTCCAGCTTTCTCCAAGGCGCGAACGCCGGATCGTATTTGCGATCGTCGGACCAGGGGAAGGGCGTCATGCCGTTGCTGTTCACATGGCAATGGGTGTTGATTGCTCCGGGCGGCATTGGAAAGGCAGGCTTATCGGGTTTGGCATTGGGCTCGATATTCTTC
>Ga0070735_10001943_pt1 | contig 19169 bp, 13 predicted proteins | sample Coa_R1_FD_66443 | JGI IMG/M metagenome (GOLD analysis project Ga0070735, IMG submission 66443) | Surface soil microbial communities from Centralia Pennsylvania, which are recovering from an underground coalmine fire - Coalmine... | ecosystem: Environmental > Terrestrial > Soil > Unclassified ... | reverse complement strand
CCAATACTACGGCCACCCAGACGGCAACGGTCAAGGCGGAGCGCGCGCCGCTGGAGATTGTCCTGGTCGGAGCGGAGGGCGGTCGCGCGGCTTGCGCGGGCGCACCGAAGCCGAGCGGCAGAGGCGGGGGAGCAGGGAAGAGGTGCGCGAGCGCGCGGATCTGGCCCGCGGTCAATCGGCGCCCAGTGCCGACCTCGACCACAATGGTATCACGTCCGACGCGGCCCATCCGAGCCCATTGCGCCAACGTCGCCACATCCGCCGGACCGTACTCCGAATTGTCTTGTCCAATGACTGTGTACATTATCGTCAATCCGCGTTGGGCTATTTCGGCGCGCCGGTGGCCGGGACCTCCTTCGCGAACGGCTCGCCGGGCTGCGGCGGATCCGATCGGCCGTAGATCGTCGTCTCGGGGAAGGTGGCGAACCAGCCGTACCACTGGCTCAGGTGCGCGTTCAGGCGCGTGAGGGACTTGCCGGCCAGCGGCCCGGCCTCTCCCAGCCCCTCGATGCTCCAGCGCGTATCGGTCTCCTTGTCGAAGAACGCCGCCTTTCCGTCATCGCCTTTCCGCGCCTCGAAGGTGAGCGTCCGGCCATCGATGCGCCGCGAGACCGCCGATGCGCTGGCGGTCGCCGGATCGAACAGGACCGCGATCGGAGCATCCGCCAGGGTATCGTCGACCACGCCGCCCCGTTCCGAGAGCGACTTGACCGGGTAGGCGCGGCGGCTCCGGGCCGCGTCGCCGCTCTTTCCGATCGTCACTCCCAGTACCATCTCAAACATCGGGAGCCGTTTGTCCACGCGGGTCAAGCTTGCCTGGAAGAAGGGGGCGGGAAAGCTCGGGTTGCCGCGCTGGACCACGACGCCCTTGGGCGGGTAGCGACTGCCGTACCCGGAGTCCGGCGACATGACGAGCGTGTCGGGATGCAGCCGTCTCCACTCGCCCCAGGTCGTGTCCAGCAGCGGCTCGACCTGAAGCTCCTTGCCAAGGAGCGGACCGGTGACGTAGCTCCCGCCGGCCTGAAGGAAAACGCTCTCGGTCTGGCGATCGCAAAGCGTGACGATTCCGTTGTAGAGGCCAAAGAAGTCGAGCCGCCGCGACCTGCCATCGAGAAAGAGGGAGTATCGGATGCCGGTATTGCAGACGCTGCAGTAGGTGACGGCGAACCAGTTGTCGGGCTTTCCAGGCGCCGTCACCTTGTCGTTTACTACGTGGTGCCAGAAGATGAAGCGCGCGGGATAGGCCCGGCTCTGCCCGTCCACCGTGACGCCGAGCACATATTCCGAAGGCTCGATGAAGTCGGCGTCCGCGGCCTTCACCATATTCGGGGTGTCGAGCGAGTGGAACTCGACCATCTTCCGGCCGTCCCACAGCGCCTCAGGAACGATTCCCGGCGCGATCGGTCCCTTCACTGCGCCGAAGCCGGGTACCTGGGAATGCGGAGACTCCTGGGCGGATGCGGCGCCGGGAAGGATGACACTTGCGAGAAGGACCAAGGGGAAACAAGCGGCGGCAATAGTTCGATGCATTCGGCCAATCCTCTGCGGCCGGCAAATCGCACCGGCTGCGGGATGCCAGCGCTGCCGCGGCCGTCGGTAAGTTATTTAAGCGCAGCCTGCAGCAGTGGGACGGCCTGTCCAAATACGGTCGTTCCCGGGAAATAGGATGCCCAGCCATACCACTGGCTCATGTGGCTGTCGAATCGGGGAAGCTGCCGGCCGGACAGCGGGCCCGCCTCCGCTCTTCCTTCGATGTTCCAGCGGGATCCGGTCTCACGATCATAGAAGGCGTAAGAGCGGTTCCCGGTCGTCCGCGCCACCAGAGTGAGCTTCCTGCCATCGATGACCGGTTGGAGGGCGCACGCCGTCTGCGTATCCGCAACGAACAAGATAGCGACCGGAGAGGATCCGACCATCTCGTTGATAACGGTTGTCTTCCCCTTGAACACTTTCAGCGGATAGGCCCGAAAACTCGGTCGCGCGCTCTGCTGGCCGGCCTGGGACTCCCCTGCGGGCGGGATCGACACCGCCAGCATGGGCTCGAACATCGGGAGCCGGGCATCGCGGCGAGTCACGGTCTTGCGAAAATATGCCGCCGGAAAGCTGTCGTACCCTCGCGCCATGATGCTTCCCTTCGGCTCGTAGCAGTCGCGGAAGCGAGGGTCGGGCGCCATGACGAGCGTGTCCGGGTGCAGGCGCCTCCACTCGCCCCAGGTCGTATCGAGGAGCGGACGACTGGTTAGCGTCTCGCCCCGCATTGCGCCTTTGACCGCGCGTCCGCTGACCTGAAGCCACACCGACTGCGTCTGGCGGTCGAACATTGTCATGACGCCGTTGTAGAGGCCATAGAAGTCAAACGTCACCGGCTTGTCGTTGACCAGCGGCGTGTCGAAGGCCATACCGCTATTGCAGACGATGCAGTAGGTGACCGTGATGTATGTCGCGCCGGCGCCGTTGGCCTTCGCGATCTTATCGTTTACGATGTGGTGCCAGGATACGAAGCGTGTGGGGTAGGCGCGGCTTTCGCCGTGGCTGGTGACGCCGAGCACATACTCGTCGTCGATGAGGAAGCGGGCATCTTGCGCCTTCACCATTTTCGGCAGTGTAACCGAGTGGAATTCAACGGCGCTGCGCCCGTCCCACAGGGCCGCCATGTCCACGTCCGGCGCCGTTGCGCTCCTGGCGCCTTGTTCACCGCCGCGGCTGGCCGCTGCTGGCGCCGTCAGGGTGCAAATCAGGATCGCGGCGGCCGCGGACAACCACAGCATCGACTTCATCGGCGAGCTCCCGTTAAGCCCGGCAGCCAGCCGCCGAGCACGGTTGTATTACCGGTACGCCATACCGCGGTCCGTGAGCGAACACTCGTAGTTACTCAGGGGAGAGGGGCAGTGCGGCGACCGTCTACGGATTATAGGGTTTGAAGCTAAAATCCAGATAAAACGAGGATGAATTCCCTTTAATGTTGTGGTGGAATGACTTCATGCGGACCAGGCGAAGCGTCCTCCAGGACGGTCACATATTCGCCTTGCTGTAATCCATAGAGGGTCTGGACAGTACCGTCCGGCCAGCGGATCGTGGCACTCTCAATCTCTGCCTTTCCGAGGCCAAAGTGGACCCGCCGATCGGAAGAGGAAAGATATGAGCCGCCGGGTTGGCACTGCCGCAGCAGCTTGCCTCTGTTTGTCTTCACGGTGATTTGCGCGCCAAGAGCAGCGCGATTGCTGCGACCCCGGCCAATAAGGCGGAAACCAATCCACGACGTTTGCGGTACATGCGACTCGTTGTGAAGGAGCAGCGGTCTTCCCTCGCTGTCAACCACCAGAACGTCAACCCGGCCGTCGTTGTCGAAGTCGCCGACCGCGAGGCCGCGGCCGACGATCTTCGGGAGCGATCCCAGCCCGGCGCTGCGCGTGGAATCCACGAATACGGGCCGCGCGCCACCCTGGTTGTGAAGAAAAAGAACAGGCTGACGGTACTCCGCCTTCTCAAACTGTCCGATGTTGTCCTGAACGTGACCATTGGCAAGGATCAGGTCGAGCCAGCCATCGTTATCGGCATCCAGGAACTTGCAGCCCCATGCCACGTAGGGGAGCGTCGGTCGGTCGACACGCGCCTGTTCGCTCTGGTACGAGAACGCATCGCCGCCGTCGTTGTGATAGAGACACTTGGTTTCGTTGCCGAAGGTCGTCACGAAGAGATCGAGCCGGCCGTCGTTGTCGTAGTCGCCCCAGTCGACGCCCATGCCAGCGTGCTTGAGGCCGGATGGGTCCAAGGCCGTGCCGGAATCGACGCCTATGTTCCTGAGCTTCCCCGCTCCACTGTTTACGAAGAGGTCGCCGGACAGGAGGTCGTTGGCGACGGCGAGACCGACGTGGCCGGAGCCTTCGAAATCCGCGAACGCGACGCCGAGGCCGCGGCCGTGGGTCGTGGAGGCTCTCCACGATCGCGTGACGTCCCGGAATCCGCGGCCTTGTTCGTTGTGGTAGAGCACGCCCTTGAGCGCGTCGTAGTCGTTCGGCCCGCAGCCCGTGATTGCGCCATGATATGGACACAAGACCAGGTCCACCTTAGGATCGAATCGGACGTAGTTGGCAACATAGAGGTCGAGGAAGCCATCGCCATCCAAATCCGCAAATCCACAGGATGTGCCCCACGGCTGAGGCGCAAGGCCGAACTGTCTGCTAACGTCACGGAACCGCCGCCCTGCCTCGTTGTGCAGCAGCACTCCGCAGCGGTATCCGCTTATGTAAACGTCATCGTAGCCGTCGTTGTCGATATCGCCGACCGCGCAGCCGAGGAAGTGACCATGCACCGAATCGAGCCCCGTGGCGCGCGTCACATCCGTGAAGCGACCGTGGCCGTCGCCTTTGTACAGGGCCAGTCTGGGTCCAATGAGCAGAATGTCGAGGTTGCCGTCGTTGTCGTAGTCCAGAAAGGCGCAGCCGTTACCGATTGTTTGCAGGATGTTCAGCGGACGTTCGCCGGGGACCGTCCAGCGGTAATCGATGCCTGCGGCACGACTGACTTCACGAAAAACCGCGCCATCGCGCTCAGTGCGCACGGACGCGCGAATGGGCGTTACTCTGATAGTGCCGGCGCTCGGCGCGGTTAGTCCGGACATAGGCGCCGATCGGAGATACGCATCGATTCCGCATCCATGCATTGCAGCGAGCGTCAGCAGCACAGCAGGTATTGCCAACCACGAACTGCCTAGCAATAGCAATCGTACACGCCGGAACGCGCTTAATCCCCCAGTTGGACGCCCGACCGTCATCCGAATGCGCCTCCATACCGCAGCCGCTCCCGAGTGCGCCTCTGAATGATTGGGGCCGGCCTCGTGTCAATTCTAATTAGGATCGGAATTTCTCGCTGCGAAGTGTAGCTCTCAAGCATGCAGCCCCCTTCATGCGTCGAGGGAGCTGCCATGTAAATCCGAATCGAGCTGCATGTGTCGGCGGATTGCCGATCGCGAAGTGCTACTTGTGGTGCATTCGGTACCATGCTGCACTGTGCTTGCTATGCGCACGATACCATGCCGCGCTGTGCCGGGTATGCGCTCGATACCACGCCGCGCTGTGCCGGGTATGCGCTCGATACCACGCTGCGCTGTGCCGGGTATGCGCTCGATACCACGCTGCGCTGTGCTTCCTTGACTGGGCCATCGCCGCCGGGGTTACCAGCAGTAGTGCTAAGAGCCCAAGCGTGATTCGAATCAGCTTAGAGTTCATGTCTGAGCCTCCTGTGCGAGTCGCCCCGCCCAATCATTCCGAGCCCTCGTTGATGGTCCGGCGCAACGTTCGCAGATGAAGCGCCGCACGCGAACTGCTTCGGACCGCCATCCGCATGCCGGCCGCACGGGCGGGTGCACACCGCCGCCGCAACGGCCTCCCGGCCATCGCCGGTAGGTCGGACGAAGGGCTGCTGGGAAAGGTTCCGATTAATGAAAATTAGTCTTGAGTTCACCGTAATTTAAGATTCGGCAGTTCTTTTCGCGCTCCTATAGAGTCCTGGTCGCGCGACAGGCGGCTCAGGGCACGGCCACCAGGAGAAAAGCAATGGCCTCGAAGGCGGCCGATTTGCCTGCATACACAAATCGGCCCCTCGTACAGAGCGTGTTGGACGCGCTGAACAAGGGGCCGAATGCTGAACAAGGGGCCGAATCTACATCGGCGGCCGGGTCTGGTCCCATCAGCGAGCGGACGCTGCCGATAGGGCCGCCGAATGGACAGAGCGGGCAGTATGCGCCCAACGGATAGGGTACGCGCAAGGACGGGCGGGGAAGGACGAGCCGGATTCTCGGCGGGGACGCTTACTTGCCCAGAATGCGCTCCTGATTGGCCAGGATCTTCTCCTGGTTCGCCTGGATCGATTCCTGGTTGGCCAGCAGGGCGTCGAGCTTCCGCTGATTGCCCTCGATCTGAGTCTGGTTGGAAACGATCGTCTTCTGGTTGGACAGAAGGTCGTCCAGCTTTTGCTGGTTGCGCTCCAGTGTCGCCTGGTTCGCGAGAATCAGCTTCTGGTTGGCGAGGATCTGCTCCTGGTTCGAAATCACGTCGCTGCTCATGGTCGCTCCTTCACGGGTAGGTATGTGCTGTGCGGCACGCCCCCGATTCTAGCAGCCATTTCTTAACGCAACGTTAGGCCAGCATTAATTCGCCTTAACCAGGCGTATCCCTTTCGCAGGCGGCGCGGCTGTGCTCGTAGCGGCGCTGCAGGCGCGCAACGATGTCTGTGTGCGCCGCTGCCAGATCGCTGCGCTCGCCGATATCCTCCGCCAGGTTGTACAGCCGGACGCCCTCCTCCGGCCGGACGGCTGCGGTCACGCTGGTATCCAGCGGGCGGCCGAGCAGCTTCCAGTCGCCCTCGCGCACCGCCCATGAGGGTGCGGCGCTCCGGTCGCCGGGCCAGACGAGCGCATCGTGCGGGCTCGGAGCTTCGGCGGACCGCAGGACCGCGGCCAGGCTTTTGCCGTCGAGTGGCCGGCCGGGCGGCGCGACGCGGCACAGCTCCGCCAGCGTCGGCAGCCAGTCGCAGCCCCAGGCCATCTGCCCGCGCGCCTGGCCGGCGGGCACGGTCCCGGGCCAGGAGAGGATCGCGGGGACGCGAATGCCTCCCTCGTAGTGGCTGAACTTCGCGCCGCGGAACGGCCCGGCGCTGCCGCCGCCGAAGTGCGCGCGCTCCTCCGTCGAGTGGCCGTGGTCCGACTGGTAGATCACGATGGTGCGGTTTCGCAGGTTCAGGCTTTCGACGCGCTGGATCAGCTTGCCGATGCGCTCGTCCATCATTCCTAGGAAGGCGGCGTAGAGGTTGCGCGGGTACGACAGGTGGCTCATGCGCTTCAGCCACCTCGTGTCGGGCTGGTAGGGGTAGTGCGGCATGTTCGGCGTGAAGTAGAGGAAGAAGGGCCGGTCGCGATGCGCCGCGAGGAACCGGTCCGCCTCCTCGACCATCATGTCGGAGAAGAACCGGCCGCTCGCGTAGATCTCCTTGCCGTTGCGGTAAAGGTCGTGGACGTTCGGGCCGGACCAGTAGAAGAACTGCGACCAGCTATCGATGCAGCCGCCCATGTGGCCGAACTGGGTGTCGAAGCCGTGCGCGTTCGGCATGGTCTCGCGCGTATAACCGAGGTGCCACTTGCCGATGTTGGCCGTCGCGTATCCCGCCGCTTTGAACATCGCAGCGAGCGTTACTTCGGAGGCCGGCAGGCCGCCGGGCTGATCGTGCTGGGAGGCCGCGTTGGTCGGCACGCCACAGCGCAGCGGCGCGCGCCCCGTGAGCACGCCGGCGCGCGAAGGCGAGCAGACGGGCGCCGCGCCGTAGAACTGGTCGAAGCGGATGCCGCTCGCCGCGAGCGCGTCCAGATGGGGCGTTTCCACGTCGCGCGTGCCGTAGCAGCCGGCGTCGCGGGAGCCATGGTCGTCGGAGACGATCACGATCACGTTCGGGCGATCGGCGGTCTCGCCGGCCGCGGCGCTCGCCGAAAGAGCGGTCAGCATTCCGGCCTCCAGTGCCTGTCGTCGTGACAGGGTAGCTTTATCCACAGATCTCACCTGCCAGGGTGACGGGACTTCGTCCGCCAACGGCGCGAACGACCATGAAAGGGCTCGATCTGGGATTCATATGCTGCTCCTGATCACTCAGTTCCGGAGCGGCTTGCCGGTTTCCAGGAGGACGCGCATCCGATCGACGGTCTGCTGCTCGTGCGCCAGCCGGATCAGCGCGGCACGCTCCAGGGCCAGGATCGCGCGGGCGGGTACCGGGCGCACCTCGGCTTCCGGGTCCGGATCGTCCGCCGCGCCTTCGCCCGTGATGACCCCGGCGATCTCCCGGGCGATGCGGGCGTCATATTCGGTGTAGCGGCCACTCTCGCACAGCTCGGCGATGCGCGCCTCGAGGCGCCGCCGGGCCGGCGGGCCGGGAGTTTGCACCAGGCGCTCGTCCGGCGGCGGCTCGGCACGACCGACTGTCCGGCTGCTGCGCGGCGCAACGCGTCCTGACTGTGCGGCCTTTAGCGCGCGCTGCTTTGCGTCGAACAGCAGCCGGTCGGCGTTGCGCGAGATGCCGTCCGAGCTGCGCAGCAGGTCAAACTTCCGGGCCTCGGCGGCGCTGTCGGAGACCGGGTTCTCCGCGATTTTTCCGAAAACGGCCACGGCGCGTTCTCCAGCGACCACTTCGGACCGGTATAACGCGTATCCGATCATCGCGCGGTTCAGCAACTCCACAATGCCGCCGCCAGCCGGGACGAGGCCGGCGGAGAGCTCAGGCAGGCCCATCGCGAGCTCCGGGCCGGCCTGGATCGCCGCACAGTGCATCGCGCACTCGCATCCGGCGCCGAGCGTGTAGCCGCGCACGGCGGCGACGACCGGGATCGGCGCGAACTTGAGCGCCTGGTTGGTGTCCTGGACCTGCCTTAGCATCGAGTCCATGCCCGCCCAGTCCTGGGCGAGCGCGGCATCGAGGAGCAGGCGCAGATCGTAGCCTGCGGAGAAGTGCGGGCCATCGGAGCCGATGACGAGCGCTACGAAGTCCCGCTGCGCGGCCTCCAGGGCGCGCTTTATCAGGTCGCAGAGTGGCGGGCTGAAGGTGCCGAGCTTCGTGCCGACCCGCAGGCCGGCCACGCCGTCGCAAAGGTCGAGCAGCGCGCCCGCCTCCGATTTGAGAATTGGCGGGCCGGCGGCGGCGTAGTCGACGAACGAGGCGTACTCAGGCGCGGAGGTGATGGGGTGATGGGGTGATGGGGTGAGAGGGTGAGCGGGCACGTTTGTTTGATCCGGCAAGGTGGAGACGGTGGATTCGCGTGATTTGTCCGATACGACAGATCCGCCGATGGCGAATTCGACGCCGGTGGCCCTGGCTGCCAATACCCTCATCTGCCGGACGCCGTCTATAACGCGGTACGATCGGGCCTCGCCGGAGCGAAGGTCCTCCAGCTCGAACGGCCCGAGCTCCCATTGGAAGCCCCAGCGCATCACGTTATCCACGGAGAGCACGTCGTTGGCGACGATCGGTCCGGCATAGTTGGTGTAGTCCCGCAGGTTGTCGAGGAGCGCGTTGATGAAGCGGCCCCACTTCGTACCGCGGTTCGTGGCGATCACCGGCAGCCGCTCGGCGAGCGGCAGGCGCATCAGCGCGTCGATCTCCGGAACACGGACGTCGATCCGCTCGCGGTAGGCGGAGCCCCGCGGATCGAGCGTGAGGATCGTTTTGCCGCGCCGCTGGTAGAAGCCGCCGCCGGACTTGTCGCCCAGCCTGCCCGACAAGATCATCTGCTGGACCGACGCGGGGAGCTGGAGCGTATCGCGGAACGGATCGTCCGTGAGCGCCGCCCGCTGATTCGCCGCGATCGCCGCGACGATGTCCAGCCCAACGATGTCCGCCATCCGAAACGTTGCGCTGCGGGGGCGGCCGAGGAGCGGACCCGTGAACAGGTCGGCCTCCTCGAAGGTGACGCCCTCCGCCTCCGCGAGCCGCATCGTATAGACCAGGTGCTGGATCCAAATCCGCGTTGAGATGAAGCCCGGCGTGTCTTTCGCGATCACCACGCGGTGCCCGAGCACCTGCTCCGCGAATCGAACGAATCCCGCGGCCACCTGCGGCTCCGTCTCCGGCAGCGGGATCACTTCGAGCAGCTTCAGGTAGCGCGGCGGGTTGAGGAAGTGGCTGCCCAGAAACCGCGACTGGAACGACCGGCCGCGCGCCATCTCGCGCAGGCTGAGGCCGCTGGTGTTGGAGCTGATGACCGCCTTCGGCCCAGCGTGCGCCTCGATCTGCGCCATGACCGCCTGCTTCACCTCCATCCGCTCGGCAACGGCCTCGACGATCCAGTCGGCGCCGCGCAGCCATTCCGGGTTGTCGGCGGTGTTGCCGATCTCGATCCAGTCGGCGAGCTCCGGCAGGAACAGCAGCGGCGGCCGCGCCTGCCGCACGCGCTCCAGCCCGGCCCGCGCCGGCCCGTTCCGCTCCGCATCGCCTGGCACGTCGAGCAACATGGCGCGCCAGCCGGCGTTCGCGAGCTGGGCGGCGATGCCGCCGCCCATCGTGCCGGCCCCGATCACGGCCGCCGTCCCGGTTGTCGATCTCTCGTCGATCATTCCCGTTTAGGTCTCATACGAAGGCACAAAGGCACAAAGGAAAGGGCCTCGCGCAAAGGACGCAAAGAAGCTTACAGGGGTTGATTGACTCTGCGGACCGTAGTAAGTGCCTCTGCGACGCCCACCTGTCCCCGCCCCTGCGCCTTACAGGGGTTGATTGACTCTGCGGACCGTAGTAAGGGCTTTGCGCGGCGAAACGTCCGGCTCCGGATTGACTTCGCCCTTTCGAGCGGACCGATCCTGCGTCTGCCAATTTGCGGCGCCGGCGACTTGGGGAGTTCTCTGCCTCTTTGCGGCCTTTGCGATCTTTGCGCGAGACTGTCCCCTTTGTGACTTTGTGCCTTTGTGTGAGTCCTGCATTGCCTTCGTTGCTTAGTCGTTGTCCTTATCGATCTTCCGCTTCGCGTGCGAAGTGCTCGCCCTTGCGGGCGCCAGCGCAGGACTGTGGCGCGGCGGAGGTGGGACGGCGTTCATGCCTTTGGCATATTTCCAGAGGATGGCGTTCAGGATTTCCGGGTCGGCGGAGTCGGGATGGACGAAGTCCAACCTTGCAGTCAGCTTCGAGAGCGGCGCTTCGCGCGAGGACGCGACGGTGCGTTTGGCGATGATCGCCTCGTCCGGCAGGAGGGCGCGGTAGGGCTCGCGGTTTGACGGCGCGGTGTCCCAGTCGAGGATCGGGCCGGCAATCGCGTCGTACTGCGACAGCGGCTGGACGCCGAGCAGCAGCTCCATGGACCGCAGGACGCTGTCGGTGTTGTAAAACCCGTGATCGACCGAATGCGCCCGGATCCAGGGGCTGATGACGTAGCACGTGGAGCGGTGGCAGTCGACGTGGTCCTGGCCGTTCTGCGCGTCGTCCTCGATCACGAAGATGGCGGTGCTCTCCCAGACCGGGCTGTGGCTGACCGCCTCGACGAGCTGGCCGACGGCGTAGTCGTTGTCGGCGACGTAGGAGTCCGGCGTGTGCCTGCCGACGCCGACGCCCTGCGTGTGGTCCGCCATGAAGCGGATCATCATGAAGTTTGGCACGGCGCTCCCGTCCGGCGCCTTCGCGAGCATCTGCTGGAACTCGGTATTCCACTCTGCGAAGCGGCTCGGCGCGTTGTGCTTGCCGTACGCCCGCATCGGGTAGAGGGCGTCCTCCGGGCCTGGCGTCCCGGCCGCCGCCCGCCGCTCCGCGACGAGCCTCGGGGCGTCGCTATCCGGATAGTTCAGGTTGAACTGGAGGAAATCGTAGTCGGAGCGGCCGGCCAGATCGTGGCCGGCGGGCTGCAGCCCCTGCACCGACGGGTAGTTGTCCGGCAGCATCAGCTCGCCGCCGGCCTTCACGCCGAAGGTGAGGAAGAAGCCGTAGTTGCGGATCGACAGGCCGGAGCGGAGAACGGCGTCCCAGATGTGTCCGGCGGGGATTCCGTTCACGTCCGGGACCGGCTTCGCGGACGGGTAGAGCGGCGAGGACTTGCTCACGAGCGGCTTTCCGTCCGGCCCGGCCGCCGGGAAGCCGCCGACGGGATAGCCGTTGTTCTGGCCCTCGAAGTCGTACTGGCGGCCACGCCCGGCGTAGTTGTACGGCACGTTCTTGATGGTGTACTCGGAGGCCATGCCCTGCGTGCTCCAAGTCCAGCCGTCGCCGCTCACCTCGCCGCAGTCGTAGAAGTTGTCCAGCGTGACGAACCGGAGCGCCAGCGCGTGCAGGTTCGGCGTCACTTCCTTGCCGAACATCGTGAGACTGCTGTCGCCGTTGCCTACCGGCCTGGCGCTCTCATCGGTAAGGTCGCCGAGGACCTGGTCGTAGGTCCGGTTCTCCTTAACGATGTAGATGACGTGCTTGATCTTGCCGGCCTTGAGTCCGATGCTCGCGAGCGGATTTGCCGGCGCGCCCGCCGGGAGCTGCCGTGAGTTGTTCGCAATCGTCTGCCGGGTCATCTCGGCGAGCGCGGCGCGGTCCGGCGCAGGCATCGTCGCGACGCCGCCCTCAAGCACGCTCAGCGAGTAGGTGCCGTATCCGCCGTCCGGCCCGGCGGGCTTCCCATTGGGGTTGCGCAGCTGCGTGCCCTTGGCGTTCGTCCAGAGCAGCCGGCCCTCCTTCGTCGCCGCGACGGCGCTCGGATACCAGCCGGCCGGGATAAAGCCGGCGACCGCGTTTCGCGCCAGGCTGACGACCGCGACGGCGTTCATGTCGCCCAGCGAGACGTAGAGCGTTCGCTCGTCCGCCGAAAGCGCCAGGCCTGTCGGCGTGGCGCCGGCGAAGCTGCCGAGCGATCGCGGGCGCAGCGGGACGGTGGCGACCACCCTGTCCCGCGTGGTATCGACGACCGATACGGTGTCGCTGTGCGCGTTCGCCACGTAGAGGCGGCTCTGCGCGCCGTTCAGGCAGAGCGCGATCGGGTGCGAGCCGGTCGCGATCGTATCGACGAGCTTGATCGAGGCCGGATCGGTCGTGTCGAGCGCCGTTACCGTTCCGTCCCGCTGGCTGGTGACGTAGACGCGGCTGCCGTCGCGCAGCGTCGCCACGGCGAATGGGAAGTTGGAGAGCTGGTTGCCGAAGCGATACCGTCCGATCTCCGCGCCGGTGCGGGTATCGAGCACGGCAAGCGCGCCGGGCGTGGTCATCTCGCGGATGTCCTGGGCCTTCAGCGAGAACTCGTTTATCGCCACGTAGAGATAGCCGCGCCGGTCCACGTCGATACCCGCCGCGAGGTCGCCCGGCTTGAGGCTGAGCGTGCCCGTCTTCGCGAGCGCGCCGTCCGGCCCCACCGTCGCGGCCAGGATGCCCGCGTCCGCGCCGAGCGACGCGAAGACGTGCGTCTCGCCGCCGCGCTGCACCGCCGCCAGCCCGTAGTAGAGGCCCTCCGTCCCGGCCCGCCGGAAATCGATGCGCGACACGGTCTTGCCGGTCCGCGCGTCCAGGCAGGTGAGCGCCTGGCGGTAGCCCATGTCGCTGCAGATGGCGTACCGCTGGTCCGGCGTCAGGATCAGGTTCATCGGCAGGCTGCCGACGTTTTGCTGATCGCCGGCCGGCGCAATCCGCTTGCCGGTGACGAGCGGCTCTGTCTGCGCGCCCGCCGGTCCCGGGCAGATCGCCAAAGCGACGCCTCCGAGCGCTAGCGAGATCGTGGCGGCAACGTACGAGACGGGGCGAACGGTGGAGAACGGCATTGGACGGGACTCCTGGCGGCTGGCTTCGCGGCCGCGTTCGGCCGCAGCATTACGTTCGGTCCGTGAGGCGCGGAGTCCTTGCGGGAAGGGGGTGTTTGGTGTTGGGTGTTTGGTGTGCCGCGCTGCCGCCGATCGCCGAACGCCGGTTACGGCGGCGTGCGGAGGGGATCGAGGGGGCGGTGTCGAACCGATGACAGAAACAACGCTGGTAGAGAAGTGTTGCGTTGAGTAGAAGCCATGATGTTGGGCCAATACGCGGCCGTGCGACGGAGATCGGCCTGCTGCTAGCCATGCTGGAAGACGGGACGCGCGAGTGGCGCGGCGAGCTGGGCGAAGTTTCGGAGGAGGCGATCGTCTGGCAGCCGGTCCCGAACGGCCACAGCATCGGCGGCATCCTCATCCACATCGCGCGCGCGGAGATGCGCTGGTTTCACGAGGTGGTGCGCGGCATCTCGCCCACCCCGGAGGACCGCGACCTGCTGATGTGGGAGTCGCTTCGGCCCCACCTTGGCGAATGGCCCGCCCCGCCCCGCCGGCCTCTGTGCTGGTACCTCGATGTCCACGATCGCATCCGGGCTCGGTCGCTGGACCTTCTCGCCGGTCTGACGGACCCGGCCGAGGAGTTCGCCTGGCGGGACGATCGCGTCACCCTTCGCTGGGTATTGCATCACGTTATCTGCCATGAGGCCTACCACGGCGGCCAGGCCGTGCTCCTCGCGCTCCAACACGGTAGCTGGTAGCTGGTCGTTGGTAGATGGTTCCTGATTCGTGGCGCCCGGTACGTGATAGAGCGTTGCAAACGGTGCGCGCCCGACGCGCTCCCTCTAGCGCCGGACTAAGCAATGCGAAGTTTCCACAAATACGAGATCGGTTGCGTGATCGCCGCAATGATCATATTGCCCCTGGTGGGATTTGGCGTTGCGTTCTACCTGCGCGGCGAGCCGTACCGCGCCGCGGCACGCGCTCTGCCGGCCGAGCTTGCCGCCGCGAAGGCAGAGCACATCCCGCTTACGCCTGCGGACATGGAGCGGGCGGCGCCTGTACAAGATAAGGACAACGCGGCGCTGCTGTACGCCCAGCTTTACCAGCCGGCTGGGATCGGCGCCGCCCAGAAGGATGTGGCCCTCGTGATCGCGGACCGCGCCACGGCGGCCCAGCGGCGCTCCGCCAGCAAACAGGTTGCAGCGGAGGCGGCACAGTTCACGATCGTAGAGCAGGCCGCCTCGCTGCCCCATTGCGACTTTCACCGGAAGTGGGCGCAAGGGCCCGACCTCACGTTCCCCGAACATGGGCCGATGCGCCACATGGCGCAGATGCTCGCGGTGAAGGCGACACTGGAGTGCGATGACGGCGACCCGGAGGCGGCGCTCCGAACGATCGGCGTCTGCGCGCGCATGACCCGGCATCTCGGCGAGGAACCGATCATGATGGCGGCGCTCGTTCGGATTGCAATTGAAGCAGTTATTTCCCGTGCATTCGTACACGTCATCGACAAGTATGCGGGCCGGGATGATATCCTGCATCTGGCCGCCTCGACCGATCGGGAATTCGGCGACCTGCCGGACATCCGCTTCTCCCTCTCCGGCGAGCCGGTCCTGTACAGGATCGCTATGGCTTCGGTCGCACACGTCGATCTCGGCGCGGGCACGACGATCGAGCGATTTAGAACGCGAGTATCGCGCGAGGTATTGGCCCAGGCGTACGAACAGCGCGCCGTAGCCTATTGGCGCCGGCACTACGCCGTGCTGCGGCGAACTTCCGTTGAGCCGATGGCAACATATATCGCGATGAAGGCATTTGCCGACGCAGATAGCGCGGTACAGAGCGATCGAAACGGCAATCCCAAACCGACGTATGAGGGGAATGCGGTCGTGATGGTGGTCTATTACTAGGCCGCCGAGAGGATCGTTCTCTGTGACGCGCGCCGCGTCCTGCGCCGGACGCTGATCGCACTGCTCGAACAGCGCGCGCGTACGGGCCGCCTGCCGGTCTCGCTCGCCGACTTGAGACCGACTCCGCCGCACGATCCCTTTACCAGTCAACCGCTTCACTACCGGCGCGACGGTCAGGGCTTCGTACTCTACAGTGTCGGGCAGGACTTGAAGGACGACGGCGGCAACGATACGCCGCCGCCGAGCGGCGCGTAGCCGCCGGAAATCGTCTTGCGGTTCCCGCAGCGTAGTGCTGCGGCGCGCGTATTCGCTACATCGGCGGATTGAGGGTGATGCTTTGAGGATACGTAACCTGTTCCTGATCGGCCTGCCGTTTGCGGCGCTCACGATCGCCGGGATCGTCGTGACCTCCGTGTGGGTCTACAGGCGCGTATCGCTTTATCAACGAGTCGCGGCGACGCTTCCGGCCGAGCTGAAGGCAGCCCGGCAGGAGGGCGTGCCCCTCACGCCAGCCGACCTGAAGCGCCCGTACCCGGTTCCGGCCGCGGACAACGCTGCTCCGCTCTACCTGAGCGTGCTGGACGCGCCCGTCCCTGCGCCAGACGACGAGGCCGCTGCACGGGTCCTCTCCAGCCGCGCGACTGAGGCGGAGAAAACGGCGGTGCGGACGCTGCTGGTGCGCCTCGCGCCGCAGATCGCCACGCTGGAGCGGGCGGCCGCTCTGCCGCACTGCGACTTCCATCGCAACTGGGCGCTCGGCCCCGACCTGCTCCTCAAGGAGTACGCCCCCATGCGGCGGTACGCCAGGATACTGGGCGCGAAGGCGGTGCTGGAGAGCGAGGCCGGCCGTCCGGAGGAGGCGCTGCGCACTATCCGGGTCGGCGCGCGCATGGGCCGCCACGTCGGCGAAGACCCGATACTGATCGCCTTCCTGGTCCGCCTGGCGATCGAGGCGATCATGGACCGTGCCTTTCGCGGAGTTATCTCGCGCAACGCGGACCGCCCGGACATCCTGGCGCTCGCCCGGCAGACGGACGTGGCCTTCGGTCCGCCGCCAGACCTGCGATACGCGATGAGCGGCGAGGTCGTGATGTGCAGGACAGCGGCGGAGCAGATCCGGCAAAATGCAGTCGGATCGCCCGTGACCGTGACCGAATCAGCCTCGATGGCTCCGAGAAACATGGCCGGGAACGCATTCGAGGCGCGGAGTATCTCGTTCTGGCGGCGTACCTTTGCGGCGCTCAAGCGTGGCGGCGACGATCCCATGGCGACGCTCGCCGCGCTCACGGCGGTGGACGCGCAGGAGGGGGCCGCGGAGGCAGCGCCGCGCGGCAAGGAGCGGCCGACCTACGAGCTGAATGCCATTCTAAGCCCGTTCTTTACGACCTCGCCGGAGAAGCTCGCGGGCGCGATCGCACAGCGCCGACTTCGTGCAACCATGATCGCGGTTCTGGAGTATCGCGCCCGGAACCGGCGCCTTCCAGACACTCTGCTGTCGCTGCAGCCAGCGCCGGAGATTGACCCATTCGTCCGCAAGCCACTTCACTATCGGCGCGAGGGCGCCGGTTTCGTGCTCTACAGCGTGGGCGAGAACCTCAAGGACGATCGCGGAAACGACAAGCCGGTGAAGAAAGGGGACCCCAAGCCGGACATGGTCGTGCGGTTCCCGGACTCGCCGCCGACCGCGCCTAAGTAGGCATCGCCGCCTGCGCTGGAACCATCCGCGGCGTTGCCGGCTATTAGAGGATACCGCCGGGCGGCGCCGAAGTCTAGCGAATCTCATCACACTTGTAGGCGGAACCAGGGAACAATGGGGATAGGGGCAGGAGAGCGAAGCATGGCGGAATCGGACATCGTACGCGTGCTGGTCTGGGACGAGAACCCCGGCCATGCGCCGAAGGAGGTCTACCCCAACAGCATCAACGGGGCGATCGCGGAGGGGCTGAACGCGAAGGCGAAGGGCGCGCAGATCGTCGCGGCGACCGCGAATCTGGACGATCCGGAGCAGGGCTGCTCCGAGGCCGCGCTGAATGCCGTCGAGGTACTCGTCTGGTGGGGCCACGCGCGGCACTGGGACGTGAGCGACGACACCGCCCGCCGGATCTACCACCAGGTGCACGATCGTGGCCTGGGGCTGGTCCTTCTCCACTCGGCGCAGTACTCCAAGCCGCTGCAGTGGGTGCTGGCGACGAGCGGCCACTTGAAGGGCGGCTGGCGCGAGGCCAATCCGCCGGACACGGAGGAGATCACCGTCTGCGCGCCGCGCCATCCCATTGCGGCGGCCGTGCGGGACTTCACGCTGCCGCAAGAGGAGATGTACGGCGCGCCCTTCGAGGTGCCGCCGCCGCTCTGCCTGGTACTCCAGTCCTACTTCCCGCTGGGAGGCGAGTACTTCCCGTCCGGCATCTGCTGGACCGTAGGGCGCGGCAAGGCCGAGGGATTTGCGTCCGGGCCCGGCGGCGGCGTCGGCGAAGGGCAGGGTATCGGCCGTGTCTTCTACTTCCGACCCGGCCACGAGACCTATCCCACCTACTACGATTCCAACGTGCGGAAGGTGATCCGGAATGCCGTGCTCTGGTGCGCGAAGCGGACATAACGGGAGTCAAGCTACGAGCCACAATGCACAAACCATACGCCACGATCCCAGAGTCTTGGTGGCGGCAGGCCGGACGCTGTTCCGGCAGGGGCTGGCGGCGCTGATCGCCGGTGCGGACGGGCTGGCGCTGGCCGGCGAGGCGGCCGACGCAGACGAGGCGCGGCGCGTGGCGGCCCGCGAGCTGCCGGACCTGATCGTCCTCGACGCCGAGCTGCCCTGCCACGAAGGCGGCTGCGACGTGGTCGCCTGCCTGCGCGCAACCTGCGGACACACCGCGATCGTGGTGCTTGGCGAGGCGGACCGGGCGGCGGCAAGCGAGGAGCAGGCTGAGAGCGCCCTGCGCGAAGAGCGGGCGCACGCACTGCGGCAAGGCGCCGCCGCCTACCTGCCCGCGCGCGCCGACGCCGGCGAGCTGGTGCGTCTACTGTACACGCTCGCAGCCGGCACGCTGTGCGCCGATAGCGCGGCTGCGGACCCTAACTCGGACGGGGCGGGAGAGCGCGCGCCAGACGCGATTGCCGGAAGCCGCGCGGACGCGGCCGGCCCTGGCCGTCATCGCATCACCGATCGCGAGCGCGCCATCGTCGTCATGATCGCGCAGGGCCTCTGCAACAAGGAGATCGCCCACCGGCTCGCCATCAGCACGCAGACGGTGAAGAACCACATCAGCCGCCTGCTGGAGAAGCTCGAGCTGGCGGACCGCACGCAGTTAGCCGTGTACGGCGTAGAGCATCACTTCGAGTTTTAGGCAGTCGGCAATCGGCATCCGGCAGCCGGAAACGTGCTTCAGGCGATCGGCCGTCGGGAACGCGCGACGCCATCGACAACTTCCAGCATGCATTTGCGCCCGCAGCCGCCAGCGCTCCCCAGGAGATGGGCGTCCTTCCTCCGTCCGTTCCCCGCATGCGGAATTGTAATTCGCGCCGTTCCGAATAGTTAAGATTGCCGATTGCCGACTGCCGATTGCCTGCTCTCCAGCTCCTCCCACCGGACGTAGAGCGCCGCGATTCGCTCCTGGGCCTGCTCATAGGAGGCGTAGACGCGCCGGGCCTCCACGTGGTCCGCGGCTACCGACGGCTCCGCGAGCCGATCGTGAAGCCGCGCCGCCTCGGCCTCGGCGGCCTCGATCGCAGCCTCCATGCCGGCCAGTTCGCGCTGCTCGGCCGTCGAGAGGCGGCGCGGAGCGACCCGGGCGGCCGACGCGGCTTGTCCAGCTCCTGACCCTGCGGCTGGCCCGGCGCTCGCGTCCCCGGCCGTACGCCCGGCGGCGGGCTTCCCATCGCCGCCCGGGCGGCCAACCGCTTTCCCGCCGGCACCGCCGCGCCCGGACGCGGATCCGGGGCTCCCGGCGGCGCTGCCGGTCGCGGACCGGGGAATTGTGGCCGCGCGCGTGTTCCGCTCCCGGCGAAGGCGCTCCCACTGCGCGTAGTC